>Ga0179593_1274955_pt1 | contig 11543 bp, 13 predicted proteins | sample CZODoug2_1_08_16_FD_185931 | JGI IMG/M metagenome (GOLD analysis project Ga0179593, IMG submission 185931) | Vadose zone soil fungal communities from Angelo Coast Range Reserve, California, USA - CZODoug2_1_08_16fungal (PacBio error correction) | ecosystem: Environmental > Terrestrial > Soil >...
GGGGGGGAAAGGTGGCCGAACTGCTCCGCACAAGTTCCCATCCGAAAAGACCGAGGCCTGGCGCTGAGCAGAGTTTTTACCAATAAGAAGCGGAGTGCTCAATGTATTCATGACATGGGACGGACAAAAAAGCAGGAAGCGAGGGGAAAGGGGAAGCAATTATCGACAACGGCCCCCAAGCCTAAAGGGAAGGGTTGGAACTACAAAACGAAAAACGCCACAATTCCGTTGAAGGCCACGGATGCTGCATGGACCACGTGAAGAGAACGAGGTTTACAACATCCTTCTCCATCGAAAACAGCGGCCTACTCAGTACAAAAATCAGCGGAAAAAAAGAAGAGAACCGAAATCTCCGAGTACTCCAAAAAACTCTAAATACGTCAAAAGGAGTCGAGACAGTGGGGGGCAAGGAGGCAGAAACCACAACAAGCGTACTCCGCCAGAAGTAAGACGCCGCTCGCGAACAGGGGAAACCCTTAAAGAGAGACCCTAGTTCCACGGAACTGCCGGCCACCTGCTTATCCGATGAACAGAACGAAGAGCGAGAACGGGGGGGGCTAGGTTCCTGCTCCCCTGAGGGAAGGAAGGAGACCTGAGTTTCGAGTACGAAAAACGCATGACCTTAGCGGGACAAAATCAGCGCTCATCACCGTCGGCCGCCTCGACGACGGCTGCACGAGGGAAAACAAGAGGGAGATGAGAGCCCTCGGTCCGACATGCGGGAGAGGGGAAGGTGGAAGAAGGAAAAAGGGGGGGCACACACGTGCGTACTAGTATGATGAGCCGGCGGAGATTTTGGGGGAGGGTGGAGGAACTTCATTAAAAAATAAACACTAGGGAAACACCCAAGTTGGGGATCCTGGTGAAGAAGAAAACAAAAAAGGCGTCTGACAGAGAATCCCGAGAATCAGGAGGAAGAGAAGAGTACTAAAAGAAGGATTTTTATAACAACACCAGCTATTGCAGATGGCTAAAAAAAAAAAAGGTCTTATCACAAAGCAAGGATTCACGTGAGCAGTTTTCAAAAAGGTGGAACAAGTGATATGTGGACGCGCTTGGACGTAGGAAGTTGGAATGAAAAAAAAAGGGAAAATGTGGGGGGCGTAGGAGGAAGGAAGCCGTGAGCGCCTTAACAATATGGATTCATCCGGAGAGAAGAAGGAACCACGAAAAAAGAGAGAAAAAGGAGGAACGGACGTCGAGACTTCTGGGGGTTGGGGGGCGGGACAGTCATCGGTAAAGCCCCCATAACGAAAAGGGGGGAATTGGGCGGCGCACGCCGAATGGCAGGCACGAAAGAATCGAGCGAGGAACTTTTGAAGGGGGGGGATTTTGAGTGGGGCCCAAACAACCAAGATAAAGTTGATGGGGACGAAGTAGTCAAAACTAAACGAGGAAAAGCAAATCCATCAAAGAAGAACCGCTTGCGTGGGGTGAAGCGAGTTGAGAAAAAAAAAGGCGTCGCGGCCAAGAGTTCAACCAAAAGAAGAAACAAAATGCTGCTCAGCACTTGGGGAACGCCAGTAGGTCATGAACTATAAACCACAAACGACGGGACTTCTAATTTCTTCCGTGTCAGGATGACGTGGGGAAGAAACGAGAAACCATTCGCCGCAAATTGGTAGGTCGTGATGGACGGTCGTACTGACTTACAGATCATAAAAGTGATGTGTACTGTTTGGGCAGAGGGGGATCCGTCACGGCCCGAGCTCGTAATGGCACAACTTTCAGAAGGAAATGGCAGCGGGGGTCGTGTACGATGAAAAAAAAACTCTATTGCAGGATCAGAGCAAGGGGTCAGTAGAGATCAATCCTGCTTGCTGCAAAGGGAGGCTCGAAAGAAACCAAATCTAAAAAAGCAACGGTATCCGTTTGCGGCGGTTTGAATGGATGAAGCCAATCATCAAGGTATTACTGGCGTAACCCTCTGGATCCCGCGTCGGTGAAAACAAAAACCAGCAAAATCTCATAAAAACTCTCGGAAGATAGTATTGCTAATTTGTGGTCAAGGAAAAAGCTGAACCCCAAAACGTCTATCGAATATAGTGCCCCCGGGCATCAGGATTGATCTTTGCGTTTAACACAACCGAAGATTGGTTCCTAAAAAAAGAAAAGCTTCTAGGCGTACCACGATGCAAGAAAAGAGGCAGAGCCGACGTGATACGCCTTGCGATAGTGCAAAAATAAAAAGGCATCGATTGCGACTAAAAAACAAAAATTCCGAAGTGCTTCTGCGGACCTACGGTAGGAAAAAGTGTCTCCGGGGGGGAGAAGAAGGATGCAGCGGGAAAGAGGGGTACAAGGGTGTGCATCGATCAAATTGTAGCTGCGTTGGTCTCGGTTTTCTGAAAAAAGGAAAGTCGAGTGGAAAAAAAAAAGGGGGAAGAGACGTATCACAGAAAAAAAAAGGGGAAAGAGGAAAAAGAGAAAAAAAACGTAGACACATGTTCTTGCTTGGCACAAGAGCTAGATGGAGGGGCTAGAGAGAAGGTAGTTCAGGGATAAACGGGCGAGGAATCGTTTATAGGGTCTCTCAAAGGAGAAAGAAGAGAGGGCCAAAATTGCATCGTACTTAATCTTTAAAATATTTGGCTTGTCCGAGAGCCTTCAGGGGGAAGAGACTACGACGAGCGCCCGCCGAGAAGAGAAGAGTTTAACCTTCTTCTATCCAACGGCTATTGGAAATGGGGGGGGGGATAAAGCTGACTTCAAGTAACACATCAAAAACTGACGAAATCGTTGCCAAAATTAGGACGGCATGGTCTTGGAAAGAAAGGTTTTCAAAAGGGAAATGAAAAGGAAGCCCGTTCCTCAAAGAAAACGCTCGACCCAGAGGGGAGACTGTTGCAAATCGGATCCTTGTTTTGTCAGGGATAAAATTCATCCGCAAGGGGGAAACGTACGAAGGGGAAGGAAGAGGAAAGAAGCCGTCAGCTAAATTGGTTGGGGAAATGGGGAAAGCAGGGACACAAAGTTCGAATCCAGAAAGGACGAGTAAGACATTTGAACAAAAGAAATACGCACATTTGAGAAAGGACGGGGCAAGGGGACCCGGGCTAAAGCAGAAACAATGTTGGGGACTCAGCTACACCATAAAGAGGAAAAAGAGTGTGGTGCCGCAACTGAAGGGGGGGGGGACTCGGTTACAACCGCCAAAGGGGGCACGAGTGAGGGAATGTAAACCCTTTAAAGGGCCAAAGGAAGTTATCGACAACTACGGAGATGAAAGGGAGACAGCGATCTTAACAAGAAAGGTGGGAAAAATGATCGAGTGAAAGGGGGAGAGGAGTTTGGGCTTTTTTTTGGAGCGCGCTGGACCGCGGAAGTCGGGAAACCCGCGAAGGAACATGAGGAGGTGGAAAAATGATTCCAATTCATTTGACTCAAGAAAAAACGAAGAAAAACGTGGGGTGTTGCGTTCAGATTAATCAGAGCAGCACCAAAAAAAGAAAAGAGGAACTGAGGAATCAAAAAAAAAAAAAAGATTTGCTAGGGGGACGGAGGAAGTACAATTATACAAGAACGGGAAATGGCCAAGCCCATCAACCTGCTGCACCAAGGGCTCGAGTGGGGTCACGACGGAAAAGAAAGGGAGAGTGACCGGAAGATAACCTAATCACTCAGTCCCAAGAGGAGAAATAACGGTAAGTCTTATAATCATGCAAAAGGCGAAGCAGAGCAGGCGTGTCGTTTTGAGAAGGGGGGATTTACCCAAATGGGGGAACTGGGACCCATTCCCTGGTTTAAAGACTCCACCGTGCCACGCGGCCGGGTCTTTCGGGGCCCTGGAGGAAATCAGGGAAATCGCGTCGGAGGGGGAATAGCGGCAAACCCACCTACATGGCGGGAAAAACAGGATCTGGGGAAGAAAAAATGGTCAAAACATCCCTTGGGCTCAATTAAATCAGATGGGGGTGACAGGAGGCGACAGGTAAGTCGCCTGTCTGTCGGCAGGAGAGAACTTGAGGGAATCCAAATGCGTGACCCGGTCATAACTGCGGAAAGAGCGATGCTCGGGGAGGAGGGATTAAAAAACGGCTGCAGACGGATTCATGGAATAATCAGAAGGAAACAAGAAAACTGACGAGAACAGTCCCCTGGCTGGGGATGCGTTTGCGCGTCTGGGAGAAGGGCTGAACCTGACTATTGGATCTCCTAAGGGCTGCAAGACCAACGTAGGAGGAAGGTTCATCAAGGAAGAGGGTAGGGACCTGGTATTGGGTCTGAAAGTTTGATGGGGTAAGGCCTTTTCCTGCCACAAACTTGCAATCGCGTGGATCGACGACGGGGCCCCTCCCTTGATCGTCTTTCGGGCGCAGAGGAAATAGGAGGGGGGAGAAACATGGCGGGAACAGAGTGTCAAACAGCGAAGTATGGAATGATAAGAGGGGTATGCTATGCAGATACCAAGAACCTCTGCCGGCGACAGGGTAAAGACCGTGAGTCAGATTGAAAAAGAGACGCAAGAAAAAAAAAACCGAAAATAGAGCAACACAAGATAACCTGTGAGGAGGGGGGGGCACAACGTTTGGCATTTGGGGCTGGACGGCTTAGCAAGTTGTCTTCCGGAGGGAAAAAAGTCAATGGGATAAAACTTGTCTGCAGAAACAGAGAAAAAAGCGCATACGAGGGAGGGCAGAAATGAACTGCCCGACTAACTCTATCCGGAAACGGAAAGGGGGTTTAATAACTAGGTCCGCAGAAGAACTCTGAGGAGTTGTTGGTTTGATGTTAAACGAGAGGGCAGGTTCAGTGCCAAAACTTCGAATATGTCCGAGAATGGAGAAGGAGTAAACTCAATAGGAAGGAAAACGGTTTTTCGACGACCGACGCGGGGGGGTGTGGAGGAAAAACCAGATCCATCCTTATAGTCGCGTTTAACTCTCAAGAAGTCCAAAAAAAGTATTTTTGGGGTCACAACTGGGAAATGGGACAATACGGCAAATACACGGAGACAGGGGGATGTGAGGGGCTGGGTTCAAGTCCTCCTTACTAAAAGAAACTGGAAACCCTAGAAATTGAATTGAGGCAAATTCAACGAAGACCCGCGAGGCCGGCTGAATCGTGGGGGTGGAAACTGGCACGGCGCATCATTACAAAAACTGCATAAGCAAAAGAGGCATCTGGGAGGCAAAGCACGAGAAAGTAAAGTCATGACAATCGATCACGGTCAAAATACGGGAAAGGCACACGAGGAGTAAATCTAAAGAGGGAAGGAGCGGGCTTGTCAGGACAAGAGCCGGGAAAAGCTGTAAAAAGGCCCCACGCGATGCTTACAGAAAAACTTGTCTCGTGCGGAAGAAAAAAGTCCTCCCACTGGTACGCAAGAAAAGCGCGGGGGTCGGACAACAACCTCAAGTAAAAACTCAAAATGCAATTAAAATAAGCGTGTACGTAGGTGTGGGTACAAGACGGGAAACATAAGGAGAAGGAGGGAGGAAAGTGACGGAAGACGAAGGGGGTGACTGGGACAGGGGGAAGACGCGGGGGCACACGAAAAAAACTGTTGTGAGACATCAGAGTTCAAGAAACCACGCTGGTCAGACTGGAAGGAGCAGGCCGACAAATCGAGGTTTCTTGGGAACAACTACTAAAAAACAGAAAAAGGGGAAGTCGGGGGTGTGGGCCACCTCAAACTAATCAAGGGAAACTGGAAGGTCAGCAAAACCTCTAGGATAGCGTTGGCGAGGAAATGTACGCCGAGACGGAAAAAAGCACCGGCAAGAGGGAGGAGAATGTGGAGGGGTGTGAAACACTTTACTTGACTCCGTAACACCGACGTCGCGGACGACGTGGACAGCAGTTGGGAGGGGAAAACGTTGTGTAAGGATGGAGAACCTTAGAAAAAAAGGGGGTCAAGGCGATACCCGAGAGGCTGCCACTCCCACAGCTCCCGAACAGTTCACCCGTACGAAAGAAAAGCGAAAGACAAAAGAAAAAGAATTGAGTTCCCACATAGGATGTAAACGGAAAAAGGGGGGGGGACGTGAAGAGCTGACATGTGGATAGAGAGAGTTCAATGATCGAGGCAAAATGCGGGTGGCGTTTACAAAAACTGGATTCCAGGAAAAGAAAGGGACTCATCCTACCGGAGAAAAAGGCTAGATCAGACGACATTCCGCGACGCCGGTCAGGGGAAAACTCGGGGGGGCCGTTACTGTCGGCTCCGACTCCTCCCGAGACCCCCGGGCTAAAAATCACTAAGGAACGTGCCGAAAGAAATAGGCTGAGAAGCGGCCCAAACCGCAATAAAACCAGCGCCAAGGAATCAAAACGGCTGGCGATGACTTGTCGTCATATAATGCAGAAGTCTCACCAAAAAGCAAGGGAAAAGAAAAAGGAAACAATGCTTCCATGCCAGTAACAAGGGGGGGGAAAGTCATGCAGGGGGTGAAAGAGGTCTGCTGGGGGTGCAGACCGCCAGAATAGACATCTCATCGAAAAGTTCTTCGCCGACGGTTTGTGCGCGTGTGTTCAAGGACAGAGAAAAAAAGGAAGGAAGCTTGAAATCGGGGGGCGTCACGCTGAGGTTCCCTCATGCAGGGCTCGGCGTAGGCTTTGAGCGTGGAGGGCGTACGAACTGGTTGAGAGCGGCTACTTCTAGTGAAGAAGGGGGGGGGGGGGTAACTGATTCGAAACGACGATGAAAGAAAGAAAAGAATTTCTGGGGGGAGACGGGAGACGCAGGTCGGACGAGAGAACAATGGCAAAGCGGTGAAAAAAAAAAGAACCGCTGGGTGTACGGGTCGATCTTCAGCGGGATTGGGGTCCATAAGCATCAAAAAAAATCTGACCGGGGGGGTTGGCAGGAGACTTGTTGGCGCTAGTCCCTTAAGTCGCTGTCTGGGACGGCATGAGGGGGAAAGAAGTCGAGAGCGAGCATCTCATCGCGCGCCGTAAACGGGAGTCAGACAGCCGATGTAAACCCCGCATCGAAGCGGTAATAAAGAGGAGAGAAATAAGCCGGTGAACTGGTTCCGAGGCTTATGGGAACTTGTATGGAAACGAGAGACCATTTGGAAAATAGAGAGACCACACAGAGACGGAGGAAGGAAAAGAATATAGATGGGAAAAAGAAGCAAGATGCTAGCACATTTTCCAATAACAAAAAAAACTAAAAAGTCTATTAGTGAAGGCACGAATCTTTTTACCCTCGATCGCGGGAGGATCAATCGGACTGAAGAAAGGGAAGGCGCGCGGGAAGGATAACGCAAAAAAAAACAGCATGTAAAACTAGATAAGGAAGAGAAAGAAACGAGCGCAAAAGCGGCCACACGGCCTATGGGCGGAATTGAATTCGAGGGACCCAATCCGCAAATAACTGGTCACCACGGCAAGACGAGCAAGCTATGAAAGCTCGACTCCCGACCTATTTCGCTCAGATCAAAGAAGTCTAAGATACTTTCAAGAGAAGCAGTACGCAAAAGCGCTTCGGGGAGAACCGCCAAACGCGTCAAAAGAAAAGGAAGACTCAAATAGGAGGCCCTGAACAGACCGGGCTGACTGCCCGGGGCCAGAAATGGAAGAAAAGGCGGCTAAAAAAAAAAAAAAAACCAACGCAAATCAGCAAACTGGGTAGGCTCCCCTTCTGAGCGCAGCCCGGAATGATGGAGGTAAACAAAGAACCCAATCGTAAACTTCGCCGGGCAAATTGCAAGGAAGCTCAAAAGGGGAGCCAGCTGCCTGGAAAGGGGGGAAAGGGGAACGTGAAGCTTTGGTCGAATAACCCCAGTATCTGATCACATCGACGATTCAGGGGTTTGATGAGACGGGATGGGAGTTAAGTTTGGAAGGTAGGAAGGTCTGAGCCCGGAGAGATGTGGGACGTGCAGCAGAAGGGACTGGGTAATCACCCAGTAAAAGAATGACCAAGCTTTCACGTAATGAATGACGACTGAGCCGTAGAAAGAGCACGGCCATAAAAAACAAGGGAGATGAAAGATACAAGCGGCAACTACAAGAGGCGGGGAATCCACCATAGTAGTTGCAATGAGAAAAAACATCGCGCTTATCCACCTCGCAGGGAACTGCCTACACGTGAATCAGGTTCGGTACACATCGAGGTGGGGAAAGAAGCGCTGGGGGAAGGAAAGTGGAAGTGTTCTTAACCATGGCGGGAACGGAAGGAGTGTTAGAAAAAGAATCTCTAAGGGAAAAATATGGATGTCATAAGACAACCTAAAATCGAAGGCCAAGTCATACGTCTTGTGTTGGGGAAGGGGGGAAGAGAGGGGGGGTAAACATAAACCCTATGCGCTCGCGTGCAAAAGGGGGGGGACTTAGAGGAAAAAAGGAAAAAAGGAACAAGGCTCGAGGCTCGCGAACCAGACACGTTGGCCAGGATGTGACGTGGCCCCAAACCGCTCGATCAAGTTGAAGGATCAGTGGGAAGGGGCGGAAACCATAAACCACGGTGGAGAGGGATGCGGACAGCCAGCCCGATGGAAAACAACACCCAAAAAAAAAAACAATCACCACCCCCCACACCCCTCGAAGCGTCAAAAAAGAAAAAGGCTTTCAAAAGGAGATCAGAAAACCAGTAGGCCTGCTCCGACTGGGAAAGCCTCTGTAGGATTCCACCGACTTGGGGTATCCACACGCCGTCCACGGAGGCTCATTGAAAAACGTTCCCTTGAGGTCGGTTGTTGGGGGGGGGGGGGGGGGGCACCCAACATCGGACAACTGAGAGTAAAAAACTTTTATGTCTTTGATTTACCAGGACCGAAATGAACTCGGCCGGCCCGTGGGAAGGGGGGAGCTTTCAGCAGCAGTGAGGCAGCCCGCTCAAAAACGCCTATTTCCTGCGGTGAAATCATCTTTGCTTGGGCGCTGAAATAGAATTACCGAACACCGCCCCAACTGTCTGAGGGGGAGTAAAAGATCGTGTTTGCTGGGTGCAAGTGCCATTGAAAGCGACAGCGGGACAAAACTAGGAAAAACCTATCCCATTTGCATCAGGAGTTGGCTCAATTCACACTGTGTAGATAACGAGAGGTGCAAGGTAAGTTTGCCCTGCACCAGCCCAAGCCAGAAAAACCGCGCAATTCCGATAGTATTCAAATAGGGAAAGGTCCCCCAAGAGAAAACCAATCTTGGGCGTGAAGGCTTCGAGCGGAAAAGGGACTCATCATCATGGATAAAGAGGGGGCTTGTCACTAGAAACCGCAGTCGGGGGGGGTGGGGGGGGGGAGGAAAACCAGTCAACTCGTGAGGATCCACAATCCTTTCCCTAAGCTTCCATTCCGACATAAGACTACATTTGAGGGAATGGCCAAACCATGAACGGCAGGGGGGGGGAACCCTACCAACAAAAAAATTACGAAGAATTTCTCTGCTGACTCAGGAGGGCTTACCGGATCCGGATGAGAGTATCGCAAAGCAGTTGTGCGAGAATCCCTAATGTGGTTGGCCAATTTTCTTACGAAGAAGAGAAAAAGGGGGAAGTTGGGATCAGAGGAAGCAAACGTAAGAGCGTAGCCGCAGAAAAAGGAAAGGAACCAACTAAAGACAGCCCATTTTAGCGGGGATTGGGAAAGAAGGACGGGCGAGAGAGTGAGCAGCGACGGACCATGTCGCTGCATACAGGGGGGAATGGTTCTATAACAAGTCGCACTAATCGAAGGGGGAACCATGCATCGTAAGGAGCGAGAAAAACTTGTCTTGTCAGCCTGATAACTCGTCGAGACGAACCCTCCGCAGACCGATCAAGGGATGGAAAAAGGGGAGGGGAATCAGACGGCGAATTGCAAGTTTGTGGAAGAAAAAAAAGAATCCGGGACCATCAAATGGAACGAACACATCCACGGGGACCTGCACTCACTCAGGAATGACTCGACAAGACTGAAACACGCGGGTCTTGCAGGAATTAATTTCCTAAGTACACGTGGCCAGCAGGAAAAGAGAAAAACGGAATAGGGACAGAAGGGTCTGTTCGGAGTTCGGACGCCATTGTTTTTCAGGGGGGAAAAATCATCCGCATGGACCAGCTGCCATGTGGTACCGGACGCCGATCATCTGGGAGAAGTGTGAAAGGGAACGCAGAGTCCCAAAAGGGAGAGAAAGGGGGGACCGAAGACAAGGGAGAACGCCTTTACAAGAAAAAAAGGGAGCTGGAAAGGGTTATACCAGTGAATGACGGGGACATGATCCAGGTCAGAGAAAAGGGACAGGTGGAAGGTGGGGAAGACGAGTCAAAAAGAAAAAAAAAAAGACGAGAGGGGGAAGAAAAGGAGGCAACGGGGTAGCCCAAAAAGGGAAACCGCCGGGGCCAAGTTATTCTTGGAAAAATAGAGGGAAATGACCTTGGGGGTGGTGGTGGGGGGGGGGGGGGGGGTGGGGGGGGTGGGGTGGGTGGGGGAGGGGGTTGGGGGGGGGGGGGGGGGGGTGGTGGGGGCGGGGGGTGGGGGGGTTTTGGAGGTGTGTTTGTTTGGTTGTATTTGGTGGTGGTGGGTTGTGAAGGTGGGTGGGGTGGTGTGTTGGTTTGTGGGTTGGGGGGGGGGGTTGGGGTCGTGTTTTGGTGTGCGGTTGTGGTGGGTGGTGCTGTTGGTGTGTTTTTGGGGGGTGGGTGGGTTGGGTGGAGTTGGGGGGTTGTGGGTGAGTGCGTATAGGTTTGATGTGTGTGGGCGGTGGTGCTAGGTGGGTTTGGGAGAGGTGTTTGGTTTGTGTGGTGGTTGGGTTGTGTTTGGATGGGGTTTTGGTGTGGGAGTATTTTTTGTGGGGGTAGGGGGTTTTTTGGGGTAGGGGTGTTGGGGTGGAGTGGTTGTTGGGGGGTTGGTGGTTGTGTGTGGGTGGGGGGCGGGGGGGGGGCGCGATCGTTTTGGGTGTCCCTCACACCCCCCCAAAAACCCACCAAACCAAAACAACCAAACAACCAACCCATCTAGGAAAATCAGAAGGAACTGACCCAACACGGAGATTTAGAGGAACCTAGGCAATGGGAGAAACAGACTACAAAGACGTAGTGAGTAAGGAGGAGAGATGTGGGCGGTAGGAGGTAGGAAAAGAAATTAGTAAGATGTATTTAGGGGGGGGGCGATTGGGGGGGATTGAGGAGCTATCAAGGGAAGAGTGGAGGAAGAAGAATGGGAACAGGGTGGGTGAGGAAACGGATGGATAGGGAGCGGGGAAGAAGCATAGGGGGCAAATAGAAATGGGGTTGGAGACAGGGAAGGCGGGGGTGGGGGAAAGAAGATGGTTAAGAGGGAGGGGCGGAGAGGAAGAGAGATAGAAAAAGAGGGGTGGAGGTGGGGAGAAGGGAGGTGTAGAGAGTGAAGGCGGGGAAAGACAAGGACCGGTCGTCCTCGCGCCTCTGCGGAAGGGGGGAGGAAGTACGTTCCGAACTGAAGAGTTAAAAGGGGAAATGTCGGGGAGGTTGGGACTGCGTGCAGTTGCGTGGTTTGATCGAAGTCAGAGGAAAACGTCACATTATTGCCAAAACAACGAGAAAGGGCACATCAAATGATGCTTTGGCCACTGGAACTTCAAAAAAGGATGGTAGATTTTGCCTAAGAAGCGGAAAAAGAGAAAAGAGGGGGGCGGTTCAA
>Ga0179593_1466168_pt1 | contig 11543 bp, 17 predicted proteins | sample CZODoug2_1_08_16_FD_185931 | JGI IMG/M metagenome (GOLD analysis project Ga0179593, IMG submission 185931) | Vadose zone soil fungal communities from Angelo Coast Range Reserve, California, USA - CZODoug2_1_08_16fungal (PacBio error correction) | ecosystem: Environmental > Terrestrial > Soil >...
CCGACAATGAAAGGTAGGAGGGATCCCAAAAGGGACACAAAGAGACGACATAAAAGGAAGGCAGGCAAAGTGGGTTTCAAAAAAAAAAAAAAAAAAAAAAACAAAAAAAAAAAAACGGAAAACGGGCCTAACGGGAAACAAGGAGGGAAAGTGGACAGGGCCGGACCCAAGGGAAAAAATCGTGGGATATCTAATCGTCAAAAATCCATGAAAGACACCAGCAGCAGCACGCGAATTGTAAAGGAAAAGAAAAAAAGCAGGAGATAGGTCACCACGACACGGAGGATGTTCAGAAGTGGAAACGAGACCGAAGCCACGCAGGCCGAGAACTGGAAAAAATCGCAAAAGAAGGGAAGACATGGTGTTTTGTGGATGAGGAAATTCATAGAAAAGTGTATGGCATAAAGGGGGGTGCAAAGGGTTTTTGAAGAATGGTAGAAAAAGGAAATGGGCCCGATAAAAATCGATTTTCCAAGAACTGAAACCCAACAGCCCGTGCGGAAACGGAGGGGGGGGGAAAGTGAGGAGTGTTCACTCACAAGAAAACAGGTTGACAGTTCCGCGAAGAAGCTAAAAAAAAAACCGGGGGTTCAGGGGAAAAGGCGAGGGTAACGAGAACTTGAAAGATGGCGGGAAAAAAAAGGGGCGGAAGGGAAAAGACGGCCACCGAGAAAAAGAAGGTTCAAAGGGGTTTGTAGGGGGAAGCGGGGTGGTCCTGGGTTTGTGGCAGGTAGAGGGTCGGGGAGCGCAAAACAACAACGAGCCGGCCAGAAGGGAAAACTGCCATTGACCTGAAAAAAGACCGAAGCCAACAATCACGGTTGATAAAACATGGGGAGAAAACCGTGAAGGGTCAAGCTCGAAAGGAAAAGGGAAATCAAAAACGGTGTAAACCAAGTAGGCAGGGAGCAATTAAAGGCCCCGACGGCGGGAAAAGAACCGGCACTAGAGAAACCGGGGGTTATGGAAGAAAGGAAAGGAGGGTCAGCCAACGCTAACACCTTAACAAATCCGACCTGTTGGTGTTTTGGAAGGTACCGAGTGAGAGACTCAGGACAAGGGACACACCTTTGGGATGTTTTTGGACTTGTTGGTAGAGAAGCAGGAAAAAGAAGGGGGCTGTGGTCATCAGCAAAACCAAAGACAATCGAACAGAAAGCATCAGTGAGTGCCCAGGCCTTCCTTGGAACACTTAGGGGGAAGTCCTGAGGAACCTGGGGGAAAGAAGAAGAATTGAATACTTCCAGCTATCAACGAGCTGGTGGGGACCGGGGGGGGAAAATGAAACCAAATTGGACCTTAAAAAAACTTGACTAACGTGGAGGGGGGGGAGAGTTGAGGCACCGGGAATGAGAAGAAGGAACTATCCAGAAAGTATTTTTAAGTAAGTGAAAAGAATGGTCGTGACCAAAAAAGCAAGGGTTGCCGGTCACAGCAGAAGAAGCCGTCGCGGCAAGAAACCATAACGGGGGAACACAGCGAAGGCATTACAGGGAGGAACACAGAAGCAGGACCGCCTTAAAAACAAAAGGAGAGCGAGGGGCAAGGCAGGGTCAGGTCACATGGGGAGCCGGAAACAAAAACGGTCCAAAAAAGGAACTCAGAAAACCAGTCGCACAAAACGAATTGATAATCAAAATCAAATTGGGAAACAGGAGCGTGGAAGACGGTAGTGCTGTAATCAGACAAAACTGAGAGTGGGCCAAGCGGTTGACGAAGGGGAAGGCCAAAAAAGTTCAAAAAAGAGCATGGCAGAATCCGAAAGTGCAAGGGGAAGAAGGGAAAAAATGGGAACAAAAAGGCGAGTCTACTAAGGGGGAAAAGGCAAAAAAAACAACGGAGGATGAATGAAAGAGGAGAAGGCATTCAGGGGTCCCAGGAACGTCTTCAAGGAAATTGAAAGGGCAGGCGGTCGGCACTAGCTTTGGGGGATTGGGCCTGGGGGGGAGGGGATCGAAATGGGCCAACAGCGCAGTCGGGGAATAAAAAGGGGAAGGACAACGCGCCCGAACAAAGTTGAGTACTATTCGAAGGAAAGGAAGGGTAAAGGAAGGGGGACAAATTGGAACCCAGGGTGTAGCCAGGGGAAAATACCAGACACCTGGAAAAGCACCTCATATCCTTCTTGGACGACGGGAAGGAGGGAAAGGGCAAAAAGGGAAGCACGTGGCGAATGCAGGAAAAACGTGGGGAGGGTGTGCAAGGAAAGGGCGCAACCCTTCAAAACGGCACACAATCTTTGCTGAGAAAAGAGATCGAAAAAGAATGGTGGAGCGGAAACCGCCTGGGGCAGACCACTGTGGACGAAAAGAAGAAGACCACAACACCCAAAAGCAACCCCGGAGAAAAATGATACTCGCCATAGGACTGAAAGGTCACACAAAAAGCAGATTCGCGGAAGATAGGATGTTCCTGGAGACAGATACCAGACCCTACCCTAATTTCCCAGACCCACAAAGAAACGCCAAGAACCTTGTTAGGTTGAGATCAGGAGATTCTGGCGAGGGAAAAAGAACACAAAAGGAGAGGGATCAAAAAAAAGGGTGACACTGAGTATTTCCCCATTAGAGAAAGGAAACAAGACGATGGTAAAAGGCTTTGGGCGACAGACATTCAGGGCTTCAACTAAAAAAAAGAAACGGAGAGGAACAGGCAGTCGAAACTTTGAGACAAAGCCACAAAGGGGGTAAAACACCGGGGGGAACTGGGGGACGAGGACGTCAAGAACGCAAAACAGGTCAGAAAAAAACCGAAGAGGGGGTGGCAAAAATGAGGGAAAATGGGCCGTTCCCACATCCGCCAAATGGGGGTTTTGAGAAAACACGAAAAGACGAAATGACACAAAAGGGACAAAAAACATCAAAAAAAACTTTGAATAACGTTCGTGTGCCGAAGGGGAATACCAGAGCACAGCAAAAAAAAGATTAAACGAGCGGACGGCAACGTGTAAGAAGCATGAAAGGGGGCGACCGGGAAAAATTACCTTGAAACTGCTTCAAACCCAAGGTTTGAAAGGGACAGGCGAATAACCAAGAAGGAAAGCAAAACCCAGGGCAAGGGGGGCGAAATTCGATTTGTTGATCTTGGACAAAGACAATGGAGAACTGAAAATTAAAATGACAAAAAAATAAGGAACACGGAACACACTTGGGAAAATACTCAAAACCCAAAGACCGGCGGAGAGCATTGCCGAGCTTCGACAGTGACTCGAAGAGGGGAACGGGACGGGAATTTAGCGACTAGAAAAATCGGAACACAGGCGAAAAAAAAAGGTGGATTGACGGCAACGCGGGGGAGACCAAGGTATGAAAAGCGGCAAAACTGAAGGGGGGGCAGGGGATGAAAAGACGATGAATGACGTCTCTTTGGGGCAAGAAAAAAACATGGAACAGGACAGGCCAAAATCATGCAAAAAAAGAAAGATGAGGGGTGAATCAAAAGTTTGGGGAAGGGAGGAGCACGGGTATGATGCCGTCAGGGAAACCCGTGGGGGGATTTCACCAAAAAACATCCAGATGTAGGAGGTCTGACTAAAAAAAAACAAGAGATATGGGTCAAAATGAGATCCGAAAAAAATCTGACAACAAACGTGGAAAAAAAAAACGAAATACCACTGACAGACCCAAGGGAGGGAAAAAACGAGAAAAAAAAAAAGACACCCAGAAAAAACGGGGAAATGCTGGCCAAAACCAAAAAACCATTCAAAAGAGAAAACTTGGGTGGAAATATGCAACACATAGAACCGAAAAAAGCTAACCGGCCTCTCATTCCGGGAGACAACGGCATATAATAAGAGGCGAATCTTAGGTGAACGGAGGGAACGTGAGAGGCCGGAAAAAGAAGAAGCAAGGAGCGGGCGAAAAACACGAACGCATGTGGGAGGCACAGGGGTGTTGTGTTCAAAATTCAAGGGGCAAGTGGGGTGAATAATTAGGTGTAAAAATTGGGGGGGAAGGGAAAGTGGAGACGTGGTTTGAAAAGAAAAAAAAAAAAAAAAAAAACCATCGTTTCTCGAAAAAAAAAGACCCCGGGTTGCGAACGGATGGGGGCGGATAGTCAAAAAAGAATTAACAAATGTTCAGAAGAGCCTGAGACTGCAACAGGAAGAGAATGTGGAGGGTAACGGACTATGTCTGCTATTAATCATCAGGATTCGTATTACGACTGGCCCAAACTAACGAAGTAAATAGAAAGTGATTCAAATGTTTTTGGGGGGAAAAGGGAAAATTTGGCATGTACAAGCCGGAGAACCAAGAACTCAGACACCACTGGAGTGCGAGTGACAGACCTTTTAAAATCCTCAGTGGGGGGAAAAAACAATCAGCAGGCGGGACCAAGAGTTGAAGATTACAAAAGAGAAAAGGCGGAAACAAATTGGGGGAAAGCGCGTAAAGGAAAGCAGAAAGAAGGCGCATGGAAAACTCCTAGGCGAAGTGTGTAAAAACCCTAAAAAACCTAAAAAACCGAAAGAGGAAATGGGTGTTCGACCACAAGGAGCCGAGGCTCAAAAAAACCAAAGGTATGGTTCCATTGTTAAGCAAGAAGAGGAAAAAGTCATATCAAAAAAAAAAGAGGCGGAGCAAGAAGGGAGAAGTGCTTTACGTTGGCCAAAAAGAAAGCCGGAAAAGGAGGGCTGGAAAGGAGGGGGCAACCATGTTAATGCTGAACGGACGGGGATCAGCAAAAAAAAAATGACGGAAAAAAAAAGAAAAACCTCTTGGAGAGGAAGCAGGTTTGGACTACACGGAAGAAATGGCGTAGAGGTCCCGCATGGCGACGAAGTCTTTCAACTTGGTTCGGCTGGTCACGACTTCCAACAAAGAAAAAAAACACAAGGTTGGGTGCCGTGACAAAGAGGGAACCGAGCCACGAGCTTAACACCCAAAGGGAAATCGAAAGAAAGCAGGAGGACACCGTAGGGCCCTCCTGAACTACTACAACTAAGAAAAGAAAAGAGATGAGGGGAGGGCATGGTTATTTTGACGAGTTTAGACGACGGGTCAGAAGTTCCATCTCCAAAGACAAGGCTTCAGGAGAAAAAGATAAAAGACAATTGCGCAGAAAAAACCGGGGGGGGGTTGTGATCAAAGTACCTAAGTAAGAAGTGCAAGTGCAAATACGGTTGGACGAGATTACATAACCAACGGTCCAACAGGAGCTTGAAAGAAGCCCGCCAAACAGTCATTGAGAAAGGGGTGGGAACAGGAACCCTGCAACCAGAAAGAAAAAACGAACAAAAACAAAAACAAAAGTAGGGAAAATATAGATATCATTCGTGTTGTCCATGTAGAAGTCTTCAAGAATGGGGCGGTGGGTCTAAGAAGAGAAAAAGGATGGCCCTGGCTAAGGGGGTGAAGGTGTTAAGTTTAACTCCAACGAGGCATCAAAGGGGAAAAAAGGGAATACGAAAGAAATAAACTTTCACAAGGGCCTCGCAAGGGGATCTTTGGACAGAAAAATAAAAGTAAACAAGCTGGAAAAAAAAAAAAAGAAAAGAAAAGCCAACATTGAAACGGTGGGGTAAGAAAGGTACCAAAGACAAATGAAACCTCGAAAACCAGGGTGAAGGAGCAAAAGGGAACAGCTGGACAGAAGAGCGGGGTTGTAGGCATGTCCCAACTTAGTGAATGCTTCACCCACAGGGAGTGGGGGTGTCAACGGCCTCAAACCCATAAAAAACAGGGGAAAAAGGAAATGGGGGAGGGGGATCGAATCCTGACGAAAATACTTTTTAAGAGGGGGGAGGCCTAAAAGGTGAAACAAAGGACACAAAGAAAACCAGGGTAGAACGGAACTCATAGTGTGGTTGGAGGGGCCCTGGAAAAAAAAAAAAAACCAGGGGGGTGGGATTCGAGGGGGAAAAGTATTGTGTTGCGAAGAAGGGTGGCCAGGGACCATCGGGACAAAAAGGAAACGGCCAACTCAACAGCCCAGAGTGTTGCAAAAGCTCAACGGACTCGTGCTGAACTTACAATGGGAAGACAAACCCTCCTCAGGGAGAACAAGCACAAAAGTTGGGAAAGAAAGTCCAAATCGTCGTAAAACACGTTGGGGCGGGTCAAAACCAGGCAGGGGGATTCAAGGGGGGCTTTCACCATCAAAAAGGGAAGGAAGGACCTGGAAATAGAGGGGAATGCTGCAGGGACCTGTGAACAAAGTTTGGGGAATGAAGTCAGACCACGAGCAGGAAGTTGAACGATCAGAAAAAACTCCGAGGTGAGAGGTATTATTAAGAAAGGCACAAACCCGAATCTCCCGTTTGGACTAAAAACTAAAACAACCTACTGAAAAGGAAAAACGTCAGGGAAAAAAAAACAATTTAACATGTATGGCTAGCAAAAAGTTCTAGTCACAAGCAAAAAGGGGAAATAGGAAACCAAAGGAATGTACCGAGGGGGAGAAATCAATCGTTGGGAATACGTCAACAGGGAAGGGTGAGGGGGACCAAGCTACAGAAATTCAAGGAAAAAACACTGGCTTTTTGGTGAACGAAAAGGGGGATTTTTGGCCTGGAGATGACAAATGGAACTGGGAACCTGAAAGGAAGAATGACAACCGTTACCGAAAAAAAAGAAAAAAAAAACAACATTGCAAAGGTACTTCCTCCCAGAAAAAAAGCCTGGAACCTACCAGTAACTAAAATCACGCGCAACGTAAGTGGTGGGGACTGCAAGTTTAGCAACGCAACCGGCGAACATAACACTTGAAAACCTGGAGGGAAAGGGTTGAAACGGAATGACCCGTTCAATGGTGGAGAGGGAGGAAATGAGAACGGTAATAAAATGGAGGGGGGATTGGTGCATTGGACCGTAAGCAAAATGGGAAAACCGGTCCAAACAAAACTGGGAACGTAAATCAAGGGCGCTGGAGAAAAAAAAAAAAAAAAAAAAAAAAAACAAAGAAGAAAACAAAAAAAAAACAAAAGAAACAAAAAATAAAAAAAAAAAAAAAAAAAAAAAAAAAAAAAAAAAAAAAAAAAAAAAAAAAAAGAAAGAAAAAAAGGAAGAGGAAAAAAAAAACAAAAACAGGAAAAAAAAAAAAGGAAGAAAAAAAAAAAAAAACCCCAAAAAAAAAAAAAAAAGAACAATGAAAAAAAAGAAAAAGAAAGGAAAAGAAAGAAAAAAAAAACCACAAGAAAAAAAAACACCCCCCAAAGGGAAAAAAAAAGAAACACAACAAAAAAGAGGAAAAAAAGAAAAAACAAAGCCCAACACCAAAAAGAAGGAAACCAACAAAAAAAAAGAAGAAAGAGAGAAGAAAGAAACCAAAAAAACCAAAATCCACCAAAAAGAGACACAATCGGGGGGTGACACACACCAAACCCCCAACAAGAAGACCCCAACCCCAAAAGACCCCCATACCCCCAAAACCCACCAAACCCAGAAACACACCCAACCCCACAAAAACAGAAACCAAAACAAAAGAGAACCACCAAAACCCCCCCCCCAACCCCCCCCCAACACCACCACCAAAAAAAAAAACCACCAAAAACAAAAGCCCCCAAAAACCCAAGAAACAACAAAAACAAAAAACCAAAAAAAAAGAAAGAGCGCCCAAAAGAAGCCCCACATCCCCCGAAAAAGCAACCCCAGAGAACCAAGACAAAACAAAAAAAAAAAAACACAACAAAAAACACAACAGAACACACCCAAGGTCGTCTGGGGGTTTCCGTTTGGATAAAAAGAAAAAGCCAAAGGACGGGAGCTCCTAGACAAACACGGAGGAAAAAAAAGAAGACAAATATATTTTCAAGGAAAAAAAGAAAAAAATTGAAACAACCGGAAAAGAAATAACAGGAGACAAAAGCCAAGGGGTGATTTAAAATTCAAAAAGGAAAAAAAAAGCGGCCTGACAAACAAAAAGGGCCAGGCAGGGGTCGCAAAAAGAAGTGTTCAAAAAAAAAAAGAATCGGGAAAACTGATCACCAGACAGCGGAAGGCAAACTGTACCATCGGCCCGAAAAAAAACAGAAGAAGAAAAAAAAAACCAAATTAAGAAAAACAGCGCCTATTCCACGAGAACATTGACCCTCAGGATGATGTTTCCGAGGGGAAACATTTGGCTGCGACACGACTAACCGAACGGCATAAAAGGAAGAGAGGGGAATAATAACTGGGGAAAGAGCAGAGGGGGTGGGTTAGGGGAGGGATCCAGGTCAGTGACAAAGTTGTGGTAAGGTCCGGTCAACAGGGGGGGGGTGGAAGTATAAAGGGACCTGGGGGGCAAATAAACTAAAAAGTAATTGGGTCCGCAACTTGCAACCTGACTTACTCACAACCCCAACAACCTAAACAAATGACCACTCTCATCACTCCCAAAAACCACTTCAAGAAAAAAAACCAAAGGGGTTAGAAAAAAAACTGATATCAAGGAGAGTTCACAAAAACAAAAAGGGTAAGCATGTTGACGTATTAAGCTCAACGAAAAGTCAAAACGAGGTAAGGTTACAACGGCAAAGGCAGACGGCAACAGGAGTCCCATGACTGTCCGCAGGAGGGGGGGAAAAAGAACTGCCCAAACCCGAACCAGTAAAAAAAAAAGGTTTATTAATGAAATGGGTCCTGTGGGGCAGTAGTAGTGAGGGGGGGGGTCGACAAAAAAGTCCAACTGACCGAGTCACCTGGAAGGAAAAGTACGAGAACCCCGAAGTGAAAAAACAAGAAGGGTTGATGAAAGAGTGTGTTGCCAAGTTGAACAAAAATTAAACGCCAACTGTGAAAAAAACGGCAAAAAGCCAAGGCAAAAAGAGAAGCAGGTTCCCTCAAAACAAGATGTTGTGAGTGGGTTGGCCAAGGCCATGTAATCGAAAAAAGAAAACGCAAAAACCGGAACGTGGTTGGGGTAAACTGAAAGGGGGGAAGCGGGGAGGCAACGGTGAGGGGCAAAACAAAAGGGGTTATCATGGAGAAGGTGGTCAAACAAAAAGACAGGAAGGCCGAAGACAACGAAACAAATCCCGCAGGAAGTGACAAAGGCAGGGGATGGGTTAACAATTGTAAGTTGAGGGGGGAAAAAGGGGAAGGACCAAAAAAGGGAGTCCTAACTTTCTGAAGAAGAATGGACGCACCTGGGGAAAAGAAGTGGCCGGAAAAAGGGAGAGAAAAGTTGCGCAACGGGCGGGGGATCGTTTCGTGACCAAAGGGGGAAAGGGCGAAAAGAATCCCAAAGAGTGGTTAAGAATCTGAGGAGCAAAACTTGGTGGGAAGCCAAACATCTGTGAAAACACGGAAAACACGTCGCGGGCAAAAAAACTCAAAAAGGTGGAGAAAGAGAAAGCATACATTGGTTGAACAACATAAGACGCCTTACCAGCGACGAAAAGTGATAGGGGAACAAATTCCAAATGGGTCGAAAATTTCCAAACAACAGCAAAAAACGGGGGACCCCCAATGGGGACAAGAATAACATGTCACAAAAATCCAAAGGGGCAGGCCAAATCACTTTGGCGCGTGCCAACGGGAATGGTCTTGGGGGATGGTTAACAGGAGTCAAACTTTCTATGGAAACAAGGGAGTGAACCGTAAAAAAAGGTGGAAAAGGAAAAACCACGTAACAAACAAAAAGGGTCAAAAAAGTAAGAAGCAAAAAAATTTTCACATGAACGGGGAAAACACAACGATGAGAATCGATCCTCCTCCAAAACAGACAAACCACAAAAAAAGGAGAGAAAGAGAGACGGGAAAGTCGGTTCCATTCCCATTCGGACAAATGAAATGAGGGCGGGAGTCAGGACATGCAGTGGGGGGGGGGACATTAAGAGAACGGGGCAAAGGGTGGCAAATGCAGTCGGAATACAGACCCCGAAAGCAAGTGGGTCGCAAAAAAAAAACACCGCGGAAGATCCAAACCCAAAAAAGGATGCGGGGGTAGGCAGAAAATGAAGGGTGAAGGGAAGTAAAACCGGTGCACAAAAATGGGAAAAACACTAACCGGTTTTGATCCCTGCAAGGAACGACCTGAAAAAAAAAAAGACAGTAAACTATGACTGGCGAGAGAACGGGAAATGCGGGGAATAGTAGTGGGTCCAATAAAAAGCAAAGGGTCGCTATGAGTACGGGGGGGACCAAGGGATGGGGGTTGACAAAAGAAAGGGCCTAAAGACCACGCGGTGACAAAAATGAATGTGGAGTCGAGAACGAACGCAAAAAGAACCGTGGATCGTCGCCTTGGCACGCCAAGGTTACGAAAGAGAAGAACCAAACACAATCAGAAAACTCACAGTGCAGAAGACTGCCGGGAACGAAGGCTAAAAAAAATTTTGGCGAGGCTAAGGGAAGAAGAACAAAAGAAAAGAAAGCTGACGAGAGGGGGAAGATATTACAATGGTATTAAGACAATAGGCCCATTGGCACCTACAAAAACGAGGAAAAACCACCGAAAACACAGGAGGATTTAAGAAAGCCAGACTCTCTGGGAAAGTTTTTGTCAGAATGAGAAAACAAACAAAAAGAAGAGCAGGCGTCAGTACGCCAAAGATGGGGGGAAGTCCCAAACGCCAAGGCAGCGGGTTGCAAACAGAGACAATGGTACGGAAGAAAAAACACAAAGGTCGGGGGTTACTGTGGGAGGAAATCCCAATGCAAGACCACTCCAACAAGCCGAAAGGAACCCAGGCAGCAGAGGAGTGCTCGTCTCACCTGGGTTCACCAGTGTGGGGGGACCCGGGGCAGTACAGAGCTCATCAGGGAACAAGGGTCGAAAACGAGGATTTGGTGCAAAGGAAGGAAAATTCAAGGTGACCAGGAAAGAAAACAGGAAGACGCATTTGGTTTTGCAAAAAAAAAAAAACAACCAGAACGGGACTTACAGGTACTGGACCCACAAACAAGGAAAACGGAAGCAACATAAGAAAAACAGTGGAAGAGGGTTATTCGGGAAAAGGGGGGGGGGGGAAGGAAGGACAGAGACCCTCCAGCAGGGAAGTAGAAAGAAGAGAGATGACTAAAGGGAAAAACGAGAGAAAGGGATCGCTGTGAAAACATCAAACGTAGGGTCAAGGTGTGAAGTTTAACTACGAAATCCAATAAAGGCGCAAAAAAGGCGTGGGGGCAAAAAAAAGAAAAGAGGGGTGGGGGGGTGGCTATCTTCAAAAAGACTCAGGGGAAAAAAAAGTGGGGGAAAATGGAGAAAGGAGGAAATTCAAAACGGGGAAAAAGACCATTCAATAGGAAACATAAGAACAAAAAACAGGGAAGACTCGGAAAAGGGCCGAGAATCATTCTCGGGAAGAGTTTGCCGGATGTGGGGACGGAACAAAAACTCCTTCAGGGGGAGGAATCACCGAAGCCCTGGGGAGATTTAAAGAAAAGTGTACTCCGGATGATCGGTCCAAAGGGCGGGGGAGAAAAAGATGTGGACGGAGGAGAAAAAAAAAAAAAAAAGAGGGAGAATTTCAATGGGGGAAATTCAGGAACCAAGCCTTGGACAGGTTCAAGCCACGGCTGAAAAGGGAAAATCAAAGCGGCGTCAAGGGATTAAAAGGTGGGATGTTAACCCAATGTGGGGGTGGGGATTCAAAAAAAAAAAAAAAGTGCCAAAAAGAA
>Ga0179593_1570875_pt1 | contig 11543 bp, 11 predicted proteins | sample CZODoug2_1_08_16_FD_185931 | JGI IMG/M metagenome (GOLD analysis project Ga0179593, IMG submission 185931) | Vadose zone soil fungal communities from Angelo Coast Range Reserve, California, USA - CZODoug2_1_08_16fungal (PacBio error correction) | ecosystem: Environmental > Terrestrial > Soil >...
CAGCCAGAAAAGCGTCTCGGAAGCCGCGAGGTAAGGTCGACGCGAGAGATCAGGAGAAAGGGAAACGACGGGAAAAAAGAATCTCAACTGTAAAAAAAGCAACGCCGGCTGGAGGCACTCACAGTCCAACGGAAGAAATGGATTTAAGGAAAAAAAAAAGAAACCTATTGGCTGCGGCGCCTCTAACTCTCCTGTGAGCCGATGACAAAAGAGGAGATCGCACCTCCGAGAAAAAGAAAAAAAATCAAAGCAATCGCGCTGGCGCTCGAAGGTTAACAAAGGGGGGGGGGATTTAAGGAGAACGAATGTCAGTAGGGCAACGCTTCTCTCAACGCCAAAAAGGGTTCGACCGAGTCTAAAAGTCGAGAAAGGACTACGAGAAGGGGAGGGGACCTCCGGGGGTCTACAAAAGGAACAAAACACTGCAGCAGTCGAGGGGTAAGATGCAGGACAGAGCAGGAAACTCTTGTCATAGCGCCTGCAGAGGGGGAGGGGGCCTGAGGCGGATGCGATGCGACAGGCGGTAAAAAAAGGTGCTAAGGAGCAAAGCACAGGCGTAGAAAGCCGCGCCGTACACTGAGAAGGGAGGGCCACAGTCAAGTCTGGTACACGGAATCATCTGAAGACCAGGGACTTAGTCAACGGCGCGGGCAAAACCCCAAAGGGTTAGCAACCACGGAAAGAAGCTAGATGCATGTTTTGACTAGGAGGGAAAAAAAAGAAAGACCTCTCATCAGCCAGTGAGGCGTGGAGGGAAACACCTCCTCGGCCAACGGGCACTCGATTCTAAAAAGGCAAAAAGGAAACCAGGCACACTCTCTTCACGCTCCGCGAAAGGAGTGAGCTGGCGCGGGAGTACGGGAAGTGGTAAGCTTTCGTACCGTGCCCGCGGAGCTGTTCGAAAGTCTGCGGAAAAGGGCAGGAGGAAAGGGGGGGAGCTAAAGAGGCAAGCGCTGTCTGGGGGGAGGAGAAATTAACGAAAGGGGAAAGAAACTGAAAAGCCCGTAACCTAACGCTGCGATCTCGAGACAGAAGAATCTGGACCACGATCAAACGAAGGGGGAATAGCCTACGTCTCGAGCGTGGTAAGGGCCTTAGCAGGCGGCAACAGGGGGACTATGGGTCGCGTCGTCTCGAAGCAAGGGGGAGATTGCGGCCGTGAAAAGTCTCGGCGTGGGAAAACGGAAAATAAATGGAAAAAGGCAAAGGGGGTGGACGCCAGGTTACGTCCAGCTCGCAGAGGATTCATCCCGCCCGAGAAAATGCTCAAAAAAACGGAGACCAGTTTGCGGGACCACGCAAGGAAAGTCTTGAAGGAGTGTGGGAGGAGAAGGGACCTCTTACTCGTGAATTTTTGGAGGGCCGTAACCATCAGCCAGTTGCAGGCATTCTGGAAGCATTGAACCCTGGCTGGGGAGTGAGGGGGGGGAACTGCATTAGAGAAGTCCACGGTGGCTGGAGAAACGTCTGGGGGGCGGAAGGGGGGGGGTCTCCGGGGGTCGAATTCCGTTGTAGAAGATACAGTCCGCCGTTTCCATTAGGCGTCGTGGGTTGCAAAAGGAAAAAATGCGTTGCCGGACCGCTGAATTTGGGGCGAAGAGTGCCATACTAGTGCCGGGGGTGTAGCTCAAAAAGGGCAGTATCGCCGGTTTCGTTGGGGGCGGTTAAAGGGAGGGGTAACCGATAGGCCAAGTTCCTTGTGGGTGGGACAGAGAAGAGAAGGGAGCGTGCAAGAAAAAAGCCCGGTCTTGAGGGGCCTGCACGACGAGTCGTTGAGAGGGACGTGCAGGGAAACGGGAACCGTCTTCGAGAGTCTATCAGGCTGAGAACGCAGAACCAGGGGCTGAGGAACTCTTGGAAAGATGGGGGAGGACGCAAAGAAAGTGGAGGAAGGTCTGGGAGGTTGTTTGGGAGATCTCGTCCAGGGAAATGGTTCCCTTACAATCAAGGGGGGGGGGCGGGGGACAAAAAAGGTCAACCATCCCTTTTCTGCGGAGGGGGGGGGGAACCTAGAAAGGAGGACTTGAAAGAGGAAGGGAAGGGTAGTATTCTCTCACCCGGGTCCCCTGAATGGTAGGGCGCGAGGAAGATCTAAAACCCGGGAACGGATGATCGTGACGCACCGTCGAGGGAGTGGAAGGGGAACTATCGGTAAGGGGGGGAGGGAAGCTCTTCCGCAAGGGAGAAATCTCTCAAAAAAAAACGGACAATGGGGGAAGAAGAGGCGCCGACTGTGCAGAACTACCGCTAATAAAACATCTCAGGGGCCTGAAAAAAGGCAGGCCGACGTCGGGACTTCTCTCGCGCCTACCATTCCGCCCGGTGAGGGATCGAAGACTAGGAGGGGAGAAAAAAAATTGAAGAGGAAGTCATAGGGCCACATTTTCCTGACGTGTGGGAAAGGCCGCACAAGCGCGCTCGAGGATCAGGGACCAGGAAGGGGAAACACAAAAAAAAGCGCCATCGTAGTGGCTTCAAAAGTGCGGGTACAAAGGAGTTTAGACAAAAGGGGGAGGGGGATCGACGGGGGTGACAAGTCCATATCTACTCGAAAAGGCGGTTCCAGGCCCGCCGTCGTCAAATCCGTCAGGGAGGGAGAGAAAATATGCTGGTGATGGGGGAAAGAGACGCCAAGTCCAAGAAAAAAACAATTAAAACGCACACAACAATACTGGGGGAAATCTAGGACGCAATAGCTGTAACAATACTGCTGAACGCAACACCTTGGAGATCTACGTCAACCTCAGCCAAAAAAGTCTTCTGCATCGAAAAAAACAATCCGTGGAAAAAAAAAGGAGGACAAGACCCGATGCAACCATTAAAGGACTGATCTCAGAGAAAGACCCAAGAAAAAAAGAACCGGCCTCGACGACACAAAACGCGGGACACCTTGACTCTCGTCATTTCAAGAACAAAAAAGAAAAAAAGCTCCCCCCGAGAAAGAAAATCCTTAAAGGAGCAAAAGCAGTCCAAGAATCACCGAGTACTCAAACGGAAAGAACTCTGAAGAAAAAAATCCAAGGAAGGAAAGAAGACTCGACCGGCACCCCTGAGCAGGAGCCCTCCAGGTCGAGACGCATGCTTATGGGCGGGTATGAGAGGGGTAACGGGTAAGAGGAAACTTCTGCCTTCGACTTCTCCTGGAAAACGGGGAAGAAAGGCGAGAAAGACGCGCGACCAAACTGAAGTCCCCTACTTCCACGGGTGGAAGACTCGAGAGTTCACATAGAAAAAAAAAGTCGGCACTGTCGCCGTTTGAAAAGGCGAGGAGGGGAAGGTCAGAGGAATCGCAGCGGAGGTCGGCGGCGGGTGCAGAAGGAGTCCCGCTCGTTGAGGACTTTCGCGACAAGCGTCCTGGAACTTGAGGAACCAGTTAATTGAAGGAAACGCAAAAAGGGAAAGGAGGCAACCGGTACGCCAGAAAACCTGGGCACGGAAGGGGCTCGAAAAAGCGCGAGGGGAAGGAAAAAAGGCGGCCGGAATGCAGCGTGACGCGCGAAATGCCAATCGCGAGCCGGGGAAAGCAAGCCTAAGCTGAATCGGTAAGGCGGCGGTAAGGGGGGGAAAAGGGGACAAACCGGGGTCCCCCCCGTTCTCATCTTCCTTAAGAAAAAGCCCCACGGGCTGCCCGTGTGCCGATGGCAAGGGTTGTGTCTTCGAGGGGAAAAAGGGCTTTCGGGGTGGCGTGGAAAAAACGACCGCGAAGGAAAAGGGCGAGCTGGTCGTCGAGCAAAAGTTTCGGGGGGAAAGAGGCGCGGCTCAGGGGGAGACATGCGTCACGACGCTGACGCGGAAAAGCTTGCATGGACGAAGAGGAAAAGGAAGAAATTGCGAGACTGGCAAGAGAGCAAGGCAGGGTCTGAGAAACACGAGGCGGTCTCGGGGGGGAGAGGCCGGAAAACGAGTAAAAGGGGGAGAGAGATCCTAACGACGACCTGCTCGTTCTCGAGAGACTTCGGCACCGAAAGGAGATCTTTGTGACCGAAAAAAAGATCAGCTCTGGGGGTCAGGAAAGGGAGTTGGACAGAGTAATCAGGCGCTGGTGATCATCGAAGAAAGTAGGGACGAGAGAGGGAAAGTAGTTTTGACGAGGCGAGTAATGGAGTGGGTGGTGAAGGAGGAATTTCTGAACAGGGGAGAGGGTCTGAAAAGGAAAAAATGGGCGCACGGGGTCGATCGTGCGCCGTGGCACGTGGGGAGGGAAGATAGGAAGACACCTCGAAGAAGGTCAACCAGACCGTGCCGGCGGCAGCGCGTCCTGCGGGGAACCACTCATTCCAGGGGCAGGTTGCAGAGAGCTCAAAAAACAAAGAGTATAATAAGGTCCAAGGGGAGGAAATTAGTGGCCAACCGCGCGGCCTCCAGCAAAGACTCTGAAGGAAAAGAAGCGCGAGATAGAAACGCGGCACTAAGACGATCTAACGTTCGCAGCAGCCGCCGCTAGCTCAAGGCACGGAATAATCCGTGCAGGGGGGGGGAAAAAGACCAAAGTAACTTCAGCACCTTCTGAAAAAAAAAAAAAGCGCCTGAAAAGCTGTTCGGAGATCAGCAGAAGAGCAAGGCCGGGTCCTGTTACCAACCATTCAACTATAGGAAAGAAAAGCTCCGCTAGAAGAACAGGAAAAAAAAGGAGGGTTCATGCCTCTCGAACGAGGTCTGAGAGGCTCAAAAAGAGAGGACGGAGATCGGGGTATAGGAAGGAAAGGAAAGAAGGAAAAGATGAAAGCCTCGTTGGGGGGGGAGGGAACAAAAAACAGTGTTAAAAGGGAGAGTCAGTACAGCGCCGCAACAAAGCCTGTACATAGGGAGAGAAGCTGCGTAAAAAAATAAAGGGAAGAGAAGCGCGTCGGGGGAAAGTAGCTTACATGCGAGAAGGGGGAAAGGTCCTCAAAGTAAAAAAGGAGGTATTGGGCGGCCTCTCCTAAAATGGAACTCACAGGAAAAAAAAAGGAGTCACTAGGGAGGGGAAAGTCCTCGGAAAAAGGAAATTCTTGAGAAACCAATGTCTTTCTGAGAGGAAAGCAAGTTTGTTCTCACCCAAAGATGTCGAATGGGGGAAAAATTGCTCCATTGGTACTTTGGGGGGGTAACCACAGAGGCGAGAGAAAAAGGAGGCAGCGGGGCGGGAGGTACAAGCGCTCCCTCTACGTCGGGTATACGGAATCTTCTTTTTGTGGAAAAATGCCGAGAGGCCTGACGGCGTCTCGCAATCGGAATGCAGGCATGGAGGGCGGGGGGGACGGGCCGTCTTCCCCCCTGTCTTTCTGAACAGAAGTCGGGACTTGAGGCTCAGAAAGGGGGGTAAAAAGATTCAACATTGTTAAAAATAGAATGATCGAGACTCAGCTGGTGAACTCCACGAAGAAAAACAAGAATACAAAAAAGGCCGAAAAGGAAAAGAAGTCCTCTCTTAAAGTGATTGACCCCGGACGCAGGAGGAAAAGGGTTGTGACGAAAAACCGACGTCGGGGGATAAGTTTTACCGAAAGGTAATTGCGAGAAAAAAACGCTGGAACGGTTTTGTTCTCTAGGTTTAGGGAATCGGTGGCGGTCTTGAGGCTGGAGAAGGGGTAACCCCTGGAATGAAAAAATGGCAAAGGCGGTGGAGCGGGGTAAACAGGGAAGAGGGGACATAAACCCGCCGAGAACAACGCAATTAGAGGAGAAGCTGTGCTAAGAGCGAGGGGGAAACGGGGCTATTTACAGATTCAGGGAAGGAGGGCCGGTGGAGTCAAAAAAGGACGTGGTCCGGTGAGTCTGTGAAGGGTTTCGGAAAAGAAGAAAAAAAGCAGCCATTGCCCTGGCAGGGGGGCTGAAGGGGGCTCGGGAGGGGTCGTGGGGGGGTTCGTAACTGCTGACACAAGGTGTGGAGCTGAAAGAACGTCTGGGAAAAAACAAGGGAGGGAGGGGTCTCAGGGGGAGATCCGGTGAACTGGGGAGGAAAAGAAGTAGCCTGTTGCATTCCGGCGGGGTGTTGCCATTAGATGAATGGCCAAAGTATGGCTTGCCGCCGAGAAAATGCCGTGGTAAGGTTGACGGCGTAGAACGCAAAAGGGCCTGAAACGCCAGAGGGGCGGGGGTATCGGAGTTGATTGAACGAAGTGTTGGTTGGGCTGGCAGCAGGGAGGCTTGAAAGGAGATGGTAACGAGCGCGGGGCCACTAACAGAACGGAGGGGATGGACGATTTCAGAGGATGAGGGGGAAGAGGTGCCCTGGAAACCAAAAGGCTCGATGAGGTCAGAGATGGTACTGGGTTCGAAAGAAGGAAACCCGGAAAGGGGAGAAAGGAAAAAAAGTTTATGCGGATTAGCCTTTTCCCCCGGAAAGAAGGTTGGCGAAGGGGGGAGGGGGGGGGTGAGGATTAACTGGGCAATGACCGAAGATCGCGAGGTGCAGGCCCTTCAACGGACGGACCATGGGGGAAAGGGAAATGGATGTAGCAAAGTGATCGCAACTTGTGTGTGGCGGGGAAAAGAAAAGAGCTCTCAAAGGGTCCCCTTGCCTGTGTAGGCGAAGGAAAAACGTCCCACAGTCTCGCCCAAGAAATCATTAGTCTTGACATAGAAGGGGAGGTATCAGGGGTGAATTCACGTCGGAGCGCGGAAATTCACAGAAAAAACCAGGGGGGAAGAAAAAGGGAAGTCAACACCAAATCACTCTGAACACACACAGGAAAGAAAATAACTTCTCCCAGTAACATGGGGGGGAGAGAAAAGGAACTCCTGCGGGCGCAAGGGGGGTGGATCGCTCAATAGAAAAAAAGGGTGAATGGGACCAGGAAGTCATCCTTTTTCACGCCGAAAAAAGGAAGCGTAGCACTTCAAAAGAGGAAAAAAAGGGCCAAATCTCAAGGAGGGGGCGGGAAGGACGAACCGAAGCGGCGGTCATTCACTGAAGAGAGAAAACACCTAAAAACTTGCGGAAAGATAAAGAGGCCGAAAATTTTGGGTGTTGGGGCGTATTGTGTGGTAGGGTGTGTTTTTTCGACACAGTTTCTCCTCACGACCCAGACGGCTGATCAAGGAAGGGGGGAAAAACTCCGATTAAAAGATTAAGGCCACGCCGTCACCAACGACCGGGGAGGGGAAGGGGGGAAGGGAAAAAGCAATACCGGGAAGAGGGGGGGGAACGCCGAAAACACAAAAGCAGAGCAAGGCTCCCGGGTTCCGGGCAAAAAAAAAGTTGACTACGGAGGGAAGAGGTCGCCAGAAGAAAAAAAAGGGAGAATACATGGGAGGCACGCAACACTCGATCTACGAAAACACCTAACCACCAAAAGGAAAGCTGGGCAGCAGCCACGCCAACTCCTTCAAGCAGGCAGGACGCAGTTCTCTGGAAAAAGCCGCCTAATGACCCAAAGACTTATCAAGGCTGACAAACGAGAAGAAAAAAAGAGTGAAGACTGAGAACAGACTTAGCACACCGTGACCGTAACAAGCAGTGTCCGAAACACACACGAAACAACGAAACCGCAGCAGGGGAAAGAACGCGGGTCAAGGCTGATTGGCTCTGCACTCCAGGGAACGACAGGAAAAAAAAACTCGAAAACGAGGACAAAAGCAAGACTTCCTTCATAATCTCGAGAGGCTCTGAACCACGGAACTCCTGAAAAAGAAGGAAGGTGGAAACAATCTAGCGATTTGGGAAACTAAAAAAAGGATGAAAAATGATCCGGGTCCCTCGCCTCATGACGACCTCAAAGGATCCTGAATAAATCAAAGGAACTCCCTACGAGGGACTCTCGAGGAGCGGGTAAAAGGAACAAAACGACTAGGCTCTTCCCGGGGTAGTTCTTAAAGAATGAGGCACGCGGGGGGGAAGGAGGGGTCTGGCTATTTGATTTGTCCTCTAGAGGATGGACATCGTAAAGGGAGAGACCTTTAGAAAATTCTTTAGGGCGGACGTCTGGTGCTGAAAAAGAGAGGCGGAGAAAAAAAGGGCACCGGTAAAACAGCAAAGACCCATTCACGAGTTCTCAGCCATCCCTCGGAGAAGAGGAAGAACCCGAAAGGGGGAAGAGGCGCGGGGTAAACCAGGGTCAAAGAGCTCAGGGGAAGAAAGGAACCGAAAAAAAAGGGGAGGGTCTAGCGAGGCACTGATCCTTGAACAGAGGATGTCAACACTTAGAATAGGGGATTTTCCTTACGACTCGGAAACGGGGATCTCGGACCGTGTGAGCTTCATGTTTTTCTACGATAGGGACGTGGGGGGAAGCGACTTCGTGCGAGTGAGCGCATTTCGGAGGCCGACTCCGAGCGGGGGAGTTTTCTACGAAAGCTCTTACCAGGAGAAAAGGAGTCCTGTCGACGACGCGTGACTCGTGGGAAAAGGAATTCGTGGGGAAAAAATCAGAGGGCTGCGGCCGGCTGTTCCGGATCGCCAAACGGCGTTCTAGAATATTCTGCCTTCCGACGAAGGGAGAGGGAGAATCGCAGAAAAAAAAGACTGGACCGACGACTCGTTTCGCGAGGGAAAAACGAAAAAGCTGGATCGCCTCGCTAGCGGTCTTGCGCGAGATTAAGGAAATGTTCACGATGCATCGAGGGGAAAGGATTTGCATCGGGGGGAAAAAGATCAGGACGCAGCGGCGAGGGACAAGGGGAACGGGGAAGTTGGGAAAGAAAGCGCATCTGTCAGGGGGAATGGCCGCGTGCTTAAACGCGGCGGCTTCGCGACACGTGTCTAGAGTTTCGAGGGGCAGAAAAAAAAGGGCCGCAAAAAGCGTCTGCGGACGCCTTTTTACGAGGGGAGGAAGCTTGACAAAAAGGGTTGACATCAAAAACAAGGAGGAGTATGGGATAGATGCAACCTTGGCGTGAGAGTGGGCCGCCAGGACCGAGCGGCCAGCGGCAAGGGGCGAACTTTCTGCAAGGGGAAAGGAAAAAGAAAAAAGGCCAGCGACGCCGGCAAGACGCGCACGAATGAGACTCGAAAGGAAAAAGAGGGGGAACGAGACAGAAACGTCAGAGGTGACGGCTGACCACCAAGAATCCATTACTCTCTCAAGAGAGAAGAGGAACGCTCTGCAAAGAGGAAGCGAGGCAACTCCCTCTATCACCTAAGCTGAATAATCGTCACTCAGAAAAAAAAAAGCGAAGCGAAAGAAGGAAAAGGTCGAAGATCGCTTTGGAGGTGCGGCTTCGGTAAATCTAATAGAGGGGACGATAGCGTCCGCAGGCCGAAGGCGGGTTCTGGCGGACAACTCGCAGAAGTATCGGACCGTGAAGAAGGAAGAACGGCCGCAGTTCGATCGGACCGCCGACCTGAATCTCAATCGCCGAAAAGGGGAAAGGTTCAGGTTCAGGGTTAAAACACCTCGTTTTACGACAGGGAGGAGAAGAGGAGGGCCTCCGGCGTATACAACTCAAACAGAGACAGGGGAGTCGCGAGCCGTCTCCGAAAAAGGCGAGGGAGGGATGCCGCTTTCTGGGGGAAACGCCCGGCCCAGCCCTCATCTGCTGTCTAAGAACACAACCCAGAAAATCTGCAAATCTCGGACACAACCGGGGGGGGGGGAAAAGAAACCCCAGAAGGAGCGACGTCACAGTTCGCACGTGTTTAATACGTGGGACTTTTTAACTTCTGAAGAACCAAGAAAGGATCAGCGGAGGCTGGTACCTCGAGAAGCTAATTGTGGAAGAAGGAAGGAGGGGAAGAAATCAGGAGCCGCGGTCAGGAATAGAGGACTCGATTCTTGCGCACTTGGTGATAGGGTATGCTGCGGCTTCCCCGGTTCGACGAGGGCTTCGTAGCGGAGAAAAGGAGAACGAAAAGCCATGAGTCGCGGGACGTCTAGGGACCGGGGGACGAAAGAGCGGGAAGACTACTTCATCCAGAGTGCCGGATCAGGAGACGACTCCATATTGACCCGGAGAGGGACAATCAGTGTGAACAGGAAACTGAAGAGGGGTTGGAATCATCGTCGCGGGAAAAGGGAACGTAGTGGACTTCTGGTTGGGAAAAGTCTATATAGGAACGGGCGTCGTGAGAGGGAGGGGGGGCGTCGAGGGACGCAGGATAAGTCCGTCAAAGAGGTCAACAGAAATCTGGGGAGCCGAGCAGCACGTGGTCAGGCCCGACCCTAGGGTCCATGGGAAAGAGAGAAAATTCGTGACCGGGGGTGGGGTTTGGCCGTTCAAAGTATGGGGGGAAAGAACGTATGAGTATTGATGTGGCGCTCTAGGGACTTAAGGTGAGGAGTACTCTTGGGGGGGGAGGGGGGGGGGGACTTTGAAAATAGAAAAGTTCGACTTGTCAAGAAAGGTGGAGAGGGGATAGGTGGGGTAGTTTTGGTCTTTAAAAATTACGAAAAGGGAACACCCGTTGGTGGGGAGAGCTTCTTTAAAAAAGGAAGACCGCGGGATTTCTAGAACGGATCCGGTAGAGAGGGGAAGCAGGGGGGAGGAGGGAGGAGGGGGGTGCCAATAGAACTTCGTTCCTTAAATCTTGAAGGAAGTCTTTGCATGAATGACAGAAAAAGGGGGGAAGGGTGGAGTGGGTAACTTCTATAGAGGAAAGGTTCGTGGAAGTAAGAAGGGGTCGGCGGGGTAGAAGCGATTGGAGTTACGTCCATTTCTTTGGTGGGTTCAAAGGGGGGGGGGACGACGGTATTTTCCTAGCAGGAAAACAGCCAAGGGAGGTCTAAAAGGGAGGTGGGGGAAAGACAGGAATGGAGCGTCTTCTAGAGTTCGATATGACTGGCGACTCTTACCTGGGGGGGGGAAGGAAAAAAGGGAGGGGTCGCGGAGATGTTCCGTTGCAACCAGTACGTGGGGGGGGGGGGGGGAGCTCGTGACATGAACGAGAGAGAGGGGGGGAACTTCAAAAACTTCAGACAAGGGGGGGAAGACTCGCGGAAGTTCTCAACCTACTCATGGGCGGTGGCTGAGGGAGGCCTGATTGGGGGATCAGAGAAAAAGGGGGTCCCCATGGTATGAAGGAAGATTCTCACTCCTTCTGAGAAGAAAAGGGTTCAATGAGTAAAAAAGTGGGAAGGAAGAGTGAGACGGGCTCGAGCGGTAGTGCAAAAACGATGAGGAGTCAAAGGGGGGGAAGGAGAAAGAGATGTTGCTCAGCCGGATGTCTGGTCGGGGGGAAGCTTCAGACTACCGGGGGGAGAAAAAAACGATCCCTCCATCGCGGGGGGACTCCTGCCGGCGTCTTCGACGGCGAGACTTTGACTAAAGGCAGGGGAAGTAGGAAAGGGAGGAAGAGTAGGGGGTACAAAAGCACCGACATAGTCGGCAGTATCGGAAAAGTAAAAGTCCTTTCCACATTCCTGGGAGGGAGAACCCTCAAAAGAGGGAGGAGGAGAGGAAGATCTAACTCCTAAAAAAATTGTAGGGGGGGAAGAAAAACACTGGGGATAAGAAAACAGGGACGGGATGACGAGTTCGACGGAGACCTCTCTAAGAAAGGAGTTCCAGGCACGCCGTCGGAAAGAAAAAGAAGAAGTTCCATCGAAAAATGGGGAGGGGGTTGTTGGAACTCGCACGGCACAGAAAAGGACAAAAGAAAAAAGAACTGGGACTACGTTACTTCA
>Ga0179593_1696022_pt1 | contig 11543 bp, 11 predicted proteins | sample CZODoug2_1_08_16_FD_185931 | JGI IMG/M metagenome (GOLD analysis project Ga0179593, IMG submission 185931) | Vadose zone soil fungal communities from Angelo Coast Range Reserve, California, USA - CZODoug2_1_08_16fungal (PacBio error correction) | ecosystem: Environmental > Terrestrial > Soil >...
GTTCTAAATTAATTGCTTGGAAAACTTTGCTGCAAATGATGTGGTGATACTAGAAGGTCGTTCCCGATCTTGTCGCGGAGAGAAAGCAGGTGCTTCAATCGTTGGGGTGGACCAGAAGGAACCTGGCTCGAGGGCATGAGCCAAAGACCCGATAACCGGACAAGGGAAGCCGTTTCCGGAAAGAGTATCAGTATCTCCCCGGACGTCTCTTCTATCTAAAGGCAGTCGGCTGAAAAAATTAAAGGAGAAAGTACACCCGGGGGTTGTAAACGTCCCATAACCTCCACCTATCTGGGGAGCTCCAAGAACCAAAAAAAGAATCGCGCCTTGATTCAGCCAGCATCCTCAATAAAATTCGGAGCAGACGAATACGGAATCATGGATATAAAAATTGCTACAGTAGAACAATCGAACTTTACATCGGGACAAGTTGGGAAAAGGGGGGATAGATTCCAGCGAGAAGGCATGATGGATCGCCTCGACGCCGCAGATCCTGTTAGTCTACACGTAAAGAGCGAACAACGTGAAAGCTCTGCAGAGACAAAAAACGAAAAAAAGGATGTTTCACCAAAAGTCCGTTCCTCAAAAAACAGATTCAGTAGCGGGCCCTAGTTTCGACTGAAAGGGGCAAGGTTTAACAAGAATGGAATAGGTTGCAGGAGCCGCAGGTCCGCGGTACCGCGACGCGCTGCTTGGGGGGAAGGTTACCGAGGGATGCTCAACACCTGACCCCTTAAGAGTACTTGGGAGGATCGTCATTAAGGACGTCGGGGGTTGGGATGGAAAGAGAATGCACTTCCCGGCTCTTCTTGACTACCTCCGGGAACCGAGGAACAGTTAGTTCCAAAGTTGCATAGCTCGGAAAGGTGGGGGGTTGAAAATCTATACCAAGGACACCCTGCTTTCGATAACGTTTTTGGGCGTCAGCGAGATATCATATCAGGGAGGAGGCGGGGAGATAATAAGACCTTGGCGCGTAAGCAGGACAGGGTACCTCGAATCTCGAACGCTGCAGGAGTTTTAACGCCGATAAGCACAGTAAGGAACCGGCAGCTTCGGGAGTCGTGAAGAGGAGAAGAGGCAGAGCGGGAAAATTCCTTTTCGCTAGGTCGCTTTGTTGGGAAAAGGTCGTCTTTTGTCTCAGATGGAAAGTGAGCCTGTCGGGACCAGAGGTGAGCTGGGAGAGGAAAGTGAGAAGGCTAGAAAGTTCAAGATCATAATCTGCGCGAGGTTGTTCGATACGAAAAAATTCCATCATTGAGAAATGCGCCCCACGCGGAAAAAGTGACCTCTCGTGGACAATACAAGAATGTTGGTTCCGCCAACGAAGGGTTTAGCCAACGCCTAGAGGTCGTGATGTAAAACAAAGACTGAAACATCTTGGGTGAAAAAAAAAAGCATTCTTCCGGTGGGACCCGATAAAAGGAGAGGTATGCGCAAATGCAACTCGGGAATGATGTTCTCTGCGGGGTCTTTCGAGGGGGTGCTCTGTGGATTGAAAAAATGAACAACAGTAAAACACCCCCGCGCATTTTGGGACTGAAATCCAATGTCTAGGGATTAAAGTGGGTAAAAAAGGGTATCCGAAAATTAATCCTTCTCATGAAGGTCGACGCAGCTTTACCGAGACGTCCTTGGAGAAAAAACGTGCCGACCAAAGTGGATTAAAGTAACACGCAATAGAATTAATGGGGGGTCATCGTCCTACAAATACTTCAAGGGGCAGCTTGTTGAATGGCTGGAAGCAAAAGAGCATTTGCAAGACTGGTGAAGGGATTTCAGGGGACGACGGATTGGGTGGTGTGGTTAAATTCTTGGGGGGGAACAATCTCAAAGCAGGAATTCCGCAGAGTCCTTTGGGGGGGGGGGGGGGGGGGACACCAGGTTGGCGCTTTCGGGGATATTGACTATAACCTCAGTTTATCAAGGAGCCATCCTTGGGGCAGTCAAAGTCTCTTGATAGCATTTTCCCAAGGCTAGAAAATAGAAATGTTATCGGGTTAAAAGGCAAGGGGGGAAAGGTATCCCTCCGCGTGACTCTCGCGACAGCTTGGAGGAAAGCGATCGGCGGCATGAAAAAAATCTTTGACTGGAGAGAGGGAAAAAAAACGTAGGGAATCGAGTGGTAAAAGGACTGCCCGACGCTCTGCTATCTCGAGGATCGCATTTCCACGAGAAAATCAGAATTGGGAAAGAAAAGTAGAAAGGAGACAGTAAAGGGGGAAGCGAATGCGACAAAACACGGTCTATATGAAAGATCCAGCAACTCTCGATCACGCTTATTATATTCGGAGACTGAAGTTATCGAAAACGGGAAAGGGGATTGAGGGGATTGCCTACTACTCCCCGGCACAATCGAATGTGATACAGAAAGTAAAGCGTGGAGCGCATTGGTATTACAGGGATTGTCCAGGGACGGCTTAGGAAACTTTTAAAAGACTTCGAGGTGGGAAAAAGAGTCGGCAACTGTCAGAAAGTGAAAAAAATCTTACGCGCGACGCGCCGGACCCAGTACAACGGCGACAAGCATCAGATGCTCCGCAGGAAAGCATAGGATGAGGCCGAGAAAAAACGACCGTCTATTCAAAAGCGGGGAACTCTCCTCCAGAGCTGCGTTTTGGCGCAAGGGGGAAAAAAGAAACAAACCCGAAGATCAAATGCTCCATGTACCGGGAAAGGGGATTTCAACGAATCACGACGCGTCGCCCCCCAAAAAAGATGGAGACGCCAAAGGAAAGGAGTGGAGAAGCAACGGAGGAAAAAACGGGCACTTTCAAAGAGGGGGCCGTGTAGTTTGGGATATCTCTCTCAACAAGGATGATTATTAAATAAGAGTACCAACTACCCTTCCATCTCCGGGGTGTGACCGGTCGAAGTGAGCCTTCCGGGGTGGGATGAAGCTCGCGAAGGGAACACGCGCCTCGCATGAAAAGAAGGGGGAAAAATCGGTGTCTGGGGGTGCAAGGCATTTCCATTTCGTGATCCGGAATTGAAGGTACTTGGCCAGTTGAGAACTGGGGGGGTGCACCCCTACTAAAACAGAAGAAATAAAAGACTGGAGAAAGGAAGAGGCGTGAATAGGACGTCTTATGCGAGACGCATCAGATGAATCACGATGAAGGAAGGCAAATCAGAGGGTATGCAACAGGTGGCGGAGAAAAACCGTCCGATCGTTGTCGCCCGCTCAAGGTCTCCTGACAAAAAGCAACAAAGACGGGAGAACTAATTGCCTCCGGCCGACACCTTACAATCCCTGGCCGATAAAAAAGGGAGACATAAAAGCACGTACTGGAGAAAATGGATTGGGGTTAGGAAGTTTCTTGTCTGCAAGGGTTCACTCCACAAGAACATGTTACAGGAAAGAACGATGAAGATGATCCTCAAACGGAACGAAGGTGAGTTGAAGGAGACGTAATATCGCCCGTCTTATGTTAAATTAGTGGGAAAGAAATCCGGTAGGTTCTTACTTGAGGGAGACGGAATGTTAAAAGGCGGATAGCAAGGGGGGGGCTGCTATCTCCGGAGCGCATCGCGGCGTCATTTAGATGCACGAAATTCAATCGGCCGCAGTCACACAGCTTTCTCCGAAGAGAATACCGCCGATAGCGTGCCCGGACAAGGAGAGTATAAGATAGGTAAGTGAGGGGAGGCGTACCTTAGGGGGGGAAAAGGGGCACTGAAAAGAAAAACCTTCGCTGAGTCGCCGTTGAACCGATAGAACCAAAATGGAGCATGGGATTGAGAGAAAGAGAGCTCTGAAGGAGCAGGAAACATCTCAACCTCCTAAATAAGAGACAGCTTTGCGAGGAGAAAAATTCAATACTGGAAAAAAAAAACAACGTAGAGGAAAAAGGCAAACAACGGAAAAAAGAAATTTTACCCTCTCGAATGCTGTCGTTGCGGGAAAGACTTCATACACCAAGGAAATGCTGGGGGGTGAGTCTTATTGTAAAAAGTAATGAGTATCGGGGGAATTTCAATCCAGGGAGTGGTCGTAACGGTGGAGCACATAGGTCGCAAAAAAGCAGGGAGATCGAACGGGGGATCAAAGAAGGATTAATCCTTCGAGTACCGGTGACTGGGAGTGACCCAATGTAGGAGAGAGAAAAATTGGCTTTCCCATCATGGAGGGGGGGTGAGGTCGAGTTCTTGCATTTGCAGACTATGACAATCTCCCCCTGAGAAAGGAAGGGAAGGAAAAAGAAATTACAAGAAGCGGCGACATACAGAAATCGAGATCGTCGGGATTCAAAAACTCAAGGAAAATGCCTTTTTCAGATGTGTTGAAAGGTGTGCCATAATAAAGGGTTGGGGAGAGGGGGATACATGTGGATTCTGGGGGGGAAAAGGAATTACCCCCAAAGTCCAATCCTGGCTGAGAACACCGCGTCTTTCAGCATCTCCTCTGGGGGTTTGTCTCAGTAATGAGGAAGTGGGGAGCAAAAGCATAAGTTTGATCTTTAATACTAGAATAAGATGACAGCCGAAGGAACGAGAAAAGAGTGGGGGAAAAAGAAAGGGCTAAAGTCCTAAGGGGGATGATACACATCCTGAAAATCTCCTTTCATCTGGAAAATTACTTTTGGGGAGCGTATAGGAGCCAATAGCCAAAAGACCCATAATCGACTTTTATGAGTTTAACTCGCTTAGTGGGCGGTAACTAAACATGAAAAGAAAAAGAGGGAAAAGAGGCAAATAGCGCTGACGATGCGGATATAGGAGACGTCCTTCCTGCAGGTCTTCTATCGGGGGAAAGGTCCAGACCAATATGTCGATGTTGAACTCAAGGTGCGTAATCATTGCAAAAACCCCTCCAAGAAAATCTCGAGAAGGAGAAATCGGGGAAAAGAACGTGGAGGGAAAAAGCTTGTAGAAAAAGCGGCCTTTCCTCGGAACAGAATTTCATTGTCCCTCGGAAAATCATCCACAAACAAACAGGAAACTGGAAGGAACTCTCGGACAGTCCCTAATGAAGGGAGAGGTTAAGGAAAAAAGATGTCCCGTGGACTCCACACCAGCATCGCCTACCGGGGCACCACCGGTTCATCGGACAAGCTGAAGAAGTAGTCCCGACTTATGGGAAACACATCTGTCTCATCGTTTTCCGATCTATTTGCAGTTTTGTCTCCTGAGGGGAGACTGCGACGACGAGGTCATACAAATAAGAATCTTGGCGTGGAAAAAGTTGGGGGAGGGGGGTTGTGGGGGGGGGGGGGGGGGGGGGGGTTTGGGGGGGGGGGGGGGGGTGTTGTTTGTTTTTTGGTTGCGGGGGGGTTGGTGGTTGGGGGGGGGGGGGGGGGTTTTGGGTGGTTTTTGGGGGTTCTGTTGTTGTGGGTTGGGCTGCTCTGGAGTCAAGTGTACTTTGGTCCGGGGAGCCTGGTCGTAACTCTTATAGAATCGGCTTGACGGCCATGCGACAAGAAATAGCCAAAGCTCTCCTCAGTCAATTTATGAACCATTTACCTGAACCCGATTAAAGTGATCAAGGATCTAAATGTCCTGGGGCCTCGACTGTCATGATGAATGAGGGCAGAAACGTGAGGCGGCAAGGACTTGCCGAATTTCGAGGCGCGAGATGGAGGCTGGGTAGCGTGTAAAACTCTGGGATGGAGTGGGCTATTTCAGGGAAACGCTGTGATTCCTATCGGGGCGCGTGCTCCGACTCGAAAGCGAGAATAGAGAGATCAGGTTTTAAAGTACGGCTTCCGTACTTATACGTCTTCATTCGAATACTGGGTAAATCGGCGCGTAAAGTCCAAAGTGGCTCATGAGACTTAAAAGTTCCTAGGGCCTTTCAAAACATCGATTGCCGTGAAAAATGCGATAACTCCACGAAAACTGAAAAGAGAGTCAAAGACAAGGTGAACAATCAAGATCAATGAAGAGGCATCTCTCATACCACAACAAAAAACAGATGTAAAATATATGGTCTACCGATTAATGAAGTACTGCTTGGGAAAATGAAATGGGAGTGATCTTCAGGGGCTTTCCATCTAGTTTTCTAGTGCTAGTCTCATGTGGGACCAATCGGATTTGGACCTCACTCAGGAGGGGGTTCTCTATATGGTTCATTAAAAGACACTCCACTTATAGCAAGAATCAAGGGGAATTCTAAAAGTTATACTAGGGAGAGACTTAGAGAAAAAAAACCCCCTTATCTCTCTAAGGATCTGCTCCTAGGCGTAGGATAAAAAAAATCTCAGAACGATTAAAGTTGGAAGTGGGAGGCGCCCATCCCCAAAATGCCAGCTGCGCAAAAATCCCGAGAGATACTCGAGCAATAATGAGTCGTCAAAGCCGCCGCCAAATTCTTCACGCCTAATGGGTAAAGCAGATCGAGAAAGAGTTGATAAAGTTAAGGGGATCAAGAATCGGCCATCTCGGGGGGTGCTTTCAGTGAACGCCATGATACGAGAGGAAGAGGAAGGATCAGAGTATCTCATCTCGGCTCCAAACGCTATCAGTAAGATTAAAGGCTAGGAAAGACACACGCACCGAAGCTCACTCTCAAGAAACATCCTGGGGTTTTATTGTACCAAATCAGACTCGCGGGAGGGCCGATCAGGAGACAATGCACTCTCTATTCGTAACTCAATTAATGTGTTAGGGAGAAGTGAATACGCGGAGGGGATAGAACAGAAGAAGGAACGTGTCGCGTCAAGGTCGGCGCTCTGAATTTTGGTGGCGCGACGGGAAAGTGAGGAAAACCTTCAAGAGTAGTGAAAATTATCGTCATCGTTTACTTCAGGGGGTTGGGAGTTGAGCAGAAGCCTCCCGCCCAAAAAAACGAGTCGTCAGGCTCGACTTGAGACAGGGGGGAAAATGAGGAAACCGTTAGGACAAAGAGTGCTCAAAATACTCGGGCGTGGGGGGGCCCTCGATACGCCGGAAGCGTTCTACGATCGTGGGGTTAGCGATTCAAATAAAAGAAGCTTCAGGACAGGAAAGTAGATAACCAGAGGGAGCGTAGCAGGTACCGTCCGTCCTCTCAATGCTGCGCGGGTACGAAGGCTAATCAGGGAAAAAAACTCAAAAAGAGATCTGAGGTCTGGGGGGGATTATCCTTGCAAGCGCTCTAAGAGAGAAAAAAGAAAAAGGGTCGCCTCGGCAAGGATGGGGTTGTGCACATAGTGAAGGGGGCCCTCAATATAGCTTTAATAGGGAGGGGCGCTGGATTCAGTGTTGAACAAAAGAGGGGATGGGATTTCCGGCTGTCGAGGGGGGCTATATCCGTCTCACCTAAAGCTGCGTCAAAGGGGTGGCGATTAACAAAGAGATGTTCAAGAGAACACCACACATTCTGGGTAGATCCAAGGTAAAAAAGTGACTCGGGGGGGGGGGGGGGGGGGGGGGGGGGGGGGGGGGGGGGGGGTGGATTGGTCAAAGAAGAGGAAGCGTATTGGTAATTTCCAACAAGAAGACCACTCAAACGCCGAGAAAAGAAGGGGGGATGGGAAACCAAAGGGGGGGGAAATCGTTGGAAGGCATTACCTTCTAAGGTTAAATCCCGAGAGCTAGATAAGGTATATGTCACATTAAAATAAGGTAGTGCTGGCTCTGTCTGAAAGGGCAGTCGGTTTGATGATTCATAGGCGGAGGGAGCCAAGCGAAAGTATTTAGGGTTTTATGGTGGGACAGCACCCCCATTCCCATGTGACAGCCCTCAGAGCAAAGGGGGGGAGGATTCACAATTGAAAGAAAGTCAAAGCAAGACGGATTATAAGGCTCTTCGACGGCGACGCCACGAAAAAATCGGACCTGGGCATCACGTTCAACGCCTATTGGGGGGGGGGGGAGTGTAGGGTACTGCAATACAGGGTAATCTTGAAGAATACTTCATATCATGAGGTATTAATTAGAAATCACAACTCGAAGTTGCTTCAGTGACGCCATTACGGGGGGGCCTTTTAATGCAATGGCTTCTAGGGTGGGGGGTTTGGGAAGGGAAAGGGTTTCATAATCTCAAGCGGGACTCCTCCATCTTAGTAAGTCGGCGCGTGGATTGGAAGCAGAAAGAAAAAACCTCAAAGGAAGAGAAGGAGATGAGGACATAATTTGGTTTTCATTGCCGTGTTCGGACAGGCGGGAAACCGTGCTTAAGGCGACGTTCAGAGGTTTCAATTCAAAGGGGGACACATCAGGGGCCGAGCGAACCAGCTGATACTACTCGGGGAGGGCACATCTATAGAATGAGCGCCGTGCTTTGAGGAGGAAGATGAGAGGGAGTGGGTTGGGGACTGAAACTGCAAAAGCTATTCTATCCGAATCGCAGGTCCACTTATATAGGCATGGAACATCAGTAAACTCCAGGAGGACCCAGAGTGGACTGCTAAGAAGAAATCGAACCGAATTATTCGCCTATCAAAAATCAACTCATAGAGCATCTGTGGTGCCGTAGAATTAGGAGACTGGAAGCGGGGTACCAGGGAGGATGGAGGTATTGAAAAAAGCCCTTTTCTCCTAAAAGAAAAAAAGAGCCCACAATTATACTAGAAAAGTACCGCAAGGGGAAAGTCCAAGGGGGTGAATTGTTAGGCGACCATTTATTCCTCTCTAAGGAGGACCACGGGGGAGAAACATTCGGGGGGGTTGACAGGGGTGTTTTTATCTAAAAAAGGTCCGAACACCTGAGAAGGCGACTACTCGCCCATCAAAAAGGACAACTTCGACCCCCAGAAAAAACGTACGAGGAAGAGGAAAAGTCCATCTTATGAAAAAAAATAAGACCGGGGTCAGGTTCCCATCTCCTCAAAGTTTGTAACTGCGCGGTAGCTGAAGCCTTTAGGCAAGAACAAGAAGTTGTAAAAAGGGCTCAGGTTAAAAAGGGGAATAGGAATTCACGAAATGACGCTTTCGTCCCCCAGGAAAGGGGGGAAGGGAGGGGGGAAAGGGGAAGTGAACAGGATTTGATCCGAAGAGCTCGGAGGCAAGAACAAAAGAAAAAAAAAGTGCTGCAAACGTAAAGTCGAGAAGGAGTTGGGTTAGCTAGAAACAAAAGGAGGATGAGAAAGAGATCTCCCACACTCCCGGAAAATCTCCGAATTGCGTCTCAACTTTGTGGAAGGGAAGGGGGGAGAGCGCGTGGCTACAAATGAGCCTGGAGCCCGGAAAGCTCATCGGTTTCGGGGGGGCGACCGCGTCTTCATAGGGGGGGTAAGAAAGACCGTACTGGAGCAGAAAGAAAAAGGAGGTGGAAAGTCCAGAGGGCGAGACCTGGAGGAGAAAAAATGCCGTCGGGAGAAGGAAAAGAGAGCTGTACGCCTCAAGGGCAGGTGCAAAGAGGAGGTCGAACTCGGAGGGGGTAATGGGATTAGGCGCAGGAAAGGGTCCGATCGTTGTGGAGGACCGTCTGAGGAAGGGACAGACGCAAACGGAAAAATGAAATGGGTTAAAAAAAAGGTGTAAGAAGACCAGCTAAGTCGGAAACTGGCCTAATAATCGACCTTCCAGCCTGTTAAGGGAGCTCGGTATAAAAGGATTGTGTGCTCGGGGAGGGCGGGGGAGGGAAAGTCAAGAAAAGGACATTTACAAAGCATTGCCTAATCCGAATTCTGAGAAGAAAATAGATTAGTGAAAAAGGAGAAAGGAGCCAATGAAGGTCTGAGAGGGCGCATAAATCCTTTCTGGGGTCTTGGGGCGCTTTAAAAGGGGATGTTCAATGGGGGATGGTCGCACGGACACCTGCGATCTCAGGAGCATCGCGGCAGGGGGCATGTAATGGGAAAAAAAAGAATGCACTACAAAGGAAATCCGTCCGGCCTGTCAAGATAAGTAGATAATGAAGGAAAGGAATCTGTGAAGGCCAAAGAGTGTAATCCCCGAGGGGTCACGCTAAAAGGGCGTACCTGGAAAGAGTTCCTGAAAATTTATGAAGTCGAAGTAGGGGACTAGAAGACTGATCCCGACCACTGCCTACGATGGTCTAAGAGGGAGGAGGCAAGGGTTATCCGAAGAGACCCGAACGACCTTCGACGGGAGGAAAAGAAAGCTGGCTTAATCAGATGGGGTTTCGGCTGCAAACATGCATACGAAAAAAATCAGAAATCCAAGAGTAAACGCGCCAAAATTTTAACAGACACAGACAACTTAGAAAGGGGTCTTGCGTAAAGCCTGGATCAACCAGAAAAGTATTGCGGTCAAAAGGGGGAACCCAGAAGGGATAGGGCTTTACGACACATGAACTGGCGTTGGGAAGTGAGCATCAGGGGTGAAAAGGTACAATCGCGGTCCGAAAAGAGAGGAAAGGGAGAAAGAAGTACGGTACTGTGGTTACCCACTTGTGGACATACGATCCCAATTGAGGATGCTTCCACAATGAAACGGGGGAAAAGCGTGTTTCGAGGGGGACAGGGGGGGAAGAAGAGTGACCGAGAAGGGAGGGAAGACAAGAAGAGGGACTAGGTTCATTCTTCGAACGTATCCCATAGTATCTCTGCGTGATGAAACCGAAGAATGAATGTGCAATCAATATAAAAGTCGTGGGGGTTGGGGGCAAGAATACCGGTATAGGCGTTGTCTCAAGTGTGCGGTGGCGGAAATTAAAACCCATAAAAAATTATAGGGATTTGGAGCCCTCAAGGAAAAAGGGGGGTCACTGACATAAAGTTTTTCCGAAGGAATGGAAGTGTGGTGAAGCACAACTCTCACTCTCTCTCCAAAATGGATTGAAGGACGATATAGCCAGAAAGCCGAAAAATACCAAAACGAGGAGCATACTATAGAAAAGAAAGGCCGGTGGGAATGGGGAACAAATGGAAGGAGGGGAAAGGGGGAAGATGCAAGGGAAAAGGACTGTTGATCTCAGAGCGCACGCGGCAGCCAAGGGAAACGACCTCCAAGAATGCCCCTAAAGAGGGGGGGCCTGTTAAGGAATCCAAAAGAGTAAGAGATTCTTGCACATCGCTATCGCTTAAAAGATATAGACGCCTAAGAAAATGGAGGAGAAGGAATTCCTAAAAAAGGTCAGAAAGGGGAAGGGGCGAAAAAAAAAACCTCCAAGACTATACTGCTCTAAGGGGTGACATGGGGAGAAAGGGGTAGTCCTGGACCGTCAGAAGCCCGCAAAGAAGAGGGGAATAGTTATTTAGATATTCTTCTCCATCCAAACAAACTTCCTTAAAAGAAAAATCATCCAATGAAAAGATTCCTGAGGTAGGAACAATCTAGAAAGGAGAAACACACAAGCAGGGATTCTTGTACCCTTGACGTACTCCTTCTTCAAAAGGATTATTCGAAGCGGGTCAGGGAAAGGACAAAGGACTCAGGGATCAAGATGTGACACGGTGTGTCTCCTTATCTGATGGACTCTTAAGGGCTGTTGACAATACAACGACGTCTTGCTGGGGAATTCTCTTTATCAAAAAGGGGGCCGTCAAAGGTGTCTAATATTATACGGGGATATCTATTCCCGGAAGGAGAGGCGTTCAAGAGGTCAAAAGGATTGTCTCGGAAAAAGGCGAGGTCAAGTTCAACCGTGGCCTCAACGATTTAACTTTATATTTATAGCTAAGTAGAAAACGGCGGAAGATAGAAAAGGATCGAAG
>Ga0179593_1815277_pt1 | contig 11543 bp, 17 predicted proteins | sample CZODoug2_1_08_16_FD_185931 | JGI IMG/M metagenome (GOLD analysis project Ga0179593, IMG submission 185931) | Vadose zone soil fungal communities from Angelo Coast Range Reserve, California, USA - CZODoug2_1_08_16fungal (PacBio error correction) | ecosystem: Environmental > Terrestrial > Soil >...
CCGCACTACATAAGAAAGCGAAAACTCAAGGAGCATCTCTTCGAAAAAAACGCCTTAAATACGAAACAAGAAAGGATGGAGGGAGAGGGGAAAAGGTCGGAGGAAAAGGGACAGAAAGGAAACACAACCGCAGGCCCTTCGTCCGTCAACGAAGAAGTCGGGAAAAAAAAAATGCGTTCGGGAGGGAAGAACTTCAGAAAAAAGGAAAGAGAGGCTCAAATCCATTCAAATCCGCATTGCCCCCTAAAGGAATTGTGAAGAAAAATTGAAAGGATGTGGGGGAGGGAGACTTGAGAACTGAAAACTGCCCTTGTGGTGTGTTCAAACCGGCGAGTACTCCATAAACACTTGGAAGAAATCGGTCAAAAAAATTGTGATCACGGGAGGAGGGTAAAAACAGGTGGAAGGGAATGATTGGAAGAGCCATTAGCTTTTGCATTCGTTGCATACAGCGCGGAAGGAAAAACGTAGGAATACAGCAAAAGGAAAGGCCAGAAGCATGAAGAAAAGCGTCTCCATAGGAACCCTACTGCTCACCCGTTACAGAAGGAAAAGAACAGAGAGGGCTCAAAAGAGTTTTCAAGCAGAAGACCCAACATCGACAATTTTAGCAGACTCTGGAAACTGTGCCGGGGAAAACTGTTTCTATCGGTGAATCGAGCGAGAAAGCGGTATGCCACCTTGGGAAGGGATGGGTTTGGGACTAGCAAAAAAAACTCGCACGCAGGTCGACTGAGGGGGGGACGGGACGTAGGGAAGAAGGGTTTCGAAATGGTCCATCTAGGAAAGCAAGGGATGGAGTGAAGGGAGGATCACATAACCGAGAAAAAAAATTAAATTCTCCTTTTTTTTTCGACCAACACTTCTTGGGAAAAGGAAGATTTAAAAGAGGGAAGGAATATTGAAACTGGAAGGAAAAAGAGGCAGAGAAAGTCAATTGGTCTTTGCGGAAGACAAAGTCTGAACTCTTTTGATAATTTGCATAGGGAGGCAAAGTACTTAGAGGTGAGGGCAAAATGATACTAACAATAGGGTGATAGAATGCGAGAAAGAACTTAGAAAGTATTGGGGCAATAGAATAAAGGATAGCTGTGAGAGGTGATAGGTGGCTGGGGAAGTAGCCAGGTTCAAAAGCTCTCAAAAGAAAATGGAGAAAGGCAGAACAAAGGAAAAAGTTCAAGACAAACGCCCTCGGGAAAGTCAAAAAATTTCTGTGATTGGAAAGAGGGGGGGCAAACATCTCATCATAGACTGCTGGGGAAGGAAAGCATCTATCCACCCTCTATTTTTCGACAGGTGGAAATCGCAGCCAAGAAGGAAAAAAAAAAAAAACTCCTGCAGAAAGGTTAAAAGGGGGGGAAGCACGCCCAAATATCAATGGAATGGTGAGCCTCAAAGGGGGGGGGGTGCATTCATTCAGGCGGACAGCAGAAAAGAGGGGGGGGGAGAATCAAATCCACGGGGGTTTTGTGAAAAGACCGTGGGGAGCAGACCACGGCGAAGGCAGGGTCTCGGGCTCGAAAAGGAAATTCTCTCCGAGGTGAAAAGAGAACAAGGCCAGCGAGACCGGGTCTTGAAAGACTTCAACACATGGATAAAAAAGGAGCGGACGAAACAAAAAAGAAAAGAAAGGGAATACAAGAAAAGGATGACCTTCCGCCATGAAAAAAGACTGCGGCGCCCACATGGAGGTTCCCAGCAGACAGGTGAGAAAAAAAGGGGGTAGTAAGGAAGGATTACAAGTGTGCGGAGTAGGAATCATAGAGTTCGCCAACGGTTTAAGCGTCACGCCGCAGGACGGTTTATCGGAGGTCGGTGGTTTTGGTTAGTAAAAAGGGAAAAAAAACATCAGCCTGCTGTCGCAAGCACAAGAAAGGATGTCAGCAATCTCTTTTATCAACGAATGAACTAAAGAGGACGCCGAAGAAAGGATGCCCATAAAAGGAAGAAAAAAAGGCAGAAGGGGGGCACCCGAAGGGCTAGAAGGACCTTATCTAATTAAGCCTCCGGTTTGAACAAACAACGCGGGGCAAGAACTGAAAAGCCACAAAAAAGGGGGTTAACAAGGGGGGCCGAATGTGGGGACCATTCTGAATTCGGGGAGGCGGCTCAGAGACGTTATGGGGGCGGTTTTAGCATGAAAAAAGCTGCGCGGAAGGGGGGGGCAGCAGAAGGAAAGGAAGGGGGGGAGAAGGGTCAAGAGTTCCATGAATATCTGGATGCGGTTTTTGCGGAATGGGGGAAAAAAACGCGACGACAGGCATAGTTTCAGGAAAGGAAGGGTTAGGAGAGAAACAGAGAGGGGACGCGAAGAACTAAGACAGCGGGTTCTGGACGCTACTTCGTCGACGAAGGAGCAAAAACGAGCCAGGGGGCCCAAAGAGATACTGCTTGGAGGAGAGGTAAAAAACGGAAAACCATAGGGGTGTTGGGGAAAAGGGGAACTCAAGGAGCACCGGTACTTGAACACCGAGGGCGGGTATTCAATAGTAGGGTCTTCAGGGAAAAAGGGTATTTGGGTGGGATGGGGAAGGGGAAAATGGAAAGAAAAAAACGGCGGGGTTGATAACGGCCATAAGACCACGGCAGCGAGCCGCATTTGGGGAAAGGCTCAAAAAGGAAGAAGGTAGAAAGCTGGGAATAAGGCGGGGAATCAAAGAGAGCCAATGGTCTCATCCATTCGCCTGTGACTAGAGGGAAAAAAAGATCAAGAGAAAAAAATGAAGGAGGGGGGGGAACTGTAGAAAAGAAGCCGTCTTGCCGAGTATTAAATAATTCGAAATCACTTGTATGAGGTCCTTAAAGAGAAAGGGGGGAATATGCAGAAAAAATCTCGGAAAGTATGGAAGAGAAAGAGGGTTTCTAGGGAGAGATCTAAGGCCTACGATGTAACTCGTCCTTCTTTGCATCGGTTCGAAAAATTGCTGGCCGTTTTCGGGGCCATCGTACAGAAGAGTCGGAGTGGAAGAAAAAGGATCCCGGGGGAAGAGGTGGAAGAGGGGGTAGTGAACGTGAGAGAAAAGTTGCTACCGGGGAGCGATCTCTGAAGTATCAAAGGAAAAAAGGCTTCCGGGAAGGAATCTGGTCTTGATGGAGGGAAAGTATTATAAATCAAACTCAAGAATTGAAAACAATGCCAAAACCGGCAAATAAATCAAACCCAAGAAGGTGGTTGAAGAAAGACTAGCAGAAAAGTTTGAGGGGTCAGGAACCGGTGGGGCAGCGTTGCTGTGAAAATGAATCTACAGACAACCACATCCCGGGGGGGGCCAAGGAGGGAGCACAAGTGGAAGGTTGACAGAGAGCAAAACGCTAGCCAATCGAAAGGCCTGTCTCGTTGAAGGTCTCCTTCATCGAAGGAGAATAAATAAGACAAAGAAAAGAATCTAAATCGGCGGGACGAGAAAAGACACACAAAAAGGAGATGAGTGGAAAAAAGGGGATGGGAAATTCGTCGAGGGGGGGGACATGGCAAAACCGCATGGCCCTTCGTAAACGTCCAACTAATAATGGAAATTTAACGGGGGGAAAAGGTTGGTTCGTGTCGCAAGGGAGAAGAGGAGGTCTGAGAGGACTCATCCAGAAGTCTGGGGGAAAAATGCCAAAACCTAATTCAGGAGCAAGCACAGGAAAGAGGGAATCAAAGGGGCGTAACTTAGGCAAAAAGGTACTTGCCTCGTTTTGGGGAAAAACAGCAGTAATCTATAGAGGAGAAAGAATCACAGAGGGGGGAAACAATCTGAGGAAAGGGGGGGCCCGGGGGTTGAGGGGAAAACGAGAACTATCGCGTTCATCCCGGCGGGATGTGAGGAACACGTGAGTCAAGAGTACGAACAGAAGGGTTTTGAAAAACGAACGATAACCAAGAAGAAGCCAGATCATGCAACGTCCTTGCTCGTGTGCAGCTTAAAAAAAAAGGGGGGGGAACTCTAGGGGGACACCAGAATCGAGGGGAGAAAAAAGGAGGGATCTAAACAATTTGATCATAAGGACTGTGCGCAGGGGAAGGGAAATCCACTGGGAGAAGGAGGTAGGGAAAGGTCCATATTCCTACCCGCGAGCCACCTTGCTTCTGGCTGGGGGTTTTCGAGAACAGAGAAGAAAAGAAGGAGAAGCAGCTTGGGCGGAACTTTAAACGAGGTAAGACCCGAGAAAGGGCGAGGGGTTGAAAGGAAAGAGGTGGCATCAGGCAGAGGCTGGCGGGGTCGCTTGGAGGGAAAAAGAGGAGAGGAAGGAGGGTGGGGCAGAAAGGGCACAAAGTGTAAACGTTTGATCTCCACCACCAAGATGGGGGAGAGGAGGGAGAGGGTGAAGCCTGAAGAAAAAGAGGGAGACAAAGGTCATGTAGGTGGGGGAACCAGTCTAAAAAACCGTTGGAGTCCTGGGGATTGAGAAAAGAGATCGGGAAAGCAGGAGGAGAGTAGGCAAGGACGCCCAAGCTGAGTTTTGGAAGAGATGCGGAACGCTAAGAGGTTGAGATTCTGCGACCATGACTGGAGACGCGTAGGGAATTTCCTGGTCTACCGAGGGCGTGAAGTTAAAAGGGAACGAAAGTGAGAGAGAAAACAACAAAACGTAAGGACAAACGGATAGCTCTGCGTAACCTGTCTCCCCGAATATTAGAAAAGGGAATTCCCGAAAAAAGAAGAGTCGGGATAAACGTAGCAATCAACTCTCAAGAGAGCAGGAGGTATTTCAACATATGAAGGATAATTGGAAATCAACGAACCAGCCCTTGTTTGAAAATCGGACGAAAATTGGCGAACTCCTTCTCACCGGCGACTTGTTCCGAAAGCTCCGGAAAAAAGAGAATTAAAGGGGAAACTCATAGGGCAGGGCGAAGGAGACCAAAATGGATTTTTGGGTGGTTCAAGGGTTCCCCACTTTGTTGGAACCAGACCTTTGGTAGGAAGGGGAAACAAAAGGGGCAAGAGAAGTGCTGGAAAATAGGAAAACTGAAATTCGATCACGAATTAAATTCCAAAATCGCCAGCAGTCGGGTAGGGAAACATTAAAAGAAAGAAGAAAGAGGAGCGAGGAGGCGAGAGAGAAAAAAAAAAGACAGGTGCAAACCAGAGACCTGCCGCTTCAGTCAAAATACAGACGAGGAGAAAGTTTTCTTCCAGAAAAGGGAGAACCATCTGCGGGAGAGAAGGCTAGAGAGCGGGGAAGGGGGGTTAGGAAAGGGTGATATACATGTAGTTAAACAACTTGTGGAATGCTTGCAACTCGCAAGAACTTGTTAGAAGAGGATCTGGAAGAAAAGGGGTTTGATCGGAGGATTAAAAGACAGAGTTCTGGAAAAGCGACGAGAGGAACAATCCCATTTTAGAAGATTACAAACATATAGGATAGAGGCCGCAGGAAGGGTCAAAGAAAAAAAAAAGGTAAAAAAAGATCACGAGGGATTCAAAGGGCGAAAAGTCCTTTATCGGGGGAGGAAGAACCTGTTTTTGGAAAAAAAAAAAAAAGGAGGGAAATCGCAAAGGGAAAGACACGCACACCTGAAAATCACCGAAGTGTGCTTTAGACCACTTAATTCAAATTTGGGCACTGCAAGCATAGACGGGGAGGGGAAGGGAGGGCCTCAAAGAAGGGAAAAAAACATGAAACTGAAAAGAGGATTGTCAAGAGGGAAGGGAAGCGCCTTGGAAGAAGGGCATCGTTTGGGCGGAAATGACCGACATGCAGAAAAAGAGTTGAATACAAAAGGCGATGTAGTCGCGGGGAATGCGTGCGAAAAGGGGAGCCGAAAAAAGGGAATGGAGGTTTTCTAAATAATTCTCCGTCCTTCGTGAATTGAGAAGTAAAAAACTATCCATACCAAAAAGAAGAGATCGGCGGGGGGCGAGGGGTCGGAGGGGGGAATGTGGCCCAAAGATGATTGTATCATTTCATTTAGAAAGAAGGAACACTCAGAAAAGGGAGGGGAACCAAAAGGGAGGGAGTATGCTGACGAAGGGGAAGGGTGGGGGGGGGGGCATTGGGGGGGACCGGATATTGAAATCAAAATTGTTGGACAACGCTTCAATAATCTCGGAAAGAGGAAAAAGAGAACCGTTAGAAAGGGGGGGGGTTTTGCATGAAAAGAGAAGCAAAAGGGGGGCCGATCTCAGAGAGTGACAACGCAAAAATAATTGAGTATAGAATGTTTCGTACTAAGATTTCAAAACTCATCATGGGAAGAAGGACTAGATGTAGGAGGGATAGAAAAAGGGAATTCTGGAGGAAAAGAAAGGAGGAAAAAAGTTCGGTCGGGAAGGGAGAGGAAGCGAGGAGACACAAGGAGAAGAGAGATTGGTCTCTTCTAGACCCATTGCATAAAGGAAGAGAAGAAGGAATGAAATCATGAGAATGAGGGAGCCGTGAGAAAAGACCTTGAAGACATCAAGAAAACTTATTGAGAGGGGGGGATATACGGGGGGGGGAAAAATACGAAGTGATGTGCATGCGGGAGGGGGTCGATAACGAGTGAGATCAGTTTAAGTTGAGAAAAAAGGGAAAATATCGTTACGAAAATTGCAGGAAGAAGGACAAGGGATGATGTAGAAAGGGGTTCAAATGAATCTCATTTCCCCGGTGAAAACAAGGAAAAACCACCAAAAGGAAAAAAGAGACCCCACGACAAAGGGGGGAAGCCGGCCTACCAAAAAAACCCAAGGAAAGGGTGGTAAGAAACGGTTTTCTGGAGGAGGTTCTTCAATTCCTGCTCTAAAAAATCAACACATCCTCGATTGGGGGCCGGTCCTACAGGGGGAACGGGGGGCAGCTGTTACCGAAAAGCCGCCGGCTAAACGGAGCCGAGGAAAGGGTGGGGAGAGGAGAGCACGTAATCTACTAAAATAAGATACTAAAAGAAATCCCGAAACCTCCGCGATATCTCTTCTAGAAAGGGAGGAACGCGACGGAAAAAAAAAACTGTGCCAAAAAAAGCGCAGAGGAGGGGGAAGGAGTGAACGGGCATTGAACCAACAAGTATGGGCCCCTTCGAAGTCAACGAAAAAAAAGCGGTTAAAATGGGCAACTGGGAAGGAGATAAAGGAAAGTATCAAGAATCGGAGTATGAATAAAGTCCTCTGATCCTAGTGCAGAAAGGAGGAAAAAAAGGGACAAAAAAACGGTCAAAGGGGGTGAAGATGCGGAACGGGACGCCTTGCCGTTGTGGGTTTTCAAACCAAAATGTAATCCGATAAAAGGAGGGGCGCAGGGAAAACTCTTGTAAAATGAGGTTGAAAACGTTGGTAACCCAAAGTGCGGGCTTGCGTTGCGGCGAAGTATATTGGGGGGAAGATTTTTCGGGAACAAGACACCATACAAAAAAAAAAACTGACAAAAAAAAAAGAGAGGGGCCAGGGGAGAATAGGTTGTTTTTTGGAAACGCACGCATGAGTCCAAAAAGGCGTTCCAAAGACCCCTAAGCAGAAAAAGGGGCCGATAACAGGAGACACAACTGGGTTCAGATGGAACTGCATCTCGCTACACCAAGCTCATATCTAAAAGTGGGAACGAGGGAAAGGGGAGTGTAAGAAAAGGAAACCTGGAGCAGAGAGCAGGTCCATCACGCTCGCGGATGGGAGAACAGGGGAGGGGTTTGGCGGGAAAAAACGCGAAGAAAAAGAGCAGAGACGAGGTCAAGACAGCCTTTATGGGGGGCGAGTTGTACTGGAAGGGGGGGGCCATAGGAAACATCAGGAAACGTCGGGTTAGCACAAGAGGGGGGAAGGCGGGGGCAAAGATGTTGTCGTTTGGGGGGGCTGCGGGGGAGCCACGTGCGTGGGGGAACGGAAAGGTGGTGTGAAAACGGGGGGAGAAAAAAGAGGGGGGAAAAAAGAGGGGATAGGGGGGCACGAAGGAAAGAGCGGCTCAAAGGTATGATAAAAAGTGTTGAGGCGGGACTGAAGTAGAAACGGTAATGGGAAAAGGGAACAGGGGGAAGGGGGGCGGTTCTTTGTGCAAAAATGGAGTGGCGGCGATTGACTAACAGTCAGCCCAGCAGTCTGAGTGGGAATAAAAAAAATTGTGTCAAAAACAGAAATGACTTACTCGCGGAGCGGGATTGAGGGTGGGCGCAACGAGAAATTATAGGCGCGAGACAAAACATCGCAAAGGATCTTGAAAAAGGAAGAGACATTCCGAACTTGCCCTACAGAACGAAAGAAGGGCGACCAGAAGGAAAAATAAAAGGTATGTGGGGGGGTGATAAGAAATAAGAAGAAGAAGAAAAGGGTGGATGGAGATGGCGGGGCAAGGGCGAGAATCGGGGTGTTGTGCGGTACGTTTAGGCAGAAAGAAAAGAAGCACATGGAAGTCGCTGGGAGGAGAGGGGGGGGGGGGGGGGGCTCCCGGGGGAAGAAACCGGGAAGTTGAAGAGGGGAGAAGGAAAGCCTCCGCCACGATAAAATTTGTGCAGGCGGTGGGGAATTCAGGAAATCAGAAAGAGTTTGGAGAAAAGGTTGGAAAGGGGGTTGGGGAAAGACGGGTTCCCAACGACACCGGCTCCTTGCATAGGGAACTCTCAAATGATGGGGACAGACAAGGAGAGAAGGCCTGAATGGAAAGCAGGTGAACCAGAAAGGGAACCTCTGAAAGACACGGCGCTCGGCGTGCAAAAAAGCGGCTGGGAACTCTCAAAACAAAGAAAAAAAAATGGAAAGAAAAAAACGTAAAAACTTCAAAGATGTTCGGAGGGTAAAGCATCAACCAGAGGGACTTCGACCGATGCAAGCGCGATTAGGAAAATTAGGGGTGAAAGACGCAGAGAGTGACCAAAGGGGGGGGTTAAGCTGCACGGGGACTTCGGATGAAGAACTGGGGGGAAGGGGGGAAAAAACTCTCTTTCTGTGAAGAAGACGAAGAACGTGTGCTGAGTCCCGCGGGTAGAAAGATGGACAAAGAAATCGCCCCAAAGAACACGGAAAGGGAGACAAGTCTGAGCAGGGGGGGAAGACCCAGAGGAGCAAAGGGCGACCGCTTATCGGATTACTAAAAGGTTGGGAAAAAAAAAACGTTCAAGCGGAAAGCGAAAAGAAAAAAAGGGGCCGGAAGGGGAAAGGATTAGGGGGCAATAGAGGATGGATATTGAGCATCAAAAGACGAAAAGAGATCATGAGATCTCAAGCGGGGAAATGTGTGGGGTCAAAGAAAAAGGAAAAAGGGGGTTGGACAAGGGGAGGGGATGGGCGGGGGGGGGAAAAAAAAAAGGGCTGAGGTGTGTGGGAAGGGAAAAAAAAAATGACGCACGACATGCAAAGTTTCCATAACTACGGAAAGGGGGTCTCGGGAAAGGATGAGCGTCGAGGGGGTGGGCGCTAGCGAAAAAATTCAATAAGGAGTCGAAAGGAAAGGAATTGTCCTAGGAATGGAGGTAAAAAGAACATTTGCAACGTAGTCCAATGGGCCCCAAAGATTCTGTTTTGAGGAGATGCCTGCAAAAAGCCACGGTAGAAGGAAACGTGCATGTCGATATTGGTGGTCGGCAAATTGTCGTTTGGGAGGGATGGGGGCCTTGGGGGCATTGGTTTCAGGGGGAACGGATAGGGAAAGGGGAATGTGAACGGAAAGGCCAAAGGACAGACGGACGCATGTGGTAAAAGGTAGTGCTCATGGTAAAAGGGGTAACTTGTGAAGAGGAAGACGTTCATCGAAAAAAAAGACAAGGGCAAGTTAGAGAATGTTCGGTAAAACCAGCATGAAGGGAGGAAAAAAGGGGAACATCCTTCTGTTGTGATCGTGGGAAGAAGGACAGGCTCCACTGGTATGAGGCCTTTCAGCAAATTGGCTAGGCAGCGCCAAGAGAGCGCAACAAAAAAAAAAAAAAAAAGGAGAGGAGGGGGCGCTGAAGGAGAGGAAGGCCGGAGAAGAAGGGAGAATCAGGGGCTTGAAAAAGGGCTGCCGTTTGCATGTCAATACATCTCGCTCAGGAGCACCTTAGGGCGGGGGGAAAGACACGAACATTCGAGGAAGGGCATTCTTGAGGGGGAAGGGGATGATAAGGGGCTACCATACGAGTAAAGAAAATTCCAAAATGCGTCTTGATCAAGTGCTTATCGCTGTGGCCGGAGGATTGGGGATGGGGAGGAACGTGGGGGCAAATTCGGTATGTTTGTGACCCCTTAAGAAGGGTGGGTCACTTGTCACTCGAAGGGGGTCAGGCCCGCAAAAAGACATTGGGCAGAGTGTACCCAAGTTTTCGGTGGGGGGGGTGGCGAAGCCTTTGGGAAGGAAGTGGGCGGGGGAGAGAGCAATTCAACACTATGGGAAAAAAAAAGTGCCTAGGAAAGGGGACAGGTTCCCTAACCAGCCACGAGTCGCTCCTATGCCAAAAGGCAAGTTTCTAAGGGGAAGAAAAATACGCAGAAATAAAAGAAAAAAAAAAAAGAGGAGGAAGAGGCAGGAAGTGGATAGACAACACAAAGAGGGGGAATAGTGCTGCATTCCGTCGTCATTTTCCTGGAAAAAAACGCAAGAAAAGAAGTCCTTCAATAAGGGAAAGGGGGGAACTCTTGGAAATGAGTGGGTTCTGAGCAGGGGGAAAGTAGAGGCGGGGGGCAAACTGAAAAATCTAATACGCAGGCCCCATTCAGAATTTCTCAAAACACATTGCGGGGACACAGGTATGGGATTAAAAAAGGGTTGGAATGGAAAAACGGGAGGGGCTGAGGGAAAAAACGGTCATTAGGACGACCTTTAATCTAAACCCTCGGGGGAAAAATCTTCTTGTGATCAAGCAGGTAGTATGGGGACAAAAGGTCGGGCAAAGGAGAAGACGGAGCGGAAAGAAACAATTCGTTGCCGCCCTCGTCGGGATTTCTGGACCGCAACTGGGAAGCGACAAGGGGGTGTAAACAAAGAAGACGGAGGACAGATCCCCGAAGTGAGAAACCGTCCTTGAAATGCACTTAACCCCCAATGGTTGGCGAACTAATTGGCAGAAAAACCCAGAAAAAGAAAGCTCAAAAAAGAAGGTCTATCGACATTGGAGAGGGGAGTCCGTGGCCGGGAACCCCTGGTGCGAGCGCAGTCTTTCAGAGAAAAAGAAGCGGGCAGAAAGAAGAGCTGGTGAATTGTCTGGAGTTTTTTGGCTCCCAGAAAAAGATCACCCAAAAAACTGATGGAAAGCTCGAAAGGAGGTGGGGGAGGAAAAAGGGGGACAAGAGGGAATAAAGGCAAGTCTGCGTTCAGATATGCCCATAACTGGTGTCGATGCAAGGCAGGTTTGAGTTGCGAAACGGTACCGGGGAAAAGTGGGGAGCGCAGAGGGGGAGCTGCAAAAAACAAACTGATATGAAAGACCCTGAAGCACACGGCTGGTCAGGGAGGTGGCGGTCGCTGTGGGGGGGTCGCTGGGCGGGGTTGGTGGGCGTGTGGGGGAGCTGGGACCAGTAGACAGGGGTCCTTAAAGGGGGCGAAGAAAAAAAAGTTACCAAGGGATGGCGGAGGAAATGCTACAGTCGACAATCTTCGAGGGGGGACGACGAAGCTAGGAGGAAGGTATTGGGGACTCGGGAGGGTGTGGCAAGGGGATTATTCATGTTTCCGAAGCT
>Ga0179593_1372711_pt1 | contig 11542 bp, 19 predicted proteins | sample CZODoug2_1_08_16_FD_185931 | JGI IMG/M metagenome (GOLD analysis project Ga0179593, IMG submission 185931) | Vadose zone soil fungal communities from Angelo Coast Range Reserve, California, USA - CZODoug2_1_08_16fungal (PacBio error correction) | ecosystem: Environmental > Terrestrial > Soil >...
GAAAAATCAGTGCTCAGTTGTCGCAGTTGGGAAATAGGCAAAAAGCCTGGGGGTAAGGGGGAATAATCGATTACGGATGTTTCAATCAATCGATACCGAGAAAACGGAGCTTGGGAAAGATATTCAGAAAAGGGAAGGCGAGGACACTGGTTCAGGGGGTCGAAGCAATGTAAAAAAGAAGGTTGTGACCGACATTAACCCGTCCGAAAACAGGGGGGGAGGGAAGAGAAAGAAGGGCGATGTAAACAAACGAAAAAACAACCAAAAATCCTTCAAGTCGGATTGAGTGGCAAGGAAGAGAAGGGGGGGATAACGAGGGGGCAAAAGGTCCAGCTGGTTTTTCTGTCCGGCGGAAAGGCCAAAAAATCCCGGACTGGACAGAGGGGGGCAAATCCTGACACCAAGGGGTTGTTGAAGGGGGGTAAGGCCAAAAACAATTACCTGGATGGAAAAAAGGGTGGGGGGGAAAGGGCGTATTTGCCAAACAGAAGGGTAGGAAAAACTAAAAGGAAAGCAGAGAGGCAGGCGTTGGCTAAAAATTCTCCAGAGGGGGAGGGGGAGGAGGATCAATAAGACGCCATTTGGGGTCGAAAGAAAAGGATTGGGATGGCAAAACGTTGTGGGGGTGAAAAAGGGGGGAGGCTTTTAAAAAAGCACGAATTCTGGCAAAGAATCCTTTAAAAGACGAGAAATTGATATCGGTGGGACGCAAAATGGAGGCGGTGGGGTTGAATGGGGGGGACACGGGCCGTTGAAACGATCAGAGGAAACGTCCTAGAGGAGCCGCATCTCTAAAGACGGGTTGAAGGAATCAAGGGACACTAAGACCATGAAGTACAAACACAGTTAGATGAGAGTGTTCGTGGGCCAATGGAAAAACTCGGGTCTTTGAGAAGCCCCACAAAACTGTCCACCACATCGGCAACGAATGACTGTGTTCGGGGCCGGGCGGTATTCCCGGCTTCTGGGCCGTTTAAAACACTTTCTGGGGAAACGAAAAGGGGCGCGAAAAAGGGAAAGAGCGGACATGGATGCAACGCAGAGGGACCGAAGGGGGGGGGGGGGGACCAAAAAAGAATTGGGGAGGAAAAAAAGGAAGCCGGAAAAAAAAGGCACAAACGCCATACAACGAAAAACGAAACAAAACCCTAGTCAACTTCACAGGCAACAAAGGGGTTAAAAAAGAAAGTTGGTGGGGGAACAACTTTACACAAACAGACACCCGAGTACAAGAGCGAACCACTCCCCCATAAAAACAGTGGTTTGAAAAAAAAAAAAAGACTTAATCGGCAGAGCCAGATTTTGCGGGGGGGAAAGAAAACAAACTTGCAGTCGGGCTGATTTGGCGCCAAAATGGAATCGGAACTGGGAGCCCCGTTTAAGGTGTTTGGGGAAGGCCTGGGTGAAAGAGAAAAAAGAGGAAGAGCATGGGCTTGGAGGGGGAGGTTGGCCAACCGGGTGTCACAATAGCAACCGAATAGGGGGTGACGCCGAGTACACTGAACTCAAGCGAAAAACCTTGAAACGCGCGCCACAAGCAGGGAAAGAGACAAATGACATTTACCCTAAAGGGGGTACGGACAGAACGATGGAGAGTAAAACCAAGAGGACAGCGCACCAGCCCGGGGGAAAAAAAATAAAAGCTCACTGAGCTCAAACCACAGTCTGCAGTTGTCAGGGAAGGGCTCCGACCAACCGTTCGGGGGCCTTGGGGGGGGAATAACTATAATACCGGGGAAAACGAAAAGTCACTAGAGCTTGGAGGAGGGAAACCCGCGGATACCCGCGGTCAAGGAAATAACCGAAAGCAAAGGAGGGAGTGTCCAATCCAAGGTGAAAGGAAACAACCTCGTAACTTATCGGGGAAAAGTCAACAGGGGTGCACAGGCAAACAAAGCCAAACCAAAAAGTGAAAAAAAAAAAAAAAAAAAAGCATAAAAAAGTAACGGTAAAGGGGCGGAAACGCCATCAAAAAAAAAACTGCGAAGACATTGCAAGTAGATGGAAGACTAGGGGAGTGGAAAAAAAAAAAACTGAGGTCAAAAAAAACGCCTGGAGAGGGGGCATCCCGAACGATCAGGGGAGACCAACATCATAACGTCATCGCCGCCCAGAGTTTGGATGATCTCGATATGTTGGGGACGGACACAAAATGGAAAAAATTAGAGACCAGGGACGAATTTAAGAAGAATGGAAAAAAAAAAAAAGGTTCATAACCGCCGGGGGTTAATAGCAAAAAGTGTCTTTGGGCACTTTCAGGAAACGAAAAAAATGCAGGCAGAACCCATGGTTCACCCTGGGCAGCAGGGCGAACCCGGGGTGATGTTTGGAAAGACACAAAAAGGCAGCTCCGTAACAAAAAAATACTTCGGCATGAAAATCATCACCAAATCGCCGTGCCAAATTTCGTGGATCCATAAAAGGACAGCGGGTGAAACGAGGTCACGCCCAAACAAAGGATTTCCCTATGGCGGGGTGAAGCAGGGGGGAAATAAAAGCCTCCCCTACAGCATTGTCACGAGAATGACAGTCCTTTATGAGAGGAAGAGCAAAAGGGTGAAGTAACGCGCCGGTATAAAGTCAAAATGGGAAAGAAAAGAAATACAACTGGGGCCACGTGGGGATCGCGGAGGAAAATACATATTGATCTAACGGTAAGGTTTGATGGTAACCGGCGGGTTTAATTTTTTGTCACGGAAAACTGACTCAACACGAGGGATCCGGGCGACTAATATCCTGACGCGGAAAAGAAGTGGGGGAAAAACAGAGTAAATAAAAAACGTGGGGGCCGTTTCAGACAGTTCCAAACAGAGGGGGGGGTACCCAAGAGCCGGGAGGGGCGCAACCATACAAAGAGAAGAAACCTTAAGCAACGGACACTGAAACGAAGGGCTTACAAGAACGACTGGGGGAAAAGGGAGGGTTGAGGAACCACAACGAAGGGAATCGTTAGGGATTGACAAAGGTTCTGGGGAAGGGAAGGGCCGACTTGGGGCGAAAAGGCCAAAAGGCTGCCACGCAAGATTAAAAAGCACCTCACGGGAAGAGGAGGGAGGAAAACCGCCAAGGGGGGGGAAGGAATCTCTCACCTGAGGAGTCCCAAAAAAAAAAATAAAGGAGTAAAGCGTAGGTATCGCGCATTGGGGGGCGATCCCAAAAGGTCACGGGCCACAAGACACGATAACTAGGGAACGAAATTGTCTTGCGACCCGGTAAACCGGGGGAGGGAACCAGGTAACCTTGAAGCGGGGTTGAAAAACTGGAGATTTTCAGGTACTGTTGAAAACAAGAGACGCAAAGGGGATACGCATGTAGACACAGGAAAAAAAGAAGGGTTAAATCAGCATAATGGGATTTCGTTGGACAGGGTGTTTACGGGATCTGTAGCATGTCACAACTATATTCGTTCCGTATTTCAATGCGAAGGGGGTCCAAACGCGGTTTAAAAGGGGTTCTGCGCATGACTTGCCGTTGGTTTTCTTCCGCCCTTCGGGTGGAAGCAAAGAAAAGAGTTAAAAGACTCTTTTGGAAAAGTTGGAAGGGGTGAACGCCCAAAAGATAAAGCCATCACCCTGGGGAAAGAAGGAATATGCGAAAACGGAGCGAGAGAATATACACGGCTTGGGGTGGCATTCGAGTTTATGACCCCGGAGACTTAATTGGAGAGAAAAGGGACCCAAAAAAAAAACAAAAAAAAAACCCGAATAGTGCTGGCCAGATTGGTGGAAAGGGCCAGCCAGTGTAGGGGTGCACAGGACATTAAGTTTCCGTGGGTTTAAAAAAGTCCAATAAAAAAAGAGAAGGAAATTGGAACCGCCCCTGTCCAGGTGTGGGACCCAAAAAGTAAGGGTTGGGACGCACCCCCACCCAAGAGAGGGGGGGTTGTAAGAAAAAAAGCACGGGACTCCCTTCAGGGACGAGAAAAAAAAAACAACCCAAAGGAGAGGGGGGAAAATGAGAAAGAAAAAATTTGCTATGTGTCGTCCTGCGCACTGAACCCCAAACTCATGCGTTGGGGGGTCGGGCGCAACTAATTGGGGGTTGTGCTACAGAGGCAGGGGAAGAAAGAAACTATCATATTGGAGGGTGGGGGAGTAAGTACATGAGAAATTCCCAGGTGAACCTCAAGTTAAAAAACTGCAAGGAAAAGGGATTGGAAAACAAAAAAACTCATTAAAAGGTCATGAGGGAAATATCACCGTCCAATAATCACGGGGACGACCGGAAAAGGTGGCATGCCCTAGATCGGCTGGAAGAAAAATAAAGAAGCTTGAAGAAGACGGGTTGTGGGGCGTTCACAAAATGCAAGTCGTTATTGGAAAGTCGGGGATTGGATCACAGAGGGACGGAAGGAGGGGTAGAGCCTAAAGCAGGGAACGGGGAAATAGATTTTACATGTCGAAAGAATCCTTGGAAAAGAGCTCAGTTGCCAAGAGAACAAACCCTGAGAGAAAAAAAATCATCGGAAAAAGAGGGGGAAATGCGACGAGCAGAGACGAGGGGAAGAGGAGAGAACCGCAAGCACGCATTCACAGGTTCGGTCCAAAAAGGGTGACCCGGGGAGGAGGCCCGCATCAAACGTGGAAGGTCCTACAAAAGAAACTGGTGGATCGAGGGAAACACGCTTAACAGGAAGGACCAAGGATCCGCTGAAACGATCCGGGGAAAGAGTGGTCATCAAATGGCGATGAACTGACTCAAGACGGATAGTGCAGGCCCAGGCGGCCTGCACGAAATCCTGGTAGTCCTCGGCAGAAAATTTTGGGTTGCACCTAAAGGAAAATAAATTTTCGTTGTTGGCGGAGCAACCGCAATGAAAAATCCGGGCGGAGGCCAGACGGTGAGCGGGGATGAGATGCAAGTGGATGTTTCGGTACAAAAGATGTGCGGCAACGACACCGGCACAGGGACCAAACCTCGAACGGTTTCGTGCCATCGTTGGGGCCGGGATGAACTCGGCCACTGAGCACGATAATCAAAATAGTTCGGTGGTCGCCCGGGAAAACGGCCTACCAGGAACCAAGTTCAATTATAGGGAAAAAAAAGGGTTGAAAATCAAAAAAAAGGAAACGACACGATGTTGACCGAAAAGTCACGTAAAAAAAAAAGGGTGCCCTGTAGCAAGGAAAATACTCGGCAGCGACCACCGAAAGGGAGAGTCAGTGGCAATAAATGAGCCTGAAGGCCCGTAGGAGGCGGCCTTTGTACCAGGCTGAAAAAAAGAAAAAAAAAAGAGGAAATTTGTGGGGGGTGAAAAAAAGGGACGATGACATCCGGGATGACAAACAAAAGGGTAACGCGAAAGGCTATAATGCAAGATTTTTGGTGGGAAGAGGCCTGTTGCAACAAAACCAGAAAACCGGGGAGGAGCGGGCCCGGCGGGAAAAATAACTGCAAATGGGACGAATAAAAATAAATTGTTTTGTCGTATCAAAGCGGGTATTCGAGGCACCAGAAGGAAAAAAGTATAGGCACGCCGCGAAGTGTCCAGGGTGGGGGGGTTGTCCTCAACATATTGGTAAGAAAATCAAGAAAAAAAGGGAGGAGGGTTTCAAAGACGGTGTTATCCGACAGCAGGGGAAGAGGCGTCCCGGTGGGGCACCAACAAGGGTTTCCCAATCCTCGGAGGTCATTGCTCAAGTCACAATCGAGAGGCGCCGGATGCCTGTCCGAAAAGGGGGGGGGGACGTTAAGCTTCTTTGTGACACGCGAGTTGTGTGCGCACAAAGGTGAATGGGAAGGGGGAAAGAGATCAGAGTTGTGATAAAACGGACACGAAAATCCTGCGGACGTTTGCGTCCGTCCATGCCCATGAAGCAAAAACCCGGAGGGGGGGGGGGGAGGCACAGACATTAAAGAGGGGGTGGAGAAAAAGTTTCGTTTTAAACGGTACTAAACGTCAGGGGGGGTTGTATTCAAACAAAGCCGCGCGTTGTGAGCAGAAGCGGACGGGCCGCAGACGGGAGAGGAAAAAAATACTTTTAACGGGGCAGCGACAGAGGCAATGGAGAAAAGCGATGTAACGGAAACCCGGAGGGGGTGAAAGCTTGTCAGGAAAAGAAATTGACGAACAGCGGAGGTGGGGGAAAAAAGGACGGGGAAAGATCAAAGGGGTAATCGGCGGAACACTCAAAGCTGCGGCGTCAAAGGCCCTGTTGTGGCACACCAAAAGAAAACCACAATAGCTAAACACCTGTATTGACAGCAGGGTGACAAAGGGGGGAAAACCAGGCACGAGGGGGGAGCACCGGGAGCCAGCTTAAGAAAAAGAAGGCAAGGTCTCCGGAAAAGAGGCAAGACCGATGGGCCTTCGCCATACCCGTATAGGGGGGACAAACCATAAAAAAAAAAAAAGGACTGGGGGGACGAGAGGGGAAAACTGGGGAAACAAAAGTCTGAAGGTGGTTCAAAAAAATCTCGAAAAAAGGGTTGTTTGCTGTATTTGAGAGGCGTAGGGTGGGGGAATACGTGGGGGGGGGGGACCAAAAAAAAATCATGCCGGGCCTTTGGTAAGAAAACCCATCATTTTTGTCAAACAGTCAGACAAAATCAACTGAGACCAATAAAGGTGGGGAAAGCCTCCACCAGACAGGAGGAAAGCAAAAAAAAAAAAAATCTGAAGAAAAAACAAAAGAAGAGAAAATACATACCGGCGAGCACTCTGACGAAAAGGGAACAGCGGAAAAGGAAAAATACGAGAAAAGTGGGTCCAAAGAATTCATCAAGAAAGGGGGGTATCAGAGAAAAGAAGGGGGGACGTACCCCATAGGGATCACGCAAACCTCGTAGAATGTCGTAGAGCACGAGAAAGAAAAAAAGAAATCTGACAAAAAAGAAGCCAAAAACCCAATCAACCGTATTTTGGGCACGCCCAAACGAATAAATCGGGTCAGACGGGCACTTCACGGGGAAATGTATGAGAATAATGACCTCAAAGGGGGGAACGAAAAAACGTGGGTGAATCCAAAGATGGAAAAAGGGTCGAACCAAAAAAAAAAGATGGGATCATCAAGGCCAAAAGAAAAAGAGATAAGGGAAAGAGACAAAGAGAACACTAGCTTGCTTCTAGAAAAAAAAAGAGACTCGCGCAGACGACAAAACGCCCCCACGGATCCAGGTAATTTTGCCGTGCACCGAAAAGGTCCAAACCGGTTCAGTATTTGCAATGAAAAGTAGGACAGTGTGCGGAACTCAGGGAAAAAAAAGCGGAACAAGCGACTTCGTAAAGAGGAGTAGTTGGGAAACCAGGGAACCCTAATATGGGAGGGGGGGGGGGGTAATGTTGGAAAAAAAAGTAACTGAGTGAAATCCACAATTAAGGAAAACGCGGGTGACAACGTCGGGGAAAACCTTGATTAGACAAAAAGGGAACAAAAGACAAAAAACAACCAGATCGCAACAAAGGTATTAAGATGCATAAATCTTAAGTGGACAAATCCCCCGTACCCCTATTTCTAGAGAGGAGAAAGAATCGTTATGTTTTAACCGAAGAAGGGGGGACTGCCTAAAAATTCCAGCATGAATCACGCATAGTGTCGAGCTAAAAAAGAAAAAAACAACGGAGGAGTAAAGAAGAGATGAAGCGAAAGAGAAAATGCGCACTGGGGCCGAGGATCACGACTTATACGATGGGAACAGAAGAGGGGGAAAAAAGACGTCTGGCCCTCAACCTCAATACGAGAAAAAACCAAAAGTAGAACGGGGGTTACCGAAGCCATGAGCACGGAAAAAAATGGGGTGCGGGAGTACCGGAACCAGGGTAAATATCAAGGGGTGGGCCAAAAGGAACACCGTTAACAGTTAAGGTGTGGGATAGAAAGGGGTGGTAAGAAACACAAGAAAAAAACCAGCAAAGAGTAGGAGATGGAAAAAATTTGCAAAGAAGCTGGCAAGAAAAGGGAAGGCCATGTTGGAAAAAAAAAAAACGCTTGTGTGTGGCCGGCGGGAAAGCACAACACAGGTAGAGTGCAGAAGTTGAAAAACCTAAAGTTTGGGGGGGAAAAATGGAAGGGAAAAACCAAGCACAAAAACGGGAGCCGGGGGGGAAAAAAGGGGGCGGATGGGGTCAGGAGAAAAGGCAATTTTTGCTAAGGAAAAAAGAGGACCAGAGTTTGGCTAATTAAGAAAGAGGGGGTGGAATTGGACTTAAGTCAGTATCGAAGAACAGGGTGGTTGGGCGCAAATAAGCGGGAATTAAGAACGTTGGTTTAGGGTGACCAGGGTGAAAAAAAGCAAGCTTTAAAGAAAAATCAAAAATTGGGCACAAAAAAGAAAAAAGAAAGCTGGTGACGTGCAAAACTCGAATGGGGGGGAAAGCGGGGATTGGGGCGAGACGATTCAAGAAAAGAGAGGAAGCGCAACAATCGACTGAAAGATCGGGGGGGGGGACGCGGTAAAGGGGGAAGGAAAATAGAGCCCATCTTAAATCAAAAAAACTGTAAAGGATAGGGGCCGGGGAGCGATTTGGGACAACATCCGACCTCCCTTTCAAAAAACATCGTCCGATGAAAAAGTTTCGTGGCCGGTAGGTATTAGCCCGATTGGTGCCGGGCGTTTTCGGGGTAAACGAGTCAAAAAAGCTGCGAGCTGGGACAAGGGAGGAAGGGAAGTCCGAAGGTTGGCAAAAAGAAGGGGGTTGGGAAATGGTATGAAGGGAGCCGGGGATGAGGAAACGCGGCAAAAAAACAAAGGAGACGGGCCGAACGGTAAAGAAAACAACAAAACGGGGGAGAAGATTGTTGGCCAAAAAGGAAAGAGGGAAACAACCCCGGTAAAAGTCCTAGATACACCTACCACATGAAAACCGCCAGGAGGTTGGGGGGGGGGGGGAAAAGAATAAAAGGGTAATGAAAAACAAATCAGGGAAGATTTTTTTTTTGCGGAGGAACCTGTGGGGGAAGGAGTGGGTAGAACTTGTTGATGGAAGGTGGAGACTGACCTTTTTAAAGGGAGGGGGGGGGGTTAATCTTTTGCAAAAGCTTGAAAGAAAGTCAACGATGACAGTGCGTTCAGATGTGGGGAAAAAAAAGCCGTGTGCACCTCAAAACGAAAAGAGTATCAAGTTTCCGGGAAGAAGGACTGCTCAATTCAAACACAAAAAAACCGGAAGGGGAACCTAGGAGACAAGAGAGAACGAAAAAATTGGAATAGGGGGGGTTAAACCAGCGGAGGCAGTGTCAGCAAAAAAAATGCGCAGGCGACAAGCCGGTGTTAAAGCTAGCGACTATAGAAGGTTTAGGGGAGGACCTTCGCTAAACAGAAGGGTCTGACTTGTGGAGCCGAGAGAAATTAAGGGGTAAAAAAAAACTACTTTAATCACGCTGTATCGAAAAGGAGGAAGGTATCCCCTAGCGGAAGGGGGGTAAAGGACGGACTTACCACCAAAATCTAATTTTGATGGGGGGGCAAGAAACGAGGTTTTAAAACCCAATCCACAATAGGGGGGGGGGGAAAGAACTATTTTTTGGTGCAACGGCAAATTCAAAACAATCTCAACAAAAGTAAGGGTGAAAAAAAAGAAAAGCTTAAAAGTGCGAATCCGGGGAGGATCGTCCATGAAGGGAAAACGAACAAAGATAGATCAGTAAATGGGACAAATTTATGACCGAAAGGAATTGTAAAAGGGTCAAACGTCCTTGGCCGCAACAAAGAGGCAACGAAATCGAAGTACACCGCGACAACGACGCAATCCCTGTGAATGATCGAAGGAAGATTGGGGAAAGCCCCAAAGGGGGGGGGGAAAAAAAAACCGGTTCGCGCGTGAATTTTTTAAGCAGGGAAGGAGCAGTACAGAATAACCGCGGGGGCTGGAAAGACAAAAAAAATGGGGGTTTCAAAACTTGTCGAGGAAGGCAAAAGGGGTTGGGAAACTTTTGCCAGAGCCTCGGTAGGGGTGTTGACAAACAAGGCAATGGCCAGTAAAAAAAAAAAAGGACAGGCAAAAGGGTCATGGCATTTCAGTTCAACAGCGTGGTTTCGGGGGTCGTACAAATACCGCAACGATCAGCAATGGTAACCCCCCCAAAAACAAAGGAAGTGGGCCGTCCACAAAAAAAAAAAAAAAAAGTGGTGAAACGTTAAAAAGCCAGACCAAACGTGGGCGCCAGGACCTGTATTGAAGAACAACAAGAGCAGGTTCAGGGGGGGGGGGGAAACGGGGCCTCCCTTGGAAAAAGTATTCAGACACGGGTTGAACGGGAAATCTGAAGAATACATGGGGAGGGGGGGAAGAAGAAAAACTTGTACCTGGGGGGGGGGGAAGTACCTGCTGTCCAGGTGGTGAACCAAGCTCCGTGAACTGGTGGTGTGGACCTGAGGGGGACCGAAGGGAAAGAACCGAAGAATCAACCGGAGAGGGGGAAATGTGAAGAATAGAGAAAAAGCTGGGGCTTTGGGCAACAAGTTCGCTTTGGGGTCCGAGGCCGTGGGGTGCTGGGGGTACAGCTAGCAAAGAAAATGGAAAACAATGGAAGAGAATCTCCACTGCGAACCCGGGGCATCAGCCACCATCAGGTGAATTGCAGGGTGAAAAAAATACAAAAAGAAAAAAAGGTGTCGCGGGAATTTCATTGTGGGGGGGTTGGGGAACCAAAAAAAAAAATCACTGCAGAGAGGTGCAAAACGAGGAAAAAGGAACGGGGGAGAAAAGGGCCCCTCATGGGCAAAGGCTCCAAACCTAAAAAAAAAAAAAGGGTTACGAAAATCAAATCATCACGCCCAAGGGGAGGAAAAAAAAGAAGGCTCAGTGGTAGTGAAACAGGGAATAAGAAGAGGTCATCCTTTAGTTGAAGAGAAGGGGCCTGCGAAACAACACAATTTAATGCACAAAAGGGAAAAAAAAAGGCGATGGCCGAATGGGCGGTACCAGGCTTAAACAGGTCAGGGGACCAAGGGAAAAAAACTGGGGTCGTGGGAGTGTACGGGGGTTTCCGGTCTTGCCTATACCAAGATAAGGGATCGGGAGCCATTAAAGATTGTCCTTGTTCAAAGATGAGTTGTTGTTTCAGTTGCGGATACGTTGCCTGCCAATGAAAAAGATGGATTTTCCCCTTTGTTGGGCACGGGGGCGAGAAAACCGTAGCACCGATTCTCACCAGCGGGTCACTGAAGTTGCACCGGCACAGGCGGTTGTCCCACCTCACAAAAAATTCACCGCCTGTCAGGGGGAATCAGAGATTAAAGACGCATGTGGGGAAGGTTAGGACGCAAAAACAGATAGCCTTCCAAACGGCAGCGGGGAAGGACACAGAGTCACCGAGCAGAAAAGCAAACACGGGCTGTCCACGTTTTTGAGAGTGTATGGACCAAAGGAGTGGGGAAAAAAAGATTCTCATTACGGGAAGAGGTGCAACTGCCTTTTTCCCGGGCCCGGAAAGTTAGGTAATTGTAGTCACAATGGAACATGTACCTGGCCCAATGACTCCCAGTCCTCCAAGATAGGCCGAGTCATGGACTCCGCGGAGGGGGCGTGGAAAAAAAAAGGGGGCGCGGCAAAACCACAGCAGGGAAAACGGTTCCGGGGGACCCGTCAGAGCAAAAGTCA
>Ga0179593_1414653_pt1 | contig 11542 bp, 18 predicted proteins | sample CZODoug2_1_08_16_FD_185931 | JGI IMG/M metagenome (GOLD analysis project Ga0179593, IMG submission 185931) | Vadose zone soil fungal communities from Angelo Coast Range Reserve, California, USA - CZODoug2_1_08_16fungal (PacBio error correction) | ecosystem: Environmental > Terrestrial > Soil >...
GCCAGGGAGTGGAAACACAAATGTCAGATCTTTTTGGGAGCAAGGAAGTCCTTTCCGGGCGGGAAAGGGAACCAGCCTGGAGCAGGGGAAACGCAAACTGTAGGTTCAAAGCAACTGCTGGCATGGGTCTGACAAGCCCAGGGTCTCTTACCGATCAGCACTTTGGATTTTGGGGGGTATTACGGCGGATAATTAAAAAAACTGCCGCAAGGGAGAGAGAACGCGGCGGGAATTGAGGGGGGAGAAAGACGATGGGGTATTCAAGATGGCATGATGCTGTGCAGCCAGGAGACGGATGTCCGGGGCAAAGGAATCAGGAGAGGTAAAGAGGGGAGACGGGAGCAAGATGCGCTCGCAAAGGAAATATTTGCTAGGGGCCATCGGCTTTCAACCAACTAGAAAGAATACTAGAAAAAAAACGGGAAGGAGGATAAAGATAGAAAGCACGGAAAAGGGGAGGTTGGCCAGGAAAGACGAAAAAGGGCCATAGAAAATATTGGAGAACAAAAGAGAATAAAGGCTGAGCCGATAAAGGGGAAAATAGGAAATCCTTGTTCCATTAGGGAAGAAGGCTCAGCATCGAAAGGCGGAACAAATCGGCAAAGTAGAACCAGATCCGCAAAGCGGATATAGAATGGTACGTGGGGATCAGAAATTTCCCGAGAACCACAAACATATCAAACGGTAAGAGAGAAAGGGAGGGTCATAAAAGGCAGAGGGGAGGACGAAGAAACGGAGTTTAACAAGGGGAAGGGAGTTCCTTAAAAGGCCGGCCAGGAAAAACACCTTTCAGGACACAGAGAAGCGAGGGGGGGGGGTTCAATAACATTGGTGTTATCAAGGGGGAAGGGAACATGGAAAAAATTTGAAAACCCCATTACCTGAAGGGTGGTGGAATACCACAGGAATAGGAGGAGGTGCCTGTTAGGAAGGGTCGGAGGGAGACCAACCGGGCCTGGGAAAAATGAAGGGAAGAGCGTCGGATTGCAGAGGCTTCGATCATAAAAGAACGGGAGGGAAAGGGATCCCTGGGAGGCAGGGGGAAAGAGGGAGGAGTTGTATGAGATTTAGAAAAGATCTCATATAAAGGGATACATCGAGGGGGGGGTTGTGGAGAGAGCGTTAGAATACGATTAGAGGGGGAAATCCGACAGAAATACTCTTAAAACGGACAGGGGTTCGTACAATTGGGTCTTGGACTACAAATATCCCCTGACGATTTGGTTCCGGAAGGGGCAAGTAAACCTGGTTTGAAAATCAATCTTTCAATATCAGCAGCGGGATAGGGGGGGGGAAAAAAAAATGGAAATGGAGTATTTCCGCTGGGTGTGGGACGGGCAATGGGTAAGTAAAAGGAAGTCAAAAGTAGGATGAAAAAAAAAATGCGAGAAACAGAGGAGAAAAAGTAAAAGCGTCAGTTCGAAACAAAAAGGGGAAAAGCAGATGCATTTTGGTTGTCTCGGAAACGCTGGGGAAAGAAGGGGGAAAATATCGGAAAAAGAAAAGGAGCATCGACAAACAGGCAGAACCGTAATTAACCTGGGTTGCTCATCATGGGGAGAAGGGACGGGAAGGGGGAGGGTTCAGTCTGCAAAGAAAAGCAAAAGGGGGGAAATGACAAGTCGTTTGGGGGGGTAAGCGGCCGGGCACAATTGGGAGAGAGAAAACTTGGACTCCACCAAAGGGGAGAAAAAGACCTCGGCTTTATTCAGGGGGAGGAGCAGAACGAGGGAGAACAGAAGACGGGTCGAACATGGGAAAAAAAATGGGATCCTTATCAATCTAGGGAAGGGTTTTGCGATGCCTTCATATGTCGGAGGAAGGAGAACCGGAAGAGGAAAAACCTTCACACAATTAGGGGACAGGCAATTTGGGGAAGTCCGTGAACCCCGGAAAAACTTTTACGCATGAATCAAAGGGGGGGCAAAGAGAACTTTTCAAGGGAAGTCGGACTCCAAAGAAAAGTGCTAGAGAGGAAAAAGAGGATAGCTCTGTTGCCCGGGTAAAACCGTGACGAACTTGACAGAAAAAACCCCTACGGAAAGGAGGATACTAGACCAATCACTAAACAAAGCGGACAAGGGGAGGGGACATGACACCCACGATTGGGAAGTTCTAGTCATGAAAACGGGGGACGTCAAAAGAGGGAAAAGAATCAAAAAGGGGGGGGACCTTCTGTGGCTTAAAAGTCAAACCATAGGGAAAAGGAAAGGCCGCCGCCATAAGGGAAGGCAAGATCTCTGTGTCACTCGAGGAGAGGAAATATTCAAAAAAAAAAACCATACACCGGGGTTGGAAGGAAGAAGAAAGGATGATGAACGAAGCTCGAAAAAAATAAGCGGGCAAGTGTGACGATCACCCATGAACACTAAGGTCTGACTCAGGGTGGGCACCAACAAAGGTAGGTGCGTCACGAGGAGGGGGGAAGGCAGGGCCTTAAAGGACATGGAGTTTGATCCTCCAAGAGAATCGGGGCCGGAGTTTGCAATTAAAGGACCCGTTCCTGGCTGTCGAGTGTGTATAAAAAGGGTCTTTTGGGCAGGGGGGGAATTAGGCTAGAAAGAAGAAAGCGCCAGCTTGATGGCACTGAAAAGATGGAGGAAAAAAAAGAGTACGGCTCGGCGCAGCATTCACAGGGGCAAATGGTTGTGAAAAAGAACCCTAGAGAAAAACATCCACATATCTTGGAAATGGAAAAAAGTTTTCGGGGGGAGCAACAAAACTGAAAGGGGAAGAAGGTGGGAATAAAAAATAGCGGGCTTCAAAAGGGAAATGGCTGGACAAAAACTCTGTGGGGGAACAGCAAGGGGAAGGTAGGGGAAAAAAGAATGTATTCATCCAGAAATGGGAAAGGAGAGAAAGCACGAAGACTTCTAAAGCTACGACGCGGAAACATACAAAGTACAGTAGGTGGGGGGGGGGGGTGAAAAAAAGGAGCGATCCGGAAAAAAAGCCAAGGAAACACGTGTTCAAAAGGGGTGAGGAACGTAAAGGATTAGACAGATGCAATCAGAAAGGTTGTTGCGGAGGGAGGGAAAGGGAGAATCGCATTGTGGAACAAAGTAGAAGAGGAAAGACCAAAGTGAAAGGCCTATTAGGGGGGGGGGGATAATGAGCCACGGACGACGAGTCTTTCCAGAAAAATGAGGTGGGCAGGAGGGGGGGAGAATCGTCCTAGGGGGAAAAGCGATGGGACCAACACCTAAAGGGGGGGGGACAAGAGTGCTAAGTTAAACGGGGTTGAGCGCCAATGCTCTAGAACAACCCCAACTTAGTTATGAGAATGTAGGATACGAGACAAACAGAAGGAAAAGGCTCCAGCTTAAAACTGTTGGGGGTTTTTGATAAAGGGGGTTTGAAAAATCAGGAAGTCAAAATGACATTGAGTTTACCTCCTGGATGGGGGGGCGAAGTGTTCTGGCCACGACGTAAGTGGAGAAGGAGACAAAATCCCCTATGAAGGAGCTGATTGGAGGACTGGGGGAATAAAAATACACGAGACTCCTTGCCTCCCTCCGCACACAGTTTTACTTAGAGTGCAGAAGAACTGATTGAGAAAAAGGTGGGGGGAAAAATGGGCAATGGTTCGCTCGGGAAACAGGATCTCAGTTTGAGAAACCCCAATTAAAGGGCTGTTTCTCTGTGAATATCCAGGTAGTAAAAGGGAAATCAAAGGGAAACGAAGGCTGGAAACAGTTGGGGAAAGGGGCGGAAGAAGTGAAAAAATAAACTGAAGCGCGTTGGAAAAAAGCCATTTAAAAGGTGTTAAGCTGGAAGCCAGGAAACCCTTAGACACATGGGGCAAAAAAAAAGTGGGGAATACCCCTAAACGGCAAGAGGAAGGGCAGTTCAGAAAAGGGTGGGATGAATATCGGGGGTCTTGACAACATCGGGAAAAGGGGGTAAGCTGCGCAGCGGGAAGACTCTTTTGTTTGGAATAAATTGTCATGACGCGACAAGCTGAAGGGGAGAGGAGTAGCACTATCGTAACTACACAAAGAGAAAAGGATAAACTCGACATCCAGGGCAGGGGCTATAAAATTTAAAAAAAGGCAATCGATGGGGTAGATACAATCCATAGTGCAGTTGCAATTCTAAACCTACGACGACGAAGTCTGAAGTGGGGGAAAAAAAGAGAGAGATTGTGGATTGGGGGAGAAAGCACAACTTGCCAAAGAGGAGCTGGTTCGAGCTTGGGACGGAATTAAAAAAGGACGGGGGAGCTAAAAACAAGGTAGAGGAGAGGGGGGGATTGGTAAGCAAAATGGACGTGAAAATAAGAAAGAGACGTGCTCCAGAGAAGATGAGTAAAGGGAGGGTGGGCATCTGGACGAAGGACAAAAGTAATGCTCCGAGAGTGGATCCCTCTATTTTGCCGGACTAGAAGGCAGGGGAAGATGGGTGGGTTTACGAAAAAGAGTGTGCAGGGGGGAGGGAGGGGAGAGTGAAATCGCATGGGTCATTTTTTAGGTTACCGGACTACGTAAGGAACCCGGAACAGGGCGTTAAGAAGGTAACTTCAAAAAAGGATAAGAAGACGTCGGGGGGGGAAGAAACAGTGATCAACGTAACAGGAGGAGTGGAACGGATCCAATTTTGAAGAAAAACCACTAGGGGGGGAGTAGGGTTGGATCTCCGGTGAGTAACTCGATAGCTGAAGGTGAAGGGAAATCAAAAACGCTGAGAAGGAAAAGAAAGGTGTTTGCCCATGGAGAAAATAAAAAAATAAATTCGGGGAGGAGACGGGGAAAAGCGACAAGAAGCCGCCGGGCGGCCTTGCGGCGGGGAGCCACGTCGATCGAGCAACTTGTTGGCCACTTGGCCGGAAGGTGACATTGGAAAATTTGGACTCTGTTTTAAAGAAGCCAAAGGTTCAAGGAAATGACACGGGGGAATGATGGAACGGAATTCCCTTTTTGATGCACGTGTCGAAGGATGAGGTAGGGTTGCCGGAAAAAGGAACCAGCGTGCAGGGGGAAGACTGGCATATGAAAAAACCTTGGTCGAGGAGAAAGGGAGCTGCCGAGACTCGGGTTCAGCGTTTCATACAAGAGGAGGGGCCGGTCCTTACGAAAAATTTCTCGAACAACTCTGTCCAAGTCAATGGAAAGAAAAATTATACCCGCGGAATATGAAAGGAGGGGGGGGGGGAAAAAAGAATTGTATGGCGGGAAAGGTTAGAGACTGGCTCAAATTTGTAAAGAACATTGCTCAAGAAATTAGGGGCAGTTCTGGAAGACGGCGAGAAAGAGAAAATAGGGGGGAGGGAACAAGCGAGCGGCAACCAATATAGATGTAGTGAAGGGGTGATCTGAGTATCTTAGGGATAACTCGCTCCGAATAAATCAATCTGGAACGCTCAGGGGGGGGCAAGGGGGGTACTTAGTAAGAAAGTCCGGTGCATGAAAGGGGGAGAGGAATCGAAGATCTCAAGATTAAACAGAAATGGGGGGGGGGAAGCCGGACTCTAAAAGTTTTCGAAAAGGGCAAAGTCATCCTGGAAAAAAGAGGAAGGGGAATCTAAACCATCAGAGGGGGGGGGGAAAAAAAAGGGAGCTCCGGCCGTTCCCATCAATTTTATGGGGGGGGAAAAAAAACTCAAGAGGAGAAGGTGTTTGCTCAAAAGTGGGATGGAAGAACGGGTGAAGGACCAGCCTGGAAAATAACGCACGTTAGGGCGCAAGGCGGAAGGTGTGTTACCCGGGGCTATGACCGCTCGCACTTTGAGTTGTCTGGTAGGAACATTAAAAATCAATATCACACAAGAAGGAATATCCCGCGGTGCGAGGGAGACGGGGGGTTAACGAAGGGGGGGGAGTCAGAGGGGCATAGGCTGTGGCACAAAGAGGGAGTGCCGGAAGGAGGGAAGTTGAACGGGAAAGAGTTTGATCAGTCAGGGAATGCTAAATAAAGGGGGAAATAGTGAGAGGGGAAGACCTTCAGGCCAAAAAAAAAGAATCGAAAGGCTCAAAAAAAAAAAGGAAAGAGGAGGAAAAGAGAATGAGATGCTTCAAGGAAGTGGGTCAGCACTATCAGGTGGCCGAAAGTAAAAATTGGAAGCCCAAGCACGATAGAAGGACTCGACCGGGAAGAGGACGACTTGAAAAGGCCAATTGAAAGAAGAAGGGAGCGTCAGGCAAAAAAGAAAAGAAGACACCATCGGAAAAAGGTACCCAGCAAGTCCGGGTGCCTCTGGGAGAAGGACAGAGCCTTGGGGGGAGAAGGGAAAAAATTTCCCTAATACAACAAGACACATCAAAGTAGGAAGGAAGAGATCCTTGGCTGAAAAAAAAGGCAAAGAAGGTATTCCGAAATAAGTGACGGTCCCGGATAAAACGGGGCCCTGAACCGAGGAAAAGGATAATCCTTCAGTGGCGGGCAAAACCCAAAAAAAAGAAAAGAGTTGGGGGGTTCAATCCAGTGAGTAGACGCCGGAGCGCACTGTGACAACCCCATCCTGCTTTTGGTGAGATACACGAAATAACTAAGTTCTTCCTTAAGGGTTCACGAAGGGGAGGGGACACGGGGAGAAAAAAAGCAGGAATTGGGAATCTTGCGAAGTCAGATGTGCATATGCTGAGCAATGCCCCTTAAGGGGGAAGGTTACAGAAGGAGATTGGGACTGTCTTTGTCACAGATGGAGGGAGAGGGGAGGAGGGAAAGCAGAAATCGCAGCAAAAAGTCAGACATCGGGAAGATTGGTGAAGACGCAGGTGGTATCAGAATTATAGTCCGCTCAAATGCAGAGCCCGGGAGAAAGAGAAATAAGTGGCGGAGGGGTGCTAAACAAAGAAGGTCGAGGGGAAAATTTTTCCGTCCGCAAGAAAAACCTTCATGGTTTTTACCCTCAAGAAAGGGTGAAGATCATCAGAGGAAAGTTTTGGACCGGGGGGGCAAAGTAGGGGGTAAGGGTCAATTTGGTAGGGGGAGCAAACCTGCGGTATGAAAAGGGGGAGCGACCAGATGATCGGAGCGGGACGAGGAAGGCGCAGAAAAGTGCGAGGCGGAGCATTGCCAGGGGAGATAGAACCTTTTTCATAAGGAAGAAAAGGGGAAAAGAACCTCAAAATAAAGAAACTTGAAACGGAAGGTCCTTTTGCTCAAGCAGTGCTCATGAATTTAAAGGGGGGGATTGGATCGGAAACAGAGAAAAAGGGGCCAATGACATGCTTTGTATGAAGGTCGTCAGAAAAAAATGGAGCGGGAATCGACGTGGCTCAACCTCTCAAAAGTGACAACAGACCGAGGATTATGCACGTGACGAGAATCGACGAAGGTAGAAAAAAGAGAGATGTCTCCATGCCAAAAAATAAAGGAGAAATAAGGTCAAGAGAGTTCAAATTTTGGGGGAAAGTGCCGGAAGAAGTCAGTTCTAAAAAGAGTATCAAAGGAAAAAACATCAGTCACCCAAGCGTGGCAAATTTTATCCTAGTCGAAACCTTAAAGTAGGGATAAAGGGGGAGAGAACTTTGAGAAAGGAGGGGCTTACTCACAGATGGGGGGAAATTTCGAATTAAGATGAAGATCTCTCTCGGGTTCACGGGGACCAGGAAGTAATAGGACAATCACGGGGAAACAGGAAAAGAAAGATAACAATAAAAAAGAAGTCAAAAGTCTTGCAAAAATGATACGGGGACTACAAACCAGCCAGTTGAAACGACTTATATCACAGGGTCACAATTCTTTAGACACAATTGAAATAAGTTAGCCTTCTGGGGGATTCGTCCAGCTTGGCCAATCAAGGGGTAAAGCTAAAAGTATCGGGAGAAGCGTCGCGTATGATTGTAAAGGAGGAGCAGGGTTGCGGACATAGGCAACCCAGCCGGGACTAGAAAACGGGTTGTTGGGTTATGTAAGAATCAATTCAAGGAAGTGCCCGAACCAAAACGAACCTCTAAGCATGTAGTGGGGAGAGAAACCATCCAACGGAAAGGCGGGGGGAAAAAAAGGAAAAGAATTTTCAGGCTTTCGAGTATGTTTTCAATTCACGGGCACACTGACTTAAACGGTCTTTGGGTATATCCACCGGCGGGAAATGCCCGAGGGGGCAAAGTATAGCAAGTTCCTGGCTTGGGTTTGGTGAAGTCACAAAGGGTGCTTGAATTGACCGCATAGGGAGGATCCGATGAGGGGGAAAGGAAGTGTCGTTGCACCGTCAAGGGTATGACTAAAAAAGATCGGATCTGCGCAGAGAAAAACGACCCAAGGAAAAGATGGGGGAAGAAATAAGATATGCATCCAAAGTAGGAGTTGGGGCTGGAAAAATAATAAAGTTTCTCGGTAGGGGTTCTTCAACGGAAAGGTGATTCAGGGTTGTCCATTAATGGTCGGCTTAAAAGGGGAGAGGGGAGGGAAAACTATTGGGGACGCAAAAGGGGTCTCACGGTATTCAAAAGGTCCTCCATAAAGAGCAGATCTATCATCGATCTTCTACTACGGGCGGCAATGGAAATAAAAAGACATGTCATGGGGGGGGGGGGGGGGGAAAAAGGGCGAGTAAGGAAAGAGAGCCAGGAAAAGGGGTCCCAATTGGGTGAGAAAATGAAATGCCAGATGAATCGACTGGGTTGGGCGCCAAGGAGCAGACGGAAGGGGGAAAAGTGTTGGGGGAGTATTAATATAGGGGAATCATGAAGGACCGGGGGGCTTTTGATAAGGAGGACATGAAGATAGGGACCAAACAATGAGTAAAATCAAGTAGGGAAATCCAAAGGGGACCTCTTTTAACAGATTGGCCAAAGGAAGAAAAGGTTGGTTCCAGAGGGGAAGGGAAAGATAGTGTGTCGGAAACGATATAGCAACAACAACAACGGGGGGGGGAGTTATTAAAATATATGTGGGGGGAGAACACAAAAAAGAACTTCAGCCATCTGGAAAAAAAGTAAAAGAAAGGGGTTACAATAGCGTGTAAAAAGAGGAAAGGAGGAATTGACCTCCTGGAAATATTGTTCAAAGGGGAAAACGGGGGGCTCATTATCAAATCACAAAGGGAAGGTTCACTTGGGTGAAAAAGGATGGCGCTACTTGGGAATAAAATACACTGCTGATTACCTTGGCCGAAAAATAAACAAAAAAGTTAGGAGGGGGGGGGGGGGGGGGGTTAAAAAAAAGTATGGGCCAAAAGGCAACTTGGTAAAAAATAAATTGGCGACCGGGCGCTCTTGCCGGATCGGAGGCATGAAAGTAGACCCCCACTGGACCTGTTAGGGGATTGTTAAAGAAAAACGTATTAAGAGAGGAGAGGATCGGACACGAGACATTGGGAGGGATGATACCGTGAAAAATGAACTTCCCGACAAAGAGTTTGAAACAGGTCAAGTTGAAGACTTCCCGCATGAAAACAGGGACACATTTCAGTGGGTAAGACCCTACCAACTGAGGAGGGAAAAAGGTCAATGCAAAGGGGGGTTAATATGGGGGGGAAACACTGCAGGGTTTGTAATTCTTAAAAGAGACCGTTCTGGTTGTGTAAAGTACATTCCGAAACCAGAGGGAGGAAGAGGGGAGGGACCTAACGTAAAAACAAAGAGGACTGGATTCAACTAAAAGCAATTCACTTTTAAAATAATTCAAACGCTCACGATGAATGGTTGACACCAAGAAGGGAGAGCGGAGGGGGGGGAACAAGTGCTAACCGATATACTAGAAAATGATTAAGTTGGAAGCAGAGTAGGGGTGATGGGGAGAGCACAAACTTGCAAAATAGGAGTCGGGTCTAGAGGTCGGGGCAATTAATACTTTATTTACGTAATAAAAAAAGGGGATAGGGGGGATTCTTGTTGGGAAAGAAGGGGAAAAAAATGCGAGACGGGGAAATACGAAAACGAATGCTCAGACTGTACTCTTCCGGGGGTAAATGGCAAGATGACGAAGCAAAGAAGGCTACTGATGACAATCTTCCCAGCTAGGTGTCTGAAGGGGGAGGGTTCCAAAGATGGGTTGAGGACGAGACATTCAAGAGCTTTTGCGTTGAATGATTGTTGAGATGAGCTGACACTTTTTAAGGAGTGTATGTCAAGGAGGACCCGGAAAATAAACAATCAGCTATTAAGCCGGCAGGAGCAAGGGCAAGACGGTGAATGACAGTCCAAGGGGGGTGAGGGAAAGAATTCGGAATTAAGGTACCTGCGGTGGCGCAACAGACTTATACAAAATTTTAAACAAACCGGAATGGGGGGGGGGGGGGGTGAAGGATTTTGGAGCGCGGGATTAAAGGAAAAAGGATAGAGCCTGAACAGAGTCCGTTCAATCGGAAACAATTGGGCACTCGCTTTTGATAAGTATTCAAAAAGGGGGGCAACCAGGAGACTCGCGGATGGGAATTAGGGAATAGGGGCAAAACACGAGCATAAGCAGACGGGGGTCTTTTTTTCCTGGGCGGCGGATAACACGTCATCGCTCCAGTGTTGAAAGGAAAGAAGGCAGAAAAAAGAAAGTCATGGAAAATTGGGAAAAAGTGGTGCGACTAACCACTCTTTGAAAGTCACAGACCTGAGGAGAAGAATTCCGTTTTGGCTGACGTGTCGAAAGGGTTAGTTTCAGGTCTAGGGGACAGATGACAAAGGATTCCAGAAAAGGGAAATATCTACAAAAAAAAAAGAAAGGTCGAGGCGAGTACCGAGAGAAGGTTGAAGAAGATTCAGAATCACGGGCGACGGTAAATGAAATACAAAGTGCTCTGTCGGGCAAGAGAAAGGGAAGGGAAAAACGATAAGAAGCGTAATTATCGGGGGACGTCCTTGAGGGAAAACTGATTGGCTCGGAAAAAAATGGAGAGAAGGCTCTTTGGAAAAGGGGCGCCTCAATGGATGGCTTGACACGGGAGACTTGGGAGAGACCTATCAAATATTAATATGAAACGGAGACAAATATCGATTTAGTGACTTGGTCTTCTACAAATTCGTGGAAAGCGCTCCGAATAAGAAATCGGACCCAGAAGCAAGGGGGGGAACGTATGTAAAAGACAAGATGTGCACGATCGAAGTATGCAATCGAGATATAATATTCAACGGAATTGGGGGGGAGCATTCCAAAAAACACACCCCAAAAAAAAAGGGAAGTTCCGAAGATCAGCAGTCAAGTAGGGGTGGATCTCAACCATCAGGGGGAGGGTTTGGAGTTTCAGCTCCTTCGAGTAAACCCAGCAATGGATTGCCAAAAAAACTATTTCGGAGAAGGGGGCGCAATGAAAGGGAGTATAAGGGCCTTATTTCAGGGACTCAGACTTTGATCGTACCGAACTTATGGTGCAGAAAGAAACTGCTGCCTGTTTGTATTACAGCCAGTGAAGACCAGCAGCTGTATGTGGGCTGGTATGTCGAAAATTAAAGGTAGAAAAACACGACGCAGAATATATCCCGCCTGGAGGGACTGAGGGCGACATGTTACTATTTTGTAGAGCTTTCATATGAAAAAAAGCAGATGACGGGGTTTCAAAGTCCATGAGAGGAAAGAGGGGGGATCGGCTCAGATTCAGGCGCAAGAAAGGGGGGGAGACAGGGGGGGACGGGATGGCCAGTCGCTGCAGACCAACTGCCATCCG
>Ga0179593_1608801_pt1 | contig 11542 bp, 24 predicted proteins | sample CZODoug2_1_08_16_FD_185931 | JGI IMG/M metagenome (GOLD analysis project Ga0179593, IMG submission 185931) | Vadose zone soil fungal communities from Angelo Coast Range Reserve, California, USA - CZODoug2_1_08_16fungal (PacBio error correction) | ecosystem: Environmental > Terrestrial > Soil >...
GAAAAAGAACAAGAAAACCAAACACAAAGAGAGACACTCTTCTAGCAAATGGGGGGGGGGGAATGGCGAAAGTCAACGCTCACTAGGATCTGGAAGCGGCTTAGAAATTAAGGTGAACGAAAAGAAATCGGAATCCGCCCATAAGATCGAATCCTGAAAAAAAAAGGTCGGAAAAGCCCAAAGCCCAAGAGAGAAGACCCAAATAAAAAGGCTCTGCCAGCTAGCCTGTGTACTCGAAAAGTCGCAGGGAGAAAACTGAAAAGAAAGCACGAGAGAAGGGGAGGAGGAAAGGTCTCAAGAAAGTAAAACGTCATGAAAACCCGCGAACAGAAAACTGACGGCGTAAAAACAGTCCTTAGGGGGGAAAGGACTTTGAAGCAATTGCAAGAAGGAAGTTGCTAAAGAGAGGGAAGGAAAAAAGCACTTTTGGCGGGGCAAGGGAAGGGGGATTCTGGGACAACAACGGGGCTCGGGGAAAAGAAGGATGGAGGGGCGCAATCCGCAAAAAAAGAGGGAAAGAGGAGGAAAGGAGGGGGAAACAACAAAAAAAAAAGCCTCAGTGACAAAAGGAAATCGGAAAATGGTGAGCAGGGGTCAGGAGGAGAAGATTTTCACGAGGTGCAAGAGAAACCTTAAAGCCAAGAGGAAGGGGAAAAAAAAAAAAGTTGCGGAAAAGGGCAAGCCATCCGGAAAGGGTCTCCAACACAAAATTGACCAAGGCGCCCGGTCAGGAAAACTTCAGAAAGATCAAAAAATCCTTTAAAACCAAATGGTGAAACGGGGAAAAAGCGGCGAGAAAGAACACCAGAAAGAAAAAGTGTCCAGGCAAGGAGACAATCCCAAAGCAAAGAGAAAAGATTATAAGAAGAGAAAAATCTCCTCCGAAAAGAAATTTTACCTTGGAGCACGTTGTGAAAGCATGGAAAATTAACGAAAAGGGAGAAATGGAAAAAAACTGCGCAGGAGAGAAGCAGGCAAAGCAGAAAGGGGCTCTAGTTCAAAAGGGGGGAGACTCAGCACCAAATCTCCTTGAATTCTCTCGAAAAAAAATCAATAGGAGACCGGGGAGCGTCAAGGGAGAGAAGTGACTGCAAGCCGAGGAGCTGATTTTTTTCAAGGTCGCTAAGATGGGCGGCTGTTACATGATTCTGTGAAAACTGGAAAAGAAAGAAAGGATCCGAGAGAAAAGGATGGTAGAAAAAAGGTCATAAAGAAGGAGAAAGTTGTGAATGGGCATTCAAAAGAAAGTCAGGAAGAAATTATGAGAAAGTGTCGGGAAGGAGAAAGGCTTCAACAAGGGTGAAAGAAAAACTGTTGGCAAGGAAATGGGCCCTCAAAAGAGGCTGGTGGCCTGGAGAAAGCGTCCTGGAGTTAGGGACCCGTTCGGAAAGAGCTTCAGCGGGGTGGGAGGGTCGTAGCGGAGGAAAGGAGTCTGTGTCACGCAAGCGGACTAAAAAGAAGAAGCAGAATTCAAAAAGAACCTGGAGGATGACTGAGGAAGGAGAGCATTCCGAAGCCTGGAAGTGGGCGGATCCGACGCAAAAGAGAAGTTATAATAGCACTCCATCCCGAGGAAGAAAAAAAAAAAAAAACAGGTGTAAGCCAGAAGGTGAAAGAGGGGGGAAACATTAGACAGAGGGGACTGATACATAAAAAGGTACACCCTACCAAAAAAAGGGAAAATGCCTAAGGAAGTCATTTTGGAAAGGTTAAAAAAAAACTGGTGTGAAAAAAGGAGGGGGGGTACAGAACTTACAGTTAGTAGAAAAGTTACCGAAAGGGGTATAGTCCTGAGGGAGGAACACAGAGGATTAGAGGAGTCAAAGAGGAGGGAGGGCTCTAGGACAAGAGGGCCTTTACAGAGCAGACTGGCGATCTTGACTTATAACCTCGGCTGATCAGGGAGAACATGGACCGGGGACGAAAGACCCGGAAAAAAAAAAGAACTAAACCTATAGGCATCGGCAAGGAAAGAGTCGAAAAAGAGGGGGGTCAGACACTCAAGAGGGGGGTTGAGGGGGAGAGAAGAAAGTACGGAAAAAAAACTGTGGCAGACCGGAGGCATTTCTTATTGTTTCGCAGAAGGGAAAAAAGTGGGAAAAAAGGGAAAAACTGTGAAAGGGAAGGGAGCTCAAAAAGTCACTAGAAGAAGGGACGGGGTCCGGGAAAAAAAAAATTGCTTGAAAGGAAATAGTGTCCCATCTTGGACCGCGCATAAAACGCGTACAGGTTGAGGGGTGGTAAGAACCGTAGGATAGGAGGCAATATGAAAAAAGGGGGTGTAATAAAAAGATTACGTGAAGCAATCGGCACACCAAACCCTTACCGGGAAAAGGGGGGCGCTGAAGAGCAGAGTCTTTGGGGGGGTGCCCTAAAAGAGGAAAAGGGCTGAAAGGATGGAGTTCCTCTCAGATAGAGTAGAGTCAGAATGCCAGCCTAGAAAAAAAATCAAAGGACAGAAGGAAACGCAAGGATTCGTAATCCTTGCAGGAAAACCGCTTTCAAGAGGAAGCAGGAAAAAAATTGTCGGGAAAAGAGACGTGGAGGGTCCTCAAAAAGCGCAACAATTCAAGTAGCGTTGAAAGAAAAGGAGGGGGGGGGGCCAGAGTACGAATGAATGGGGGATTTACGGAAAGAAAAGGAAGGGGTCCGTCCTGTCTGCTACTCACAAAAAAAAAAATCAGGGGGGAAAGGAAAGTTTCGAAAAAAGGGAGAAGCTGGCACAAAAATTTGAAGAAAGATATCTTCCAAGGGAAAAGCGTTTAGGGCCGAAGGACAGGACTACGCAAGGAGTAACTGGAAAAAAAAGGAAGGCCCAAGAGATCGGAAAAGGGGACGCCAAAAAAAAAAAAAGAAAACATGCGGAAAACAACAGGCTCGAGGAGGTAACGAGAACGAATAGTAAGATGATCGAGGAGGTAGGGGGATGTAGGAGGGGGAAAAACTTGTGCCAGGAGGAGTCCTGAGAAAAGGAGAAATTGAAAACAAAAAAGAAGAAGGAGGTAAAAAAAAAGGAACGCACAAATACAACAGAAATCGGAAGAAGGGGCCATTATACTTAATAGGGCACCCTAAGAAACTCAAATCAAAAGGGAAAAAGAAAGAGCAGTCGCGATACTAAAAACCGTCTGGGCCAAGGGAAAAACAGAAGAAAGGAAAAAAATTGCTTCCATGAGAACTTGTAAAGTGTGGGGGCCTGCTCGCATGAAAAAAGAAAAGTCTCGAAACACCCTGTCAGACACGCGGAGAGGAGAGGATTGCAGAAAAAAAAAAGGGAAGACGTTTTATGAAAAAGAACTCTATAAAAAACTTCCATTAGAGTCCGCCACCTGAAGAAGGAGGGATTTCTAAAAAGGGATTCTAGGGGGGGAGATCCGGAGAAAAAGTATTTGTTTGCGGGGAGGTGAGTGGAGAGGATCATCGGAGGGCAATGAACAGGAAGCTCAAGAAAAGAAGATGGACCGTCAAAGGGAAAGAGGACTTTAGGAAAAAGAAAGTCCCAAATACAAAAGGGGAAACCGGTCGAGCTCACAGGGAAAAGGAACAGAACAACTCACGCATGAGCCACATAACAGAAGGAACCAACTGGGGGAAAGAGAAATATAAAGAGAAGGGCCAAAAAAAAAAGAGTTCATAAAGAAATGTAAAAATATAAGGAAAAAAGACAATTCCTACCTAAATTAAGGTACCAGAACACATGAGGGGATCTATAAAGAAAGGGGAAAAAGTGTGGGAAGAAATGAAGCAGAAATTGCAAGAAGACCACCTTTACAACCAGAGAAAACACTAGAAAAAACCTGTAAGAAAACGGCGAAGGAGAGAATGTGAGGAAAAGTTCTAAAAGAAAAAAAGGCTGGCTGTCAGCTTCTCCAAAGGAAAGGGAGGCTGAAAGAAAAGAATTAGCCTGCTTCGAAGAAAGCAAGGGGTAAGCCTCTGATGGGGGAGAGCCGCGGGGGGAAGGTCGAAAAGATTAACCGAAAGGGAGGGGAGCGTGGTACCGGCCACACTACACGGAGCAATGGATCTTAAACAAAAAAGACCTTAGGGAGGGGGAATAATCAGGATTGCTAAGAAAAACCTTGAAAAAAAAATTCAGAAAGGCCAAAAGAAGTCTTACTTGCGAAAGAGGATTTCCAAAGCGAAAAAATGTTGGGGGAAGAAAGAATCGGGGGGAATCTGGGGGGGTTCCTGGAAGGGGGACCGAGGTTGAAGTTGGGTACTTGAAAAAACCAGTCGCAAATGAAGGGACCTGGAAAGAAGAGGGGGTCTAGAAAGGGCTAGGGACATAAGCGAAAAGAAGTCTGTAATCAGAAAATTTAAGCAAGCAAACCAAATCGCAGGGGTTAAAGGAGGGAAAAAGGGCAGAAAGAGTAGGGTACCGAACTTCATAGAAAGGGAAAATGGCTGTCGGGGGGGAAGAGACGAGGGGGAGGCCTATGCAACCCGCAGGAAAAGAGGAAACTCCCGAGCACTGAAAAAAAAGAGAAGGCGCCCAAAAGTTGTAGAGAGGGCACTGTCGGTCGTAGGAGAAGAGCATGAAAACCCTACGCCCTGCAAAGGGGGAGTTAAGGGGAAAAGTCAGTTGGGGGGGACGCGAAGGGGTTTATCGTGCTTTGGGGAGACAGCGCGAGAAGGCGACGAGGGAAAGGGTTGTCTGGACTCGCGAAAAAAAAAAAGGTCGAACACAGGAAAAAAGGCGAAAGAAAAGGTGTTCGGGAGGAAAAAAGGGGGAATGCAGGGAAGATACAGAAGTCGACGGAGACCGTTCGCGAGAAAGAATGGCACCCAAAGACCTTAAACTAAGTAGAGCCTAACACAAGGGGCAAAAACGAACGGCAAAAAAAAAAAAAAACCAACCACCGCAAAAACCAAAAAAAAAAGAGATGGGGTGTGGAAAGGTGCGGGAAAATCTCAGAAAAAGCTGGGATTGTCACTTGCAAGGGGGGGTCAAACTGGAGCCGGTCAGCAGGAAAGAAGTAATCTCTAAAGGAACCAAACGTAAAAGGGCGAACGGGCTTTCGAATCTTGGATGGATGGGATCCGAAAAAACTAAATCCCAGTATCCTACAAAGGGGGGGAAAGAAAAAACCATAGGAAAAGAACTGAACTTGAAGAAAATCAGTGAATTCCCCGGCAAGGGCAAGGAGGCATAAAGGGCACTACGGGGGGGTAAGCGGTTGGGGGGGAGGGGAAAAACAGACCAAAAAGCATATCTTCGAGAAAAAAATAGGGCAGCTCTCAACAACAAAAACGGGGGGGGCATCCTATGGAAGAAAAATCAAGGAAAAAAAAAAACACATTGAAGGGCTTTCGAAAGGGGAGCGCTTCTAGGAAGGACACGTAATTACTCGGTGAAGCCACCAACGCGCGCCCGGGGGAAAAAATTCGCAGAGACTTTAGAGCTGGAGGGTGGGGAGGGAAAAATACGTGTACGTCAATGGAAGGTACAGTCGTGGGAATGCGACGAACAATCACGGGACCTAGCAACGTTTCACACTAAAATGTTTGAAAAGGGGGGGAAGCTCCGAAAGAGTAGAGCTTCCCAGGAAATGACAGGAGGGAAGAAACAGGAAATGCGGAAAAGGCCTCTGGGAGGATGACCAAGAAGAAACCCAAACAAAAAAAATCAACTACTCTAGAAAATATCACGGGTTGAAAAAGTCAGCGGCAAGCAAGGGGTTGGGAGGGAGAGGGGCCTACTGCAATCTAGGAAATCTCTAAAGAAAAAAAACGGGGAAAGGGCGAAGTCAAAAAGACGTTCCAAAGAGGAATTATATACATAGAGAAGAAAGGGACGCAGAAGGAGAGACAAAAAGAGCCAATCCTCCGAAAAAAAAAAATCGCCCGTAAGAGCCACGAAGAGAGGACTCAAAAAAAAAATTAAACAGAAGGGACCACAGCAGTTACCGGGCCGAAAAAAAGAGGGTATAAAGGGGGAAAAGGAAAAAGGATCATCCGAGGGAAGGCTAATGAAGGGTCAGGGGGGTCCGGCCGGGACAACCTAAACTGCAATTAGAAACTCACGAGACACGCTCGTCGAGAGCCGCCCAAAGCAATATGAGACTCCGGGCGAAAGCGGATGATATGTGGAAGAAGGGAAAGAAATTTAAACCAGCGAGGGTTGGGAAAAATCGTGACATTCTGAACAGGAAAAGAAGAAGCCAGGCAGAGAGGAGTGCCAAAAAAAAAACTCCTAAATAACAGGATCAAAACGAAAAAAAACAAGTAAAATCTGCTACTGGCCTCAAAAAAGCCAAAAGGACAGAACCCCAACACAGTCAAAGACAAAAAGAAGGGCCAAGAAACATCCCATAAGGGGGATAGAAACGCGTGCCTACTGGCAGGAAGAAGGGAGAACTACGGGGAAAGACGCATAAAAAAAAAGGTCCGCCAAAGGACCGTTAAAAACGGGGGAACCGGACGCAAAACCGAAAGCCTTAGGCCGCACCGGAGAAAAAGGAAAAGCAGAAGAGGGGACTGCGGACGAAAACTCCTGTAGAAAAACACAACAAAGAAGAACGGGAAAATTTTCTGCGTACAGCGAAAAAGGAAAAGCTTTAAGGCTCGCCGGCAGTTTGGGGAAAAACTGAAACAACTCCTGCAAACGGCCGGCTGGTAGCGGGGGGCCGGGAGAAAAGGATCAATGAGGCTAATGAGGGCGCTAAAAGGAGGTCCTAGTCTTGGGAAGGGTTTCCATGTGAAGTGAGTCTAAAGGAGTTAGAAAAAAAAAGTTCTGGGGTTCGGAAAAAAAAAAAGGTTTCACGGGGGGGGAGATGAGCATGAAAAAGGGGCTTGTGGAGTCGTGGCTGGGAGAGGGGTGCCGAAAAACTTGGTCAGGGTCGGTGAACAGAAAAAAGGCAACGGGAACGAACATTGAGTAAGAGCCTGCGTAGTCCGGGAAGACTCGTAAAGACGCTAACTCCTGCAAAAAGCGAGTGAAAAAAAAAGAAAATGAGCTGGAAGAAAAAATCTGGGGTGGTTATCGCAAATGCCCAGTCGGGAAGAAGGGGGGGGGGGCATGAAAGTCCTGAAGAAACAGGAATGGGGCCCACTCAGGTAGGGAAAGGGAAAAAAGGAAATTTCCAAAAAGTCCATGCGAAACACTGAAAGGTTACCCGAAAAAGTCAAGTCAGAAGGGTGAAAAAATGGATGGGGGGAGGCGACAGAAGGAACTATTCGTGAGACGAAGTGTGCGTGGGGAGATCGGCGGAAAAAGACGTTCGGGGAAAGGAATTCGCGAACGGAGAGGTTGAAAAAAAAGCTTGCTGATTCCAAAAGTCGCACTAGGAGGGGCAAACCCGGAGAAAAGAAATCCCGGATCAAATCACGGCAGAAGAGGGAAAACGTCAAAAAGGATATTCTCGTCGGATGAAAAATGTCGGGACTTGGCGGGTCAGCAATAGGAACTAGGAGAGTGTGAAGGGGAAACGCTCATAAAGGGAAAAATCCGCTTTAGACCTTGAAAAGACTTGACCTTACGGAGAAACAACTCGTGAACGGGGGAAAAATTTGCAAAAAAAAAAGTCAGGAAAAAAAAAAAAAAGGATATCTTGACGCGAGGGGAAAAAAACCACGTAAAGGGCCTGCTGCCGAAAGAAGGGGTGCACGGAACCCAAGAAACGGAACGGGGGAATATCAGATAAACATAACCCCGCAAACTGGGAAAAAAAATCACAGTTGGCAATGAGAAGGGAAAGGGGGCGGGGGGGGGAGCCCGAACGAAAAAAAGGGGGTCTGAGAGATCGCGGGGAAAAAAAGCTCAAACACCACACGTGAGATATGCCAGAAATGGAAGAAAAAAAAAATACTTTTTTCAGCAGAAAAAGCCCGAAAACAGGGTGCGAAGAGGAACGGACGCAGGGAGACATTGCCAACAGGTAAAAGGGGGAGAGAGGGGGGAGTTTCTCACAAAGACCGCTGAAGAAAACTCGCAGAGGAGGGAATTCCCGTTGAATCGGGGGGAAAATCCCTAAGTGGGGGTGAGGAAAATATTGCGGGAAAAACGGGCCCTGCTACGAAGCGGAAAGGGGAGAAATGAAAGCCGCGGAATTGGGAGTGCAACAGTTTAGAAAGAAAAAGAAAATGTGGGGAGGGGGGGGGCGCCCGACCAGTTAGATGACCGGAGAAAGAAAAAACAAAAGGCGAAAGTATATCGGAAAAAGATATCAGGGAGGGTATGATGACCCAAGGAAAGAACGGAACTCAACTCGGAAGGTGGAGATTCAAGGAAAAGGAAAATTAGGTCTGAGTTAGTTCCGACATCAGGTCTAGAGGCCTTAAGGAAAAACGTTAATTCATCAGGGATAAGGCGGCAAAAAAGCACCTCCAGAAAGACTAAGGAAGTCTTTTCAAACGCCCTCGCGAAAAGATCAGGGAAAAAGATAAGGGGAAGAATTCCAAGGGGGGAGGCAAACGCCGAAAAAAAAGCCGTGAAACAAAAAAACGGAAACGAAAAAAATGCAAAGTCAAGAAGGTTCTTGGGGTGTTGGAAAGAGAAAAAAAAAAGCCTACCTGAGGGACCTTACAACCAGAAAAAAAATATTCGGAAGAAAAGAACCCCTGTGAAGAAGGCCAGAGTATTGTAGACTCTAGAAAGAAGCAAAGGAAAAGCCTGACATCTGGAAAAAGGAGCCGATAGGGAAAAAAGGGATCGTCGGAACAAAACATTGTCAAATTAAAAGCGGAGATGAAAAAACGCCAACCAAACTGGGTACTAAAAAAAAAAAAACGGACCAACAAGGAAAAAGCCTGGTCACCCAAAGATCGAAAAGAGCTATCGCAGAAAAAAACTAGAAATCACAAGAACGAGGTCGAAAAAGCTATCAGATAAGGGTGGAGGATAGACGTGGAAGAGGAACTTATTGAAAAAAAATTATTATACCAGAAAAGACCCAGATGGGTATCCCTTGCATTTCCACGGAAAAAAAAAACCGGAAAAAAAGTGACGAAGGGGTGGGGGTAGCTGCCCAATGCAAGAAAAATCGGGGGGGGGGAAGCGGAAATTGTTCGGAAAAGAGGAAAAAAAAGTCATCTCGGGAGAATCTGAGAAAAAGGGGCCTCATTCCCGCGGGAAACTGTGCACAGAAAAGGACTTAGGCAGGATTTCTCGTGCGAAAGGGAAAAAAACCTAAGGGGAAAAAAAAGGGAGGGGAAGGTTTGCCCAAGGAGAGGGGAGGGTCCAACGGGAAGAAGGAGCAAATTGAAGAGGGGGAGTTGCGCCAGAAATGGAGCTGTTGTAAGAATAGTGGGAAGGGGGGGGAAAAATTCTCTGGCAGGGAAGGTCTGGACGAGGGGGAGGACGTGGCTTCTTCTTAAGACAAAAGGGGGAATCGCAGGTTGGGATGCCGTGAGATGGTGCAGAGAGGAGGATTAAGACGAAGTGTCGGGGAAGTCGGAATCTGAAGCGAAAAATTGGGGGCCTCGGTATATCGGGGGGGTCCTGGGGAAAAAACTACCCAGGAACTGGACCAAAAAAAAAAGAAGACGAAAAAGAATCTCGCGAAAGTGCAGGGAAGATCATGTAAGAGGAGGACGACCAAAGGGGAAGATCCAGACTTCAGAAGAAAGCCCGGTGGGGCGGCCAGAAGAATAAAAAAAACAAATGGCTGGGTGAAGTAGTGAAAGGGTCCATAAAAAGCTTATTGAAACCACTGAAAAGGAAACTGCGCTAGACACCTAGGTGGAAGCTTACAAAAACAAAACAAACCAAAAAACCAGAAGAAACATGAAGGGAAAGGCAGTTTGTAAAAAAAAATCCCGAACGAAGGGGTTTGAAAAAGGGATTGGAGGATCCTCAGGGAAAAAACGTCGAGAAATCACAGATTATATGGAGAGGGCGGGGGGACTCTTTGGAGAAGGGTCAGGAGTTAACGGGGGGGAAAAGGCGGAAAACTTATGTGAAAGGAATGACTCTGAAAGAAACGGGAGAGAAAACTACCCAGAAGACATCTTCAAAAAACTGAGCAGAATATGGAGCAATGTGAAGGGCGTCTGTTGAGCGTTCATCAGAACGGAAGACACTGGGAGGGGGCCTGTGCGAGTCTCAGGCATCGGAAAAAACTTTCACGAAAAAAAAACTTTAAAAGGAAAACTGGTAAATCCGGAGTTACCGTTGGGAAGCGCGATTGGGGGAATACGTAAAAATAAAACAGAAAAAAAAAAGAATCCCGGATGGGGGGGTTTCACGTAGCCCCAAATTTATTCCGGACACTGGAGAGGGGATACAGGGAGGGGGGGTTACGTGAAAGGGAGAGAGGCTTTTGGGAATGCAGCAGAAAACCGTTTAAAGGGAAAAACTCCTCAATAAGAGGGCACTTAACGTCACTAAAAGAAGATCGCAATTTTTTCGAAAAAATGGGAGAAAAATCTCGCAAAGGTGGAAAGAAGTCTCAAAAAGAAGTCCGCAGAAGAGGGGCTATCAAAACAAGCCTCCTGAAAAAAAAGACGCTTTCATAAGAGGGAGAAGGCGTTTTGCGTGTGCGGGGAGCAAACTGCGGCACCGAAGGAAAACTTGACAAAAAGGAGGCTCAGAGGGGCTTTTGGTTACGTGCCAAAGAAATTTAAGGAAGCCCTCGGGAAGAATCGCACAAAAAACGCAAATACGGTGGCAAAGAAAACAAAATGGAACACTTGTGGCGAGGAAAAAGAAAAAAGGAACCCTTTGAAAAGGAAGGATGAGACAGGCTGAATGACGGAAAACCCTTAAGGAAAAAAATGCACGAAGTCCAAAAAAAAAGAAAGGTTATGACAGAAAAACCGCACATGGAAAAAAGGAACACTCTCTATCGAAAAATTGATAGGGAGGAATTATTTATAGAAATTACAGCTTCGGAAAAAAAAAGAGTTCGTCAACATGGCGTATCATATAGCCAAAAATTTATAAAAACCACAGAAAAATATGACTTGGAAAATGTAGTCGAAGAAAAAGTCCTTCATCGGAAAGAGACGCAAAACGGAGAGCGCACGGATAGAAGGATAGACAGAATGAAATAATGAAAAAACCAGCGAAAAGGCACAAGAGGCGTAGGTTACTGCCGAAAAAGAAAAAAAAGTGATCATTGCACCAGTGGGGGGATGCGGGAAGGAAACTGCAGGCAAAAAGTGCTAAGAAAAAAAAAAACTGGAGCAGGAGGAAGAAGGGGGGGCTATCAAAACGAGCCGAAGAAGTAATTGAAAAAGACGTCGCTGGCACTCATATTTCGAAGGGGGGCGTAGTCAACGAGTTAGAAAAAGAGGGCCAGGAGAAACCTTAATCAGGTATGCAAAGTCGAACAAGAAAAGCTGACACGCAAAAAATCTCCAGCAGACCAAGGAGGGCGCTACTACGTCCCAAATATAACGAAGGAAAGTACTTGCCAAATGGAACTGCGAAAGCCCAAAAAAAAGTATAAGGAAGAAAAAGTCTCGGAAGAAAGTAACGATACCCAGGAGAAGAATGAGAAAGATTCTTCCCAGAGGACCCTTGCTCAAAAAAGGGGTGTGAAAGACCAAGAAAGGACAACCTGACACCAAAAATATTGAAAAAGCTCAAATCAAGGCTTAA
>Ga0179593_1640361_pt1 | contig 11542 bp, 14 predicted proteins | sample CZODoug2_1_08_16_FD_185931 | JGI IMG/M metagenome (GOLD analysis project Ga0179593, IMG submission 185931) | Vadose zone soil fungal communities from Angelo Coast Range Reserve, California, USA - CZODoug2_1_08_16fungal (PacBio error correction) | ecosystem: Environmental > Terrestrial > Soil >...
GGAAAGAAGGGGGGAAAAAAGATTAAGGTCAGCAAGAGAAAAAAGGGGAACTCGGCCCGCAAGATCGAGGAAAAGCCGAAACTCTCCGTTGCCATCGAGAAAAAGGGAAAGAATCCAACGAAGGATCATCGCAAGCCCCCAAAAAAAGGGGAGAAAAGAGCTTGGGCGAAGGGGAAGAGGGGAAAAACTCTTTGTAACGTGTCCGTCGCACGGGGGAAAAGAAACGGCTAATGTCTTGTTATATCGGAAAAAGAGGGTTACGTGCCGCCTGAAGAGAAAAAAGGAAGGGAACCAGCTTGGGGGAGAAAAAAAGAAAAACCTGTTGGGCTCCAGACCCAGAGAGGGACATGATCTTCTCGTTATTCGAGTTGTGGGAAAGAGAGGGGCAGAAAACATATCCTCAAGCGAAAAGAAGAAGAAATTCAGGATATGGGGGAGAAAGAGGCCTGAACGACGGCAAAAAGAGGCCTATGCCGGTCTTGTACAAAAAAAGAGGGGCGCCGACGAACGATAGGTGTGAGGGGATTCCAGGAAAAAGGAAAGGGGAAAAAAAAAAAAATCGCGGCGGGTCGATAGGCCGCGATATGAAAGAAGGGCGCCTTCAGCTTCTTGACCGTCATCAGGGAGAAAGGACAGAGTTGAGCCCGCAGATGCCGCTGTCGCTGAGACGAAAGAAAAGACTGTCAAACAGAGGAGAAAAAGAAAAAGGGTGGCTAAACGTCGATCGGAAAAAGGAGGCGCATCTTTACAAACTAGCGTACCAAAAAGCTTTCCCGTAGTTGAATACTATCGATAGGGGGGAAAAGAAGGGGAGGAAAAAGGAAAAAAAATCCGCCTCTCCAGCGGCGTACGGCACCGCGCGGTCTCCGTTCCGACTCCAAGAGAAAAGAGAGAGCTGCTTCTGGCCTCGGCGTTTGCGCGGAGGAGAAAAAGAGGGGGTAGGGGGAAGAAAAAAAAACACTCCGCCTGCCCCTCGTGGGCGATCCCTATCTGAGAGATCTTTTTTTGAATAGCCATAAAACGGTCAAATAAGACCTACCAAAAAAGGAGGAACCGTGGGGGGCCGGCGAAAAAAGGGGGGCGGTGTTTTTTCTGTGGAGGGGACGGCGGCGAAAGACGGGAGCGAGAAAAAAAGGAGGGAAAAAACTTGGTCCGGGCCAAGGGGAACAAGTTTGCGATCGGAAGGCCCGACGTCAACGGCGCCGCGGGAAGGAAAAATACACGAAAAGAGGAGGGAGGAAAGCCTCGCTGGACGAGGCCTTCCGTGAGGAGATGACCTGAATACTGGGCCGTGGGAAAACGCCGAACCAACGATAGGAACTACGGAAGAGACTTGTCACCAGCGAGAGGACCCAAAGCCAAAAAAGAAAAACGCAAGGTCTCTGAGAAAGAGGAACAACATGGCCTTGGAAGAGAGCAAGAGGGTTGTTCTTTGGCTGCTGATGCTTTGGAGAAAAAATGCTGAAGTAGCTTTCCGAAGAGGAGAGGGGCGGCAGAGAGAAAAGGAAAAGAGGACGGTTTTGCGTCTTCATCTTTTTGGATCTTCAAAGACTGCATGACCCTGATACCGGGGGGGGGAGGAAAAAAAAATAGGCCCGCTAAGCGTTTGACCATGATTACGAAGAAAGGAGGGGGGGACCAAGGACCTGAAAGGGGGGGAAACGTTGCTGCTGTTCTTCGTCATCAGGGGGAAAAAAAGGGATAATTCGTCTGTTCTCCTGGTTCCCTGAAGGGGGGAAAAAAAAAAGGACAGACGCAAACCCGCGCTTGCAGAGGGTGGAAGGAGAGAAAAAGATCAACCGCCGCGAAAAGGGAGGGATCTACTTCAGCAGTTCGGGAAGACCACCTCACCCTGATCCTCAATCGGGAGAAGGGGAAAGAGAGATTGAAGCTTGATTTTTGCGGAGCGGGCCGAGGAAAGGGAAGGGGACGGGAGAAGGAAAAGGGAGTGGCGCTGCTGCTGGCGTTTTGAGTGCAGGACGCGCCGGTCCGATCGTCGGGGAGGAGGGGGGAAGAATGTAGCAAAGGAGAAAGAAAGTTCTCCGCCGTGATCACGAAGGAAAAGAAATGACTCATTTTCTCGATCGCAGGGAGAGGGGCGCTTGGGGGGGGGGGGAAAGACTTGAGGATGGGAAAAAGGTGATCTCGAACGTCGATCGCGGAAAGCCGTTATCGCGCCGTCGGGAAAGAAAGCAAACAACCTGCAACCAGGGAAAAAGGAAGTAGTCTCACCGGGAGAAAAAAAAGGGGGGAAAGGAATTTCTTTAAACCGTTTTCTGGACTTGTTCTCCATATGAAGAAGGAAGTCAACCTGGCCAACGAGGGAGGAGGGAGGGGATGAATTAGGAGAGAAAAGGAAGGGAGGAAGACGACGCACCTCGAGGCCAAAAAAAATACTCATTTATTCTTTATCATTGGGGGGGTCAGGAGGACAACGTTTGCTTTTCCTTACTACAGAGGGAGGAAGGTTGGGAGTGAGAAGGGGAGGGGGGGGGGGACAACTCCATTATCCTCCGATCGCTATGTAGAAAAAAAAGACGCCTCTTACGCTATTTTTTCAAGGGGTGGAAAAAAACCCAGGCAGATCTCCTGGTAAGAAAAAAGGGACCGAATAGGTTTCAAAGGGGAGGGAGGCTCGTCTTCAGCGACAGCGGCAAAGGAAACACCTTTTACGTCGAAGAAGGAGGGCGCAGAATGTTTCGGGCAGAAAAGTTGTGAAAAGAAGGGGAGGGACCCGCCTCGAGGTTCATCGATAAGAAAAAAAAAAATGTCTACAGCAACATATCGTTGTAAGGGAAGGGGAAGGATTGATGCTGTTTTGGACCTGCCGCTAGGAAAAAGGCGCGGACGTGAAGGGGGGAGGGAGGGGGGGTTCTCTAATACAAGACTGCCAGGGAAAGGAGAGGCACCTTATTACGTTCTCTTGAGGGGGAGGATCAAAGCACTCAAACGTATGCAGGGGGGGAAAAGAACCGGAACCGAAAAGGGGAAAAGACATCTATCTGGGTCTGGAGCAAAAATAGGTGGGAAGGAGGCACAATATCTTGGTAACGTCTCTCGAGAGGGATCGACTTGAATGATATCCCACATCGCCCGGAAGGGGGGGAGAAGGAAAAGGACACGTTAAAAATGAAAGAAAGGGGAGAGACAAACATCGCTTAAGCACCTGGGGGGGATATGATAAGGGAAGCCGTTGCCTTGCTCGCTTGCACCGGGGGGAGAGGGAAAAAGGAGGGAGGAAATACTATTTGTCCGCGAGAAAAGGAGAAGCTTATGGTTGGCGTTGGCCGGCCGGGAAAAAAGGTCGATAAGTTCACGGCCGTTATCACTGAAAATAGAGAAAAATCCCTTCAGTCTCTTAAAAGGAGGAGATGGGGACGGGAGAAAAGTTAAATTATCGACGTCGGAAAAAAAGAAAGAGGGAAAGGGAGATCGTTCCGACGCGGCCCTCAAGATCGCGAAGGCCGTAAACTCTCCCTTTTCCAAGAGAAAAAAGAAGGATCATCGCAAGCCCCCAAAAAAGGGAGGAAGGGTATAAGGTGTAAGCAAGGGGGGGGGAGGGAGGAAAATTCCTCGCCCGTTCCGGGAGGGGTGTACGATCTCCTTTTACTTGCCAGGGGGAGGGTCCATCGATCTTGTGCGACGCCTGGTGTTCAGCGAAAGGGAAGGGACGGACAAGACCAAAGAAAAAGGGGGGGGGAATCTCTGAGCTTTCTCGAAACGTTTGAGTGCCTGGATCATCTAAGGAGGCACCCGTAATCAGGGATCCGAAAATAAAGGGGGGAAGGGGGAAGAACAACGCTCGAATAGCCGGAAACCGACGGAAAGGGGGGCAAGGGAGGCATATCTGCTTTCCAAACAAGAGAGAATTGCATCAGGGGAAAGGGGGGAGGAAGACGTAACGATGGGAAAAAAAAACCACTTGGCGTTCCTCTGAAGGTACAACGCAAAAGGGAAGGACCCACGTCTTGATTGGCAAAAAAATCTTCTTTACCGAAGAGGAAAAGGTCCGTCTTATTTTGAGAGAAAGACGATTAAAGGAAAGAAAGGGACGACTTTGCACACTGCGAACCCCGCATCGGAAAAAAGGAGAAAACGTCTATCTGCCTGGGTGGGAAAAAAGAGCGTACGCGCGAGCGGTCGTTTCCTCCCGAGAGGTAAAAAGGGGCGATTCGGAAAACAGGAGAGCCCGTGAAGCCTCAAGGGGAAGCTTAACTTCACCTCAACTTCCGAGGAAAGAATAAAAGATACCTTTTTCTTTCTCGTAGAGCTGAGAGGAAAGAGGAGGGGGGGGCTCGTCGTCGAAAAGGAAGGAAGAAAGACGGCCTTGGAAAGGTTGAAATCAGCAATCTATCCCGAGATACTCTTTTGTAAGATCCACACGGGGGAAAAGGTCAAAACGAAAGGAAGGGGGGAAAGGGAGTTTTCCTGCTGCCGGCGGCGAAGGGGGGACGGTTTCTGCTTCGTCGGGGAAAAGAACGGCGTCCAAACGTGGGGGAAGGAAAGGATAAGAGACAGGAAGAAAACTGCAATCGATCCTTCCGACTTCACGGAAAAAACTTCTATCGAGCAACTGGGGGAAGAGGGGGCGAGTCTTCCGTTGATCTAAGGCGAAAACGGAAAAATGCAAGGGGAATAAAAAGGAAAAAAAAAGGCACTCCGAACGCAACCTATAAAGAGGAACCAATAAATAAGACAGTCGTACTGCCAGTCAGGGTATAAGGGGCGCCCCGCAGGAGAGGTGGGATATCAAGACAGAGAAGGACGAGGAATCGGAAATAGCGAAGGAGGAGAAGGGGTGTACTATGGGGGGTACTACTACAACAAGGAGGGGTGAGCCTAAGGGGGAGCTGAGATTCGGGAAGCCGTGGTGGCGTACGACAGGGTATTGCCTGAGAGAGTAGATAGGGGGGAACCGTTACCTCGCCCCCTGCGACGGGTGAGGGGAAGTGCAAGGGCTGAGGGGAGACAGAGTCTGAGGGTCGTGAGGGCTGAGCTGGAGTGGGAGGGGACCCCTTCGGTATAAGGGGCCTGCCTTTGTGCTGGGGTTAGTGGGTGGGATTAGAAGTGAGGTAGGTCGTCTGGGAGTAGGGGGGAGAATATCGGGTCCGGGGAGATTGGAGGTGAGGGCGGGAGACACACGGTACGTGCAAGTGGGGGGACGGTAGGTTAGGGATAAGATAATTACATCAAGCGGTTCTAAGGGTAGGGTGTCATGACTTCCACTGACGTGTTCAGGGGAGTGCGCCAGCTCAGGGAGTGGAAAACGATATTGGCGTTGTAGGACAGGGCGTATTCTGGGTTGGGGGGAAGAAATAGTATGGATGGGGGGTGGCCAGGGCGGGGGAGGACCTCAGGAGAACCTCCGATGAATTTTGGAGGGAGGAGAGGATAGGGGTCGATAAGTGAAGCGAGGGGTAGTTCTTCTTTCCCACGGGACTCTAGGGGAGGAGGGTTGTGCTGGGGGTAGATGGTGTGGGGAGGTGAAAGTGGAGGGACCCGGTGGGTGGAAGTCTCGCTTGCCCAGCTTTGGGGATGAGGGGGAATTGGTCCGTGAGAGAGACGTGAAGACACCTAAAGGGGGGGAGAGGGGCTGAGGGTTTTGCCCGGGTCTGTTGGAGGAGTAAGAAGGGGGGGTACGTAGGAGGAAAGCCGCTTTTTTTTCGGAGATTGTCCTATTCAGAAACGGAAAGGTATCGTGGTGGGGTGGGGGGTGGCGGGATGAGTTCTGTGAGAGAAAGGGGGGGCTAAGGGATAGGTGGATAGAGATTTATAGGTGGAGAGTCGTTGTCTGATTTCAAAGACTGCAGGAACCCGGAAAAAAAAAAGACTTGTCGCGTCATAGTCCCCTAGGATGGGAAAAAAAAGCGCCACGATTGTCCATCTGAAGACAAACCACACGGAGGAGAGGGGGGGGAGGAAGGGTTCTTCTTCACATTGTCCCAAAAGCGAACACTATAATTTCGTCGTTCAACAGAAAGAAGAACCGCCTATCCCATCCGCGTCACAAAGATGACAACGGAAAAGAGGGAACTTTTAAGGGAAAAAGGGGAGGAGGAAGAGGGGGAAGGGGAGAGAAGATTCGGAAAAAAGGCAATTTCATCAAAATCCTCAAGGAAGAGAAGCATCTGTCAGCCTCTTGCCGGGGGCGAAAAGGAAGGGGAAATTATTTCTTAGAGGGGGAGGAAGGGGGGGGGGGGTTCGGTGCTTTGCTGCCGCGCCGAGGGAAAAGAACGTGGTGGCGTATTTTCCTTCCGCGAAAGTCTGCTTTGTCCTGGCCCGGGGAAAGGGAAAGAAAAGGACAAAGCTTAGGCATCGTGTCGATACGCCGTTATCACGGAAGGGAAGAGAAAACGAGGAGGATAAGGGGAGAGAGAGGAGAGGAAAGGCCGCGGCGCCGTTGACGTCGGAAGGGAAGAAAAAACTTGTGTTGATCTCGCACTGTCAGGGGGAAAAGCCTTGATCGCGCCGTCCTTTCGACGGGGGGAGACGAAAACACAAAAAACAAAGAAAGAGGGGGGACGGCCCCCCGGTCCCGCGAGAGGGGTCGGAATTTCTTTACCGGGAAAGCTTGTGCGTCCAGGGGTTGAAGTGGGGGGGGGGGGGGAGGTGGTCGGGGGGGGTAGGGGGATGGCGAACGATCGTCGCGGGAAGATCTCGCCGTACTACGTCTTGGAGAGAGAAAAGGAATGAACTCTACGAGAGAGGGAGAGAAGGAGACCGCGGCCCTTTGGCGGTGCCGGAGAAAAGAGTCGGCTGCTTCACTGGCGCTAAGGGCAAAAAAGAGCGAATTATTCCACTATCTGTCAAGCTAAGAAAAAAGGCCGAGGAAGGAAAGAAGGGAGACCACCCAGGCATATCAAGGGAGAGGCGATGCGGTTCGCATTGTGTTGGGAAAAAAAATACGGCTTCATCGACAGCGGCAGTCTGCACGGGGAGAAAAAACAAAGGTTGGAATCCGAAGACATGAGGGTGAGAAGACAACTCAAAGGCCTTTGTCGGAGGAACGAGGTTCCATCGCGAAGACGCGCGAAGGGGAAAAAAAGGACTGCAACTAAAGGAGGGGAAAAGGGAGGGGGGAGGAATTTATGCTGTTGGGGACAAAAAGGAAAAGGTCTGCCGTCGGTTTCGGAGAAAGGAAAATACAGACTCGCCTGCCAAAAAGTTTGAAAAGGGACAGGGGGGGGGGGCTATTTTTTCACAGCATCCTTCATCCAGAAGAACATGCTCTTGGCGTCTGAACGGGAAGATTCCTTACGTTCCTAAAATTCCTCGGAACCTACGTAACCTCTACTGGGGCGCGGGGGTGGGGGGGGGGTCTAAAGCACATTTCTTGGTAAGGATAGAAGAGATTCCCCCCCTGCAGAACCGCCTCTCGGGGAAAGGAAACGCACGAGAAACAGGAGATTCGTAACTTGAATGAGTAAAAGGGGGGGCCGTGCTTACGACACTTTACAAAGGGGAAGGGGGAAAAAAAGGCAATCGCCAACAGCGCTTAAGCAAAAGGGGGGGGGGTGCGGGCTAGGGGGGGGAAGGGTGCCTTGCTCGCTGGAAGAAACAATACCTATATTTCGCGCGATCTTGAAATCGTCGAGGGGCCTCTAAGAACGCGGCCTCCGTCTCCGTTAGGGGATTAAGAAGAAGTTATCACGGAAAATATCCGGAGCTTATTATTAGTAAAATATATAGAAAGTGGGAAGAAGTGAACTTGATCGACGAGGAAAGGGAGGGAAACCTATGTTAAAAAGGGGGAAGGAGCGTCCCTCAAGAATCTCTTACATATAGGGAAAATTGGTTGAGAAACTCGTCCAGGGAAACAAGAACCTTATACAACAATCAAAAGGGAAGGCTAATCTGCCCGGAAACCGGAGAAACCCGGCAAAGGGGCTGCTAGGTGGTCTTTTGGCCGATTCTCGATTTTCAAGTTCGTTAGTGTTAGGGAGGGTTGGGGAGCCTCTGGGATTTTAACGGAAGGGAAGAGAGGAATACCTGAAGGGGGGGTTGAGGAATGGGGTGGGAGAGGGTACAGAAGTGGTAAGGATGGGAGGGGGGAGGGAGGATTGTACGGGGTGGCGCAGTAAGGTGAGGGCGGGCGGAATGAATGGGAGGGTGAGGTAGAAAGTTGTCATCTTTTTGAGAGGAGTGGGGGAGAGGGAAGCCAATTACTCTCTAGGGATGGTGTCCTCGTGCGGGTCCGCGTGAGTCCTTAGAATGTGTAAGAGTGTCCAGGGTGGGGGGTGGATGGGAGAAAGTCGGCGTACGAATGGGTCCCCCTCTTCATAAGGGGGGCCGAGGAGGACCCTTGACAGTTTTCCGAGGCGCATGCTGGGGGGGTGGGGGAGGGGAAAGTGCCGGAGGAAAAGGAACCAACGAGCTGTGCTGTATAAGAAGAGGAGGACTCGGTAATCGAGTTTGCGTAAGAAACGGGGGGGGGGGAAGGGATAATGCTGGGAAAAAGAAAAGGTTCCGAGATTTGGCAATGGCAGTCCTTGTACGGAGAATGGAATCCCTGAAACAAGAAGGCCGAGGGGTCGGTGGAGGAAGATGGTCCCAACAGCATCAATTCATCCATGGAGGTGGTCTGCAAGAAAAAGTGGGAAGGAAATGCTTTTTGCTTTTGGCATCCTGTGAAGGGTCCATCATGGGCTCTTATCCTTTCTTGCGGGGTTGATGGGCAATCTGTCGAGGCTTGGGAAGAAAGGAGGGTACTTCCTCGGGATCCGCCCGGGGGTGGGGTTGGGGCCTTGATTGGCACAGAGGAAAAAAAAAATTTTGGACAAGCATCGTAGACGTCCACGGGTGTTTTAGGGAGAGGAGTAAGAAGGGAATCCTATCGCTGACGAAACGGAGGACCCTCCACTCGCCGCCAGGGAGAGAGGAACTGGGGTGGTATCCTGCTCATACTGGGAAAGAAAAAAGGAAGCGCGCCGTGGGAGGGAAGAGGAGAGGGAGTATCATGGCGGATCACACAGGATCCCGGAGCCCTCCTACCCTGTCCTGGGAGCAAGGGGGGGGACAGGGTGGGGTGTGAAAATCAGAGGTAAGAAAAGATGGATCTTACCCGCGTCCCCTGGCGGGCCGAAAGGGTCGCCGTTCCGACATGCCCAGGCTCGGAGAGCTGCTTTCATTGCCGAGGAGGGAGTAACGGCCGCGTATCAGCCTTCAGCATCCGAAGGAAAAAAAAGGGGAAAAAGTGAAAGCAGATCGATCCCGAGAACCTAATCTTCTTTGGGGGGGGGAAAAGGGATTTCTCAGGAGGGGGAGGGGGGGGAGAGGACTACTTCTTCTACAGTGCGGGGGGCTTCTTCTAAAGAGGGAAGTCGTCCAACTTGGTCCTGTCCCAGGCGAGAGAAGGGGCGGAGAGAAAAAATGTTTGAAAAAGAAGGAAGTCACTTTCTCCGCGGCCGTAAGAAGAAGTCCGTTCAGGAGGAAGAAACGCTGGGGACTAGGGAGAAGGAGGTTAGGGGAGATTACCTTAATACACGGTGGGAATTCCCTTTCATTCCAAAAATCGGACCGACTCTTCCCTTTCAAGAAAAGAGAAAAAACTCCCAGGAGGAAAAAAAAAAAGGGAACCTTCTCATCAAAGCACCCGAAGCCAACTCAATTTCTCTCCTCTCCAGAAAAAGATAGTCGTCTCCACGCAATCGCGAAAGGGGAGGGGAAGGGAGGAGTCTTTTTCTTCCATGTCGTTTCGACTCTCGCGAGAAAGGGAAAAGGGGGGACGCCGAGTATCGCCTGAAACTCTGCCAGAGAGGGGGGGGGGGGAATTTCAGTTTTGTGGGGGGGGAAAAAAGAGATTCATTAACCCGTGAGACCGACGTAAGGAGAAGGTCCCAGCTGGGACCATTATACGAGAAAAAAAGGAACGTGAAAGAAAAAGGGGAAAATGGCCATCTTGGCGCGGAATTGTCCCCGCTTCGCGGGACAGGAAAGGGGGAAGCACGGGTTTCCTGCAGTCTTTGAAGACCGGAAAGAAAAAAAGGGACAAAATGACGAAGAAAAGAGAGAAGGGAAAAACCCCCGCCGCGCCTCCGCCTGTTTCGCGCTGAAAAAGTTCGTTCAATGGCATCAAAATCCCGAAAAAAACCCAGCACCCTGATCACCACTCGGGCTAAAAGGGAGGGGGGGCCCGATAGAGTTTAAGAGGAAGGGAAAGTGGGAGTTTATGACGGTTGTGGTGGCCGGCTCCGTTCGCTGGGAGGAACCGACGGGTGTTGTCGAGAAGAGGGAGTCCAAGGGGAAAAGGGGGGGGGGGGTTCGGCGTTTGCCTGACGTTTCAGTTCATCGTCGATAATTTCGAGAAAAGTCCATCTAGTGCGGATCGCTCCGAAAGGAAAAGAGTTCGAGGAAGAGGGGGCAGCCGTAACTTCGGAAAGGGCGGATCGCCACTTGTTTAATCTCAGAGAAGGGACCCGGACCAATTTGGCCGCCGTGAATAGGGAGAGAAGGGAAAAAAAAATGAAAAACGTTCTCCTCTTTCTCAGGGAAAAAGAACCGATCGATAAATCCTTTCGATTGCGGGAGGGGGGAAAGAAAAGAAAAGAGCTTTGTTCTCCAGATGAAGCTAGGGAAAGAGGGGACTGAGGTCAACCGGAAAAAGAAAGAAGCCGTGATCGGGCCGACGACGGCTTTGAGAGAGAAAAAAAACTACGCAGCAATACGCAGGTATTCGGTAGCAGGGGAAAGGAAGGGCGGCCGTTTCGGTGCCTTACTCGCTGGGAGCTCAATGAGAGGGGAAAGGGGGGAGGGGGGGGAAGCAATACCAGGAAGCAGCAAGGCGGAGTGTCAACCCTACTCCGCGTTACTCTAGTGTGGGGAAAAGGCAGATCCGCCTTTTTCGTCCCCTCATGAGACAGGAGAGGGGAATGATGTAAAATTTTGGGGGAAAAAGGAAAGGGACTCGTCATTCTTCTTCTCACCTACGAGAGAAAAGGTCAATCAGCTTAGGCGCAGAAGGGGGAATCATGATTCTACGCCTATCTACCCGCGAGAGGGGAGAAGAAAGACTGAAGAAAGTAACAAAAGAGTTCTTCGGCGCCACGAAAGGGGGGACCGCGGCTAGGAAAAAGGTCGTGCCTCGGTTTCCGGCTATTCGAGGAGTGGGGAAGGAATTAAGACGGAGGAAAGGAGAGTTCACCGTATTACGTGTCGCGGAGGAATCCAGGCACTCAAACGGTGAGGGGAAAGGGGGGGAAGCTCATCGACTTCCTGAGAATACCAGAAAAAGACAGATAGGGTCTTTGAATGAGGGAAAAAAAAAATTCTTCGCACAAGATCTGGGAACGAGAAAAAGGGAGATCTAACTTGATGATATCACCAACATAGGGAAAGAAAACTTAAATGAGTTTTGCCATAAGAAGGGAAACAAGGGGAAGCGACAACAGAAACACCGGGAGGGAGAAAAGAGGGGGGGGGGTTGTATTCCGGTGCCAGGGAAAAAAGAGGCTGGCGACAAGACCTATCTTGTCCGCGATCTGGAGAAAGATTGGGCCTGCAGGACCTCTCGCGGCCCAGTAAAGGAAGAAAATAAGTTTCAACG
>Ga0179593_1696419_pt1 | contig 11542 bp, 10 predicted proteins | sample CZODoug2_1_08_16_FD_185931 | JGI IMG/M metagenome (GOLD analysis project Ga0179593, IMG submission 185931) | Vadose zone soil fungal communities from Angelo Coast Range Reserve, California, USA - CZODoug2_1_08_16fungal (PacBio error correction) | ecosystem: Environmental > Terrestrial > Soil >...
ACGGCGGAGGAAGCGCGAAGGGGGCCATCGGATTTCAATGCGGCCGCGTAAACCGGTGCCCCCTGCCCGGAAAGGACGAACAAGGGGCGAAAATAAAAGGGCAGGCAGCCATGACAACAAATCGAAGCCAATCGAAGTGGTGCGCTCCGAGACGTGGGGAAAGCAGACGGCTATGGGAGGAAGAAAAAAACCGGGACACAGGGAATAACCCTAGGTCGAAGCTGTTCGGGCGGAAAGGGGGCAAAAAGGAAGCGAGATCGTGAAAGAAGGGATCCAGACCCCGAATTGCAAGCGGGGGAGACGCTTACGGCGAAAGGAAGGAGGTTGATAGGCGCTAGCGCGTGAAAAGCAGCCCGTTTGAGGTCAAAAAAAAGGAGAGGGGACGGGGGGAGCCCGTCACTCCTGGCCTCCCCTCTCCGAAACAAAACCGAATGCCCTCATTCTCCTCCTCTTACCCGGAAAACCTTCTTCGAAGGTAGCGCGAGGTTCCATCCCCCCTTATGGGCCTTAGCGGTCTCGAAAGGGACGGCGTCCGTTAAGCGAGGGACGGCCGCAATTGACTAAGGAACGATCTGGTAGACTGTCGGCGACAACGGCGCCCGGGAAATGAAGAGGGAAGCTCTCCAGAAATGCGCCAAACCGTCTTTCCATCGCGGTAGAGGGGAAGAGAGCAACGCGGCACGTCACGCCTTTTGGTGGACATGGGCGAGGTTTTTTGGGAAGTAGAAGCTAACACAAGAAGTTGGTCGCCAATGTTAGCTGTTCACTCGAAATCGTGCAGGATCGATCTGATTGGTTCTCGCCTTGTCCCTTCTCCGCAACTCTGGGGAAGAATCCCGACGTGGATCGTCAAGCTTCCGGTCGAAACAGACTGTTTCTAAACGAGTGAGAGGGGCTGGGGCGTCCTCGCTCCTGCTCCTGTCCGACCTCGGCGCAGGTCTTCGCGCAGGACTTAAGAAGTCGGGGGGCTCCTTTTCGATACAAGTCTTGACTTTTCTTAGGGTTAAGGATCAGACCCGAGAACGGTCACTTTCTTTCGTTCGCTCTTCTAGGTCGTTCTGCGCGCTCTTGGATGGAGACCTGGCTGAACAAAAAGTACTTAGGAAAAAGTCCGCCCGAAACCGATCCTCGGGGTCACAAAAAGCGATCAAGGGCGACGACGGGGGGTTCGACACGGACGCAGCGGCAGGGAAGAGGGCCACGCTACGATTTGGGGAGTGACCACAAGGGACACGAGAAATTGCACTCTTTCGGGCTACTATCTGGAGCAAGGAAGGTCCGGGGACGGTCAGGAGTTCGGTCGCCGGCCGGCGACTCGGCTCAGTGGTGGTGGGCATCAAGGAAAAATCTTAGCAGATCGGACCGAATCCGGTCTTACCGGGAAAACTCGGCAAAAAGCAGTCGAGGGTACCTCTCTTCATCTCTCGGAGGTCAATCGTCTTCGGAAAGAATGGGGATTGAATCTCAGTCGCCGGTGACGAACTGTGAATTCAAACAATTGAACAATGGGGCGTGGGTTCAACTTGAGGGCGCCTAGATCCTGCGTCGCTCGTGGTCGGCCTGGAGGGAGGGCTCTGCCTCTAGCTCTGCGATTCCAAAAAAGGGTCAATCTGGTCTAGAAACCTCGTTTCTGCCGAGTAAGAGGCCTAAGACAGAAAAGGTCATCAAAGAGGGAAGGTCCTCTTTCTCGAGAACTTCTGCCCAGTGCTGTGGGGGGATGAGTAAGTACCTTCCGCTTTCCTGGAAGCTTGAACGGCTTTTTGGGGGCGATCAAAGGGCATAGCGCGGAGGTGCTTGGCTCGCGTCGCTGAGAGTGCGATGACAGCCTTCGGTGAAAGGAGGGTAGGAAGAGGAGCGACCGCTTACCTGAACGCCACATGCGCATGGATGGTTCGGACTGTTTTCGGGTAAACGGACAGACGAAGGAAAAGGGCAAGGGGTACGACAGGATGACGTCCTGAGAAGTGAGGGAACCGGAAAAGAGACGGGTAACGTCCCCCCTCGCTCCCCCTGTGGATGACCTATTCTTCACATTCAGGAGGGGGGGGCGGGGAAGGCCGGCCACGCTTCTTTAAGAGACTCGACAGAAGATGAACTTGGTCGCCAACTAAAATGTCCAAGCGGAGAGGAAATCACGCCTTCCTGTCTTAACCTCCGTTTTAGCGGAAAAGAAGACGCTAGGCCTCCCGGCATCAAAGGCGAAGTCCAATAACATTCGGACCGGACCGGACGAGTCGTCCCCCAACCGGTACATGATCACCGGCGTGCAATGTAGCCTGTGCGTCTCGTAAAACTCCTCTAGGTCCTCTGCTAAAGGTTCTAAAGCTGAAGAGGGGTTCGAGTCCGATAGGAATAATTAACTCCTGGGGTTGTCCTTCCATTTTTCCGATCACGCGCTGCGGGGCAAGGCGGCTTGAGGGGAAGCTTGGGGTGCTGTGGTCGATCTCGCGGCCCTAGTTTCCGCATGAGCCCCTCAGATAGGTTCTGTAGGAAGGGAGTGAACACGCCGCGATTCCGAGAAAGCTGTCCCCCCCTTGGGTGGACCTTCCCTCTTCAGTCTCATATCCAAGGAAAGGAAACCCAACGTAGGAGGCCCAAGAGAGAAGTGGGGGGGGTCATTGCAGGGGCTCTGGGGACTGATCCAGAATGGTTTTTCATGAAGGCCGTCGTGCGAAGTTCCTCACAGATTGTGCATCGGAAATCGGCAGGAAGTCGGGAAGAACACGCGAGGGCGGGGTGAGACGTGACTTACGCGCACACGGATCAAAAAAAGAATTTCCGTAGAACGGAGCACAAAAGGCAAAAACTTGTCTAAGATCCAGAGGGCTGAAAGAAGGGATGGAGGTAACTCATGATGGGCCTCGGCACTCAATGGGAATATCGAAAACCTAGATACAGGTACATTCAAGAAGTCTAGAAAAGTGCTATTATTCCGTAGCTTAAGGACTCTGCAGGGGTGTTTCCTCTAACGCGGTGCCTAATGAAGGCTTACGAAGGTCTTGGGATAGTGCCTTTCCCGCATGTTGGGGAAATCTCAATCCTTCCTCGTCCAAACAACCAGGCCTGTGTTGGGAATTGAAAATCGCTCGTGTATATTATGGTGATGTCCTCATCGACAATCTAAAGTTCGAGGATCTAGCGTCCCGGTTGGTTAGCTTGGGAAAATAGTTCTTTCTAAACACTAGAAAAGAAAAAAAACTGAAAGCCAAATAGGGTAGGGACTTAAGGTCTCCGAAGTACCGCTATGACGACACGACGTCCATGGGGGCCCGCTCAGCTAACGGAGAAACAGCCGCTGGGGGGGAGCTTCTCACTTCTGACCAAAAATAGGGGGTAAGGCACAAAAAAAGAAATAGCCAGGGGACGGCATCACCGCAGGGACGCAGTTTCACGGACGATAAGGTGTTGATCGATCCATCGGCCGAGGAATTTAAAAAGGAGGACAAAACTAGAGGAGAGCGGAGAGAAAGCTTGAAAGAAGCACCGGGTGAAGAAAAGCGGAATAAGGCAGCCTATCGTCAGCCGACCACGAGCGTCGTCGGAGGGAGGAGGGGAATTTGGGAAAAAAAAAGAAATCCCCAGGAAAGATGCATGCTCCAGGAGATGTCACTCTTCCGACCAACTCAGAAGGCGAGATCGACGACAATCGAACGCAGGGGACGATAAGTTTGACGTAAAATACCGGATAGCGTCCTAGAAGATCAGTCCGAAAATGGAGGGCAAAAAAAGACTCGAGCCGATAGGCGGCCAAGCTATCGAAAAAACGCCTTCCCCTATGAAGGCTTTTGAGCCTTGCGTCGCCAAAGAGAGGGGCCCCCCTGACATTGTGGAGGGGAAAGAAAGCACCTACGGGAGAAGCACTCTCTCTTCCTAACGCTGCGTCCGGAGCTAACCAGGGGACACTCAAAAGGGGTCTAACTAAGGGGGGGAGGCTGACCATTAAGAGAAGGGACGGACTATGCAAGCAGCACGAAACGACACGATAAACAACACGGCACAACGTCCTCAGTTTGTGGGGGTAAACAACGACGCAGTCAGCCGCGAAGCGAAGAGGGAAAAACAAAAAAGCCGCAGGGCGAGCGAAGCCAGGGAACGAAGGTCCATAGGAAGATTAACGTGGCGGGAGGCCAAAAAGAGGCGATGAAGGTTGGCGCTGGGGGCCGCCAGGAAAGCTCTTCCCTGACAAGCTCTTGAGCGCAGCCGAGTCGCGGGGGGACGGTAAAAGAACGGGAAAAAAATTGCGGGTTGAGTGAGGTCTAGTAAAACTGCCGAGAAGCTATGGACCCTCTCTTTGCTCTCACAGCGATATCACGGGGAAAAAGTTCGGCAATGCCCCAGCAATTCGACGGGCAGACTCGGCTTCCCCGGAGAACGCGATGGGAGAAGGATCTTTGGGGAGCGCAAGGAAAAATGAGAAAACGTCGATTGAGAGAGAGTTTTCGAAGGAGGGAATCCTCTCGGAGAATGTCCCATACTAAGGAAAAAAGTCGAGATCGAGACTAAAAGAGCCATCAATCGGGGGGGTGGGGCAGTATCTGATCATTGTAGTGGGGGCGAAGGTTCGGAAGCAGGTCTCATTTAGGAAGCGGCAAGGAGTCATTCCTATCGAAGAGAATAAAGGCGGAAAAACGAGGGAGTGGATGCAGTTGCTGTGAAAGATATCGACAGATGCACTCGGCGGAGGGCTGTAGTGATGGGAAATCTCCGCGAAAAAAGGCAACGGCAAGAAAACAGCTTCTGGGAGTAGGAGGCGGGGGTCGAGGGGCTGGTCAGTCTCGCAAGGGGGAGGGTGGGAACGTCAAGAAGGGGCGCCCGGGATCTAGCTGGCGAATCTTTTTGATGTCGCAGGATTGATGAAGGGGAGAAGCGCAAAAGGGGGAGTACACGGGCTTGAGGCAAGGCCTTTAAAAGGCCCATGGGAAAGGTCCCGTCAAGGCACGACGAAACGCCGACGAAGCTCTCTCAACAGTATGGGGGAAAGAAGAGAGAGGTCGGTGGTAGGTCTGCACGAGAGAAGGACCGGCAGGCGAAAGGGGGGGGGAGGACAGCTGGGAATGAAGGGGCGGAAAGGATAACGGGTTGCCAACGGGAGGCAATTACCACGATCGAGGCGCTGCAGAGAGGAAATCTAAGTAACAACGAGGGAGCCAGAGCGCGGTTTTCGGCTGGCGCCGAACAAGGGAAAGGGGCCGATCCTGAAGGCTAGGGAGCAAGCAGAGAGTATCTACAAGACATCGAAGCTGTGAGGCACTGCCGGTCGAACCGTTAGTAAAAGAGGCGGAGAAGAAAGACTACAAGGGGATCAAAACCTACGGGCACGGACGAAGTCTGCCAAAGACAAATCCATGGAACCACTTCTCGAGCAGAGGGGCGCACGTGAGGTTACGGCGATCCCAAAGGCCCCTTCCTGCCCCTTAGACCGTCTGAAGAAAACAGGGACTTCTACAGGGGGAGTGACCTGCTCTATATAGGCTCCGGGTGCCAAGAGATCCTTCGTTCCTCTAAGGGGATTTCGGGAAAGCATTTGAAAAAGGAGGCTAAGGTCACTGGAAATGGCTGAAGAAGATATTTTACCCTTGGTCGGAGGGAAAAAAAGGGCATGCTACGGTGTCATGCTGGGGATTGGCAGCTCCAACCAACTCCAGCGCGGGAGAAAAGGGAAAAAACGTTAAAATGGGAGCCTTAATTGAGGCTGGGGCAGGAGGAAATGGTCCAGGATCCTCGCGACTTTGGGGCGAAAAGAAAAAACTCGAAGTCCCAAATAGCTGGACCGGCCGTACAGGCGAAAGGACGCCTATCAGATGAAGTCGAAGTAGGAGCTGACTGCCCTCGGAAGTCGGAGCAATCCAGAAAAGAGTCGAGGAAGGGGAAGAGAAGCAGAGTACACAAAGGGTTTCTATCTTCAGAGAGGGTTTCGGGTTGGTGAGCAAATTTGGGATATATTATAGAAAGAGGCATCTTCTGTCCATAAATGGGAGTGGGGAAAACAATGTGAGCTCGTTCTCTCAGGAACACCCGGGAACCAGGGTCTTATGGGGAGGGCTTTAGGAGCACCACGGGGTTGAGACGGGGGGGTTTTCCTCCGGTGGCTTATCGGGGGGGGCTGGGGAGGCAAGGGCCGGAGGTCTTCTGCAACGGCAGGCCGAATCAATCAGGAAAGAGGTGGCAAGGACACAACCGGGAAGGGGGCGATCCAATGCTGAGACAAACAATTCGGTGCCGGAAAAATAAGAGAAAGGGGAAACGGACGGGGTGGTCTTCACCCCCCGGAGACCAGGGCCCCGCGATCGATCTTTCGAATGCGAAATTATAGGTAGTCAAAAAAGCTGGAAGGTAATGGGGTGTTCTATGGCGTATTAGGTCCTTCTAAATCGAGGAGGGGCAAGTGTGTGGGGGGGTCCTAGGGTCTAGACCGATCTTCGAAAAAAAAAACAAGGGGGGTTCCACCAAGGGAGACGAACAAAAGGGAAAAAGGGGAGATTGTTCGAACAGTCTAGGAAGGGACGCCTAGGGGCGTGCTGGGGGGCTGAGGGTGGACCCGTAAGACGGCTTCGGGGGGGAAAAGGGGGAACAATCGCAATCCTTGAAGCTGGGTGCACTGTCGTGTGGGGGGGCTTGAGAGAGAAACCTCTCGAATCGAGAGTCTCTGGTTAGGACACTGAGAGGATGACTATTCTTCAAAAATGTGGAATGACCATGAGGGAAGCTCTTCTGCTTTTCTATCGTGAAGACACTTCCCGAGAGACCATCTTTCCGGAAACTTTATCTATCACCCAACCTGAAATATGGGAGAGCAGTAAACTTAGGGGAAAAGAGTAAGGGACTTGTTTTAAGCAGTCCTGCATGGGGGGGGAAATGCGGGAAAGGGACTTTTTGGGGCCGAAAAAAGCATTGCTCATATGCTCAAATCTGACGGTTTCTGAGAAGGGAGGGTACTACGGGTCGGATGAGAGGGGTGGTGCAATCGGTCCGTGGACGATCGCGTCACCGTCGAAAAGACGAAAAGATACCTGAGGGAACTCCCGAGCGGTAAGGGCGACTGGTCGGCGGGCGTGGCAGAGAATACGCCTACAAAACAATCTCAACAAAAAGGGGAAACTCGTCTATTACTTCCTTCGGAGACGGGGAAAGCTAAGAAGAGGGCGATCAAACGTCCAAAAATAATCAAGAGGGAGTGCCTCTTCGCCAAGACTCTGAGGAGGGGAGGGTGAAAGGTCGGCTAGCGAGCTCAGAGGGGCCATCAATCGGAATGACTTCTCGAAACGCAAATAGAAGGTAGGTTGATTCCCCACACCTTTGAGTCGGGGAGGAGTAGAAAGGTATGAGAGGAGATCGGCCATCCCATCGGGTACAGTCCCAAAGGCAGACGCAGGAAGTCCTGGGAGCAGGAGGGGTGGGAAGGGTAAAGGGCCCACGGCTGCGGGGGAATCGCTGGGGGCCGAAGTCATAGGGGGGGGGGGAGACGCAAAAGGAATAGCAATCGAGAGAACAAAGGGGAGCGCTTGAGCTTCCGATAAAGAAGGGGAAAGGACGATATTCTGCCGCAAGGGGACTGCGGGAAAAAAAGGAAGAATCAGCGCGTGGCCTGCGGAGCGTGGGTGGGCGATCTCGTCCGCCGGGGACAAAAGGCACGAAAGGGCGCTCGGGGACGAGGAACGAGAGTCTACCTTCGAGACGTCCAGCGTCAGGCATGCAGAAAGATAGAACCAACAGGATGAAAAAAAGATCTTGCTTCAAGGAATCGTTGACTGATAAAAATGTTTGCACTAGACGGAAAGGGGCGTTCAGAGGGGGGCAAGGAAGGGTCTGATCGGGGCAGAATCTGCAAATCACAAAAATCCATTCAATCCTATGGCGGACACCCGCAAAGTAGACCCAGGCCGGAAAGACTATCATCATTCAACCAGAAAAAAAGCAAAGTGTATAAGAACGCAAAAAAGGCGATGGAAAAGAGACGCCGCGACTTCTTGTCTGAGTCAAAGACTATACGGGGAGAGTATCAACGGGGGAGCATGTACCGGAGGGGGAAGAAATACGTAGAGAGTCCTTCTGGCGAATGACTGGTAGTGACGAAGATGAAGGAGGGGGGCCGGACGCTGAAGCGGACGGGCCGCGAAGTCCTTGGGCCCGAAAAAGTACGGAGGGGAGTGGGGAAGGTGAGTCTGGGGGCCAATGCCCGCAGGCTTAGGGGGCTGATAGCCCGGAGGGCCGCAAAGAAAGACTGCGGGGCCAGAAGAGGAATGTTTCTGAGTTCAAAAGCGATCTTGTGAAGAGTTGGGGGGGGTCAAGTGTCGCTTCGGGTGGCGGGCCGGTTTCGGGGGGGCGGGGGGCCTGAGAAGTCGGCCCTCTGGGAAGCCATTGGGGCTTTCACGTAGTTCTGTAAAGATCCCTACTGGCATCCTAACATCAAGTGAAAGAATCTGGGGAGAGGTGAAGGGGCGAGGAAGAGAGAAGCTTCAAGGGACGGGGCAGGGAATAAGAAAAAAAGCCAAGATAAAACCAGGAATGAGACGCCGCTTTTGGAGCGCCTGATGAGAATGAGAGTAGGCAGGGTCAATATTCCCTTCAAAGGCTGCAATTTCAGAAGAAACCAATACAGGAATCACCAAGAAAGGGTTAAAAATAAGGGGGGGAGGAGCCATAGGGCAAATTGTGAAAAAAAAAATAGGTCACCGGGGAGCGTCAAAGAGGTTATATCTGGACAAGTCAGAAGGAAGAGAAGAAAAGGGGCAGGAAAAGCTGGTTGCAGAACAGTTCCGACAATATAGTCATCCAGATCAGAAGACGGGAAAAAGAGACTAGAAACGATGTCGACCTTGTAAGCCAGTCTAAGCCATTAAAGAACATTAGGAGATAAAGGAAAATAAACCTGTAATACGAGTTCACTCTCCTACCGCAGCAGGCTTAAAAGTAAGTAAGTAGGAGGATTCAAGCCGACGGAAGAAACGGGAAGATTTGGTTGACGTATAGGGTGTGACTAAAGAGAGCTTGAGAGTTCCTCTAAAGTGCTTGGGGGAAATATTCCTCTTAGTCGGCACCAAAAACTTTGGGCCTGCTGAGCCACCCCGAAGATCTAAAGAAGTGACTAATCCCATTAAAAGATTTGTTATCAGTTAGAAGAAGTAAATCGGAGGATATTTTTCAATGGATCAGTGTTCCTTACCGACAAACTCCAGGGGGGAGAGTTGGGAGACGGGGCCGTGCGTAAGAGGGGGAAAAACCGAATGGAGGTACGAGGGTCCGCGGGACAATAAGCATGATGTGAGGAAGACGGGAAGACTACAGAGGGGGGTCAAGAATGCGCACAGGTAATAAATTCCGAACCCCAGGGGAACTAAGGTTGGGTCTTAGCAGCACTACTCCGATTCCCCGCCCTGGTGAGGAAAAAAACGCTTCTTCAATTATAGCAACCCCTGTAGAGGCATTCCGAGCGTCTCGACTCAGGACGAGGGTACGGGAAGAATCGTAGAGAGGATGACGATGCTTCCATATCTCCGAACGGCTAGAAAAGAGCATGAGACTGGCGCGGGGGTCCCGGGAAAAATCTCTTGGGAACCTTCTAGCGGAAAGATCGAAAACCTAGGCTCGGGACTGGTTAACAGCGAACCTCCATGGTGACCTGCATCGAGAAGTAAGGGGGCTAGTGGGGAAGTAGATGGGGAATCCCCGTAGGTGGTTAGAAGCAGACTAAAGGGCGAAAGAAATAAACACCCTCTAGAGGCCATCAGTCTTCAGAAGGGGTAGGTAGGTGGACCAGTGAGTCCCCGCCGAAAGGATGGGGGAAGACGGAGAATGGGGGCATTCAAAGGCACGGACGGAATAACTTAAATTAGGGGGGTGAAGGTCGCAGTTTTTGAGACGACAGGCAGGCCTCGCCTCGGGTGGCAAGGAGACGGGGGAAATCGGGAGCAATGATTTCGAGAGAAGAGAGGATCACGGATTGAGGAACGATATCGGCAGGAGTTTCTGCCAGGTTTCAGAGGAGAAAGAAATGGGAAAAGGTGGACCTTTCCACAGTTCTTACTGGTCTGAGAATGCCGGTCTAGATATCTTATAGAAGATGGGGGAATCAATACCGGCGGCGCCTGTGGAGGTTTCACTGTATTACATGGGGGGCACGTCCGCCGTACGAAAAAGCTGGAAAAAAAGGTAGAAGTGGAGGGGTATATACATTCCAAAATCAGGGTCTCAAGGTGGACACCGGCACCCGAACAGCTGGGCACACGAGGGCATTGGAAAAATGAGGTTCCAGGGAGGTCGCGGATCGACGGGGGGGTTGCACGCCACGTCCGAGGGAGGGCAGGAAAGAACAGGAATGGGAGGGTGCTGGCCGAAGCGTGGTGGCGGGGGGTACGAAAAAGGGATTCAGAAGAGGGAAATAAGGAGGGTGGATAGTTAAGGGGGGAAACCGGGGGGGGTTGAAAAACGGCCAGGAAGTGAAAAGACGCGGGGGCGCCGCCTTCTTACCGAAAGGCCGCGAAAGAAAAGCGACTAGAGGGCTGGAAAATTAGGGGAGGTAAAGAGGGGAGAGGGGGAGGGGCTTGGCAGCAGAGGCCGAATGACGGGAAACAGCAGGCGGCGGAAAGAGTGGAGGGAAAGCGGGGGAGGAAGATGGCCCCCGGTGGACCGGAATAGCGAAAGGGCGCGAAGGTCAAGAGAGAAGTAAGGAAGGAGAGTGAAAGGGACCCGGATTTTATAAAAGCCAAGAGAGGAGGCGTGGGGGGGCGCCTCCGACTACTTTTTCTTGGTCACCAAAGGTAAGAGGCGCTCAGAGCCCGGGGACAGCAAGGGACGAAGACCCTCGGCCAGACTAAGGCGGTCTTTGAAAAGGTTGAAAATGAGAAGGGGGAAAGGACGGAAGATCATCGAAATCCAGAAAAAAAAGGCGAAGGGGGGCAGCTTTCGATACGGAACGGGGGAGGTCAAGGAAGAGAATCCCTGAAACTAGGCACGCTTCGAGTCGCTTTTGAGGCCTAAAGGGAAAGGGGTGAATAAACGAGGAGTCACTAATAACAAGGCCTCCTGGCCTACAGAGGAACCTACGAGAGCTGGCGAACAAAGTTCAAAACTCGATAATCGGGAGACCTAAACAAAACTGAAAGGTCTAAAGGAGCCCTTACAGAAGAATTGGAGGGGCTGAAACGGTTTTACCGCTCTTACGTAAAAAACGTAACAGGAGGGGGCTTAGAAAAAGAAAATAAGTGGCAACGGTGGAAGGCAAAGGGCGAGGTCAAATACGCTTTTAAGATGAGTCACAGAAGCGAAGCGCCTGAAGAGAAATCCTTTACAGGAGAAGGATCCGAGAAAAGTAGGAAATTGAGTGTGTACTTTGGTCATGTCTCGCTCAGTGAGCCTCGGGGTGTCGCAAAAGAGGGTCTCTCCTGACCGAGAAACGGGGGAATAGAGGCCAGGAGGGGGGGCAGGCAACAGGAGTGAGATCTTCTAGAGTCCAAGAAGCAGTGGGATCGAAAAGGGCGGGCTTTGAGGGGGACCAGCAAGAAGACTTTGAGGAAGCGGGGGGCGAAGTTCCGAGAGGGGCAAA
>Ga0179593_1307359_pt1 | contig 11541 bp, 9 predicted proteins | sample CZODoug2_1_08_16_FD_185931 | JGI IMG/M metagenome (GOLD analysis project Ga0179593, IMG submission 185931) | Vadose zone soil fungal communities from Angelo Coast Range Reserve, California, USA - CZODoug2_1_08_16fungal (PacBio error correction) | ecosystem: Environmental > Terrestrial > Soil >...
GAGTGGGGAAACGCTCATTGCAGGGGTGAAGGGTGCGAAAAAAAATCAAAGGTCTCCCGAAAGACAAAAGAAATCGAGGAGGTACGTCTCGCTGAAAGGGGTTAAAGGAGGACCTCGGGGGGTGAGGGTCCATTTGAGGAAATCGTCGTTCATCAACTGAATGGAAGGGGGTCGACAAAATCCTTCAGGGAAGGGGTAAAACTCTGAACGGTGAAGAAACCTTACTCGACCAGGGACGGTGGCATAGGGAGAGGGAAGTCCTTTGCCAGCGACGATCGGACGAAGGGGAAAGAAATAGAGGGTGCGTCTGCTAATGGTGCGGGGTCCTCAAGATGGAAAGGGGGAGAAAAGGATTATGGGATACCGTATAGAAGGAATGAAAAAGGAGGTGAAAGCTTCTCTGGTCTGTAGCTGGAGGAGAGTGATCTTTAGGAACTACAAGGTGAATAAAGGGAACGTCGTCTTGCCCGGGGCCAAAGAAGAGAGTAGAACGGGGGAAGGAACGTATCCTCCAGAAAGAAGAATGCCGAGAGGGAAAATCTTCTCAATGGGGAAAATTAGGAACTCGCAACCGTGGAGACACGCGGAGTCTCATTTGCTGAGGATAGAGCAAAAAAGACGGTGGGTTGAAGGAATCTAGGTAGAGGAAGCCTAAGGGACGCTCACGCTCCGACGTTCAAAGAGTCCCCCAACTATGGAGGGGCTTCTATGCAGAAAAGTGACCGTCGACTCACGGTGTCAACTCTACAGAAGAAGAAAGGAGGGAATGAGTCACTATAAGGATCACTAAAGGGGTAGTCACGATGTTTATATAAGGGCGTGTGTGGCCTGTCCATACGGAAGACTCATCAATGGAAAAAACATCCCGGTTCAAGCCGTTATAAAACCGAAGAGGGAGGAAAAAGGCTCATATGGAGGGTGTGGGAAATTCAATTTCCAGGTGCTCCGTCAACGGACATCGAGGGGCAGAAAAAAAAAAAAACCCAGGCCGAGCAAAGAAAGGGTAAATAGAGAGTGGCAAAAAAAAAAGACCATTCTAGTCCTCTGTTAAAAAACAATAAACGGGGTGGCAGTGCGACGTCGTTCTACTATCTGAGAGGGGATTACCCAAGAAAAGAAAGATAAAACGGAACGGCGACCCCGATTGCGGGTCCTTCTTCAATGGAAGATTAAAAGAGAACCGCCTTGACAAGCTGAGTCAGGGTAAAAACAGGGAGCAAAAATCGGAAGAGAGGTTGCAGAGAGTGGCCACACCCTATCCTGCCGGCGGAGAACATCATCAGGGGGAAGATCGTGGCAGGTTTAAGAAAAACACAACAAGGCCAGAAAAAGACAGGAGAAAAAGTCCCATAGTCAGTACAAAGCTGCAAAACAAAACGGGAATTTGGGGGGAAAATTAGAAGCGGGGTCTCGCCCCGATCGTCGAAACGGAATCCCTCAGCCACACCATCCCTCAAGAAGGATTCAAACAGAGGTATGTTGTACCAGGGATACTTCGGACATTTATTTAAAAATATACACCGCGCCCCGAAGCACTTTTAAGAACACACGTCCTGCGGTTCCAGACTAACAGAAAGAGAGAGAAGAACAGGGATAAGGGCAATAACCATCGCTGCGGAGATCCACCCCGGCTCACGAGTGAAAAGTAGTAGAAAGAAGCCTGCGAGGGAAGAAGAAGCCGAAGGACGCCCATGGGGCTCAGAGAAATTCTAAGCAAACCAACTCGCCCATATAACGAGGAGAAGACTGCAACAATAGGGGGATGAGAAAAAAGGGTGCGCTATCACCTGAATGAAATAAGGATGGCCCCGTAGGAGAGAAAAGCACAGAAGCATTCATCAAGGGGACAGGCAGGAGTGGGGGGGAGTTGTGGGCGGAAAAAGCACGTTGAATCTCCTCGTCTAAAAAGGTCTCATTAACCAAAATCGGTTCACCTCAATGTTCATCGTCCCTACAAGGAGAAAGAGTATTTTACCAGGTTTTCCGTTTAGGAAATATCAGATAAAAAGGAGGAAGACGCTTCCAAAAGATTACTAATTCAAGCCGAACAAGAAGGGAGAAGTTCTAACACTAGCAAAAATGAGTATACTAAGACAAAGCCGGCCTTGGAATGTGATAATAAGAAGATCGCGGATGCGACGCCAGGAACGCCCTAGGAAGTTATCCTTCAAATGGAAAATCGAGAATGAACGCTATTTATATAGGAGAGAAACATGCGAAGCCGTGGGGTAGGACATTAATGAAAGTTTTCTTTTTTATTTAAAGGACCTCTTCGCCAACGCGCTTTGACTGAAAGTAAAAGAGAGAAGCGGGTTCGTTAATTCAAGGAAGGGGAGAATCGAGGGTCAGGCTCCTTCCAGAGGGACCGATAATCTGAAAAGATCTTTTCTCGCTTGCAACTGTTTTCCTAAAGCAAAGAGTTGCGACCTTTCCAGTCATAGTATTGGACCAGGAAGGGTATCACGTCCGCGCGGAGAACAAAGGAGACATCGAGACAAGCGATAAGCCGCCTTCCGAGAATAAGGAAGTTATGCACTTCTAGCAGATCAGATCAGACGTGAGCCGCCTAGGGGAATTGTCAGGAAAGAAGATAAGTCCACGCAGACCTATGAAACGTAGAATGCTGTCAAGAGAAGAAAAAAAAAAAAAGGGGACGTTCTTCGGGTGAGAAGGAAAAGGCAGGACGGTCGCCATCGGTCAGCCGCAGACCGACGGAGAACTCTATCTGGGACGACCTAACTGGCCCCGGACAGCGGCGCGAACGGTCAGTCCTCTGATAAAGTGGAAGAGCGAGGCGAGTCGCCGACTCGCACTCAGAAAGCTGAAAATCTAAGGATAAGGAGGGGGGTTGAAGGAAATCGAAGGGTATCACTCAAACACAACAACGAGATGTAAAAAAAAAAAATATAGAGGAGATCAAATTCGATGGTAAGGACCAAGGAGGAAAAAGGAAAGGACGTCAGCGGCGCGGGAGAAAAGTGAGGAACTCTCTCTCGGAGGACACGACCGCCTAGCTGAGGGGAAAGGGGGAGAAAACTAAAAAGGCACGCGATAAGGGTCGAAAAACAGATCACTAGGAGAGATTCTGTCCGATGAAGACTAATGGCGACGGTCCTGCTATGAAGGCTGGTCCCCCGAGCCCAGGACGCGGGCGATGTAAAGGGGGGAGCATAAATACTCCGCGGACTATTAGTCCACGGAAGTGACCTAAAGCATCTTCTCCTAGTACTAAATATGTCGCCATGCAGACCCGGAGGACGTAGCGGTACTTCAAGTAGAAAAAGGCAGATTCACTATGCAAGAGGAGGAAAGAAAAATACTGAGAAAATGAAGGTCTCGATGTCAATAATGCAATTCTACTCGGAGATGGGACCAAAATCGACGCCCAAATCAGAAAGAAGGGAGCAGGCGGTCGCCGATGGAAGATCAGAATAGATGCGCGGACGGGGGAAGTTATATAAACTACGCATTTTTCCTGAGAGGCAGGCACGCTCTCCTTGGGGGGAGGGAATGCTTCTTTCCTCCAAACCCGGGAAGGACTTGAAAAGACAAAAAAATCTTTGAGGAAAAAGGAGGTGCGCTCCTACCGCAGTGAAAAGATCGGAGGCCGCTGCCGGATTTAAGTCATAGGGGGGCCTTGACTTCTAATCAAGCAGAACGGCCAGAGTCTCACAGGCAGGACTGAGTCATCTTTGATCACGGGGGGACCTCGGAACGGTACTGCTAGAGGGCGGGGGGTTCTCCTGACGAAGCGCCTCCCGGTCGGAGCCTGACTTTCGCGAGGAGCTGCGCGCTGGCGATCGGGGAATCACCCGGGCTGCAAGGGGGAAAAGCCGATGAGGCGGGGCGTCTATGATGAAAAGCGGGAAGAGGAATGGTCAGGAGCCATCAGAAGAGGAAGTCTGCACGGATGGGGCACAGCCCGCCAATCCCTCAAGAGGCACGGAAGGTGGGGAGTAAGATTGCTGGGGGGGGCGCTGCTACTTGGTCCAGAAATGAGGATGAGGTCTCGCGCCCTTACAAGAATACCATGCTCCGGCCTCTCGAGCTCTCTCTGTTTAGGTTTAAAATTGGCATTAAGGGACCAGTGGAAAAAGGGGGGGGGAGGATGACGGACAGCGGCAGGAGGGGAGGTCTCTTCAACTTGAGTCAGGGGGTGGGGAAGACCCGTCCTCGGTGATCGGTTTTCTTACTACATTAGGCAATTTTGACTTTACTTAATCGCATTTCTGTGTATGTTAACCGGGATAGTGTGGTGAGTCCAAGTAAGTAGCGAGGTTGAGTATTAAATAAAGGCCGCGAGACACCTGGACTAATGGGAGAAAGCTGTGTCGTTGACGTGTGTGCTTAGGTCTTATATAGACTATGGAGGGCCGGACAGTTCGGACTGACTCGAGACCTGGGGGGAAAAGAAAGTATCGGTGCGCACGTTTGTCTCACTCTTAGGAAGGTATTCGGCCTTTCGGAGCGGCAGGGTGGGTTTGGGGGCGCAACTGGCAAAGGAGGAAAAAACTTTGGGAGCCACTCCTCTTTTGGGGAGGAAGAAAAAACGCACCGGACGTTTAGGATAAATTTGGTAAAAACAAGAGGAACGCAGCTGTGCCGCTTTACATGATGGATGTCGACTCGGCAAGGCCCGGACGAAAAACAAACGCGGGGTCGCGTCAAGGCGTACCTCTCTGTCTGGTCTGGGGTCCTCCACGATAAGGCTCGTCGAAGAAAGCGAAGTGGGTCAACCCAAGTATCTGGGGACCTCGAGCGCGAATGTAATGGTACTGATAGAAAAACAGAGCATGAGGGCAGTGGCGGAATGGTAAAAAACAAACATCTTTCCCGCGTGTTGACGTAGAGACACGCTAACATCTACGCACAAAATCAAAAAGAATTAACTGGGATAAAACCGCGGCGGTGTAGACCGGAGGGAAACAGCGGGTGGACCAGGAGAATTCTTCTCTGAAACTTCGCGTGACCGGCAACACTACACCTCATCCAAGCGTGACGATCACTTGCGAGCTAAGAGAAGGAGAAGGTCGCCAGGGCAGTCGGTAGAGCTCGGAACGGGGGGGGCTACTGGCACCGCCGGGAGACCGCCCCTAAAGACGAGGGGGAAGGTAGAAACATAACGGAGGCGATGCCAGGATTCATGAATTATGAAAGGGATTGAGCAACAAGAGGTGGGGGGGAAGAGCGGGCCTTAAGCCATGCGCGCCAGAGGCTCAACGGTGGAGTGGAGAGGTACCTCCAGTGTGAAGGGAAAGAATACCTCGCGGCATAGTATCTGGACTAGGTGGCTATTAAGTGAGGTCCTCCGTCGCGATCATTTAACAGTTGCCACCAAAGAATGACGAAGGAAGGTGAGTGTGGTCACCAAAAAAAAAAACACCCCATGTTCAACAAAGCAGGCAGCTCATCCCGCCACACAGAGACGGTAAATAATACACAACTTCCTCGGTCTCCCGGTCGAAATCAACTGCTCCGCGAAGATGGGAGTCACCAAACGCATCTTCGCCGACGCAAGGGGTGGGGGAAGCGCCGAGGCGCGCGTCTTGCAGGTCCTGAGTGACGGCCTTGTCCACCCATCAAAGTTAAGAAGGTGTGGCGACAAGTAAGACGTTTCACAGGGCAAAAAGGAGGGACTTTTACCCCGGACAAAGAGAAGGTTTCATTGCGGCCTACGGAAAATCTACCGGACGTCAAAACGATGATACTTGGCTGGGATCAAACTTATATCTATAAAGTCCTCATGATAAGACGTTGAAAGACGGTTCTTCTAAGTTGCCTTGAGCAAAGGACCGACAAGGAATCTGCACAGCGCGGGAACCTCTAAAAAAACTCCACATCTTCAAATAAAAAACAACACGAGGAGGGATGACATTGTGTATAAGTGTTGGGAAGAAAGATACCACAAAAAATGGGGACGTTGGGAAATTTTCAGACCACCCCTCACAGGAAATAAAAAACGTGAAAAAAAAGTCCCAGAAGTTAGGAGACCTTCTCAAGCAAACAGGGGGGGGTAAAATTAAGTCAGAAGGGTGAGGTCCAGGTCAGTCATCTGAGGGGGGGGGCAAGCCTGGTTCTGGGTGGGAGGTCTCTCCGAAGGAATTTGAGGTAAACTCGGGCTCAGTCCACCTGTCTAGAAACTTGCACTTGGGTAAAGCTCTGAATCAAGGCCGTGGCCGCCGAGCGAAACTCGGAGATAGAACCTCCATGAGACGGGGGGGCGTCTGGCGATTATTGTTGAACGTAATGACGGCCTGAAGAAACTTAATCTGATGCCTTTGGTAATTGCGTACCGTCTCGGGGGGTGGGAATGCAAAAGAGGTAGAGGGGTAAGAATAAAGAACGTCATCGTCGTCAGGGAAACGTGACACAAGCCAGTCGAGCCGGAGGAAGCGACTGCGCCCTCAAGTCGACGGAAGAGCGGATAGGGGGTCTCCTTGCAAACTGGAGTCCGATAACCAAGGGGAGAAAGCGGAGAAAGTCTAATTACTGCGGTCATACGTGTGACACGAAGTCTCCTTCTCATCTCCTGCGCTCAGGCTCAGAGGGGACTACTCCGTTGTCGGGCCAACGAGGTAAAGGCGGGAAGCAAAAGGGGGGGAGTGAGTGATATCTGTGCATAGCTCGACCAGACAGAGATAGGGGAATGACGGTCCCTAGAGGAGACAGAAGGGGGTAACTTTATCGTCAGCCAGGGGTTAGAGCGGGCGTGGTGGCGGGGAGTCCGCAGAAGGGAGAGAAGAAAACAAGGTGGAAAAAAATCCTTTTAGAACCACCTCATAGGGAAGAAGGTTACCTCTTCTTGGTGGTGTTTTCTGAGCTGCGCGGTCCCAAAATTAAAAACCGAGCCATCTGTTGAACCCCAATGGGACTCACCCATCATCGTAAATCGAACTGATAGCGAAGAAACAATTAAACATTCGAGCTCGATTGAAAAGAGAAACCTTGGCATTGCGAGTTTCTGCGACGAGCGAAAAAGACTTTTCTTGAGAGAAAAAGACTGCGACAAATCGAACCCCGATTTCGCGTATGCAACGAGGCAGGACGAGCAGACCGAAGGCAGGGGACCAGCGGGGAGACGGGGGGGGAGTAGAGACCCACCTCTAATCGAACGAGTGCGAAGAATGGACCACACCTCGAGATGGCGACATCAGCGTGGGGAAGAAAAGTCTTTCATACCAAACCAAAACCTAAATTCTAAAAAAAAAGAAAGACCGCCAGCGTCCATGCCTCATTAGAATGCGACAAAGCTTCTCAACGCGAAGTGTGTCGTGTGGGGGTGATTAATATAAAAGGAAAGGGGATTCCCTATTAGATCGGACTAAATCCCAGCACACAAGGCAAAAAAAAAAGAAGGCCAAGTAAGGTCCAGTCTCTTCTGCCAGTTATGTCCGATACGCGCCCAAAGGAAGCACGGGTTAAAAAAGCCGGTTCCAGAACTCCCCCCTGTATAATGGTACGGTAGACTCTGAAGCAACCCGATCTCTTCTGACGTAACCAAAGTACCCGGGGAGTGAAGAAAAGATATCCCGCGCAGGTCCGCGGCGTCAAATCACCGACACTTGAGAAGAAAGGGTTATCCCCAAGGCACACGAAACGAGAAAAATATCATGACGAAAAAAAGGGTAGTATTAAACTGGAGCCCTGTCACGATCGGGCATTGCGGAAAGTATCTCCCAAAACAAGCACATCACCAATTTGCGTTCCTCGTGGGGAGTGCGGGGGAATTAACCCGCCTTTAACAGACGCTTCTATGTGGAAATAAAAAAGCACGATAAAATCTGCCATTAGTTAAAGCAGAGAAAAAATGCCATTTAAACTTAATAAAGGTTTATTAGGCCCGCGCATCTCTCGAAAGCAGCGGGAATAAGCCGATCGCGACACGCGCAGGAACGCGAACCGGACTAAGGCCGACAAGGGACAGGCGACTAAAAAAAGTTAGCACTAAGCCGATTCTGACAGTTTGAGAATCCGAAAGGTAGAGGATAAACTGCCATTCTACCATGACGGTATCAGTGATGGGAACGGCTAGGGTAAAGCAAAGCAGGCAGCGTGGGTCTTAAAAGTAAAGACATTCTGGTGAGGGGAAGCAGTGAGCAAGCTCTCTTTGACAGTCAAGTAAAATGGGGGGACGATCGGTATTCCCACGCGGGCCAAGCTTCTGAACCTTCCATCGGCGACGAGATAGTAAGAAAACGGGGGGGCTCCGTAGGAACTGGTGGCCGATCTGCACTATTTCGCTTTTCCGGAGGACATAGAAAAATTGACGGGGAGACAAGGCCGAAGGTCCAGCCGTGCCCTCGCTCCAGGCTTAAAAAAGGGCCGTCCTCAGACGTCCTAAAAGGGAAAAGAGGAGCAGTCACGTAGCCGAAAAGGGCTGGAGGGGCGGCCCGACTTCACATCGGCAAGAAAACCAGAAAACGTGAGTCTCTTTCTCCCTCTCTAACGTCCCTGGGTGGCCCTTAGTTAAGGAGAAGATCGGCCATAAACTTCAATCCGACGACTCGACGAGAATCTGGAAGAAAACTGAAAGGGAAAAGGGAACTGCCAGGGCGCGCGGCCTAGGCCGCGAAAAAAGAGGGACTAAGACTCATCGGAGAAAAAGGAGCCCTCCGAGCGGCGAGGTGAAGCCATAGAATGAGAGAACAGACTCTAACAACAAAGGGAGGAAAGAGAGAGGGATAGCCAATGACCAGGGGGATGGTAAGACCCGAGGCAGAGACGGACGGAGGCCTGCTTCTATGTCGCGACTCGGTCGAAAGGAGGAAAGAGAAAATAACTGCGGACTTCCCTGAGAAGAGTCAAAGATGGAAGGAAAAAACAAGAATAGAAGAGGGGACCAAATCGTCCGACTGTCTTCGGGGGAAAAGCTGAAGAGGGGAAAGTCAAGCGAGAACCAAAATAAAAAAACGGCCTACCTACTTTCAGAGGGGAGCTATTTGAAGCTCAGAAAGGAGTCCTGCGTACATTAACTTAAGGGGAAGCAAAAAAAAAAAAAAAAAAACCCCCCAAAAAAAGAAAAAACACAACTCCTACCTCATGAGGATCACAGTAATCTGAGGGCACATTAGAAGAGCGAGACGAATAGACTAGAAATTTGACTCGGTTTCTCATAAGGACTGAAAAATCTGACGGGAGAAAGTAAGGGACTAGATGTCCTCCAGGAAAGGTCGGGAAAATGGAATTGCCCACCCAACAAGGCGGGAGAAATCGATCCAATCGAGGGCGACGAGGCGGAGGCGCAGACAAGATGAAAGAACTGATAAGGATACCCGAGAGAAGGGGACTAAGTTCAAAAGGAAAGGGAGGAAAAGTGCTTTCCTCAGCAAACGGAGGTGTAAGAAACCAACGCTGCTCAGTGGTGGTAGATACCTACCTTCTCGTTGCAGAAAAGAGCTGGGCCTGCCGTAGAGGAGAAGGGAACGGGGTCGCGTCCGCTAGATTTATGATTCAGAAACAGAGACGCTTATTCGTGCTCACGGGGGGGAGGAAAAAGAGGACGGGTCGAGAAAGGAGACGGGGTCAAGGGAGGATCGGCGTGAGGAGAATGATTGGTCGAAAAAGGAGCGATTTTCAGCTCGACTCACGTCTAAAAAAGGGGCCCCAGCTGGCGGGTTTGATAAGAGACGCGGGTTATAGGAAAGTGGGCCTCAAATCGACCGCGGCGCTCTGGTGAAGAAACGACACAAGTCCACGAACGAAGGTCAAGTGGAATGCATGCGTCTGGGGAGGTCTCTACGACGGGCAAGAAAGGGGAGGTCGGTTAACAAGAACTCGAAGAATAACGTCCTGCTACGGGGGAGAGCATCGTGAGATGGGATAGAAGTCGAGGCGACCCGGCAGAACTGGGGATTAGAAAAGATGGAACTGAGTGAGGGTAATCGGGGGATGAAAGAAGTAGCAGGTGTGGGGCGCCCAAATATAGGGTGGCAATAGCATAGAGGTCAAAGGGTATTCATCAGGTTAGGATTTCAAGGGAAAGGTTGGGTTCTTAAACCGTGCTTGAGAATTTTCCGGTATCTGAAGCATTCAGAGAGCATGGGAAAACGGAGGGCATAAATGTCAGTTTTTTGCATGGATCGTCCGAGAGAGCAGGGGGGAGTCTTGAAGAAAGGAATTACTCGCGCTCACACCCTTAACGACAGTCGAGGGGGGGTCTCCGGAGTTGTCCTCTTTCTATCTGTCTCTCCGTAGGCTAACGATTTGGGTTGTGAAATACCGATCTTCAAGCTGATGGCGAGAAAGGAAGAGTTGTATACTATCGAGCACCGCAAAAAATGTCTTAGACCAATTTTATCCGAAAATCGAAAGGGGAGGAAAAAGAGGTTCTGGATCCTGCTCGGCTCCGGGCCGAATCAACATAGGAAGAAAGGGTCGCCGGAGCCGTCGCTCTAGGGGGATGGGTCCCCACGAGACGGCTCGTCGAAAAAAACAGCTCAAGCAAAAAACCCGGTTTAAGCTGGTGACCTAGCGCTAAAAAAAAAAGAGACGTCTGCGACATCACAGCCGTCGCAGTGACGAAAGAAAAGGGGCAGAGGGAAGATGGGAAAAGAAGGGAGGGGGAGTCGGTAAAGCGACCACGCGGTCCGAGCGACAACAAAAGAAAAGGGTGAAGAACGTGACCGGCTTTGGTAATAAACCATGCGCTGAGGAACCGGGCTGCAGAAGAGAAATCTGGAATCAAAGGTCTTCACAAAACTCAAAGCTATCCAGTGAAAAACGAGAAAAGGTGGACTCCGATCGTGAGAAGAAACCGGGCGGAGTATTTGTCGCGCGAAGGTGGAGTCGAAGTATTCGGGAGACACACCAGTGAGCATCATGACCTAAACTCTAAAATCTGTTTGGGAAGGGGAGGGTCGGAAGATGAGCGCCGGGGGGAGGGAAGAAAGACGACGCTTGAATGCACCAATTTTAACGCGAGAGGCGCCTGGGGAAAATCCGGGCAACGCCGCGTGCTACCAGGTGACACGGGACCATTCCAGGGGGGGAAAGGACGAAGAGCTCGACAAGGAGGAAAATCGTACGAGAACAATGGTTTGGGGACTGACGGCAGGAGAGATGCTCGGTTTCCACCTGCACAAGAGAAGGGAAATGTTGTCTCCTTTCTTCAAAAAGAGATACATCTCTACGCCCGAAGAAAGGAAAAAAGAGACGGTAACGCAGTCCACTCCGTAGGACTGTAGGGGCCGTCAGGGGAAGAGCAGCAGCGGGGGAACAATATCACGCGAAGTCGCCGACGCACCAAGAAACCGAGCATGTCGGTTGCCGAGCAAGAGGCAGAACTAAGCGCGATGATTCGAGAAATTGCAAACAAAAAGGGGAAAGAGAAGGGGGAAGAGCATAGGGGACACAATCAATAATCAAAAGGTCAGTAGGGGGGGCCTCACCAAAATACGAAAAGTAGGACTTGGCGACGAGAATACCTGGACCTAACCCTGGTACGTAAGGGGAAAACCGTTGCTAGAGAAGTGAAAATCAAACGACGTCTGGTACGGGTAAAGGGGCATATCTGAGCAAATACCTAAAGGAAGTAAAGACTCC
>Ga0179593_1323949_pt1 | contig 11541 bp, 11 predicted proteins | sample CZODoug2_1_08_16_FD_185931 | JGI IMG/M metagenome (GOLD analysis project Ga0179593, IMG submission 185931) | Vadose zone soil fungal communities from Angelo Coast Range Reserve, California, USA - CZODoug2_1_08_16fungal (PacBio error correction) | ecosystem: Environmental > Terrestrial > Soil >...
GTTTGAAGTTCCCTAAGAAGGGCCTGAAAGATGTGCCGAGTGAAAAGAACGCCGTCAGATTCACAAAATTAGAAATGAGGAGGAGAGGCTTGAGGCGATAAGCGCCGGCGGGGTCTAGAACAAAAAAATGGACAAGAGGTTTTCATGGTGGGGGGGCAACCCTTAATCCTAGAAGTACCTCAGTCTCGTTAGGACCAAAACAGACCGCAAAGGGAGATATTGACGGTCTTCGGAAATCAAATTGGAAGGAAATAACCTTGCGACAACTGAATTCGTCAGGAGCCGTATCCCGAAGAGGTCGGCTGAGATTGATGACTGAAAAACAGGCAAAGCGAGAATCCGTACGACACTGTCGCGGGAGGTTAAGAGAATTTGAAACAATGCCCTGGGAACCTGAGAAGAGAAGAAGTCTAGAAGAAGGCAAGAAGGAGCGCACATCAACAGCACATCCTGATTTGAGCCTGATCGAAAAACTTGAACAAAGAGGGCCCAAGGACGAAAGGAAACTTAAGTGTCCTAAATTCTCTCTACAAGCCATATAACACGACAATCCGCAACAGATGATTCCAGGACGGGATGGAATGGAAGTAAGCGCAATAAATTGTTATATGTGCAAGCCAGGGGTCGAGGGAAGAAGAAACTCCTGTACCAAAAGTCTATAAGATAGGATAAAAGATCTCACATTGGGTCAAGGAGATGCGAGCTTCGAGTCGTCAATGCGAGAATGCAGGGGTGGGCCATCAACAATAGGGGCCTGCAATTGAGGCGCAGGAGTGTGAAAACGTAGTTAAACGCTTGCCTTCAAGGGCATCGGGAAGGGAGAAGCTCAATCAGAAAAAAAGTCTTGCTCGGGAAGGTCCGGAAAATCTCAGAAGTGTGAAGACTATCCTTATCGTACCAGCTGGGTCAAAAAGATCGATAAGAAAAGGGGGGGAGGAAAAGTTTCAAGGGGAGGCCTCCCTTGGGGAGAGAACGAAGCTCAGGTCACGAAGAGCAAAAAGCAGTCAATTAATGAAGGAGGGTGAGGGAACGGTTTAAGAATAGAGTCGCTGCTTTAAAGAATCAGGCGACAGGAAGGGGAATGGAGGGCCGAAGGGGGAAAAACAGCCGGAACTGGAAAAGGGGATGCCACGAGAAATGTCAAGGGACTGTCAAGTGGAAAGCGACGTGTTGTTCACGCTCGGAGCTTTCGGACAACTGAGGCTCAGAAGGAAAACAAAGGGGGAGGAGGAGCAAAAAGGCACGGCACTAATGGGGGTTGATAACTCATGGAATCTCCCGGGCGAAATGGGTTCAAGACAAGGAGGAACCAAGAAAGGGGGCCCAATTTGATCCATGAAGATGGGGGACTGAGTGGTGGTACGCAACCGGACCACCCGGAAGATTTCGGAAGGGGGGTGTCAAAGGGGATGGCACTACTGCACGGGGCATCGGGCGTTAACAAACGGGTAAGGGGTCTAGGAGAAACGGGAAAGAGAACTACGGTTGGTAAAAGCCGTAGATTTGGGACCGGCGGCGCCTTGGATGGGGGGGAAGGGGTTAGCCAAAAAAGAAACTGTGGAAGGTGAGGGAATTGGTAAAACAAGAAGAGCAGTAATGCGCGGATAAAAAAGTCTGGGGGCAAGGTAGTGTCAAAGTTGGGAGAGGGAGGAAGACCTCTAAGAAAGGCGTTTCAAAAGAAGTGCGCCCCGGGGCGAGAAGGATTAATGCGTAACTCGAAAATTCTTTATAACACAAGAAGGCTTAACAAAGGACGTCTATCGTATATTCATCCCAAGGCGGAGGGGAAGGGAAGTTTGAAAACCGCCAGTAATAATAAGAAATTCAGGAGGGTCAACGAAGTACGTGAATGTAATTCAAGACAACTGCCGGGGCAATACAACTGGACTGGACGAAGGGGGAGACAGACAGTCTACGTCTCTGCAGGGAGGGGGCTGGGCAATAGGACTTGACAAGAGAAGGGGGGGGGGAGGGGGGTTGCCGACCGGACCACCAAGAGAACTCGAGAAACGAGGGGCCTCAAGGGGGGGAAAGAAACAAGAAGGTCCCGAGCTAACTGATGAGGGAAAAAGGGTATTTTAGCAGGAAACGGTTGTATCATTGTAGGAAGACAAGGTAAGGGGTAACAGTAAGCAAAATGTCATTACGGTAGTTGTGAACCAATCAGGCGGGAAGTACTAGAGGGAAATAATGGAAAAAGGGGGAAAACCCTCTAAAGACTGAAAAGGGGGGATTTTGAAGTCGTTAATCCAGAAAAGAGTGTGGGGGCAACGAAAACATAGTAGAAAAAAATAGGAGAGAACGATCAAGAGGAAGGCGGCACAGAAAGAAAAAAAAAGAGGATAAAGAGAATAAGGGGTAAACGTACATGTCCCAAAAGTGGAAAAAAAGGAGCAGAAGTGCCGAGTAACCAGGTTCTATAACATAACCGGGAAAGAAGAAAAAAGAATTAAAAAGCAGAAATTAGCCCGACTATACAATGGTTTACAAAGAGGGGTGGCCCATGATGAATAGGTCCTTAGAATGGGAAAGGCGTGGAGTCAGTCAGGGGTTTCATATACGGAAAACGGAGAAACTGCATAAGGGGAAGCGAAAAAAACCCCTTGGCAGAGGGGCCGGGGGGTGTGGTGAATCACGAGGATGACAACGGTCATGGAGAAAAGCAATAAGAGGGTAAAAAACGAGTGGGTGCATTGGGGTTTACGGTCAAGACTGAATGGCTTGACTAAACAGGTCGGAAAGACAACAGGAAAAAGGGAGGGCAAACACGGATCTTAAGAACGAACGGAAAACAGGGTCGAAAAAAGGAGGAAAGAGGACATAGTGGAAGCGTGTGGGAAAAAGGGGCCAAAAAGAAGGTAAGAAAAAGAGGACCCGGGCCAGGGGGTTGTTGAACAAATGCTATAATACGCACTAAAAAGTGCGGAGCATATGTCTATGCACTATTACTCGTAATCTTGGAAAAAGAGCTCTGACAAAAGATAAAGGATTTGAAAGACCAATTACTGAAATAGGCGCGGTCAAACGTAGACCGACGATCCAAGATCTGGGGGAAAAGAAGGGAGAAACAAGGTAACCTAACCTACGCAAGGGAAGGCTTATTCTTAAATCAGGGAAAAAAAGACAGAACGTTGACTGTTGCAATTGGGTAGGGAAAAAAGCAGACCTAACGAACTTGGTCGCGTAAACAGAGAAAAGAAAAAGGATCAAACCTGAGGAGCAGTGCAGTAAAAAAAAATTATGAGTGCACTAACAAAGGGCTGTTGCAGGAAACCCCATATCGGAACAAATGACCCTAACAGATGGTTGGGAGATAGCCTTACTATGGGGCGGGTACGATAGGAGTTCTTTCTCCATCGGTAAAAAAAATCACGTATAATCTTAGTGGGCCTCGGGAATGGGGTAAGAGAGGATCACGGGGGGGGACCACAGCAGGGATCTCCCGGCGACTAAGGGGGGGGAGAACTGGGGAAGGGAATTTCATGTCGAGTCAACAAAACCAGTTTGGTTGTGAGGTCGCAACTAATTTAGGGGAAAGAAACTAGAAAGGAGCAACAGTACTGGGAGCGGTGAAAGGAAAGAAGGTCTGGAGGAAGGCGAGGGACCCTGGTGCGCAGTTGACCATGGGCCTACCCGCAGACAGTGCAAAGGGAAAAACTTGGGCCATGCAATGTTCATGGGGGGGGGACCGTCTTCGGGGGGGGGGGAGAGCAGCTCCAGGTCCAAAACCGTCGACAAAAACGGGCGAAGAACAGGAACGCAAACTAACGAGGGGGGAAAAAAGGGACAGCAAAAGGAACGCCTAAAACGCCGTATAGGAGAAGGGCTCGGATAACACACAGTTCTCCTTTTCAACAGGAGGAGGGATAGTGGAATTCGACAATCGGAAAGAAGGAGAGACCTTGCGTTGGAAAACCGAGACAACCTCGACAAGCGAAAGGCGCGCTTCTCAGGTAAGTTAGATGAGAAGGTTGGAAGCAGGGAACATACATGTTTAGGCAACGGGTGTGTAAGCGCACCAACCAAAGAAAAGAACGACTTGCCTGAGCGCGTGTTCTCAAAAGAAAAGGGGGTAAGGGAACGGGAAAGACCTGAACAAAAGTGTGTAGCGGAGTGAAAAAGAAAAAAAGAAGGGGAGAAGCATCAGGAAAACACTCCTTTAATAGAAATTATAGGTGAAAACCAAAACCTCCTCTACTTGCGCAAGGTCTATGAAAACACGGAAATTTTCAACATGGAGGACTCAAAGAAACAGAGTCAAGGAGGAAGACTTCTGCGATGAAAAATAAGCAAAGGTGGAAGGAGGAGTAGACGTAATCTCGCTCTGCATACAATGGCGGTCAAAGACGATTGAAATCTCCTTCCGGGAAGAAGGAATCTATACCTATTACAATTTGAGGGATCAATTCGATATAGAGAAAAAAAAAAAGGGAAGGAGGAAAGGAGGGGCAGGATCCTAAGGGAAAAGGGAGAAAATTGCATCAATGACCCGAATTTAGTCAACTTCTGTTAGCACGAAGGGAAGGGGAGAAATAAATTAATTATACGGATGCCGACCAAATGTGGGGAAAAAAGTGTGAAACCGAAAATCAGTACGGATAACTCAAAAGAGGACGGAATGGCAAACGCTGTTGAAAGGGTGCCGGCTTTGCCCATAATAGAGTTTCTGAGCCCGTCTCGGTTTTGGTGAGGGGAAAGGGGGAAGAGAGGTCATAGAAAAAATGAGTATCGAGTGGAGAGAGGAGACCAAAGTAGGTTGAAAATGCCGGGCTCAGGAACCGAAGGGAAGAGAAGAAACGTTCTAGGTGGGTAGTCGTGTGTAAGGGGGGGGTACCCACCTTCGGGAAAGCAGAGAAAATCGGACTCAGGGGCTCGGGGGTCCCGGGGTGGGGGGAGAAATGAAATCAAAAGTGGAAGAATAATAAAGATTCATCACAAAACCTAATGATAAAGAATAAGGGAAAACCGAGAGGAGTAAGGGAGCGAGATAAAAGGAAGACTGCCAAAAAAAGGGGAGCGGAGGGAAAGCTAACACTATCCTCTTTAAAGGATGTGTATTGCCCTATCCCTCTAAGAGAATTAGGGAAATGGGAGCTTGTCACGGTAAAGAGGGAAGGGGGGGAGGGAAAAGAGAGACAAATGTAGCGATTGTCGTGGGTGTACCCGGCAGGGTATAAACCCGATGTACACACTGGAAACAGGAGGGAAGGGAATGTGAAAACGGAAGGAGGCTTGGCACAGATGACAAAGAGAGAAGTTAAACTAAGGCTCCAACAACCGTATCTAAAACCAAAAAAAAAAAAAAAAAAAAAAGAAAACGAAAAGAGGTTCGCGGTATGATTCCGTGGAGGATCCCCTGAAAAGCTGTTGCCAGTGAACCCAAACTGGGAGAAACTGTGAAAGGAACGTCCACTGGACAGGAAAGGAAAAAGGAGAATAAGGGCCTGTATATCCGGTAGCGTGAACAAGTAAGGGGACCACCGGGGAGGGGAAACTAAGTGATAAGGAGGTTGAAGATGGGGAAGGGGACAAGGAAGGACGATCTTCCAAATCAAATATATAGGGAGAAAAAATGGGGAGGGTAAGTGCAAGGGGTGACTGGGCATAAGAAAATGAGGGGGAGTATCAGAACTGGTAACGAGAAGTAGCCCGCAGGGGTTGGTGGAAATAAATTCCAATAAGAGACAAAGTATATAATAATAGGGTTCTGTTTCAATGCCCCAATTCTTGGGGTTCCCGATGAAAGAAATACGAATCCATTTGCGAGGGGAGGGGCTCCAGCCGATGATAGTCCTTCTGGGGGTACCGCTATTGACGGGTCCATGGTAGGCGAGGAAAAAGTAGTGGGTACGCCTTGGCACGTTGGGCGAGCTTAAGATGAAGGTAATAGAAATAGAAATCTAATCTGTTACGTGTGCATTTGTTGCCCGGCAAAATGTACTTCCAGTGCAAGGAGAAAAAAAAGTGTATCCAATAGGAAGAGGCTCAGAAAAAACGTGGAAGGAGACGGGGTGGACGTAGGTCGTCAAGAATGAAACTGGCCGGTGTTAGAGACCTGTTCGTGCAAAAGAATGAAACAAACAGAAAAAAGGGGACGTAAGAGTAAAAAAAACCGCGGGAAAAAGAAATGAGACAAGGGGGAACGGGGGTAGAGTCATCCAAGACCGGTCAGAAGGGGAGATTCACGTATGGGCCGTAGGGGTATAGTAAATAGCTCAAAAAGGGCTCCACAGGGGGAAAGCTATAAGAGGAGTCAAGGCAGTGGGAAAAGAAAAACGAAGAAGGGAAAAAAATGTTTGTTTGTAATTATTCGCGAAAGAAGGGAGGGATTGGAATGAAACAGAAGGGAAAGAGGTGACTTAAAGAAAGTGGGGAAAAAATCGCAAGATAGACACTCTTTTGTGGTTAGTTTCCAGTCGGAGGCATAAACTATCTTCTTGTTTTTGAACTGGGAAATACTGGACCGGGATAGGGAGGGGATAAGGGTCGCCGTCCCTGGGTAGGGGCCCCCACATTCGAGCATGTGCACCCTATGATCCCACGGGTTCAATCGGTGAGAGTAGGTGCGGGGCATCTTCATAGGTGACAATCTAGAGGGGGCCGTGTGCCGGATAAGTCGCGAAAAAGGGGGGAAAACGACTGGGCTGCTGCGCACTTAATTGGCCCGCCGCAAACTGAGGCTTAGAACCAAAAACGGGGTAGCACGACCGTGAAAAGGTGAGCCATCGCGAGGGGCCTGCGTGTCTTGGAAGTGAGGAGCCTAGGATCGGCTGCGAAACGGGGGGAGGCGGAAGCGGCAGGGAAAGTATGCGGTTTCCAGACAAAAACGCATGAGAACTATTAGACGTTGAGAAGCAGGCGTAAGAAAGGTGATTCTGAAAAGGGCAGGGGGTAATAAGTACCGGCAAGGAGTCGGTGGCATTAAGAGTCCGGACGGGGGCCGAAGGGGGGATTTGGAAATGGCGGGTTTACCAAGTAAGACAGGTCCCGAAGGCAATTAAAATAAGGGGGAGAATGGTGCAAGAAGGGAGGATACCGAGTGGGGCTATGACTTGGCAGGGTTCCAGACGGAAACTGGGAGCGTTCAATTTATCAATTCAACAGGGGAAATCAAAAATTTTGCCACCACTAAAAAGTGGCAATGCGTGCCATCCGAAGTAAGGTTCTAAAAAAAACGCTGAAAAATATCCACACGCAGCAAAACAGTGGAAGAGATAACATAGAAATGGAGCGAGGAAGCACAAAAACCAAGAAAACGGACAGTAACTTATAGTGGGGCTGCCGCTAGCTAACCCCTTTTACACCCGTGTTACAAAGTGAAGAAAGGGGGAAGGACCAATGCACAACAGACGAAGCCGAAACCACAACAAGGAAATCTTCCGGGAGAGTCCGGTCTTCAAACAAACAAAAGAAACCAGAAGTTGGGAACCCAAAGAGGGAGGGGTCAGGAATCACTTGGCACCAAATACTAGGGCTCGGCGAAAGAACCGCGTGGGGATCTCATTTTATATTGGACCGATTGTAAAAAAATTCAGCGGGCGAACAGGGAGGACTCGGGCTCCTGCCCTAAAGGCTTCGAAAGTGTCTGAGACCTATAGGCCGAAAGAGGGAGGGCCACACAAGCGCTGCAACAAAGATCCTGGAATCGAAGAATCTTCGCTTACCACGAAAAAGTTTAAAAATGCCAAAATTGGATTGGGGAACGGATTACCCCAATGTGGTCACCTGATCTGTTGGCAACAGCCCGGAAGGAATCTATTTATAAAAAATCTTAGCACCATTGGGTGGATGACTTTTCAGCGCATAATCGCTGACCCTGTAGAAAGGATGATCGAAATGACGGAAGAAAATCAAATGCGCTACCGGGTTTAAGAGGTGAGGGGGGTGTATCGGTAATTGTTCCCTTAGACTGCATGAGAGTCGCTCTTCTGACGAAATAAAAGCAGCACCATCAGCCAGGGTGACGTGCTTGGCAGAAAGAGGCAACAAGTCTCCAACGCCAAGAAGGCGTGCGGTAAAAGAAGAAGTCAGTTGTATTTTCCTACCAAGCGATAACGTCAGCTGCGCCCCGAAAGGAAGGCAGGTGTGGATGGAAGGTGATTTCTAACGCATCTACAAGAATTGGGGGGAAACGATTTTTCTCAGGAGATACGAGAGCCATCACGAAGGAAACCCATGACGAAAACTCACAAAGGGGGGGGAAAAATAGAGAATAAACATGGGTTGCAGTGGACCGGGGGAGGGGATAAGTAAGAGAAAGGGAAATAGGACAATGGATGTTGCGGGATGCGATTTTGCATCTGAAAATCAAGATAACACTTGTGGCCTCCATAAGGGGGAAGTGGGTAATCGAACTAGGAATAGAGAAATTAATGCCTCGTTTACCCGCTTAGCCTCAAGGCGAAAAGGTGGACGGGGGACAGACGGAGCGAAAGTACAAGGATTGGTGATTCGACTGAGGGGGCAGGCCGCGGGGTGTTGCCCTGGGAGTCGAGCCAGGCAGAAGACCGAAAAAGAACGAAATGTACGGAGATAGCCTGGGGGAGGACCGCCTCCTTTTTCGATCAAACGACTCCCAGTGTAGGGTGAGCATCCTTAGCAAATGGGGGGTTATATACAATTTGAAAGTTATAGATTCCGTTAGTCTTTTGACTGATAGGCTGACGGGTATGGCGGGGCCGCACTGAAAACAGACGTGAAGGGACGTCGGGCACGAAACGCTATTAAAGATTCGAACCTTGGGCCTTGGTGCAAGCGAGGGTGGGATTGTTTGACCTGCTTTCGGGGGCGGGATCAAAAAATAGGCGGACGGAAGGCGAGTACCACGCCCGACGAAGGGTGGTGTGAAGAAAGCCATGGGAAATCTCACTAGAGATGCCAGAGTCGTGGTCCTGCAACGGACAGGCCTGGGGAACTCGACAAATATTTGGGGGTCAAATTGGTTCTGCTTTGTGGTTGACGCCCCGGACCAATCTTAAGACTATTTCGAGGGGGGTTTCGTCAGGTGAAAGAAAAAACTGTGGCCCAGCTTGAAGGTGGGATTGGTCCGATTGCTATGCAACGCTACGTTACGGTGTGTGCCCTGAGCAGGAAAGAGAGGTTTTGACGGCGGTCAGACTATGGGGTATGGTCTGGGATCATGGTAAAACTTTGGAGCGGGAGGTGTGGAGTGAGCAAGACGGGAGCCACCGGGATACGCCGGATCAAGCTGTCAAGGGGTTCAAAGGTGGATGACGGCGACTCTATGGAGAAGCGACATTTCCCGGGGGTATCCCTTTTAATCAAACCCTCATCGAGGCAGGGGGGGGGGAGAAACCCAGCACCTGACTTCTACAGACCCGACTCTGAGAGGAGATTGGGAATGGCGCAAGCTGTCAGATAGTTAAAACCGACCATTTCATAACTTGCAGCAAGGACAGGATGTACAACGAACTGTACTGGGAAAAAGTCAGCGGACCGGCGGTAAAAAGAGGTTCTTTAACTGCGAATAAAAAAAAACTCGTACTGATGCAGTCTTTGGCGGACAGCTATTGAGGCCCGGCTAAGCTTAACACAGGAGCAAGCGATACCTACAGGTATCTCTGCAAGACACGCAGCAGATCGCGCTGGCGCAGGAGTGCACGGGAAGGGAAAAGTTGGGATAATCCGAGGGGGAGACCAATCAAGACGGGTAAGTACGGTTTATAACTACCGCAGGAAGATTGACAACAAGTTAAATGCAACAGCACCCCGCTCTCCAAAGATGAACACTGAGGGGGTGCCGAGTGGGGCACGTACCAGGACGTGAGAAATGTGGCGATCACGGTGCCAAGTAGAAAAAATCACAAAAAATAGCTATGAGAACAGCGCCGAATAAACAAGTGCAAAGATGTATACAGAAGGGAGGCTAAAACTTTTCGAATTCCACACGGAGAGTGACTCTAGCAAAAAGAAAGATACCACCCTTACATACGTGGTGGGCCAATGCATCCAGTATTCGTATACTTGCCAGGGTGTGGACTCCATTGAGATCGTTCGTACCAACCGCACGGGAAGCTGCATTCGTGGTTGGAATCATGGATGACGGTAACGAGGGTGATTGAAACCAGCGGAATCATTGACCATTGGGGGGAGGATTTTTTACGGCCGCGATTAGTTGAAAAAAATGTCTTGGGAACCGCCACGAGAAATCTAACCTCAAAAAAACACGTCGATCGGCCGTGAGACTGCATATGGGGATAAAGGTTCAGCCAATTGGTCCACTCCGGAACCCTATGCCCCGCCGGGGGGAATATAGTAACAGGAAAGAGGACGAAGTGGCCTATTACACGAGACTCTACGTACTAGAACGGGTGAAGCTAAGGGAACTTAGGACCGGGATAAATCGGTGACAAAAAGACCGACTATAAATAGGGGACGGAACAGTATACCTCCGCAACTTGGAGGTCTTCGATCAACCGACCCAAGAGGAGCGGCCAAGTTGTACGCACACGCAGACAACCTAGACTCCCTGGGAGGAAGCATCAGAGTTAGGTAACAAAAAACAAGCGGAGCCAGTTGAGGTTACAAAAATATGCTGCAACCGCGTTTGACAGACTCAGGAGGAGAACACGGATTCCTGAATGATTGGGAGGGACATCCGGAGGGCATCAGACGAAACCGCGTATAACTTATTGGAAAAGCCGGGCCGCTCCACGAGCAAAGCACGGGATCGAGATTATGTTGCCGGGTTTCCTGGAAAGGGGGCGAGAGGAAGAAGAAAACAGAATTGGGGCCCAGAATGCGATTCAATAAAATCCAGGGACATCAAAAGGTGCGCAGTTTCTTAGCTCATGCTCCCGCAGTTTGACCCTTGTGCGCAGGGGGACGCCGCCGGCCTGTAAACTGAGGAAAGAGGAAATGGGGGGTTTGAAAGGGTAGGCTCCTCCGCTCCAGTCCACCCGTCGCCAAGAGAGGGCAGGTGAAGAACCAAGTTCCCATCAACAAAAAAGAACATCAGTAATACGAAGGCTCAAGGGCATAAAATTCTCGTTTCACGGCTATGAGGAGGCCGAGCGTGGAACCCCATGCTTGGAAGCTAAAGCCCTCCAGCGAAAGGAACGAAGACCGGGGTGGAACAGGATGCATTATCGGTGTAGAAAGACTAGTAGGCAGGGGTTTAAGTGGACCAGTGGAAAAACAACCTACCAATAAGAGACTTTAGTCGAGGAGCCCAAAGGGGTACGGAAACACGTCCTACGGAAAAGAAGAAGTGTAGCAATCGGCTCCGTGGGTGGTAAACCCCAGGAAAAAAACCCGCAGCAACAGGGAGCACTCACATAAAGCATGAGGAAAATAGAACTTATAAAGGAAGCCAAAAAAAGAAACACGATCAGAACCGTATATTGTAGGCCAATCGCAGGGGACAAATTCAAAGGGTCCACTCGTCAAATACACTCTCAACGGTCATATGACAGGATTGCCGGCAACAATGTGGGAAAAAGTCGCCAGAAAAGATAGCGAGGAATATGAAGGAACTCTAAGGTTGACCTATAGGGATGGATGCAATCTACCTATAATAAA
>Ga0179593_1405789_pt1 | contig 11541 bp, 13 predicted proteins | sample CZODoug2_1_08_16_FD_185931 | JGI IMG/M metagenome (GOLD analysis project Ga0179593, IMG submission 185931) | Vadose zone soil fungal communities from Angelo Coast Range Reserve, California, USA - CZODoug2_1_08_16fungal (PacBio error correction) | ecosystem: Environmental > Terrestrial > Soil >...
CCGCTGTATCAAACAGAATCTCAATTTTAAATTTGATAAAAAGACTGCGGCGGGGGGCGTGGGAGACACCCAACGAGAAGAGAAAGGAGCGAGATCTGAGGGCTCTTTCATGGCCAGCGAAAGAGAAAAAGAAAGATTAACGTAGAAAAAGAAGGAATGAACACCAACCGTGGGGGGAGGACAACATGAAAAAAGGCACTTCATCTCTATCGGACCGGCGACGGAACCGGCAGAGGAAAAAAGTCGCGGCCAAAACTGAGAGGGGAGGGTTCTCCTGTGGTTTCCTGTGTCGGCCGCAGGATTAGGTAGTAATTACGCATTCTGGGGAACAAAGATCACCTCAATTGAGTTGACACGCTTTGAAAAAAACGCCTATATCCTAAAAGATGCCACGGAATAGGCCCATGATACGCTGGTGACTGAGGATATTTCAAGGGACAGAATAACTAGTCACAAAAAACAAAAAAAGGGGCAGATCAGAAAAGGCCAAGCATCAGCAGTTATCCTCAAAAGAAGGCGCTACTTTCATATGACAACATGACCTCCGTATAACTTCTTTATCTCCGGTATAAAAAAAAGCTATTATCTAACAAGGAACGCACTCGTCAAAAGGGGGTCACTCGTCGGGCAAAAGGTTTCTCCGAACATCGGAATGACTATATGGCGAGAAAAACTGAGTGCCAAAACGAGGGGAAAAAGTAAGAACAACCTGCAAAAAGAAGATATGATAACTAACACGGGAGCAGAGGAACTAGGTCAAAAAGGAATAATACGAGAAAGAAATCAAAAAATAACGTGTAAAGGGGCTCCTCCCTTCCGATTAGGTGGGTCTAGAAGCCGTCTAACTAGCTACAAGACTTCTTAGTCTAAATATAGGTAGGGTGATTTTTCAAAGAAACATGGAGCGGGACCAGTCCGTCGGATAAAAGAGGGAAAGAATGTTTCGGCGAAAAGGGGAAAAAAGACACAAAATATTCGACAATTCCTAATGACAAAAGAAGAAGAAAACAAAAGCGAAAAGGAAGAAAACCGATATCAGGAGGTCAACTTCGCAGAAACTGGAGAAACCAAGGGCTGGCCTGCAGTATAAAAAAAAACAGGCCGAGAATACGGGACTGGAAGCAACACTTATCTGAAGGTGAAAACGAACTTCATCTGAGGAGATCATGTCACGTCAATCGGAGGGGGAAATCTAGAGCAATTAACTAGTGCTAGGGAAGGGGCGGCGGCTCTCCATAAAAGACAAAGTGAGGGCATCACTGGGCGAGAGAAAAGGATAAAATCAAATTCTGGTGTCGATGCGTGATTGAATCAAGGCCACACTTCATAATCAGCTCAGGTGGGGGAAGGAGTTGAGCCAAGGACATCCCGGAAAAATTTAATGAAAATTGGTCTTTTCTGAGATCAGAGAAGAGGGAGGCCGGCGAATATACGAAAATTCCCTGAGAAGGTAGGGTCTCGGCGTTTTTTGACTGGGGGGAAAGGCGACCTGAAGGATTGAAAAAGCTCTGGGGGGGATAATCTTCCTGAAGTGAAAGAGGCCAGCCGCGCACGAGTATGCTGTTGAGGACGCTGTTCAGTCAGCGAGCACAGCCCTAAGGGAGGAAAGATCGACGGCCAAAGCGGTTTATAATTAGGGAATAGGGATTGGTCGCGAGGACGTGAGACCCTGAAATGGGATGGGACCTGAACAGAGATAATTAGGACAAGAATCGAGGGAGATGAGTCCCAGGTGCAGTGGAAAACGAGAGATAGGCCGGAACCCATAATACTGACCGAAAACGGTCGATCAAAAAAAGATAGGCGTGAAAGAGGAAATTCTCAAGCCTCGGACTAGCGATCAAAAATCGTACGCAGGATTAAGGAGAAGTGGCGTGCGATATGCAAGGAATACTTAGATAACGAGTATTCGAAAAGCACTGACTCATATAAAAAACATTCGTCTTTCTAATCTAAATCGAGCGCTCCAGAAACAAAGTAAACGACCCCGGACAAAGGCATTTTGCAGAGGAGGCAGGGAGGTAAGCGCGGCTAATATGAGCGGCGACTAAAAGGGTGGTCCTACCCTGAGGGGAGGTATCAGTGGTGTTTTCTGGAGGCGTCAAGCTGGAGGCTGACGGGCTTGGAGGCGCCTCTAGACCAGAGAAGGCGAGTGGGGGGATCATCAAAGCGCCCTACCTGGGTGTACAGTATCCAGACAAGGGGATAGCCAAGACGGAAAGAAGGTCAAAACATCGGTTAGGGAACACAAGAATCCGTGCAATCGGCAAAGACAAATACAAGACTAGGAAGAAGCCGGGAAGAGAACGCCGGGGGTTGGTTAGACGAGATCGAAAGAAATCGACCGGGAAGCAAGATACAAATGCAGTGAAAAGGGCCCTGTAAATGAGTGATGCAAAGTCAACCAAAAGAACCATCTGGCTTATGCCGGACGCGAAAAACTATTATTAGGTCTGGGGTTAGAGAAGTCCAAGGCCGATCTTTGGACATTCCTTAAAAGAGTGCGACGACTTTGCTCGTTAGTCAAACGTAGGAGAAAAGATCCATACGGGGAGTGTCGTGCATAGGATAACTGAAGCCTGCCCCACTCCCATATAGAAACGACATCAACGATCATTCGCAATGTCGTCCTAAAAGCCAGAGGCAGAGGTGGCGTCAGAGAAAAGAAAAAGGCGATGAAAGAACATTATAAGGGATGGATATTTCTAAGAGATACCACGAAGATAGGGCGCTGCGTAGGCGAAATGGGAAGAAACCTCGAAGCAGCACCACCACGGGGGATATTGGGAAAAAAGGGTAGAGAGTGAGCCCGCAGATAAGGAGGCGAAGCTGCGACACTCTCAAAACTAAATCAAATTTGGGGGGCCAGGTAAGAGGGAGAAGAGCGGAGCAAAGGGATTGGTCCAATGAGGGGGACAAGAATCAAACTTCAGATTTGATGGAGACGATGAGGGGGAATTCTTCTTAGCCTATAACAAAGCCAAAATCCTGGTGGAGGTCAGTGGGAGAAGAAGGGTGACGTACTAGGAAAAGGTGAGTGAGGAGGAGAAAAAGAAAAGAGGGACGCCTTCAACATAAAGCAAAACTTCGGGAAGGAAAAAAGAGTGAAAAAAAGAACCATACATCATAAGATGACGAAGGGGGAGGGTCACTCCTACGGGGGGTGAACGCAGAAGCACTGACGTCGGGGAAAGATTCTTCGGGAAGAACTAAGTTCCGTCGGGGGGCCTGGCATTCAAACAACCAATCCAACTGGTCTTCAGTCGGGTGATCAGAAGGCATAGAATGGGCGGAGGTGGAACCGGTTAACAAATGGGAGCTGCGTTCCATGGTAGAAACGAAGGTGGCGTCATTGGCGAGCAAGAAACGGGAAGAATTGTACACCCCAAGGAGGGCGGTGTATTAAGCACATAGTGGGGGAACTTGATTTACTGGCGTCGCAAACATAAAAGAAGAGAAATGAAGATAAAGAATTACGCCTGAAGACAAAACCTTTATCACTGTCCTCTTTGTAAAACTAAGTCCTTGAAGTGGAAGCTCAGAGTAGGGAGGCACAGGACTCGCGCAGGAAGGTAATTGTCCGGGTAAGAGGGTAATGGGTGGGTTTCGACAGAGGAGAAGCGGTGAAGAAAGAAAGCCGCCTGTTTGAGATGGAAACGGTAGAGGGAATCTCATGCTTGCGCAGGGGGGAACAGTCTAAAAGAGAGAACCACCAAATTCAGCCGGGTAATCTGCGTCGTACCTCGGTGCCTGCGGCTTAAAAAGAAGGTCTGGAAGAAATGTGATAGGGCCTCACTAAAAAGGAAAAGGAACCATAGGGGGCGAGTCAGCGGGAAGAAGGGGACTTAAGTAGGGAGAAGATTTGGAGAACCGAAAGGAAGGCATCAGTGGGGAGTACTATCGGGGACGCAATGCAAAGGGGGTCGACATGGAAGTAAAGCCTCGTTAATCAAGGGGATCTAAAGACATGAGAGATAAGACTCATCTATCAAAATCTGCCGGAGAAAAGATTTCCGTCTACTCTTGGGCAAAAGGGAAAAACATCTTCATATTGGAGAGAAGGGTCAAGAAAGAAGAGGAGGTCTCGAATTGGCGGAGAATTGGAAGGCAGAGTAGCCCCATCGACATTCAGAATATTAAATTCCTAAAAGAAAAAACGGTACTGCGAAGAAGCTCTAGTGAAAAGAAGTCTAGATTAAACAGAAGGATCAAAAAAATAATACGTAATGACAGACCAGAGGCCTGGTTTCGGTAAAGAGTCCGTCATTCCTTGTCAACAAGTCGAAAAAACGGCGATAAATTATGTCAGTGTTGAAGAATCGGCAATCCAAGTCCGACAGCCCCAAGTTGGGTAAGTAGCAGAGTCAGAAGCGGCGAGGATGAGAAAAATCTGAGAAAGAAAATGTTTCTGAAGAGTCAGAAGAAAGGACGCTCCGCGAGCGCCATGGGTCTAAGCGCTCGAGGAAGGCGGAGTTTTCCGATTATCAGCAAAAGGGGGGGGATGAAATAGCGTGTGAAGCATTCACTCGGGTTTTCTGCACCGAAGGTGAAAGGGGGTAGTTGTTTTGGTGTATCCTCATAAGGGCTCTAAAGAGGAGATCCGGAAATGGTCCCAGATCCGGGTATAGAAGAAGATTGGGGTTTATTAGGGAGGTCCATAAGTACTTCGAATCAAGGTGAACTGAACCTCAGCGCACCGAAAAAGAGGGCGGTGCTGAGTAGAGCACGTATTGGGAAAGTCAGTAACTGGAAGAAAAGGGACGAGTTCAAGAAAAACCGTGATCAAAGAGGTGACGGAGAAGAAAGTCATGCAGCCACCCTATATAGATCTTCGCATGAGTATGAACCGTCGGTCAAGCCGGAGGGGGTCGTTGAGGAAGGGGGAGGGCTTCAGGTTTTGAAATCGCGTAAGTGATCGGCGGGGCAGGAAATCATCTGGGAGGTTGAGGGAGAGAAGCCCAAAGTTTGCAACTCAAGGACCGGGGGGGGAACTTCCAGAGAGTTCAAAACCAAAAGCATGTTAGCCGCAACGTAACCAGCGGAAGCGAAGGACGGTTACGATGGTTAAAGGAGGGGAACTCCAGGTTGGTAGAACAGATAGGGGAGCATCACCAGGCCCGACGAAAGCATTTGAATTCTAGAAATTGGGCACAAAGAGACCGTCGGACATGACGAATTTGGGTGGGAGGGGGTTATCGAAATTATATTTCGCGTGCCAGAAAAAGCTGGAAAGGGCGTTTGGTGGAACCAGTATGCTCAAGGGGGAAACTACGCCGAACAAACACCGATCCGTGAGGAGAAGGTCTGTCTTTATAGAAAAGTTATGTCAGAGAGGCGGGTACGCGACAGACCATGGGATGTATCGGGTCAGAACGACTGGAATGCATCCTTCGGCACTTCATGAGAAAAGCACAAAATTCACGCATAAGCCCAACTGTCTCTCGAGCGAAAAAAAGGAAGGGGAAAGGGGACGGGAAAGGAACGGTTCATGAGAGGAAGAATTAAGCAGGCTTTACAAAGGGGGGATCCCAGGCATTTGTCAAGTGGACATTGTCGGTCTTCGGGAAGGGGAGGGGAGGGGGGCGCGTGGTCAGAAGGGGAAACCAACGATTCTAATTCAGGTCTATCGAGTTAGATCAAGAGAAGCGTTGGCAGGGTAGCCAAATCAGACCTTCCGGGGGGTGACCAGGAATACCCTTCATTCCTTTCAGAAAAGAACTCTCCAGCGTTTAGGTTAAGGAGAAGAGAACAAAAAAAGGAGGAGGAAAAATATATAGATCCAAGCCCTCTGGATACCAGGAGAAAAGAGGACTTTGAGCTACCATGAGTCTTCAAAGTTGAAGAAACGACCACCCGAATCGACGCATACCTTATAGTATAAGAGTGAAAAAGTTTCCGGTGGAATCTAAACGCGCCCCAAAGTACATTCGGCGCCTCCTAATGGGGGAAGAAAAAAAAACTGAGGGGACCACTGTAAATACATGACGGATGAGCTCGTCGTCGGGACAAGATTCGAAAGGTCAAACCTGGATCAGGGGGTTGAGCAGAAAGAGGGTCTGGAGACTCTGGGTTCGTGGCTGACGCATGCTTGACGAGGAGTGACCGGACAGAGATTGAGAAAGGAAAGTCACAGCAGGTCTGTCTAAAGGTTTCCAAAAAGAAAAACGCGCCGAGATCAAACTCAGTAACAAGAACGTCGAAGGGAACCTATCTGCTGGGGGTTTCGGGAGTGGGAGACGAGGAAAGGGCGAAAAGAATCGTCACAACAGAGGGAATCTCGGTCTGAACGAGGCATGAGCCTTGGGGGAAGGAAACAGTATGGGAAAGAAGACGGTCGATGCACAACATGACCGCCGGGCTACAGAAGGTAGCGGGCAGGGGGATGCGCAGAGGAGAGGAACGGCGGAATGAAACAGAGTCACCGGGTCGAGTTATGCGCCGGAGTTCGGTAAGAAAAAAAAGTGCGGGGAAAGGGAAGTGGTACTGCAAGAAAGGGGGAAGTCTAAACAATGGACTATCTTCACTCAAAACTTCTCACCAGGAAATTAGACTACAAGACGTAAGAAAAGTCTGGGAGAACGTCCTAGGATAGAAGAGAAAAAAGACAAAAAAAAGAAAAAAAAAAGACTAGATAACTAAAAAAAAGAGAAAGACACGAGGGGGGTTCAAAAAGAGAAAAATAGAAAGTCAAACAGAAAATCCTCAAACAAAGCAGAAGAAACGAGAAGAACCGGATTTTGACCGAGGCTTAACGAGAGAAAAAGCAAACGGGCGCGACCGGGGGGAGAGGAACTTGATGGTGTCCTACGGGGAAGAGGAAGTCAATTCAGCGTAACTCGCCTAGCTTTCTAAAAAAAGAAAAAAGAACCAAAAAGACAAAATAAAAGAGACAGGGAAAATACAAGAATAAACAAGACTCCAAACACCTATTATAATGGTGAAAAAGGATCACATCCTTTCCGAGGAGGGAGTGGGGATTAAAAACACCGATGTCCCCCTAGGTAACGGGAAGAGCCTCAAATATCTAGAGGAGGAAAAAGAATTAAATAAAAAGGAAGTGCTCGCAGAAAACTGCTACTATTCAGAAAAAATGGCGCGAAGCGAGCGATCTGGTCGTCCAGAACATCCTGAGCGAGATGTCTAAGAAGAGAGAAAGGGGATCTGACGAAAAATCAAGTTAAGGGTGACCTACTGTCTGGGGAAGAGCCTTCAACGCGGAAGAAAGATTCCCGAGACGGTGTGATCTACGGGGGACCACCTGAAGCCGCCTATTTGCGAAACAAAAGAGAAAAGAAAGTTCTGGAGGCGCATGGGTCGGAAGTGATAGAGACGGAAGAAGCGAGTGGAAGGTTCTATGGGCAACGGTTTTTTCGCGGACCGGGGGAGGCTGCGAGTCAAACGGCGAAAGGACCTTCAAAATTTCCTCTCTCCAAGCAAAGGACGAGGAGGGTAAATGAAATCAGAGAGGGCGCTGAAAAAAAGCGCCGAAGGCAAGAGGTCCTCACGCTTGATGGTGAGGAGGGAGAGGGATCAGTGGTCAGAGAGGAGTCGAAAGCAAATAGATTAGAAGGGAGACCCTGTACCAGCGGGAAGATCTAGGGAGGTCTGGAATGGGAGGCGCAAAAAGATCTCAATCCACGGAAACGATGAGGCCGGGACCGGTCTGAAAATAGGGGGAGATATAGAGAGGATTGAACGTTATCAATTTACTCCAAAGGAAGAATCACCTCAGAAATACGAGGAACGATCTGTAAGGGTCAACAGTTTGCTGGGGAAAAGAGGCTATACAAAAAAACCAGACATCGATGTCACCTTTTCAGTAAGAACTTCTCAATATCAAACAGGAGTCTTCGCGGAGAGCGAACTCTTAACTGAACGGGGAAAGAAAGGAAACGGCCAATGTGTTTCGCTGCAGCTATGCCTCGCTATAAAGATGAAGAAGGATCTCCTAGTTGGAGAAGACACCAAGCGCATTTTTGCGATAAGGGCACGGGTGATCTTCATTGAGGTGGAGGGCAAGTCGACAAAAAAAGGAAAAGAGAGGTGCGTCAGAGCTCACTAAGGTGGTGGGGAAGGATAAGACAGGGCTACGAAGGGGGAAAGCCGGAGACTGACAGGAAGAAGGCAGTATGACAGAAGCGAATAAAACTCCACAAGAGGAAAGGGGAAACTAATCAAGAATTTCTGGGGTTAACTAGAAAAAGAGAGAAAGGGGGGGAACTCAGGTACGGGGAAGACAAAATTATGGCAGTTCCAGCAAGTGACTGCGCCGTAAGACCACCAGGTCGCGTTCGTACATAAAGGGAATTAGAAAAGAAAAGGGAGGGTTGAAAAGGACAGGCCACGCTACCTTTTTGAAGGAGAACAGATGTCGGCAGACTGGGTGTCCTAGGAATGACAAACGGGGAGGCAGCCAAAGAGAGCAATATTACCAACCTGGGCGGCATCTGAGAAGCAAGAGAAAAAAAGCCCAGAAGCGAACAAGGACAGGAGAGCTTCAGTAGTAGGGTGAAGAAGGGTCCACCTAGGAAGAAGGACAAGTTGGAGGAGCTACAGCGAGTCAGGAAAAATTCTAAGGGAACGATTATTTAGGAGCCAGACTAAAAAAACGGGAAGTGCGTGGAATAATGCGAGAATACAACAATAGATATCAACAGCACACGAGTAGATGAAAGAGATAGGGGTATAGAAGAGCGCTACACATAAGAGAGAGCACCTGATTCTTCATATAATTTGAGCACACTCTGCAAAAAGAGGGAAGTGGGCCAGCGCGGCACTACGCAATAAGGGGGGAATTGGCCGGGCGATACAGGACTGAACTCTTCGACTGCATCATTGAATGGATTCTGGAATGGATGTCGTGGCTTGAGAAGTAGCATATTAGACTAGGGTCATGGCATAGGTTCTTGGATACTCCTTTGAGAAGACGTCAATGGTAAGGAGGGTAAAAAATGCCTAACGATTGCGTAGGTTGCCGGGAAAGCTTGAACCAGACCTTCGGGGGTTCGTCGGCGGGAGAGAACCGAGCAGGTGTTTACTGGGCCATCGGCCAGGGCCCGAATTCGTCCTTTAGGAGTCGGAGTCGGATTAAGGAGGGGAAAAAAAAGTGGTTCGAGGGTGAAGGGGAGGGCAAGTACGGATCTTGTAGGGAGTGAGCGGGAAACGAAGGTGGGGGGAGTTGAAGTTTGGGGTGAATTTCGATTAACCGGGCTTTAAGGGAGGAGAGACATTTACTTACGGGGGGGGAGCCCAGTAAGTTCGCTGGATGATAACCGACTGTCATGATTGAGGGCAGCAACCTGAAGAACCGACGTGCAAGGAAGGAAGAAAACTGTACGGTCCTCTTGTACACTGAATCTACGCAAGGGGGAGTCAGTTACGCCGCGAGGAAGAATGGAAACGAGGCGCAGAGGGCAAAGGGGCAGAGGAAAGGGAGTTGTAATTTGTGATGAGAAGCAAGCGAAGGTCATGCTAAGGTAGAAAGGCGCATGGGTTGGATATGAACAGCATGCGGAAGGGGGAAATCGGGCCGAGCCTGATGGTGAAAAAAGAAGGGGAAGAGGAGGAAACACCTTAAATGTAGACGAATTCAGAGATGACAATGGGGGGGGGGCTGAGCTTTGACAGTATACGCCAGAGCCCACGGAGAGAGAACCTTCAGGATATGTCCTGATAGGGGGAAGCGAATCTTAAAGTCTGGGGGGCAAAAGGATGGTAATCAAAAATGGGTAAAACAGGGACAGGGGAGTACATGTAAGAGGACAGCTTAGTTCAACATCAGCGAGACAGAGGCCTCCGATATAGAATCTTAACAAGAGCTGAAGGTCTTGAATCGAAAAGGGCGTTAGAACAAAGAGTAAGGGGGGGAAGAACAAACAAATCTGGCTTGGGCTTTGGGTGATTTCCGGAGCGTCATAGAATTCAATAGCGATCTGGAAGGACTCAATAGAGAAAAAAAGTTCTATGGTCATATACAATAGAGAGACTAGTTGAGGAGAAAGTAGACTGAGAAGCATAATCAGGTTCTCTATAAGGAAAGACCAAAGACGGGTGTTTTCTGAAATCTTCCCGAAAGGAGGGGGAGCACACAGTCAGAGAAAGACACGGCTCTGCTTGTGGAGAATTTTTTTACGCGCGGAAAACACAAAAGAAGGCCCGTCCGAACCCTCATTAGGGGAAGAAGAGAGGAAGCAGACTGATGATAATCCTTCGTCATTAGAAAGGCCGAAGGGAGAGAGGAGATCACGTCGCTCAGGGATCGGGATCTCGTGAGAAGCTGGAAAATTACCACATTAGAGAAAGGCAAAGCAATCTGGAGAATGGAAGAAGAGGGGTCGAATTAATAAGCCGGGGTGGTGCTCGCCTAGCATTCAAGATGAAGGGGGGGGTGTTTATCAATCGAAGGAGGAAGACTACAAGCAAGGGAATTTCCGCAGTTTTGGGTCACTGGGAAAATCGTTTTTGATTTCTACGAAAATGAGGACTTATGGGGGGAGAAGTACTTGTAAGATCATGAAGAATTTGGGGAAATAAGAAACACTCGTCGCAAAAAAAAGAACCATCTGGTCGTGGTCTATAGGAGGAAGATGGTTCAAACGCATAAGGGGAAAAACCAAAGGTCCTCCGAAGATCACCGTGCAGACGAACAGCAGGGGAAGGAGAGGAGCATGGGAGGCGCCAGAAAAAGGAGGAAGAGGGCTGGACGGGATTTTACTGATAGCTGCCGTTGGCGGGAGTCTATGGCGTGTTGACTCGCCGGAGTGAGAGAGGGGAGAGATATACGGGAAAAGGGAATTAGGGGACAGAGAAAGCATTTTTGACACCCCACTTGTCCGCTGAAAAAAGAACCCAAACCCCCAAAGGTTGGCTGGACGCACAGAGGAAAGAAGGGAGAGAAAATGGTGACAGAGTCCAGTTGAAAAAGAATTGAGGCTTTCAGCACCGTCCCGGGAAACAAAAAAAAGAATGAAGGCGTTAAATGTGGAAAAGTCGCCTGAAAGGAACGTGCTTAGAAACTTCGAATTGAGGACCTCTAAAGGGGAGAGAAAGTCTGGTGAAGGAGGTCGACCGCCGAAAGAACAAAAACCCGCCGATAAGGCTCAAAAAGTCGGGAGGATTTATATAGGAGATCTAGGAAGGAGAGAACCTCAAAAGGTCGGTAGTGTTGCACAGACGAGTCCCTTACAGCCTAGTTAACCAAGACTTAAGAGCAAAACCTATTCTCCTACTCAGAAATCTTTCACATCCGATCGAAAGAATGGACGGGTTCCTGCGAGTCCACGAGCGCGGAAAACAAGAAGGTCTTGGGCCAAGGTGGGGATCAATCGTACAAGTTTTTCAAGATCTTCAGGGAGGGAGGAAAGCAGAAGCGGCTTTGGCTCGTTCGCAGAAGGGTCAACAAAAAGGAAGGGAGAAATATTCTTGTCATCAGTTCATGGAGCGGGAGCAACAAAGAGGAAACCCCCCACCAAAAACAAAAGAGCCAGCACCGAACTCCTCCGTGGCGGACCAACTTGAGAAAGACGGTCTCAAGCGTTATTG
>Ga0179593_1423284_pt1 | contig 11541 bp, 16 predicted proteins | sample CZODoug2_1_08_16_FD_185931 | JGI IMG/M metagenome (GOLD analysis project Ga0179593, IMG submission 185931) | Vadose zone soil fungal communities from Angelo Coast Range Reserve, California, USA - CZODoug2_1_08_16fungal (PacBio error correction) | ecosystem: Environmental > Terrestrial > Soil >...
TAGGTGGATTCGGACTGAAAAATCAACTGGCTGAGATGTCCATAGTTCACATGGACGCGAGAGTGACGACCGAAAAAGGTGTAAAGCATAATTAGAAGAGTAGGTTCGTTGGGAGGCTAACAAGAAACCAACAAAAAATTGAATGAGCTTGAAGGGGTCACAAAAAGCCAAACAAGTGAGTAAAGGGGACCTAAACGGGACACTCGGGGGATCGAGACCCAACACGTCAAAACCTGGTCCGCACATACACCCAGATGGGGTGGAGTCCAAAAACACATGCTGTCAAAGATCCCACCACAAAAGAGGGAGGACGAGGCCCTGGCGGGGAGGAAGAGGGCAGGGGGGAGTAGGGTAGTAAGGAGGGTAGTGAGAAAAGGCAAAAGCGGGTGTGTTCGAAATCATGATAGAAGCGGTCCAGGAGTCAGGGTTAGGCGGAAGGGCAATTTTGTCTCGAAAAAAAGTTTAATGGGAGGGGGAAAAGAGACCGGGAGGGGGTTTGGATGAGTGGGGGGGGATCCGAAGACATTAAAAACCATTAAGACCAAAAGTGACTTAGACCGAAGGGTTGCTGTCAGAAGGGCGACAAGGAAACAGGGCGAGCGGATTAAAACCGGACGGGGAGAAAACAAAAGACTATCTGGGCAGAGCAAGGGCAGAGTTTTTAGAACTTGGGGGAAGCAGGGGGGCACGCAAATTATGTCCGGGGGCCATACCGCAAACGCGAAAGGAAGGGGAAAGTTCCCGGGGAGGGAAAGAAAAAAAAAAAAGTTCCGGACACAAGTACCAGGTGGCAATCTCAAAAAGTCCAATGGAACGGAGGGGTGACGGGCATTAATAAGATGCCCAGGGGGGAAGAGAGGGAAAAAAAAAAAATGTAAAAAGGAACCGGAAATACCAACAGGGGGATAATCGGGAAAAACAGACAGAATGGGGGGGGCGTAAGGAGCTGAAAAGTCTCAAAAATCTTTTTGAATGGTCATAGGACATTGACACAAAGTACGGGCGGATGGAAGGGGGATCGAGGAGTTTCTCACCGTGAAGTGGACTGAAATGGGGAAAGAAAAACTTCACGAAACAAAGGACCCACTGTCTTTTATTCAAGATTTGAAAAAACTGGGGAGCAAAATGAGGAGAACAAAGAGGAGCACTAAGCAAAAAGGAGCGGCCTGGGGTGGACGCGAGAAAAGCAACAGTTTCCACGGAAATATTCTTGACAAGGATCTGGAAAGACGAAAGGGGGGGAGAAGCGTCTTCTATTATAAAGCAAAAAAAAAGGAGAAACCATCCAACACAGGGGGTCACACTTCGATCGATTGGCCAAAGACATACCTCGCAACAAACAATATAAAGAAAAAAAGCGTTTTGAAAAAAACCAAGTACGATCTCTCAAGAGTGCTTGAGGGGGGGGAATAATCATCGGGGCCTTGAAAAGAAAGAGAGAGTCCGGAGGGGGGAAGGAGGATACTTGATCCACTCGGGTAACTGAGGGGGGGGGGGAATCGGCTATTCTTGGGCAAGGTGCGCGACGAAGAACATCGGGCAGGTGGGGGACCAGTGCAATGGGAAAAACGCTCATCATACAAAAAAAAAAAACTGAGATTGAGAAGTGGCTTGGGAAAGGAATACGGCACTTTCCCACAAAGACAAATTGATAGTCTAAGGGAAGACAGATCAGAGACATAGGAAAGGGGAGGGAACCAGACAAAGGATCAAAAAGTATAATCATCCCGTCAGTAACCGATTTTGCACGGGGGACAAAAGGTCGGGAATATCTTGACAAGGGTGTGGGGGGGCGGAAAAGAGGGAGGGACGGCGTGCGCCAGGAAGGGAAAGATGGCGAAAGGGCTGGGAACTGGTCAGCGTGAAGCGCGGGAAAAAACACTGAGGGGGAAGTAATTGCAACCAGGTAATTAGACAAAGGGGAAGCGGCTTAAATAGTTCGCAGTTCGGGGGACAGAAGAAAGGGAGGGTAAAGAGTTCTAGCGGAGGTCCAAAATTCGGCTGACTTGCACCGGCATCCCGGAAGCAAGTCGGATGACAATGTTGGTGCGACAAAGGGGGAACTACTGAACGGGAGAGAGGACCAATCCAAAACTGAACAGTGGGCAAAACAGGGGGGAGGGAGTCGCGGAAAGAAAGAAAAGGGGAGAGTGTGCGTTTTATTGGAGAGAAGAGGAACCCAGAACTCTACGCTCTGGGGGAAGCGGGGGAGAAGAGAAATAAAACTACAGGATGGGGTTGAGCGACTTTGGGGGGCGGCTAAGCGTCCATTGGTGACGAAACTTTAGCTAAAGGGGGGGGGTCGGTTCCATGGCGGTTTCTTTGGGTCACAACAGGATGGTAGTCAAGGGCAGGTGCACGACCAAGGGAAAAAGGGGGAAGTGTAGGAAAGGAAAGGGCAGGAAGTGACAGGAAGACCCCAGTAAGGATGGTGCCATCTAAGGGAAAGCTATTCTAAGTCGAAGGTATTTGCGGTGGTAAAGGGGTAACAGTTTCAAGAAAAGGAAAAGAGGGGGGGGAGGGCAAAGAAAAAGATAAAAGAGGCTGTGGGGAGAAAAAACTGGACGGAGGGGGGGGTGGGAATAACTTTTCAAAAGGGGATGACAAGTATTCTTAAACAACGCTTCCATATATGGAAGGAAAAATGGGGGGGGACGAGATGGTGCGGGGGGGAAAGGGGTTCCCTTGTCGGGAGGATTGATCAAAAAGAAAAAGAAAAGGATTGAGGCAAAGTTAAGTAACGAAAAAAAAAATCTGGGGAGATGGGCAGACCTCGTCCAGCGGCCCTGCATTAAGGGGGGGGAGAGGAACGAAAAACACCGTTCTGCGTTTGCTATGTCAGAAGAAAGGGAAAAAGAAACGCGATAGGAGCAACGCAGACGGAAAATAGAATGATGGTGACCGCTTGGAGGTGGTCTAACTAAATACGGAGAACAAAGAGCGGATCGGATGCGGCAAGGGGATGAGCGCTTGTTGGACTAGGAAAGAGGGGGGGAGGGGGGGGGGGGAAATCAACTGCGGAAATGCTCGTTTGGAAAAGGACAAGGGCCCAAAGAAAACGGCTTGAGGCACGAAGGGGGCGGAAAGGAGGAAAACCAAGAAAGTCCCACACCTGGAGGACAATGTTGGGGGAAATTGAAAGGGGGGGTGGTGATAACAGAGGGAGGGAAAAAGTCCGAACTGAGCTAACGAATACATCTTACAAGGGGATCAATGGTGTCCGCAAAAAACTGAAGGGCTCCAATTTGGGTTAGTAGGAGAAGGGGGCAGAGACAAAAAAACACAACAGCATGAGAGGAGAGGCGTGATTGAAGGAACAGATGGGAGCCCCAATTGCAAGACAGCGCGGGGGGAATTGAAGTCGGAAAGGAAGGAGTTTATAGGAGTCCAGGTAGGCGATATCTGCGCCTAGTCGGGTCACAGCGGCTGGGCGACCATTCAATTGAGACTCAACAGGGAAGCAGGTGTGAGGGTGACTTAAAAGTGAGGAAGGTTTGATCAATGGGGGGCTTGATTGGAGGGGGGGAAAGGAAAACGAGAAATTGAACTAGGCAAGGAAAAATGGGGAAAAAAAAAGGAGGAAGAAATAGGGAAAGCAGCCGAAACGAGGAAAACGCGGAAGTCAAAGTCCGTCTAAGCGGTAAGAGGAAGAACAGAAAAGGCGCATTTGATACAACTTGGTCCGGAGGTCTGGGAGGACTATTTAAGTCGTAATGTGGAGGAAAAAATAGGCAAAAAAAGTGGACACACTCGGGGAACCACGCGAAGAAAATGATCAGGCAGGGGAAGAGAGGTTGAGAGTTGGAAAAGAGGGGAGACGGGCTCGGTGGGAATGTTGGTGTCAAAAGCGGATGGCTGGCTTGAAAGTGAACCAAACTCAAGGGAAGGTGGAGGGTTGATTATGCCCAAAAGACATAGAAAAGTCGAAAAAGGTAGGGAGGGGGCAAAAAGGTCAGAGCCCATAGAAAGGGAGTGTAGAGACACGGCTAAGCCAGACAGTGGAAGCGTTAGAAAAAAAAAAAAAGGTTTCCGACCCCCACGCATTGATGCCAAAAGGAGGTGCTCAACGAGTAGTGGGAGAGAAATGGGAAGCAGTGGCAAGGGTAAGACAGAAAGTTAGCCGTAGGATGGGGAACATTGGCCAAACAAGACGTATTGCAAAAAAGGGGGGCTAGTAGGGGGGTCGGAAATAGGAAAGGCAGAAATGAGAGCAAAAGTCCATGGGACGTGCACAAAAATGGGCGCGTTAAGGGGGAACAATCCCTCCCAAAGATTGCAAAGTGAAATCACCTGGACCGAACCAAACAGCTATATGCCACTCCACCGGTGGGGGGACCGGGAGCCTAAAGTCAGGACAAAATAGATGGGGGGGAAGTGAAAGAGAAGTTGAGCCAAAGAAGGAGAGGATGAGGGGGAAAAGGTCTTGTCAACTAAATTTAAGAAAAAAAGACGAGAAATGTCTCGCGACATGAAACTGCGGCGGATTGGTGCCCTCGCAAGTGAAAATCGAGACGTAACGGTCACTACGGGGGGGAAAAAAAGGCGACGGATAAGACGGGGACGGCATCCGTGAAAAAGTGCAAAAAGGTGGGCGCGGGGGGAAACTTGGCGGGGGGCAAACATCTATAACATATGGAATTTCCTCTTCTGAACCCGAAAGGGGGGGATAAGGTATTCTAAATTCATAGGGAAAAAAAAGGAAGGGGAAAGAACAGGGTCAAATTACTGCATCTTAGGCCAAAGCGGACAGTCAACAACATGGGGCATTTTAACAAACCAGAGCAAAAAGTCATCGACTGAAGAGGGACGAACATAATAACAATCGATGGTAATCAATGAAAAAAAGACATAAGAAGGACGGGAAGCAAGGCGGATACTTGGGACCTCGGGTACCTATATGGGGGCACATCAACAAGGGAGAGGAAAAATTCCAACACATAGATGTTTGGGAGGGTGGAAGTCGGGGAACATTGAATCGGAAGCATCACACACAAAAAAGGAGGGAGCATTGGAAAAAACAGACCATGCCCGAGGGTCAAGGACGAAACACATGCAATAATATGTCAAAAAGGGCCATGCACGCCCTAGGATTTGAACCACAAGCGGGAAACCTCAGGATCAAGTATCAAAAGAACCTGGGGAGGAGCGAGGGGGGGGAATGGTACAATCCTATGGGTGAGTCATATACGATGGGGGGAGCTCGGGAGACGGCTTTCGAGGTGGCATTGGGGGGGTGGAGAAGGGACAAGGTGGGCCACATAGGCCTAAGGGGGTGAAAAACCTGAGGGATTGGGGGAGTAAGAATTGTTTTACCGGATGAATTAGAGGGCGGAAGACTTGAAAATCACTCGCGGTCTGGACCTTGTCATATTTCTGGGTCCTTTGAGGCTCAAAACACTGAGGGCTTCTTGGAGAGGACAACAAAGGGAGTAATGTGGCAAGGGAGCAAAAAGTCGCTTGGCGAAATTGTGGGGAAGAAAAAAAAAAGGTGGGTACTACAACGAGAGGGCCAATCAACTGACAGTTGTTACTAGAAAAGGAGGGAGAACGGCATTCTTATTTATGATAAAGAAATCAAAAAAGAAAACGAAAGGAACGAATATAAGAGACCTTTGGACCAAAAGGCTAGAGAGCCCCAATGGGGGTTGGGACAACTTAGATCACGGCGCACAATGAGTGGGGGGGGGGGAACGGTGCGCAACCCTGGGGGGAAACAAAGGTGTTGGGGATCGTCCGGGACGGGATAAGGTTGAAAAGCAAAAAGGGGGAAGGGGAGTAGGAATTAGTATTAATGGACCTGAACATACAAAGAAAGGGTTGGAGAGGGTAAGAAAACGGAGGGTTATAGACCAATATCGTTCCTAATTTATCAGAAATTGCGTGGAATCCCTCAGTGATGGGAAACGGTAAAAAGATCGGCGGACGTGAATAGATATTACATTTCGCAGGTCAAAAAGCAAAATAAAGGCAGACGTGACGAGAACGTGGGGACGAAAAGTGAGGGATGATTTCCTAACGGTGTTTAGGTTCAAAAGGAGGGGAAGTACCCCACGCTGCCAATTTCCGGAAATAAGACGGGGGGGGGAATAAGAGGCTGCGACGGTGACTCTTGGAGGGGGATCAAAAAACACAAAAAAAGGAGAACGGCAATTAAAAAAGAGGGCTACAAATTTATAAATACAAGGCTACAGGAAAGGAAGCGAAATCGCTTACCGAGGATCATGGGGCTAACCGGTCTGACGTGTGACATCTCCTACTAAGGAAAAAATACTCTCTGCTCGGCAAAAGAAATTAAAGGGGGACGGGTAGTGCTTCGACGAACGCGTGCGTGTGATGTCGGGGAAAGGGAAGGTAGGGGCCTGATAAGAACATGGAGAAAATGTGGTTGGTCAGAAAAGAGGGGTCTTTGCAAAAAAAGCTTAGTCAGGTGGTACGACGCAAGGTAAAAAGACAACCGAAAGAAGCCGCGGACAACGGGCTCGAGGTATGGAGACACAAGAGAAGATCTGTTGAGGAAAGAGGGGATGAAGGAGGGCAAAAGGGGCGGAAGAATAACCGAAAGATCTTGACCAAGCGCTGGATGCCAAAAAGCGGGGCAGGGGCTCAAAACTGCAACTCATTCAGGGAAATAAACAATCCCACCAAAAAAAACATAAAATCTAAACAAAACAAACCGCCCCCACAAACCCCGTCTTCCCCGAATCGAGGGAGGATCTGAAAATGTAAACCTGAAAATTTCTCAACATAAACTGACTCTCTCTTGGGAAGAAGGTGAGGGAGTCTTTCTCCCTTCACAGCCTCAGGGATTTGGGGTGAAAAACAGAAAGGAGTCTCCTCAACAGTTTGGAAGGATGAAGTTGGGATGCCTTAAAGAATACCTCTTCTTAAACTTAGGGGGGGAAAAAGGTGTGAATACGGCTATAAACAGAACTGGGGAAAGGGGGGGGCAAAGGGAAAAATATTAATGTAGGGGAAAAAACAGGCGAGCAAAGAGAGCCGGAACTCAGGTCCCCTCGAAAAGCCGTTAATCGGGGGGTTCTCCAAAATAAAGAATGCCAAAGATGTTTTTTGAGAAAGCAGCGGGAGTTAAGAGGGAGGGGGCAGGGTCCTTCGTAGGAGGCACGAATACGGTTGGGTTTGGCCCGGTCCTAGGACTAAAAAATGATCATCGGTTCAAAAAGAAAAGAGGGTCAAAGAGAGAGAGCTGATAGATAAAAAAAGGGTTGATCGCAAAGGCGGCTTACTTGCCACCAAAACAAAGGGAAAGTTGGGTGTGAGGCAAAATAAAGAAAAGGAAAAAAAAAGTGGACCGTGCACAAAAGCGGAGTCCAAACTAGGGAAAAAAAAAAGAAGTGACGTGGACACATACTTAAGACAACACATTGGCGATTGATTAGCGGGGGAACACCCAGCGCTACTCGGGCCGAAAGCTGGAAATGAGGGGGGGGAGAGAAAATTGGGGAAAGAGGGGGGAAGCAAATTATCCGTCAACTAATAGGATTAAAAGAAGTCACTGGGAAAGAACCCGGAAAAGCGTGTGACACTTCAGAACCTACTTCGAAATCCAACCAAGTCCATGGGGACGGCAAAATGGGGGGAGGGGCAGTATAGCATTCTAAAGTAAGCCCGTGTTGGCAAGGAATTCAAAGAACGAACGGGAAAACAATCACCAAAGTCGCCACAAAGGTTCGCAGAAAAGAAAGAAAAAAGGAGCAAACAAATAAGATTGGCTACTTATCAAAAGGCAAAAGCAGTGATGGCTACTGAATGCTTGATCAGACTTTGGTTCCGAGTGTAAGGAGGGAGCGACAAATGAACACTGGAAAAGAGGATTGGAATCTGTGAAAGGGACGGAGTCAACTACCTCTTGGTCTCAAAGGGGAAAACCAGGTCGACTTGCTAATTCCAATTAGAAGGGACGCAGCCCGAAAGGAGAGAGGTGGGGGGGGGAAGCCAGCTAAAATAATTCATTGTAAAAGCTCGGAGGAAAAAAGGAACGAGGAGAACGGAGTTCATTAGATGATACGACGGGGAAAAAAAAAGGTTCAAAAACACAGGGAACCTGATCCATCCAAGTGTGGATTTTCAACGACTTAAAACAAAGTAAATGGTGAGCATTTTCAAAGACGCACGAGGGACTCAAAGGGGGGCGAACACGTGAATTGTCATAGGCACTAACCAGCCAGTGGGAACCATCCGGACGGGGGGAGGCGGATGTTTCGCGGGTCTGTTAGGTCCGTAAGATGAGTCGGAGCATGGGGCGGCCGGACAGAAAGTGAATTTCATGTGTGGACATCCTAGGTAAGGGCCATATAAACAAGGGGAGAGAGAGGATGAGTTTGAATGGCAACACAGGAACATAAAATCTAAGTCCCGGCAGAGACTAACAGAACATAGGGGGGAAAGCCAACAAGCGGGGAAAAAAACGATGAAATGCGACTAGCCCGAAAGGCGAGTTTTAAAAGGATGGTAGGGGGGGACAAGAGGACAGGTCAAGTGTACGCACCGGAGTCGGGGAGTGGCAGGAGGTCTCTTGGAAAGGCGACAATTTTGTGCGACTTTCAGCTTTGAAAAAATCGGAAAGTTGAACCGAGGGAGCGCGGAATTTTTTTCAGGGATGAGTACGCGGATCAGAACTGAAAGAGGAGGGTCTTGAAGAAGAAGTGGAACAAGCTAAGTACTGAGAGTCTGGCTTCACAAACATCAAGGCTTGGCGTAAAACCAGCAGGCTGGCATGATGGTGACAGGGGAAACGAATGCGTACCAAGTATTGAACGACGAAGAGTCGTGCCCAATCCGACACAGGGGGGGTCAAAATTTGTTAGAGGAGAATGGCTCGCAATTGAAGTAAATTGTTGAGACGCTTCAGGACCACCTATGAAGTAAGGGTGGGACCAAAGGCGCGCTCACCCCATCTTGGGGGGCGCTTGGGAGAGCCTGGCGCACAATGTGGTGGCGAAGGGGGGGGAAAGATTATACGAGGTTGGGTCTGTGCCAGTGACTTTGGTTAGTGGGGGGGGGGATACCAAATGAAGGGAGGCGTTATTACGGCCAGCCATGGGAAAGAACCATGGAAAACTTGGAAGAAAAACTTACTGGTGAAGGGAAATGAAAGGACAAGGAATGTAAGGTGGGCCAGTCTACAGGGAGCGAGGGATTCTTATCCCTAGTCCTAATTTTGCGCGTTCAAGATCAAGGAAACAGCGGATCAGCAGGGAGGCGGACCATAGAGAGGCTGGGGTTCAACACGACTGGCGCGGTTTATGCTACGCACTGTGGGGAGGGGGCTTCAGACAGGAAGGGGGGGGCAGTACTCCACTCTGGAAACATTTTCTGGATTGGATACGATGTTTGACGACCGCAAAGTTTCGGTTGGGAAGGGGGAGGACAAAACCATCAAATAAAGTGACTTTCGCAGGATAGACAGGAAGGGGGGACAGAAAAAAAGTCTTGGATCAAGGGAGAAAACCGAGTACGTGACCCTGAAGGAGGGACTGGAAACAACTGCAGGACTCAGGGGAGTACGAGGTAAAACAAAGAGGATTGCTCAGCCAATCCTTCAAGAAGAAAAGACGCAAGGGGGAAATTAAAACAAGGGCAAAAGTGGAAGGAATGCTGATACTACTGAACCATCGATAAGGATGGGAGGTGCGGGTGCGTCCTGTTCTTCTACCTAGTTACGTGACCCCCCCTAATAGTTTTTTGTGTTGTTGTTTTGCTTTATCAAGCTCTGAAAGGGCTCGTTTTGGGGACGGGGAGACAAAGCCCAGGCAACCTACGCTTTAAAGGAAAAACATGCAAAACGCTCGAGGTAAGCTCAAGAAACAGTGGTGAGGAGGGGGTATTAGACGAAGAAGGAGGGGAAAAAAAGACAGAAAGAAAAGGCAAACAAGATCAATTGCCGCCGGGGCTGAGAAGGGAAAGGGAAAGTCTTAAAATGTTCAAGTCTATCACCGACATCGATCTGGAAACCAAAAGAGGAAAAGGAAAGAGATAATGATGCGATGGACGGTTTTTCATCAAATGGGACGGGGGAAGGAAAGGGAACAGGAGAAAAGTGATCTTGGGTAAGATTAGGGTTAGTAGGCTTCAGAAATGCAGCCTCGCGTGGGTCCACTTTCAATTAAAGAAAAAAAGGGGGGTAAACTATTGGGGGCTCAATAAGACGGGGAGGACTCTTTGTAAGCGTAGTTGGTGGGGGGGTGGGGGGGAAGGGGTCCGAGTCGCAACGAGAAATTTGAAAGCAAAAAGGTGGAAAATCAAATATAAACACATTCTGTAACAGGGCCAACTACCTGGGGGGAAACCCGAAAAAGTTACGTCTCTTGGACCACAGAGGGATAGAAGCAAATAATAAGGCCATCTTTTATACTGGTTCCGAGGGACTTTGCGAGAGCCCGTCAATTTTAACTTCGTAGGAAGGGCAAAAAAGAAACGGGGTGGGGGGGAAATCCTCTTCGCAGTTGAAAAAAGGTTGGCAGGGAAGCTCCAGGAGCGTATAAAAAGTTGTTGGGAGAGAAAAACCTGAGATTTATATAATTGCAAGACACTCAGGATGGGGGAGGGTGAGAAGAAGACCAAGACAATTAACCCAGAGCAAAACAGTCCCACCCTTGCAGATAAGTGGAAAGTCAGTCATAGGGGATCCACTACAACGGGTCATGCCCGCAAATTACCTTTGAGGACCCAACAAGAGACTGGGATGCCTGACAAAACTGGAAGCGGGGGGATTGAGAGGAAATTGTACAGTGGGGAAAGAAGCCAGAATAAGGACAACGCATGGTTAGGAAGGCAAGTAGGCCGGGTGTCCTGCCTGAAAAGATACGAGGGTGCGGAGAAAGACAAGGCCATTACTTGACAGGGAGGGCATTACTGATCATTAGAAACACTTAAATTTATATACTTACAAAGGAAACGACCGATAATAAACATCGATGACTTCCCCATTCGACAAAAAAATTGTGAACATAGAGGCGACAAATAGGGGAAACAGAGGGGGGGGGGGGCAAGAAGAGCCTTGACCAAAGATCTTAGAGAGACGGGATTATACGATTTCTTTGAAAGGAATGTAAGAAGATCCATTCGGCAACAATGCAGGAACGTCTGATTAGGGGACTCATCGCCTGATCAAGGTCACTAAACGCTTGGGCGCAACATCGCGCCAAAGCCCTTGGGCTAACTGCACGAATCGTCATTGTGACGCCAATGTGGGCCAACTAGAAATAATTATTGTGAAACAAGCGGAAAGAACGACGACACGCGGTCAAGGGAGATGGGAATAGAGGCATTCGTCAGAACAAAATCCTGAGCAATCACCTCAGGGGGTAAAGGCTAAAATGATGCCAAGCTTAAAAAAATTGGGAGCATGACCATCGACGTCTCGCGAAAGAGGGAAACCTTTAATAGAAATAACTAACATATGAGTGAACCGGACAAAACTCGCGACGGGAAGGGGGAATACTTTGATCCTAAGTAACTGTTGGGGGATGCATATCGGCGGACGTGGGGGTGGCTACGTGGAACAGCAGGAACGATGGGAAC
>Ga0179593_1679928_pt1 | contig 11541 bp, 11 predicted proteins | sample CZODoug2_1_08_16_FD_185931 | JGI IMG/M metagenome (GOLD analysis project Ga0179593, IMG submission 185931) | Vadose zone soil fungal communities from Angelo Coast Range Reserve, California, USA - CZODoug2_1_08_16fungal (PacBio error correction) | ecosystem: Environmental > Terrestrial > Soil >...
GAAGGAGAGGGATGGGAAGGGGGTAGAGAAAGAGTGGGAAGGTGTAGAGAGTGAGTTGGAGGAAAGAGAAGGGGAGGGGAGGCGGTAGTGAGAAGAATACTATTTTTCGAGTAGCCCAGAATGAAGAAAGAAAAAACAGCAGTAACTATACTCCTCTTGGATACCAAGAAGAAAATGTCCTCCAAGATGTACCTTGGTAAAAAAGAACGTCGGGCATTGCTTCGAGAGACCTGGAAGGAAATCCCACGTCAAAGGAAGTCCAAAAAAAAAAAACGGCGAAGAAACGAGCGGGATCGGAGGGGTGACCTCGCCACTTACCTCATGATGTTGGGGTCATACGGCCAGCATAGGAGGGCACTTGGACCTCTGTTGTGAGTGAAAGAAACCGTTGAGAGTGGTCCTCTTTCGAAGGATTGACAAGCTGCGGCAACTCGGGTGGGACTCGGAATCTCGAGCAAAAAAAAGTGAAAGGACCGGGAACCTTTGGAAAAAAAGGAAACGCCCTTGCTCTTAGGATTTTGAGGCGCCGGGAGGGGGTTGGGAAGGGGATGTCGACGCGCGTGGTCAAACGAGAGGGAACCTGGTAGGCGCTCGGGGGGATATAATCAGGAAAAAAACCTCAAAAAAAAGCTGAGGGTTCGGACAGGGAGACACTCACAAACGTCGGTCGAGGTGCAGGGAAAGGGTTTGGACGAGGATGAAATCGGCTACAGTTGATGTAACGTAAATGACTCCTCTCGGCGCCGAAGTCCCCATTGATAATGACTGGACTCGCCCGAAAAAAGCAATACCTAGTTCATAGGAAAACAAGGAGCGTGTTCAGGAAGGACCGACGGAGGTACGATTAATCCGGCGTGGTAGAAGGGGACTGATCGATGATCTGAGAGGGTAGGTCAAAATATTTAGTGTCTGGGGGAGAAGGAATCTACGGTTGCACTTTTTCGTCAAAGGGGGGTGAAATAACGAACGCATTGACAAGTAGGAAAGAAAGGAAAGTAAGTTCGCCTTAAAAAATGGTTCAGGGGGTGACGGTTAACCTGAATAAGGAGGCGGAGAGTCCTGAAGACGAGTGGGGAGGAGAAAATGAAAGGATTTGTACAACCGATAAGGGAGAGACTGTCCGAGAATAAAAGCGAAAACACTTCGCTCAGGGCACCCTGAAAAGTAGGGTGGGGGAGGAGGAGGACATCAAGTCATTCATAGATTTGAGTGCAACCGGGAAGTCAAGGAATTCTGCGGAGGAACGCCCTCGATCGGAATTCAGCTCAAACCCGAAAAAGAATCGGCCTCTAGGGAAAGTGCAGATGTAGGGGATGACGTCCCTACTCATGCGCGGCAATCAAAGGGAGGAAGCAACCGTCATCGTATACAACAGCGTGAGAAGAGGAAAGGGTCTTCGGCGTCTACAGGGCTTCAAAAGATTGATCGTAATAAGTCCAGAGAGGAACAGGCGAGGGATACAAAGTAGGGGGGGTTTATCTAGATCCCGCCAGGAGTTGGAGGAGGGAGGGGCCTGAACAAAGGGGGAAAGTCCCAGGAATCCGGGGAAGAGGGAATATCGTACTTTGGTTCGGGGTAAGAAGACAAACGTCGAGCCCCTTTCTTCAGCATGATCTTCGTGACAGATGACCCAGGAAAGGGAGTATAGAAGGCCGGGGGAAGAGCTTAAGAGAAGGGAAACAACAACAACTTATCTTAAAGGGGGAGAGATATCATGAAAGTTGCGGCTCAGAGACCTGATAAACGGGGGAGTCTCACGCTTACTGGGAATCATAAGTGAAGAACTGCTCGGGACCCGGAGGAGGGAAAGGATAACTTAAATCAGGGAAAAGGGGGGGGGAATAAAAAAGGATCGCGCGGTTTCCTCTAAAACTGTCTCGGTTTCATGACGAGAACTCAGTGATCTATAATGCAAAAATATTTGGGGAGACGAGAAGCATGGGGGGTGCTGGAAGAGAAGAACAAGGCACTCGTGCAAGCGAACAGAAAAAACTAATCGCTTACGGAGGAGCGACGCAATGTACGACGGCTACAAGAAAGTGGTGCCGGCGCATGACGGGGGAGTCAAACCCTAGCATGGCTGGAAGTGGGAAAGGGGATTCAGAATGGTCTGGGGGGTAATCTAGAGACGACTTCAGAGGGAGTGCTTAGCCGCAGAAATGACAAAAGAAGAGCGTTGCTTGCCTACGAACATCCTCCGTATCCGAAACACCCATCCGGTGGCCTTGTAAGGCGGGAACTAGCTACGGACCTTCAAAGGGTCTCAGTGTACAACGGAAGAGTCAGCTGAATGGCACAACTCCCGAGGAATTGAAAAACGGATACCGGGGCGCTGGAAACAAAGAACCGTTCCGCAGATGGGGGGGTGAAGAAGGGAAGCTATCTGGTCCCTAAGGGTTCACGTGGAAGGCTCAAAAACGGTTGACAAAAAGGAAAAAACAGGCGATAAGGAGTAAAACATCCAAGTATCTGCGGCGAAAAAAAGAAAATCCCATCGGGGGAATGTGGGAGGAGAAACTCCGCGGAACTAACGTACCCGCGGACGGGGACCGCTTAAACCGGCAAGCTGATCAGTGGTACACTTAAAATCTATCTTTTTGGGAGGAGAGAAAAGGGATAAAACCTTTGGATTTATGATCTGCGAAGAGTAGTTAAGGAGGAGTCAAAAATGTGTAAGGGAGTCGACAGGTCAGGCTGCAGCGAAAGACTATGCTTGGGGGAAGGGGGAGAACATGTATTTCAAGAAAAATAGAGCTGCGGTTGATGGACGTTATAGGACAGTCAAACGACGGTCTCTCAACTCTCGGTGCCACCAAAGAAAAAACATAAGAAAATCCCACCCCTCAAAAACCATTCCCAGGAAAAAATCAGGGAGGTACTTGTGGTGCAGGCGCCCGGAACAGGGACTAGAAGAGTCACACCGCGAGGTCCATTACTTTTGAGAATAAGGCAGAAAACTCGACGAGTGTATTCTAACTCGGAGGCTTTCCATGCCCTAAGAGGGAATATATTACATCAGGTGTCAAAAAGACGAAAAAAATCAACGTCCAGGGGGGGGGGTGGAGAGACGGGTTTTGGGCTCAACACGAACACTTGGAACAGATGACCGTCTTAAGGGAGGCGGAAGGGGTGAGCAACGAAAGCTAGATGGTCCATCTTGTCGGAGTTAGGAAAATAGGGAGAGGAAGGGCATACTTGGGTCGGGGTTGGGGTGAAGAAAAAAAAGGACTTCCCGCAAACACTCGAAGTCAAAATTGGAAAGGGCCCGTACAAGCCTTAGAGACAGAGGGGAAGGAGAAGCTCTCACAACAAACACTTCGAGATAAAAAGGCTAAGACAGGTGCCAGGGGGGGGAGAGATACGTCATGTTCAAAGTGCAAGCCCAAAAGGGGGCAAATTCGACAAATGCGGAGCGGTTGGTCGTAAGTCGGCCAAGGGAAAAAGAAACGTCCTGCCCGCATATCAAGGGGAGAAAAAAGAAGAAAACATCTTTTCTAAAGTAAGATGAGGAAGTTTCGGGTCGGGGAACCGTAAAAGGAAAAAAAGTATTTACTGTCTGCCAACAACGCGACTCCCATGAAGAAGCAGAAGGGGGTGGTACCTCTTGAAAGGCAGGGGCCTAGCCAACATCATCGCGGCACAAGCAGCGGAGAAAGAAGAAAGTGTTCCGCTTGATTGGGACAAAAGAAGGGGGGAACTCACCGAGGTGGGGTGAATCTAGATCCGTCTCCCGGCGAAGTAAAAAGAAAGGTCACCTTTCTGGGGTCTGGGGGGGTGGACCAGGGCCGTGGATGCTAAGGAGGTAGCGCGGCGGTGGATAACACATATTGAGAGCCTGGAGGGAAGATGAAGGCATAGACGGGGGGAACGGCTTATTTGCAGGGGAAACCTGGGGACAGACACCAAGCTAGAGGTGCAGCTCTTAAAGGGGTTAAAAGGGAGAGATAAAGGTTGTGTAGAAAGGACCTCCCACGTCCCTAAAGAGCGCTCGAACAAAAGGGGGAGAGAGGTAGAAGAACTCTCTCTCACAGATAGACAGTAGAAATGTATGCTTGCCGGAAAAGACCGCGGTTCGAGTCCGGGAGTTGATCACATAAGTACCTGTCTAAGGGATTCTTAGTTAAATGTAATTTGGATGTTGGACTATTAATCGGGTGAATTTGGAGAAAAAAATTTGGTGGGGAGGGGAGAAGAAAAAGGAAAACGGATAGGGGATAGAGAAAGGGGGAAGGAAATAAAAACGCGAGGTGAATAGGGGGTTGGAACAGCAGATGCAAGTATGTTCTATTAATTCGAGATTAATTCGAATGCCATCGTGGTGTCCCACGCTCAGACAAAGAAGGAGGCAGCCCGATTCGCCAACGAAATTTCGCTCCCAATGATGGGGGGGGGGGGTTTAATTCGATTAGGAGGGCTAAAATCAACTGGACTCAGAGTGAGACATAAATTGCGGTGGGAAGAAAGGGTTCTGCGGAATTCCGCCCTGCGACGGGAAAGGAAGGATGAGTAACCCAGACCCAATCTCTTCGATCCTGGAAGCAAGGGAGTTTCAGGCGAATAAGCATGCACGGCCAAAGTTCAAGAAAACAAAAGTATCACCACCTGCGTCGGCGTACCGTAGCGAGGAGGGAGGGAAAGGGGGTGTGACGTTCGCAGGTCAGAAGTGGAGATCAAAAGGGACCGAAGCAGGGAAAGACTAGAGGAAAAGCTTTTTTTGCATAGATAACGCCCTAGGGTGCAGAAAGGAAAAACCAACCGAGACAGCAAAGAAAATGTCCCAAAAAAAAAAAGGCTGGCCGCATTCCCAGGTAAGTTGAAGACAAAAAAAAAACCAGAAACGTGTCTTCACGAAGTTGCGGCAGGAGACCATCGAGGATAGGATGCCGACCGTTCCATCCGAGTAGAGGAAAAAAAAAACAAGGGAAAGTCAAAAAGGGAAAAGGTTCGGAAATCTATCAAGGTAAGGGGAAGGGGGCAGGGTCGTGTCCCGTAAGTCACAGCAGACGCTTTGGGAAGGGAGCGCTCCATTGAGAAGTCTTTAGAAAACAGTAAAAGGGGGAAGGGACAGAAAAAAAGTTAAAGGGAGAGGAGGGGGGGAGAGGGTTCAGGACGCCATAGACTAGTTCGATCTAGGGAAAAAAGGAATATAAAACGAGCCTGAGCCTACTAAGGGAAGATAAACAAAGCATAAACTCGAAAGCAGAAGACAGTCGAATGCGAGCACTAGGGGTGGTATACTGTATGACAGTCATAGGTTTCCTCGAAGGGGAGTCTTTCATAAAACGGTTGAAAGTGAGTCGAAAGGCCTCGATTAAATAATGGGGGGTCTGGCGAACGATTCCTCGTCGAGGCGGAATTCAAATAAGGGGGAGAGAAAAGGTTTTAGCGCGCCAATGCATATTCCGAGTTGAATATCACGAAGACACGACCCCCTAGGCTAATTTCTTTGTCTAAGTAACGAAAAAGGCGCAGAAAATCAATTGTAAAAAAATACGATGGCATTCAAAAAAAAGGAAGGTTCACACAAAAAAAAATCTCCCGACGCCGGAAATCAAACTGGAAAAGAAAACAAGAAAGGAAAGGAAGGAGGTTGAAATCTGGGGCGATCCCTATACAGGGAAATTTGGAGAGGCAAAGTCCACAAAACGTTGACGGGGGGGGGGAACAGAATTATGGGACCTACAAAGGTAGTGAGGGGAAAAGAAACTAAATATAAATAAAGGCCCATCTATCCGACTTGGGGGAAACAATAATGAGAAAACACGGGGGCCTGACATACAAGAAAACACGCAAGCTGAGCAGTGTGATGCTATGATCATAAGTGAGCTAAGCGTGCGCGAACCAGGAAGAGAACCCTAAGGTTGAAGCGCGAACGCCGTCGAGGCGTCACAAAGAAAAAAGGGTGGCGACCATATTCATACGCGAAGGGAAAGATCTTGGTGAAAGCGTAACCAACTATAGGGGAGAAAAAAGGTATAAAAGAAATATCGGGAAATCGGAGGGAGACGGAATAAGAGGCGAATACACATCAAAAACGTTTATCCACCGCGGAAAACGGCCAGAAAAAAAAAAAAAAAAAGCACACAAAGCAAAAAAACCGAAGAAAAATGCCCGCCTCATCCTAAAGAGAAAAAAAATTGAAGCGGCAAGCGAACGGCGAAGGAAAGTCAGAAAAAAAGAAATCCATGGGGAACAGGTCGAGACTCACGCGGGAGAAAAGAAAAGTGCGAACGCGGGGGGGGTTCAGCTTTAAAAAAAGAGCAGGCTTGCACGGCAGGAGGGGTGTTCACCAAAGAGAAAAGTCAGTCAGAAAGTCTCACCGTGGTGGGGTGGGAAACAACCGGAACCGGTGAATGAAAAAACCGAGGCCAGAAAAAAATTTAATTCCAAGGTTCTGGACTAAAGGCTAGTTTGACCATCGTGCGCGAAAAACCCAGAGAGGAACGGGTGTCGTTGGGGGGGAATGGGGAGAAACGAAAAAAAGACTTCAGGAAAAACCAGGTCGACTTGGAACGCAAATGGAGAGGGCGTAGAGAAAAGCGAGAGCAAGCTAGAAGAAACAACAGGAGGAAGAAAAAAGCCGAGCGGGAGAGAGGGAAGGGGGGGTGGTACGTTCCGGGCCCCCCAAGGGGAAGGACCATGGATAGAGCGTGAGAGTCGCATGCCCCCTACAACTTCTTCCCGTCATCGGGGGGGCCAGGAAGAAGATGGGTACCCTGAAACGTATACCGGGGTTTTTCGGGGGCAAGAGTCAAGGGGGGAAAAGTACCAAGTCTTGGAAAGGGGAAACAGAGGAAACGACGAACGAAAGACTGACGTTGTCCGGGGGGGGGGAGCCACTGGAAGTTTCTCCTGAAAGTGTCAGAAGGGAAAAAGAACGAAAGAAAAGCGGTCGAAGCGAAGCAGGAGGTGTCAGAAGGAGGAAGAAACTAAAGGACTGGCAACGCGTGGCCAACGCCGTGCGCACCGGGCAAAGGGAAAAGTCAACGCAAGCTGGATTTGAAGGAGGCCTAAGGGGTTAGGGGGGGAGAGGGAGGGAGACAGGCTCGCGGGGGATAAAGAGACGTCGTAATTGCGCTCGGAGTTAAACATTACTCCGGGAAACGGAGGGAGGGGGAAAAAAGAACTGTGTATGAGGTCGCTGCATCTCTGATTGTAGGAAAGGGAAGATTGCTAACAGTGGGGGGAAAGCATAAAAATCCTATTAAGGGGGAAGGGATCTCAAAGCCCCGTGTTCTTGTGGACTGGTCTCTCCCGAGAATCCAACGATTTCAATAGATATGCCAGGAGAATAGAAGGGGTAGCAGTGGAACAAGAGGAAGAGGCAGTTTTAAAGTACCTGATGTCGAGTCACTTCGGGGTATAACCCAGAGAAAGGGGAGGAAGTATCAGGCATTTGGTCGTACGGGGGAACCTGAAACGAAGCATTGACGGTAGCGATTCAAAATTCAGGCTGCAGAAAAGGGGAGATGGAAAGATGAAGGATGAAGCGTCTGGAGGCAGAGTGTGAACAGGAGATTCCATCATTGGTACAACGCAAGGCCGTCGGCACGGTCCTATTCAGGAAATCGAGAGAAGGAGAAGGGGGGGGTCGGGAAATTCAAGAAGAAGACTGCGGCAAGAAAATGGCGTGTCGGTTCTGCGGAGCCCTCACTCGGAGAGGGAAATCGGGGAAACAGCGCGTAAAGAAACATATGCAAAAAGGAAAAGGAGAGGGGACCGGACAGCAATTTAGTGGGGGCGTCTGCCGCTGACACTTTCTTAAGAAGGAAAGGAAGGGAACCCAGTAGAAAACACACTGGAGTCGCGTAAGAAAGCCAGAAGGAGGTTTCGACGTGGACTCCAGCGAGTCGTGTGCGGAGAATCCAAGGTCTTCCCTGCGAGCTCGATTTGGGGCTCCTCCTCTGAAAAGGGGAGCCGCTAGGAAAAAAGGAGAAAGCAAAAGAAAAAAGGACCGCGCGATAGGTTAGTCTGGCCGTCCAGTCCAGCGGCTCGCATAAACCGAAGAACGCCGGCGGAGCCCCGGGGGGTTTGAGGAAAAAGCTGAGCAGGAAGGGGGAAAGACAAAGACCCATCGCTAGGGGAAGTCAACTCTAGGGAAACTGAGGCGGAAAAATAGATCAGACAACAAAAAAGGAGAGGGAAGAGGAGATACGACGATGAACGGGAAGGAAAACATATTGTTCAAAGGGGGGGGGAGGGTCCCAGAAAGGCAAAAGTATTGGGGGGAAAACTTTTAGAGAGGACAGGCGTCGGCGGTTTACTGCCGAACAAAGAGGGGCTAACGGATCGCGAGTACCTTGGAAGGGGGGGATCGAGAGAGCAGAAAAGCATTTCTTCAGAGGCTTAAGGCTAAATCGGGAAGGGGAAAAAGAAAGTAAGGGAAGTTGATCTCGCTGGAAGCGAACGAAACTCCAGGGAAGAAGTCTCAGGAAACGGAGAGCGGAAGGTGTGTGAAAAAAAAATAAGTTAGGAAAAAATGATGTGGGGGGGGACAAAGGAAGGTGGGAAGTGATGAAACCCTAAAGGATCGAAGGCTCGGGGTCATATGGGGGGGGAAAAAAAAAAAAAGGGGAAGGCAAATCTTGAAGGGGGGGTCGAGGAAAAAACAATGACCGTGACCAGTTGAGAGCGAGTGAAGTTAGCTTATCCTAAGAGAAGGCCAAGAAGGCGGAACGCAGGTTCCTGTTTTCGGTATTAGGGTTGGGGGGCCGCATTGAAGCATGGGGCGCGTTTACAAAAGGAAACACCCTCACCGAAAGTACTAGAGAGAGCACGTTTGTGAATCTGGGAAGAGAAAACAGGAAGAAGAAAAAGGGAAAAGAAGGGCTATAGACGTTCACCTATCCGGAAGTTTCAGGCTCAAAACTGTTGGAACGAAAAAAAAAGGGGAAAAACCCGGAGTACAATCCAAGTAGAGGGGGGGCTAGGAAAACTAAAAGAGAGCTGTAAAAAAAAAAAAAAAAAAAAAAAAAAAGCGAAACGCACGGCGAAACGCCTCGGGGGTTGAAACCCGCGGAAGTTGAAAGGAAGGAAAAGGAAATACTTAGAAGTGCCTACGAAGTAGAATGTTTTAGCATGCCGAGGGAGCGACCAGGAGAAAAAGGGGGGAAAAGGGATGCGAGGGATAAGAGAGGGTCATTTGCCTTATCAAATGGTGTAGCATAATCTAACCTTACTACAAAGGGGAAAGCCAAAAACCGGATATGCATGTGAGGGGGGGAAGGAATAAAAAGTAATCTCAAAATCGTGAGCGGAGTTGACTGACTTTAAAGACGAACCAGGTCTCAAACTCTCGGGAAAAAAGCTAAGGTAAAGACGTCAAGCCCAACATCAAAACGACCAAAAAAGAAGAAGAAGAAAAGAGGGAAAGGGATGTTCAAGTCCCAACGGCGCACGGACTGGTCGAGAAAAACAACACCCAATTAGTAAGGAGTTGAAGAGCTTAATCAAGAGGAAAAAAACTAAAAGGGGAGAATTGGGACGAGGGAGGGAAAATCTTTCTACTTTAAAGAACTGCTATCATGCATTGTAAAGGTAAAGGTGAAACAAGAAAAACTTATCTAAGGGGGGGTCCCGGGGGGGGTTTGAGAGCTTCCTTTACTGAAAGGTTAAACATCACCACTGAAACTGCTGAAGTCACGGGGGGGATACAGGCTACCATGAAAAATGTATTCAAGAGGGGGGGTCAAACGAAAAAGCTGATGAGGGCAGACGTGGTGGTCAGTTAAAAGTCATTGGGGACTCCAAAAACGAAGCCGGGTCTACTTGGCCTGAAAAAGGGGGGGAGGGGCCCGGACCGGGGGAACTGGGTAGAACCAGAGAGCAACGAGCGGGAGATCACAAACAAGAAGGACAAGAGAGAATGAAAAAAATAGTTGATAGAGGGGAGCAGGGCGGTAAGGGGGAATCCCAGGGAAGAGAATGGCTTGTTTGCGGAAGTCGGTGAACCAATTAGCAACCACCAAACACTTAAATCAAGGTTTAAAAAGGAGAAGGAAGTACAGGGAGGAAAGCTCAAGAAACCTGAGGGGCAGTTGCGTACGGCAGAATGGACAGGAAGGTTTCTGGCGGGAGGAAAAAAAGGCTACGCAACATTCGACTGAAGGTGGTCTCTCTTGCCATTTACCTAAGGATGTGAAGGAAGACGGCTGGCACAGGAAAGAAAAGAGGAAACAGGTGAAAAGGGGGGTTCCTCTGGAGCGACGACTGAAACTACGGTGTTCTATGATCTAGAATAGACTGGAGTCCTTTGACTCAAGAAAATAGGGGAGGAAAGGGGGGGAGTCTTTCCCTTATGTTGGAGGGTGGGCTCGGTTGAGGCATCGAGATTTGAGATGACAGCCGTATGTTACGAGCAGAAGGAGGGGCAACAAAAAGAGATCTTGGAAGGGACCTGGGCTACCCTCACCTCATCGGAGGTCGCTTTTAGTATAAGTAGAAGAAGGTTCTAAAACTGGGTTAAAGACATGACAAGCAGACGCGGCGATCCAATCAGCAATTATTGTCGCAGCCCCGATCGACAGCGATTTCAAGAGAGGGACTGATCACGGGGGGGAGCTTTGGTTTGTGGAAGCGCATTGAACCGCCGATTTATGCCAGCGTGATGTCATAAGTACAGATAGAAGGGGGATTACTTCTTATGGGGGAGAGCAAAAGGGGGGGTGGGGCTCAAACATATCCGGTTCAATTTTCGTCCAAGTGAGTTTGGGGGGGGGGGGGGGGTTGTTTGTTGTTTTTTTGAAAAAGAAGGGGACGGGAAAGGAACGATAGCTGAAAGGATCAATTACATTCAAGCGAACGGATGGTTTCAATCGCCCGGATGAAACCTAGCTGCGGAGAGCCGGAGAGGGGGGAAGGGTGTGCCCGAGAATTCCATAGGTATGTGGGGGCTCAAAATGGGGCTGCACGATAGATTTTTCGACAAAAAAAAAGAAAAAGGCCGTAGCCTAGGAGGGGTGACGATTCGGAAGCTCCAATGGAAGTGGCGGAAAAAAAACCTTGTCGAGGTGGGGGTCTCCAGGGGCGTTCCGCCCTCAGCTCTGAAACTCTGCGTCCGGTAAAAAGACCCATAGAAGAGACTACGGAGGACAGGAAAAAAGGGAGGGATTAACTTCCTAAGCGAGCTACTTTCTGACAGCCCGTCGGCAAGCAATATAAAAAAGCGAAGCCGGAGAGAAATTAGTGCTTCGGAGGGATACGTTAGAGGATGAGGGGAGGGCGATCACCACTTCACCCACAACAGAATCAACCATGCAAAAAAAAAAAAAAAAAGAAAAAAAAAAAAAAAAAAAAAACACAAAAAAAATCCAATACAAAAAAACACCAAAAAAAAACAAGAAAAGGTCCTCGCAAAGGGACTTTTTTGCATGCGATCCGCACGGGGGGCGCCAGTCCTGAACCCCGAGAAGCCGATAAAAGTCACGCACGGCAGGGGGCCAGTACTTTGTAGCGAGTTTAAAAGGAAGGAGCGACCGGGATGGCAAACGATTGCTGAACATACGCCTCCATCTCAGTGTAAAACGACAGTCCATCGTCAGT
>Ga0179593_1700834_pt1 | contig 11541 bp, 17 predicted proteins | sample CZODoug2_1_08_16_FD_185931 | JGI IMG/M metagenome (GOLD analysis project Ga0179593, IMG submission 185931) | Vadose zone soil fungal communities from Angelo Coast Range Reserve, California, USA - CZODoug2_1_08_16fungal (PacBio error correction) | ecosystem: Environmental > Terrestrial > Soil >...
AGTTCCTCATCCTTCCGAAAGAAAAAAAAAACCTAACCTCAGGGGGCGCGTTACAAGAGATTGTCAAAAAGGGGTTGCCGTATCTATTGGCTTGAAAGGGGGAAGCAGACTTACTGCTCTATTCGGGGGAGATCCGCTCCTTCTTAATGGGGGGGGGGGTTCGAAAAAAAAAGAGAGGGCATATTCGCTTGGCGAAGGGGAGTTGGGAGGGGGGGGGGAAGTTCTTGATATTTTGAAACCAAAAAAGGACCGTGCGATTAACCGCAAGGGGGAGCCGAATGACTTGGGGAAAGAAAAGGGGAGTAGAGAGCCCGGCAAGATAGACCATCAAAATTCTTGAGAAGAAAAGGTGCGCGCACTACATCAGATCTATCTTGAAAGAGGGCGGCATGACAAGTGGAAGAAGGAGGGGTTAAGACCGAAAGGGTAAAATTACTTAGGATTACACGGGGGAAAGGGGGAACTGTTTGGCCCCAGTGTGGGGGACCCTCGCCGACTAGGATTGTGAGGGAAAAAAGCCAAAGCAAATCAGAAAACTGTTCTCATGCCAGAAAAATGGTCTATTGGCTTGCAAGGAAGCCTTCCCGAGTCTTGAAAAGGAGAGAAACGGGAGGAGAAGGAAGGGGGAAGGAAGTGTGTGAGGAGGAAAAAACGGGCGTTTCAATCAAGAAAATCGAGTCGGAGGGGGACGGGTTCAGCCCCGTCTTGCTAAAAAAAAGAGGGAAAATTCGATAATTATCAGGAAAAGCCGATACTCTCAATTCCAAAGGGAAATGGATAGGAGGAAAACGTACATCGGCCGGGAGGAGGAAAAAAAATCGTTTGGTTGAACGAAGACCCCTCTCTAACATGGAAAAACCTCGGGGGGGAAATTCTTCCAGCTTCTATTGCCTCAGGATAAAAAAGCCCAAAAAGCGCGATCCTATTAATTAGGGGATAACCACGCGTCACTGAAGTGTGGGGCCCCCAGAAAAGGAAAGCCGCAACGAAAGACACCCAACCCAGCAAGAGGAGAGAAAAGGACACGAAATCTCCACCATATTCAAAAAAAAGGGAGAACCCGTCCCCATATCAAGGCACAAATCAGACCGAGGTATCAGGAAGCGACGGTCGGGGGGGGAAGTCCCTCATTTTCAAAAAAGGCCGATCCCCTTTCTGCTCAAAGTCTAGAGAAAAAAATTGTCGGCGAGGGGAAGAAAAAAAAAAAAAAAAACCGCCGGTCTAAAATGATTCCGGGAGAACGGGGTGGAAGGAAAGGGGGGGGGTAGTGCCGCGAATGACACGTCCAGGGGGGGGGGGAAAAAAAAGGCGACTACGAATGTCTGCCGGTGAAGAAAGAAAACATCGACCATCGGTAGGTGAAACCTTGGCTTGAAAGCCTTGGAATGAAAAAAAGGGGAAAAAGAGAACAAAAAAGAAATGATTACGAAAAGAAGTCACCAGAGCAGCCGAAAAGGAAAAAAAGGAAAGTCGAGGAATTTTTCGGGGGAAGTCCAAAGGCCCCAAACCGAGGGGAAAAGACCGCACGAAAGGAAAAGAAGGAGAAAACGGCTTCTCATTCAGAGAGGGGAGGGAGTTGTGGGCAGTGGCCTCTGCATAAAAGACCCCCCCCCAAAAAAAAAAAAAATCCCAAAAAAAGAGGCGGTACAGAAAAGGGGATCGTGTGCCAGACCGAAAGAAAGAGAAAACAACAACGGAGTAGGCTGAAAATAGATAGATCAAGAAGTTTCGGTACACGGGAGGACGGGCGCATGGGCGGGCATGGGAAGAAAGAAACGTCATTTTTCGACTGAAGGGAAAATAGGCTGCAAAGGGGGGGAGGTGTAGGACAGCAGAGAAAATGTTTTTGGCCTTTGAATTAGGGGAAAGGACCGAAACTTCTGAAGAAAAGGGAAGGGTTGGAGACTGGCCGGAGCAGGGGAACGTTCTTTTCGGCATCATCGGGAAGGGGGCGCCCGTTATCTCTGACCCCCGAAAGGACACCTACCGATTGTTCCGAGGAGCTGGTCAAGCAGGGAAGAATTCGGAGCGAGCTCTGGAAAACTGAGGGGGAAGTTCGCTTCTACCCACCAGGGGAAAAAAAGAGCATATCCATTTTTCAAAAACATACTAGAAAAGGGAGGTTTGCATTTTCTGGGAAGTAGGAGGGGGAAGGGGAGCAATCTTCCATCCCCTTGCTCGACCGGATGATCTGTCTCCCCCAGAAATACTAAAAACTCAAAGAAAAAAAAAAAGGAGGCACTCCTGATAACTCAGGGAGAAAGGGAACCCTTGATATGGTCTGGGTCAAGATTTTGACTCTGGTGGAGAAAGGGACAATCGAAGGGGGGGGGGGGTTTGGTGTCCTGTCAGGGGGAAAAAAAAGGGGGAAAGGGGATGCGGGTTCATTGGGGACCAGAAAAAAGCGTTGTTTCCTGAAAAGAAAAGGTTCAGAAAAGAAGGGGGCAGGGGTTTCGGCGGCGGAAGGAGAGAAGACTTAAATACTTGGAAAAAAAAAGCGAGGGGGGAGGGGGCGTCTTCTAATGGGACTCTGGTACTCTTGACACAAACGAGTTGGTTGGAAAAAAAACATGTACAGAAAGAATGTCCTATGCCAGGATAGGGGAAAGGTATCGGCTTTTGGCGATGATACTTATCGAAGGAAGGAAAAAGGGAAAGGAAGGGGCTGCCCTCTGCACAAGGGTAAAGGGACCGTTCATAAAGATCCTTAACGAAAAGGAAGAGGGAAAATTGATCTTAAACGGATCCCTTGAATCTAAAAAACGTTCCCCGAAGAAAAGAAACCGAGGTGCGAAACGAAGAAGGAGGGGGGGGGTGGCCTTATTCCCCTATGCAGAGGACATGGGAGAAAAAGCATCCCTTTCTTCCTTTGAGACACCCATCTCTTCTTCTAGGTGAAGAGGGAACCGTTGAAAAAGGAAGGGGCTGTCGAACCAGGGAAATAAGTCACTTTAAGAGGGCGGTCCTAACAGGAGGGACGATTCCAAAGAAGAAGGCTCCTCCGCTTTCCCAAAGAGGGAAAGGGCGTTCCTGCAAAGGGGCCATGCAGAATTTTATGAGTTGCCTGGAGAGAAGAAAGAAGGAACCAAGTGGCGGCTCCGAGAAAAAAGGGGAAAAAAACCGGAATAAGCGCCGGAAGAATCATGCCCGATTTGCGGCAGCAAAATCGACAAAGCGACAGGGCAGGGGGAAGGGCGAACCTGGGTACTAAGGAGCGGGAAAACGAATCCCTAATCATGAAGAGACCCGGGAGTCTAAACCAGCATAGAGAGGAAAAGGGGAGAAGAAGAGCAAGATTTCCTTGTCCCGTTCGCCCCGGGGGGAGTTCTCTGCTGTGAAAAAAGTGGGGGAAGGGGAGGAGTACCTCGGAAAAGAAAAGATCTCTCAACACCAAACAAAAAAAAGGAAGAAAAGATATATTACCACAAAAAAGGTCCTTCCTCCTTAAAAACACACCGAACAGCAGCGCTAAGAAAAACCAAAGGGGAAAAATTCCTGCCTGAAAAGCCGGGATCAGGGGGAAAGACTCCCTTGGATCAAAGAAATAACGGATTGGTTCTAAATTCAATCCGAAAAAGGGAGACCATAACTTGGGGGGAAGCGCTTTTCTCCTTTTATGGGAGCATGAGTTTCTTGAGGGGGGATTACGAAAAGGGGAGAAAAACCGAAATTTTTTTTTTTTTTAAAAAAAAAAGTTTTCTTTCTTAAGCTATCCCTGCCAGAAGGGAAAAAAGGGGAGGGCAGGGGGGAGCCAAAAGAAAGAAGAAGATCTATCTTATCGTTGAGGGGAAAAATTCTTCCATAACCAGGAGGGAATTTTTTCTGAAAAGCGGGGTGCGTTGGAAACGGGGAGGGTCTCTCCTTTTATTCCCCAGTGGCATTCCCTCGCAGAATTGTGTAAAGAGAAGCCAGGCTTCGGGAAAGAACCCTCTTATGCAAGTGCATATTGACAAAAACGAAGGGGAAATTCGGCGGTGGGGGGAGAGGGAGAATTCCTGGTTTTAAGAAGATAAATGGAGAGGGGAAGGAAAGAAAAAAATTACTCTCGAGTCGGAAGAGGGTTTCCCAGGCGCCCGTCCTTTGAGAGATGAAGTTCGAGGGTGAGGGGGAAAGCGCCAACCGATACTCTTAGGGGGGGTTTCATATTACATCAGGGAAGGTCGGTCTCGGGCGATGTGGCAAAAAAACAACAGTTGGAGAAGAGAAAAGGAGGTCCCCGCGGCGAACATGAGAAAAACAACGACCCGCGAGCGACCAGAAAGGTCTTTTCCAGCTGAGAGAACGTCCGGGAAGAAGAGGGATGAAGAACGCGAAGAGACCAACGCTGGAAAAGGGGGGAAAAAAGGAAACCGCATCCGCGGCTGACTCTCCAGAAACGCGAGCCAGCTCCTAAAGAGAAGAGGCAAACCAATAAAGGGGGAAAAACCATGGTCGTGCTCCCTGAGGGGAAGTCGTATTTGAGAGTCACGAGGGGGAAAAAGGGAAAGAAAGCCTCCGGGGGAGGGGGAGGAAAAGGGGCTGACGATTGACGGAAAAAAGAACAAGAATGCAACCCGCTGGAGGAAAGGAGACCATTTATATCTCAGATGGGGGTACAAAGGGGTGGGGAAAAAGAAGAGTGGCCCAGAGCCGACGACGAAAGAAAGGAATCTTCGGGAAGCAAATCGGTATGTGAAACCTGAGGAGATGCGAAGGAGAGAAAACGGAGCTGAAATCTCGCCAAGATGATGAAGGAAAAAAAACGGCATCTCTTTTTTCAATTAAAGGATGCGCGCTGCAAATAATTCCAAAGGCCCCAACGAAAAGGGGGAGGATCCGAAAAGGAAGGAAACGAGCCAACGGCTTCTCATTCAGTAAAAGGAAGTTGACCGGCCATGCCGCCAAAAAGAAAAGGGGGCTCGTTGCCAGACCGAAGGGGAAAGAAGAAAAAAACAAGGGGAAAAGGAAAAGGTTCCTTCGGTCTGGGGGGAAAGAGGGAAGCCTCTGTCGCATGTGCGGGAAAATCCCGAACTTATTTTTCGAGGAGCGGCCAGGAAGGGGGGTTTTCTGTTCGGACCAAGAAGGGGGAGGCCGCGTTTTGGTGGACGATTTTCCGAAACTTCCTCGAAGGGAAGGGGGCCAAAGTTCTGCTAGGGTCTTTTCGTCATCAATCGTGCGTGAAGGAAGAAAATGATCTCATACCACCCAAAAGCAAGGTTTCACCTACCTATTGTCCGAGGGGGAGAAGGGGAAAATCATTGAAAGAAAGGCGAAAGAGAGGGAAAAACTGCCGGATGGAAAGAGACGCGGCTCCCCACCAGGGAAAAAAAGGACATGGTCTCACAAGGAGGGTCCCCGAGACCGGAGGGGGGTGGTAACTTCAGCAAATCCATCCCTTGGCTTAACAGAAAGGGGGGGGAAAAATATCAGAAAAAAGCGTGAAAGAAGAAAGGATCCCTCAGTTTCGCCGAAAAACCCCTTGATCTGGGTCTGGGTCCAAAGGGAGATTTTGAAGGAGGGAGGGGACGGGGGCTCGAAAGGAAGGGGGTTGGTGTTCCTTTCTTTGGCATCTGGCCGCGGATGCGGTGCAGGGGGGAGAAAGGGGGGGGACTAGGCGCGGGGCGTAAAGGGAGGGGGAGGAGTTTTCTTTTTTCGAGCAATCGAATCTTGAAATAATTGGGAAAGGAGGGGGTAGTCGAGGAGGTCGTTGCCTTCGCTTCTCAAGGTTAACCTCTTTTATCAAAAAGAAAACCTAGTTTTTGGAAACGCACGAAGGAAAGGATGTCCTATTCAGGAATTCAGGTCTCTTTGACCATACCCTAAATTATACTGGGAGGGATGGTAAAAGCGGGTTGGTTCATTTAGCAAGGACGAAAAAATCTTTTAAACCCTAATCTTGAAAAAATTACGACTCGCGAGTAAGTGGAGCGGAAGACCCGTGATCTAAAACAACTTGAAAGAATTCTCAATTCCCGATTGGGAAAATTTCAAGACGAAGGGAAGCTGGGTTGACAAGAGGAAGAAAATAGCCTACGAGATAAGCCTTGCTTAGGATCGGTATCACCATCCTCGGGAGGGAGTGAAAATGGGGGGAAAACCCCTAAAACTGGCGAAAATAAGTCAAGTACTTTGGAGGGGGGCGGCGTCCACTTTTCATGGCAGGAGGGGATCAAGCCAAAAGAGAAGATATATCTGATTTCTTGAAGGGGACCTCGTGCCATGCAATAATTGAAAAGAAAGCCCCAGGCACGCAGCAAAAATGCTTCAAGGGAAAAAACTTTCGTTAAAAAAAACGCCTTAATGCGTGGGGGACCGAATTGACGGCGGGCTCTCCAAAGAAAAGAGGAAGGGGGGGAAACTGTTATGGGCGGGAAAAAAGATTTCCTTCTAACTTAAGAGGTCCGCTTATCCCAGGGACCCGAAAGAAAGGAAAAGAACTTGCAAACAAAGAGGACTCGGAGTTCTTGTCCCGAAAGGAGGAGGCTTCTGTTTTATGCATTGGGAGACCATTTTAAAGGGGGGGTCATCTCTCAAAAAAACCCCCCTTATTCTTCAGGGAAGCCCTTAACTCTGTCAAAACGGCCACAAAAAGAAAAAGAAATCTCTCTCCAGGGCTCCTTTACAAAAGGAGGTTTTGTCATAAGGAGAATTTGATAGGCTTGTTAACTCCCTATTCTCTTATTCGTGATTAAAAGCCAATCCTCTCCTTAGGATTCGCATAACGGGAAGACCTATTTCACCCCAAGGGGGGGCGAATTTTATTTGAGGGAGTGCATTGATTGGGGAAATGGACAGGCGCTTCTTCAGGGGAGCAATTGGGGAATTCTCCAAGGAGGGGAGGGATAGAGATCCTTCAAGATGACGAAAAAGGAAAGAGATCTCTCAGGGCAGATCTTCTTATCGGGGGGGGGAGGATTCCGGGAGGGGGGGGGGGGGGGAAGACGCCTAATTGTTGAAAGCACCTTACCTTACTGGGACGGTACGCGTCCATTTACTTTTTTAAAAGGGGGGGGGGGGGAGGCTCAAAGAAAAAAGGAAAAGGAGGGGGGTACTATTCAGGGAAAATCCTCCATTCTTAGGGGCACAGAGGCTTTGGGGGAAGAGGGAAAAAGCCTTCCGAGTCTGGGAGGGGAGCAATCTGTGATTTTATAGGAAAAGAGGAAGTTTTTTAGAAAAGGGGAAAGACTTCGTTGAGACAGGAGCGTCCGGAATGACGCAGAAAGCTTCTGCGATTTGGCGCCCTTAGGGGGGGAAGGCTTCGATAAGTCTCATGGGGCGCCAGGGAAAAGGAGAAAACTTCCCTGCATAGGACAAAGAAGACCGGCTCTTTCTATGTGGGAAAGACGACGCCGATCAAAGAGGTCAAAAAAGAGAAGATGGCCGGCCAAGACCAGCGAAGGGCTTTCCAGCTTCGTACATACTTCCGCCGAAAACGAGATAGGGGGAAAAAGAAAGAGACCAACGCTGTCAAGTGATGGTTCCCCAATTAACCCGAACTCGCCAACGAAGGACACCAAAAGAGCGGTCAAGCTTAAAAGGGAAAAAATGACCCTACTCATATCAAGGGGGGGAAAAGGGGAGTCCTCCCTGCTTTTAGAAAAATTTGAAGAGTCACGATTTGCAGGTCGCGAAAAAAGGAAAAGAAGGGGCGGGAAGCAATGGCTGGACTATTGATCGGAAAAAAAAGAAATAGGCGCAAAAAAAGGAGGACCGGGATCCATGGATAGCTCGGGAACCCTGTTTTTTATCCGGAAAGGGAAAAAAGAAAAAAAAACCCCACCAACCGCCCCCAAAAAACCAACCAAAAAAAAAAAAAAACCCCAAAAAGGAGACAGAAGTTTTTTCCCTCTTGCTCTATAGAAGTATCTAGAGAAAAGAGGTAGGTGAACCTTTCTTCTACATTCTCCTTTGGGAAAAAAGAAATCCTCTCCACTGAAGTCCCCAATCATCCTCCTGCCAAGCTGGGATGTCGAGGAATTTGGGAGGAAGAGAGTAAAATTCCCCAACCTCGGCAAAAAAAGATTCTCTTTCATCCGAAATCGAAAAATACTTTCGTTATTTTGTGAAGGGGGGAAGGGGCCTCCATTCTACAAAGGAAAATCACCGGGGACAAAGAAAAACCTAATTTATCTCTCTCAAGGGGAGAGAATCCATTCTTTCTTTGCAACTATAAAAGCAGCCTGGTAGAAGAGGCCGGTCCAAGGGGGGGAATGAATGAGACGCCGTTGGCGAAAGGGGAGGTTTTTCTGTCGTACTCCGGAAGCGGTTTTGGCCCTGGGGGGCAGGCGATTGAAAACTTCCTCGACTTTCTGGGAAGGGGAAGGCGTGCTTCTCTTCTCGGGGAGAAAAGGGGCGAGATTTCCGGCGCCAGTTGAGAGGAAGAAAAACAGGAAGAAGCAAGGCGAGGGGAAGAAGGGATCTGGTCCAAAGGAGCTACCTTCGTCGTAAAAACTGCGGAATGGGAAAGGTGAGAGGCACCCACCGATGGAAAAAAGAGCTATCCATTTTCTCAGTCCCCCCTTACTCATGGAAGGGGAAAACAAGAGGCGGTGGACGGGACTCTCCGGCCAAATCGGAAAAGAAAGGCCAGCCATTTTCTTATGGGAAGCGACCGGATGATCGTGCGAATAACGGAGAAAAAAAAAAGGCCGGCTCCTGATAACGGGCCCCCTTGATATGGGGAACTTTTGACTCGGGGGGGCAGGAAAGAGGCCGATGCTCGAGAAGGTTTGGGGGGGGGGTTTCCTTAGGGGGGGGCGATTCTCCGCGGTGGGGAACCATCACGGTGGAAGAAAAGTGTGTTCGAAGGAGGGGAAGGAGCGGAATCGCGAGTGGAGGGTTTAGAGGCATCTAATCTGGAAAAGGAAAAAACTGGTCTCTCCGGCAGGAAAGGAGTCGGAGAGGGGAAAGAGTTTATCGGCGTCGGCAAAGAGAGTTTTTTTTCACTCTACGGGGAGCAAGGGAAAGGAAAATTCCTTAATTGAAGAGGGGAAGGCATACCCATAGGGCATTCCTCGTTTGTGAAAGGGGAAATAGAAGCTGCAGCACATCGAAAACGCCTAATCTTGAGGAAATAGAGAGGGTAATTTATCTTAACGCCCGGAAGGAAATATACAACCCTTCCAGGCAGTCTAGAAGCGAACCGCCGAATTGGGACGAAGGTGAAAGAAGGGAAAAAGGACATTGGCGGCAGTGAAGATTTCGTCGGTAAAGGAATCGTAAACCATCAGAAAAGGAAGGAGAAGTCCAACCCTGGGAAGGGGCTCTACACCCTAAGTAAGTCAATTTACGGTGTGTGGGGAAAGGACGGCGGAGGTCCAAGGGAAAGAACGGCTCCATCCCTCTCAAAAAAAAGATCCTGATTTCTTTCGCGAAATAAAGGCCAGAAGAATTTGGGGGGGGAGGGGGGGGAGGTAGAGGAAGCCCCATGTAGAATCCCCAAGTTGAAAAGAGAAAACTTGGCGGTTAAGAAAAAAAAAGAGAGGGCAAAAAGCTCAAGAACCACTCTGCATCAACTCCCCTTCGGGAAAATAAGGATGGAACAATTATGGCGGGGAGGAGCCGGCGGAGGGGGGAAAAGAGAGAAAGGAAGTCCGTCTGATCCCAGGATCGAAGAAAAAGGGCGTCAGTACTCTTTCGGGGAAAAAGCTTTTCTCTTGGAAAAAGGGGGGAGGAGCGCTGCTGTTTCGGAAAAGATTATTACCACGTTTTCCCGGTTGGTCCAAGAGGAAGAAAACCATTAGAAAAAAAGAAGGTCTCTCCCTCAAAAAAAAAACGAACAGCAGAGGGAAAAGGGGCGCCGGGAAAAAGAGAAGTGTGTAAAAAAGGAGGAAAGGGGGTGCCTCAACCAAACAAAAAAAAAAAAAAAAAAAAAAAAAAAAAAATTAAAAAAAAAACACCAAAGAAGTAAAAAAAAAAACCCCCCCCAGACCCCCCCCCCCAAAAAAAACCCCACCCCCCCCACCCCAAAAAAAAAAAACCCCTCCCCAAAAAAAAAAACCCCCCCCCCCCCCCCAAAAAAAGACTCCCCCCCCCCCCATAAACCCCCCCCCCCCCACAAAAAGGAAAGTGAAAAAAGTTTGGAAAAAAAGGGGGATATACTGACTCTCTGATGAGGGGGGGGGCCAATCCTCTCCTTATTAAGACATACTTGTTCCATCCGGGGGACGTACTGCTGGGGGGGAAGCAATTACGGGACAGTGAGGAAAAAAAAGAAAAAGATTCCGTGCGCGAGGGCGATTACCGCAGGGGTCGGACGGAGGGAAGGGGCATGCCTTCCCTGGGGAGAGATACGCATCAACTTCTTGCAGGGAAAGGGGGCTCGCAAGACATCAGGAAAATGAAATGGAGCCCGTAAAAGCCGCCCGATTGTCGAAGTAACTTGACTTCTTGATTCCACAGGGGGGGGGGAGGGCGCAGGAACGGGTTGGGGAAAAGGGAGATCCCTCTCCTACTAAGAGATTAAGGGAAGAAAAAGAGTCTTTTCTCATGGAAAAAAGGGCTATTTTCTGAAAAAACTTCGCGATTCTGAAAAAGAAGAGGGGGCGAAATCGAGGGGGAGGGGAAAGGAAGTGGGAAGGGGGTTTTAGATTTCACGGATCAGGGGGGATCAATTACTCTCTAGGGGGGGGGGGGGGGAATCGGCAAGGAGGAGGGGGGGGGGGGAGGTGTTCTTCCGTCCTGATCTAAATGCCCAACCCTGAGGGCCATTATGGTTATGGCAAAACCCCCCAAAAGGGAAAGCCGATCTCTTCAAAGGGGACATCAGGGCGAGGGCGATGTGGCCAACCAAGGGGGGGGGGTGAACGAAAAGCGGCGAACATGAGAATGAACGCGAGCGAACCATCAAACACCCCAAAACCAGAAATCGCATTTTAAAAAAATTCGATTTCCTCCCAAACTCGGCGATCCGATGAGGAAAAAGGAGAAACCAAAACTGTGAAGGGGAAAAAAAGGAAAAAAAAGGGGGAGCCGCGGCATTACTCGCCAAAGAAAGGACAAAAAAGAGGCCAGTCTCCTAAATCGAAAACAGAAACCCCGACCATATAAGGGGGGGCGGGATTTCCAGAAAGAGGGTAGGAGGAGGTTTATAGTCCCCGATTTGGAAGCGTCTTCTTCCTAACTCAGGAGGTGGACTATTGAATCGGCCGATTGGGGAGGGGGGGGAAAAAAAAAAAAAAGGGGAAGGGGGGATCGTACTTCCCAGGGGATAGGCTCTCTTTGGGGGGAGGGGGAAACCTGTTGGTAGCCGAGAAAAGAAAGATTGGAACAGATCAAAAAGGGGAAGCCTTATCGCTGTCACCAGCTCCTAAGGGGGAAGGCTTCTACCATGCAGAAAGAGGGCGCCGAAAAATCATCGCCAGATGAGGGAACACAAGCAGAAAGAAAGAAAAAGGAGAAAAGAAGTTTCGTAAAATCGACGCTGAAAAGGCGTCCTCATTATTCATAGGAAATCGCTTGTCTCCTATCACCGGGGGGGGAAAGTTCATCAGGAGGGGGGGGGGGGAAGGGGAAACAGGCCATCTCCCGCCCATGCGAAGTCGGGTTGCCTACCTGTAATGT
>Ga0179593_1310884_pt1 | contig 11540 bp, 19 predicted proteins | sample CZODoug2_1_08_16_FD_185931 | JGI IMG/M metagenome (GOLD analysis project Ga0179593, IMG submission 185931) | Vadose zone soil fungal communities from Angelo Coast Range Reserve, California, USA - CZODoug2_1_08_16fungal (PacBio error correction) | ecosystem: Environmental > Terrestrial > Soil >...
GAGAGGAGTCCAGGGGAACGGGCCAAACAGGAGACCAGCTTGGGGTACTCAAGGTGGGAAAGGTCGGGGGCAAGATAAGACCCGAAATTTGAAAAAGGAAAAAATCAACGAAAACATCGAAGGGGCCCGAAGTCTTAAAAGGCAAAGGAACGGCGCAAGTTGGGGGACAGAAAAAAATGGGCAGGCTGAAAAGATCAAAAGAAAAGGGATGGGGGCGATGGGCGAGGGCAAGACAAAAAAAAAAAAAATAACTCGGAAGCTTTGCGCAACACAAAACGAAAGAGCGCAAATCAAACCAGGTACCTCCAGCACATAAAAGAGGAGGGGCTTGACCTGCTGCACGAGGGAAGAGAAGACCGGTTGTGGACCAGGTGACTCGGACGAAACCGCGACTACAAGACAGCAGGGCGAGGGCTATCGAGAAAGAACCTGAAGGGAAGCAAGGACCATCCTCGTGGCAATCACCAACCAACCTATACGAAAAAATAATGGCTCCAAAACTTTAGAATCAAACTAATGAAACGCGCGCCCGAGCAGAGAAGAGGGGAAAAAGGACAATTCATCTATGGAGGGAGGTAAAGGACGTTGGAAAAGAACAAATGGGAACAAAAGAAGTGACGGATAGGAATCATTGGCGGAAAAACAACTAAGGAGAGGATGAATGCCTCAACTGAAGAAAAGGGGGAAAAGGTATAATCAGGTACTTAACGGGACACGGGTAATCAGAAAAAATCGGCCAGAAAAGGCGCTCAGAAAGCGACGGGGAAGCAAAAAGCGTAGGGAAAATGGGCAAAAAAGAGGGGAAAAAAAAGGTCTACGTTAGCGAGTCACGAACAAGGACTGGGGGGAATGGAACGGAAACGTATCGAGGATGTAGTGACCACAAAACAATGTCGGGTGCTTCAGTGCTATCCAGCAAGAGAATTCAGGGAGGGAAAAACACAGATCTTCTACAAAGGGGGCTTGGGGAGTAAAAAAGAGTCTCTAGCCTCAAGAAAAATGAACGAAGGGACGCTACCCAATTCCAGAAAGTTCCTTCAAAAAGCAAAGCGAAACAAGGGGGAACAAGAGGAAATGAACGAAAAATCGAGGGGGCTCGGTCGGGAAACAAGGTCGCACCGTTGCCTTGGGGGGGCGGCAAGATCACGCCTAGATACAGGGGAGGAAACGGCTGTTGTACATCTAGTGCAGAAGGGATTAACGCCGGTAACCGCGCCTGTGTGCGCGGAGAAAGGTGAGAAAGAAGGCCCTGGATTCACCGGAAGGGGAGGGACAGTCACGACCGAATTTTAAGGGACGACTGACGCCGCAGGAGACAAACGGGGAGATCAAGGCGAATTCGCTCGGGCGCCGCAGACAGGGACCTTGAAACAAAGGCGACAAAAGAATGACCGCGGAAGGAAAAAAGGACTGGAAAAAAAAGAAGCAATTGGTGCACACGGGCGGCAAAAACAACCTAATCTAAAAGCAGGGGTACGACAGGGGGGAGGTCAGGATAACCAGGAACATACCACGAGCCGGGGACAAAAGGGAAAGATCATACCGCGTTGACAATTCAGGAGGGAAGCACAAGGGAAAACTCGAAAGCGGGGAGATACGAGGGGACACTATCGCAAGGTGTACCTCGCCAGCGGGACCGGGCCGCCAGGGAAAACAAAAGTAACAAGGTGAGACCAAGGATCTGAGGCGAAGAGCGAGAGCGAAAGGTCTGCTTCGAAAATTGAAATTGGGCAAACAGACGGGGGGACGGCGTGGGGGGAACAATCAAAGAGAATCAGCGAGCCGAGCAGTTTGACGACACAGCGAAAAACTCCGACCGAGGCTCTTCGCCAGACGCTGGTAAATATACAAACGAGCGAAAAACGGGGCGGGGAGACAAAAAGCGCCAAAAATCCCGGTCAACCTAAGCTAAAAGCGCATCGCCAGGGCACAACATGGAGTCTTAACAGAGCCTGGCATGGAAAAAAAAGCCGAGAATGCCATGAAGCGGTACGACAAAATAGGTGAGAGGCAGGACGAGGGAGCAAAAAACGCCAATATGCGAGGAAAAAAACACTAGGGAAAAGAAAAATGCCAAGCGGGACCAAAAGGGACGGCGGGGAGAAGGTGCGTCCAAGTTCCCTAATCTGTGAGGAATCACTCGTACCATCCCGGCACCTGTGCGGTCTCGCCAGCTTGGGGAGGTGTCACCAGTTTAAAACTTGGGCAGGGGGGAGGAGGGAGGGGAAAAAAAGATCAGACGAGGGAGGGGAATCACTTCTATCGACAGGTGAGATATTCTAGCATCGCTCAGAGGGACCCGCCTGACAATCGACTCAGGCAGACAAAAATTAGAAATCGGGGGGAATAGAGGAGGTCTCCTGACCGGAAAGGGCTTCAACTGTCGAACAGAAGGCGCACTCGGGACATCATCGCAAACAAGAAGATTCATCAGGAACGCAAAGAAACGGGCAAAAAAAAAGGAAGGCGGCCAACTGGCAACCGGAGAATTGTCGTCGACGAAACCAAGAGAGAAGTAGGAAAGGGGCCACGCTCAAAAGATTCCAAAAAGATGCTTCGAAAAGCTAGGGATTCAAGGGAAAAAACAAAAAAAGCAAGAGAAAAGAAGAAAGAAGCATCAGAGCGAGGAGGGCCCGGGTTATAATGGAAAGAACAAAACGGAGGAGAGAGAAAAAAGGAAAACAAACCCGGGGTCGCCGAGAGAAAAGGGAGAAAGGGAGCGATGCAAGGGAAGCAGTGGGGGAAATAGAGAACGGGGGGGGGGGAAAGAAGTCGTGGGAGGATCGGGGAGAGAAGAGAAGTCTTGTGGGCATCATCAAGCCTTGTTAGAGACGAAGCAAAAACTGAATCCTGGGGCGAAGGGGGGGGGGGAATAGGGGGGGCAGATGACTGCAGAAAGGGCCTGGAGAAGGAATAATTCTTCTTGGGCGGAGGATTGAACAAAATCGGGGGTGTTTCGGGGGCGAGGCTGGAGAAAGAGAAAAAAAAAAAAAAAAAAAAAAGAATGGGGAGGGACTCAACGCTACAAACCTAATAAAAACCCAAGAGGATCAGAAGGGAGAAAGCGGTGACATGTCCAAGAAAAGGCGATCTTGAAGGGGACGAATAAAGGACACGTATAGAGAAAGAGGAGAAACGGCGGAGAATCAGAAGTCTTGACGATATCCGAGGGGTCAAAATCGGAGAAAAAATTCGGGTCACTGTCAGCCGCCCTCAACCTCGCGACACAATAGATGAACCTGAAAATAGGGAAGAAGCGCGATCCAGCAAGGGAGAAAGTCTTAAGGAAGGGGGCAAAAAAAGTCCTGCCGGAAAAATGCGGGGAAAAGGAAAAAACGTAGGAACCCGCTTGTGGTCGACATCCGGATCATTCAGAAAAAAAAGGGCGGGGCGGAGCAGCAAAGAATGTACAGGGTGAACGGGGTCAGAACCTCGTCTATGACGAGCACAGAATGGGGACGAAAAGTAAGGGGTGCGGAGGGGCGATCTTCATGGGGGAAACAGGCTCGGGGGTAAGAAGGCAGGGGGAAAAAGAAACAAGCAAGCTGCACGGTTTAAGAAAAGATGCGGCTGTGTGGGCGATCAGCGGGTTTCCGTCAGGGGGGGGGAGTTAAAACCGGCAGGAGATTCAAGCGGGACGGTCACAAGCACAGAGACTGGGACGCTGAAGCCCTAAGGGCGCAAAAGAAAGAAAAAAAAGAGTGAGATAGGAAGAAGAACTCCTTCTCCTTTTGGCCCTATGGAATGGGGGGTCAGAAAATCTGGAAACCAGCTCTAATGAGGAAAAGGAAAAAATCATGTCGCAACAAACAGTGGGGGTGGCCGTTAAAAAAGGAAGTGAAGGCCAAACACATTAAACAGGGAATTTGATTCGGAAAAAAGAGATCCCTTAAAAAAAATTCAGGTGAGAGGGGGGGGGAAGCAAGTTAAAATCACACCGAGCAGTGGGAAAAAAAAAGATGAAAAGCCAAAGCCCGAGTACGTTCAAGGGAGGAAGTCTGATGAAGGGTTGGATCCCGTACCGAACCATGGGTACGGGTACTGCGGGGGGAAGTGAGAGGGGCGTGGGGAACGACTAGTAAAAAAGACACGACATCTAAACAGGGTGGGGACGAAGCGAAAAGGGTTGGTGAGGGGGGTTGGGAAAAGCTGCGATAGAGAAACAAGGGAGAGGCCCGGAGAAGAGCCGAACTCTTTAGATCGAAGATTTCCATAGAAGAGACTCCGGCGGCATAACGGAAAACCTCATCAGAACGGGAAACGACCAAAAAAAAAGAAATGAGTTTAATCAACGGGAAAGAGAACAACAGAAAGCCGTGGTCAGTTACAGGTCGGTCCACTCAAAGATGGTAGGGAACAGGTTAATCACAAGGGTCGCGAAAGAGGGGGGAGGGCTCCAAAGAAAGAATTTGGGGGAGAGACTCCTTGGGAAGAGAGAGGAGAGCGGGGAGAAAGACAGACGTTTGGGGGCAAGTCGGAGGGATACGTGAAAAGGGGAAAGGGGGAAGGGGAGCGAACATTAGTCTGCTCATCAGTTAGGGTGGAAAAGAAGCGGGAAGCACCTAAAAAAGGTGAAGGGAGGGGGGGGAAGCACGCCACCTCGGGGGGGGGCTGTATATCGCACACTGTACACCAAAAAAACCCTGGACCATACAAAGACGGAAGAGGGGAAGAAGGCGGGAAGAAGGAAGGTCCGCAGGAAGGGGGGGAAAAATCACATTCCGGTATCCAAGAATAAGCGTTCTGATTGAACACTGGGAACTAGAGGACGGAGAAAACGAAAGGTAGAAGTAAAGCAGAAGGAGGGGGGGAAGCTGAATTTAAAAAAATTAGGATAGGGAAGGGAAAAGGAAACCAGTCGCACAAGGATTCACTTTCAGATCGCAAAGGAGGAAAAAGAAGGCTAGGTCTCGCAAGGGCAGGGGTCCAACAGGGACGAAAACATGGGCCCGGAGGGAAAGGTAGTTCTCAGACTAGAAAAGGGGAGATGAAAAAGAACGGTGGGAGATCGACTAATGTAGGGCGTTCGTCAACATCAGGAAGGACAAGGGCGTGTGAAGTAAAGATTCTTTTTAGCTGAAGGGGGGGAAGCGACGGCGGCGGGGGAAAAGAAAAAAAAAAAAGAGAATGGAAGCAGTGGGGGACGAGGAGAGCCAGCTAAGGCGCAAAAAAGAGGAGGTCGAGGGGGGGGCTTGGACATGCAAAAGACATTTATCCGGCTCTTGGAAGGTGCAAGAATTGACTAAGAAGATTACTGGGATTATAGGGGGTGTAGAAGAGAAAATTGCGAGGGGCGGTGGTGGTGGGGCAGGAAAAGGCGGACGAGATTGGTTTAACAAGGCATTGGATGGCTATTAACGCGGCACTTGGGGTCCCCCATACGCGTACGGGGGGGGTCCTCCAGTATGGGGAAAACTCATGGGGAGCCGTTGAATAAGAAGAAGAGTCAGGAGGAGAATGGGTCTTGGGAAGTGTTTCCTTAAACACAAAATAAGGGGGACACCAGTTACACTGGGTGGCGGAAAAAAAGAAATCATCCAGGAAAAAGCAACTCATTGATGGTTGGACAAATACCGGACATCCTCGAAAATCATCTCCGGCGCATCGCGAGTGAACCACAAAAAGGGGAAGATAAAGAGAAGATTATTAGGACGCTTCCGCTGGGGTACAAAAACTGATTCGTGCCCAAAGTATGTAGCCGGCCCGGGTAAGGGGGGGGCAGATCGTCGGAAGTTGAAAAACCATGCGAAAAAAAATCGCAACACGACGTGTCGTCAATACATCAGCGGGCCGGAAGAAAATGGCGCTGGAAAAACTCAGAAGAGGGGCTGCAAGGGTCTAGGGTCAAGACACAGCCTCCCCAGTGTCAAAAAAAGAATCGCAAACGCCTTTACAGGAAAACAACCTAAATATCGGAAAATCGCTCGCTCAGACGAGAAGAAAATCAAAAAAGCCAAAAGAACTGCCACTGCGTAGAGAGGGATTGGACAGGGAATCAAAGGAGCCGAATCCAGACGCTGAGCCAAGGAAAAACGCGAGAACCATCAACAGGAAAACGTCGGGTCTTCGGGGACTTCACGGCAAGAAAAAAATAAAGGGAAAAAACGGAATAAGGTGAAGCGCAGCCTGACAGCAAATCTTAACGACTCAGAAATCTCTAAGACTCAAAGGTGCACAAGAAAAGGATCGGGCTAAGACAAAAGGAGAAGGGCACCTGAACGTTCAGTGTTTAACTGGAGGTAAACTCATGAGAAAATCGGCATCTTGAAAGCCGCGAGAAAAATTAAAGGGAGAATGAGAGGACGAACGTAGGGGCTCAAGCCACTATACGTACATGGGACGGGGCCGGCAACTCCCTACAGTCAGAAAAGATTGCGGCGAGAAGGCGGAGAAGTGGTGTAATCTAAGAATTCAGGGGTCGGGGACTCACATCGAAGGACGACGTCAGAGGGGAAGAAATGGGGATGAGAGGAAGGTCGTTAATGCGGGGGGCACAACTATCCAGCACGCCCAAGAAAAAAAATGACCGATAAATCACCCCAACTTAGCAAGGTTCAGGAGGAGATCCGCAATAATCAGAAAAAGCCTTTGCTCCGCCACTTGCCCACAAGGAAAAAAGTGCAGAGCACTCCACAGGAAAAAAAAAAGCCAAGCAGGAGCCCGAAAATCTTAGAAAGACTGTCAGGGAACAGGCGCACCTGATTTACTAATGAAAAAAAAGAAGATCCCAGAAGACCGGGATTGACCCCAGGGAAAAACATAAGGTAAAAAGAATCTCTTGAGCCCTAAAACGACAGGGGAGAAAATTGGGGAAAGAAGATTTTACAAGGGAAGGAGGGTTCGTGCTAGGACCGTTCCAGAAAAAAAAGGATGGGGGATTGTCTACAGGCACCCGCCAGAGGCGCAGGAGAGGCGAAGCGGAGGACGAGGAGACAGCGGCGCCTAGGGACTTTGGACTATTGAAGCTGCCAACCGAATCCCGATACTTCAGTCAACAAGGTGTAACAACTGGGTTTTCGACTCGGAGGAAAACAAAGAAAGACGTAGGAACGAAGTACGAAAAACTTTTGCGTCAGGGAAAGGAGGGGAAGGAAACAACTCCACGTGGACGCTGATGGCCGGGGGGGAAGAGGCCGCTTTACAGCTTGCAGAGGGTGCAAAGCAGGACAAGATACCCACAAAAGGCTGTTCCGAGTTGGGCTAAAGAGAGAGCCTAAAAAAGTGGGCCGGAAATTTTGAAACTGAACAGTGGCAAAACAAAGGATCGTCACGTCGGGGAGCGAAGCAAGAAAAGGGCTGGTCTGAAAAACCCAAACATTTTTCACCAGCAGCTGGATCGGGACGATCAAAAACAGAGTGAGACGCGCCTGTCAAAGGGGGAAGAGGGTAACCCGCGCGCGACGTCTCAAAAGAACTGAAGAAATCGGAAAACTACCTGAGGGGCAGCACCCAAGAAAAAAGATCAAAGAAGCGCCTGCACAGACGTACCAAGTTACACAAACGACTGGACACAGTCGATCCCACTAAATGAAGGGAAGAACCACGAGAAGGAGGGATGCCCCATTAAACGGTCAAGAAGACAAATCTGGAAAACAGTCCGGTGCGCGTAATCAGGACCAGGGGTCACAACAAACGGCAGCTATGAGCAGCGAAGGAATAGGGACGGCACCAAAAGGCGGCATTCTCCAGGGGGAAAAAGAGTTTCGCATCGTGAAACCGTCCATAGAATAAGAAGGAGGGGGGGGAAAAACGCGAATCAGACGCGGGGAAAAAGTTCACTATTGCCAAGTTCAAAAGGGGATGAAGCTACATAAACAGAGGCCGTTTTATCTTGTAGTGAGGAAGATGGAGAGATAGACAGAGGCCCGCTTCATAGGGATCAGACGACGTGACCCAACATCCGACATAAAAAAAAACGAAACCTTCCCCTGATCGGGCCGGTAGCCTGAACCTGCAAAGACCAAAGACAACAGAAGAAGAACGCGTGGCAGCAGACAAGGGGGGGGGGGTGGGGGGTTTGGGGGGGTGGGGGTTTTTTTTGTTGGGGTGTTTTGGTTGGTTTGGGGGGGTGGGGGGTTGGGGGGGGGGGGGTGGGTGGGGATTGGGGTTTGGTATTTTTTGAGTGTATTTGTGTGGGTGGGGGGGGGGTTTTGGGGGGGGGGGGTTTTTTTTGGGTGGTTTTTTTTCGGGGGGTGTGGGGTTGGGGGGGGGGGTTGTTTTGGGGGCGTTGGGGGGTCGTGTGGTGTGCGGGTTGGGTGGTCGGGGGGGGGGGTGGGGTGGGGGGGGGTGTGGGTGGGGGGGGGGGGAGGGGAGGGGGGACAAACGTTTGGGGGGTTGTGTTTTTTACGACCGTTTCATAGTCCTAAGGAGCGCCGAAAGCGGCCCCTGCAGGAGGGAACATCGGCAAACTGGGGCCACAGTACCAAGAAGAACCCAAACCAAAAGAGAGGAACGCGGCCACTCTCTGAAAAAGCGGCCCCTATAACGACATAAACGAGACCGTCTGCACCTCTCTACCGACACACGAATCGATCTCCGCCGCCACTCCCGATAAACGGAGGGGAAAGGGGGGGATAATCGCCCTCAAATACAACAACAACAAACGGAATGGATTCAAAGAAGGTATATAGATCACCAAAGGTCTAAGACCGACCGAGAGGTCCACTTGCTAGAAGTCACCGAGCGGGTTTGCAGGGGGAATAGAAAGATAGGGGGCGAGAAAGCGGTGGGGGAGAAGGATATCTGCCGAGGAAAATCATTTGCCAGGGGATCAGGAGATTCAGTTGGAGACTAAATGGCAGGGCCTAATTTAGACAAGCCCGCGTGAGGCAAAAAGGATCTGCCACGGAGGGAGGATATTTGGTCTATTATGGGGCAAAAAAAAAAAAACGGGTGACAACAGGATTCAGTCTATATCAAAAAAAAATGGGCGGTTCAAGCGATAAAACAACCGAGAGGGATGGAGTCGTTGGGTTCTCCCGGAAAAAAGGGGATCGGTAAGCGGACATCTGTATACAAGTTAAATCGGAAGGAGTGAGGGGATAAAAGTTGATTACAATCGCTGGGCCTGTCGCCCAAAAAAAAAAAATAAAAAGCGAAGTGGAGCTTGAAAAACTGGGAGCGGGTCAGGAGGAGTATGGAAACGAGGACAGAGGGGAGACGAGCGGGACCAAGGGGAACAAGATGGTCTTGAACTGGGGGAACCGGGCGCAGAACGCCGGGGCGGGGGGAGTGGAGAGGCTTCGAGAGAAAAAAAGAAGATGCCGTGGGTTGAGGTGGGGAGGGGGAAACCCTCAGTATTGCTAAAAAGACTTTCGTGGGGGACCGGAGAGTCAAAATGTCATTAGAAACAGCGTTAAGAAAAGGGAGTGGGAAGACCCTGGAAAGCAAGAAGGCGAAGGGGGTGACTTAAGGGAGCCCTTTGGGGGGTCGAGGCTGACGTGCCGACCGCATGGGCGTCCGGAAAGAGCCGCACTAGGGGGGAGAGAGCCTGACGCCGTCAGTAAAAATAAAACGACAGTAGGCAAAGGCGGGCGAAGCCTTTATGAGACGTACAACGACGCCTTAGCTGGGGGGACAGGTGCAATTGGGGGGAACGAATCCCGGCCATGTGGGACCAACGCAAACCTCGACGGACGGGGGAAAAGACGAGATGGGGGGGGGGGTACAACAGGTTGGGTCACTGAAGAAATTGGAAGCCACCTCTTCGAGGCGGGGCGTTCAGGGCTATCAAAACACAAGCGGAAAAATCGAGACTTGGCGATACATTCAAAAAAAAAAAAAAACAGGTATATACGAGACTTGGAATCGAAGATGTCAGAACACCGTCAACGGTTCCCTCCAGGGCGGCTTGAAAAGGTTGTAAATGTACGCAACCATTGGAAGTAACTGCAGTCAAGGGGCTCTTTGGGTGGTCGAGCGAAAGAAGAAGCATCGGCAAGAAGTTTGATGCCAGCCGAGGGGGAAGGTTTCATTGGAAAAGCATAGCAGAAAGAGAGCGAGGCATTCCTAGCCGAAGAAGCGGGGAGAGAGAACGACGGACGGGAGACTTGCCCTCTCGGGCACCAGTCCAGAAGAAAAAACTGAAAATAGGGAAATCGAAAAAAGAAAGATGAAAAGCAAAGAGGGGGGGGAAGAAGCAAAAATCCCCTGGGGGAGACATAAGGTCGTGGGAAAGGGGGGGCAGAATAGATTCTGGGGACAAAATCGAAGGGAGGAAGACACTTTCAGATAGCGGGAGGGGGGGAGCAATAGAAAAGAAAGGCAGCCGAGCCTTGGTGTCGAGCGACAAGAAGATGTTTCTTCGTACGGGGAATAAAGACGTCCTTGAGGGACGGGGTCGATTGTAAATTCGTTGAAAGGGGGGGGGGAAAAGCGAATCGGAAAAGGTCAGAATCCGTCGGGAGGGTGACTAACCGACAAAGGTATTTTGAAAGAGAAAGGGGGAGGATAGGGGACGCTGGAAGGGTCCAAGACGACGAAAAGTGGTTGGTGGAAATCCTAGGTATAGGTGAAAGTCACAGGAGGTCAAAGAAAGTCCAAGGAGAAAATATGAGAGGACATACGAACATTACATGGGCAGTTGGCATCTGCGTTTCTACAAATGAAAAAGGGACAGGGAGAACTCCCGCTTGACAGAGGGGAGGGGGAAAGAGGGCCAGACATGGATCGTGGACCGGGGCCGAAAAAACCTTTTAATGCACGATAACGGAACGAATTCCACCTAAGCAGGAAGTGTACATCAACGAGCGTATATCAGGGGTATCACCATGGAGGAATCCGTCCGGGCTCCGACGGAAAGGGAAACAGGAAAGGAACCCGGATAGACGAAAGAGGAAAAGGGAAAAAAAAAATTTTTTTGGGGGGTTTGGAAAGTGTGGGGTTGTAAAAGGGGTGATTGCGATTCGTCCTATGTCGGTCTTGCACTCAACGAAAAGCGTTCGAGGTGTCTTTCTGGGACTCAATTGGACAACTAAATGGTTTGTCAAACGCGAGGGGGGGGGGGGGTTTTGGGCGGGCAAAAAAAGATGACGGGCGGCCAGAGAGGGAATGTACATTACGTAGTTTTGGGAGGAGGGGGGGAGAGCACGCCGCATCAGCGTCTGGTAGTAAGAGCCGGGGCGGGGGTACAGACAGGAAAAGAAGGGGATCTCGCCAAGAGGGGGTGCCACATTTAGATCCTCATAAAAAAACAAAAAAAAAAAACAACTTGAGGGAAGAATGTAGAGAGAGGGGGGGGTGACAGGGGGGGGGGTTGGTCGGTGGTGGCCTTCAAATTCGGCAGATGTTTAAGGGGGAGGCGGGGTCTGGTTACCTGGCGGAGGGCGCGCTGCAGGGGGGGGAAAGTCGAAAACATCCATGTTTGGACGTAGTAAAAAAGTGGACTCCAAGGTGATTCACGTTGCGAAAGAGTTGACAGGGGAGACAAGTGGTGTCAAAATACCAAGAGTAAGCGACCCAAGGGTTGGGGGCCGAAAATAAGCCGAGTCAACCTCAAATGAGGGGGGGGGGGACAACGACGGGAAAGCTAAAGAAAGAAC
>Ga0179593_1591291_pt1 | contig 11540 bp, 17 predicted proteins | sample CZODoug2_1_08_16_FD_185931 | JGI IMG/M metagenome (GOLD analysis project Ga0179593, IMG submission 185931) | Vadose zone soil fungal communities from Angelo Coast Range Reserve, California, USA - CZODoug2_1_08_16fungal (PacBio error correction) | ecosystem: Environmental > Terrestrial > Soil >...
CATCGCGCAGTGCCGGTACAACATGTTTTGGAAAAGAGAACGGGACTTGCTCAGGTTAAGGCTTGAAAACGAAGAAGGGCCGCGGAAGTGAGGCACCTTGGGACACGCCGGTAACCGTTGAAAATTAAAGGTCGGAGGCAGGGGGGGTGCCCTGCACGCTTGGGTGTCTGAACTGGATCCGATTGGCGAGGGTAGTCAAATCTAGATCTGAGGGGGTGGGGGGGGGGGGTGGATATGTGGTGAAGGAGGATTCACCCGAAATCGACGAGTTAATGCCGGTTGTTCCTAGGATAGTTGTCAAGTGCCTTAACGTCTAGTTTGCAGGGGGGATTTCTACCACAGACCGGGTGTTTGGCTAGGGGGGGGAAAAAAAGCAGACCAGCAGCTGGAAAATAGACAGCCAATAAGGCAGCTTGCCCGGCATGGGGGGGGCTCAACTGTCAGAATGCGGTCATCGAAGGAAAGGAGGGATGACCACGTTTGTGTGGAGCTCAGGAAGAGCCTCGCAATTCTGTAAAACTTGAGGTGGTAGAGTAGGGGGAAAAAGAAAACGATACTGAAAGAACGAGCAGTTAGTCAGAAACTCACCGTAACGCTGGAGAAAATAGGAAAGATTATGGGACATTGGGCGCTTTCCACTTTGGCGGAACCTGCGACACGGTTGGAAAATGGGGCAGTAACATTTTGGTCAAGGAGCGGGCTTGACTTGGGAAATCAGCCAAAACGTCGGGATAAGCGCCAGCACCCGTCCATCTCCATTGGAGCGCCATCGATAACTAAAAGAAGAGGGAAGCGCCGGTCCAAAATTTCAGAAAACAACACCGGTTACGGACTGCTACTCTTATGGGGGGGTTGAGGAGGGAGGGGGGCGGAAAGCACTGCTCATTCACGGGATTGCGCTCTAAAGTAATTTTTTTCAACCCATGGGAGTAGGGGGGTCGAAAAGACATGCCATTGAGCACACAACCACAATCAAATAAAGATGAAAAGGAAAGAGGCAACCACAAACTTAAAAGGTAAACCCTGAAATTTGCGCCACAAGTGCAGAACACCCTCTAAAAGGGATAAAAGGAAAAAAAGCTCAATCCAAAACAATCGCGGGGGTCGTACCTAAGGTGCGAGACAAAACTTGGGTGACTTAGCTTAAAACGGAAGTTTAGGGAGGGGGGGGGGAATCAGTCACACTTGCCCAAAGGTTTTAGGAATCACGCCGACCGCACTAGCGATGACTAATGGAGTAAAAAGGAAGGGGGGGGTCCATCATCCCTTTACAAGTTGTAAGAGTAAGCACGCTCCCAATGAACGATTCCAGAGTGAAAATTGGACAGAAAGGGCGAAACAATGGTCAGAGGGGAAGCGGTTTTTCGGAAATTGAGTCCAGAAGGGGGAAAGGGTGTGGGAGGGGACTGTTCTTCCGAATATCAGGGGGAAAACCACAGTCTCGAAACATAAACAACGGTAGGAAGAGGAGATCGTTACGTTGCCAAACGGTGAATAAAATCCAAACTAGAAAGGCAACGAAAAGACGGCGCAACTAATCCATTGGGTTAGAAAGTGAATGGTGCTCCGGTAAACGGAATCTTTAAAAAACAGGGTTTCGGCAGGTGTGCCCTCAGTAGAATTTTTATGGGAATGGCAAACCCTTCTGGACTAATATATTACGCAGAACGACGGGTGACTCGATTTAATTGCACAAACAAGTTCAATGTACGGCGTGAGACCAACAGAGTTGGAAAATTGTTACGAATCGTCACGGGAGAAATCCAGACTTCGGCCGCGCTAAGTTATGGGGGATTGATCCTGTTCTTGGGAAAAAAAGGAGGAGTGGTCACGGAAAGCAACCGGAACGGGGAAAAAAGCATTTAGCCGCGGTTACAGGGGTTTAGTTGCCTGCGAGTATCGAAGCTCGAAGGGGAAGAGGGGTGACGTGGTGGGTCACGAAACCGTAGAGCAAGAACGGCGGGAAAAACATAGAGAAACACATTTCAAAGGGGGAAGGAAAAAATAACCGTCCGGAAAGAGGACGGGAAGAACCAACCCGATTATTGATCGATACAGGTGTTGTCTGCGTCTATGGGAAAGTGAATTCTTGGTCACGATCGCGGGCGAATGGGGGAAGGGGCGCTTCTTGACGTAGGGGATGCTATTGGGGGAAAAATGGTGGCGAGAATTCCCAAGGCAACCCCTAGCAAAGAGGGGAGAAAAAAAAAAGTCACACAAAACTTGTCGTCAGTTACGCAATCGGGGGGAGGAGACGGGGGTCGCATACTCAGACTATCATGAACAGTGCTTAGTTTCTGCAAGCAAACAAACCGATTATCCGGGCCGGGGGGGAGTGGGGAAAGGGTTTTTCCCCTCGTCGAAAAACTCGCTTCTCATAGTTGTAACAAATTGGATGAAGGCGTTTCAGGCACCAAAACCAAAGGGGGATGCAAAGAGACTGAAATTCTAAAGGGGGGGGGAGGACATGAGGACCCGGGCGAAGGCAGCTGGTCAGAAACTGTTTTAATTACCGAGCAGAAAACAACATGAGGGATAAAGGCCAAAAAAATCGTTTAATACGAGGCTGTCGGAAACCTATATAAGAAAAAAAGGTCAGAAAAAAGACAGGAGGGGGAGGGGTCGGTGGAATCCGGAGAAATCGGGCTAGTTCCACTCCTCCAAGAACACTACTTTATTGAAACACAAAAGCAAAAGGGAAGCCGTAGTGGAAAGACCTGATAAAAAAGGTGCAGGTAAGGGACACAAATCAACGGAATCACTATAGATGCAAAATTACGTTCAGATTCTGAGCAAGAAAAACGGGGGGAAACGGAAAAGCTTTGCGACACAAACGGTAACGGACCGATGGAAGCCCTCTCACAACAAAAACGATTGATGTGAAGATAATAGTCGTCCTAAGCGGGTCGGATCTGTTGGAAAGTACGCCTGTCCTCGTCCTCTTTTCAGTTTAAGAAAGTAGGATTCAAGGGCCGATAGGGAGTTGGAAATGTGTCAAACGAAAGCGGACATTGGGGGTAAGGCAGTATCGGCTGAGGGTAAGTCAACTCTTTGGGGGCCAACTAATGGGGAGGAGAGAGTAAAGGTTGAACTAGTCAATACAGAAGGGGGGTAGGTGGGGGGGGAAAAAAGAGGAAAAAAAAGAAGTCGAGATTATGCCGGTTGTTCGGGTCTGGGACGAAATTCCGGCCTGAGTCAACCGAGGGGGTTGGGGGGAAAAAAATTGGGGGGGATGTGAAACTTACCGGACAATCAGTGGGGATGGTAAAACTAAAAAAAAGGGGACAACGTCTGAATAACGGAGAAACGACGTTTCCATGGAAAACAGGACAATGAATGCGGGCATTAAAGGGAGGGCGGAAAATGTGGGTGTGAACATAGAAGACGCGCTTCAATTGCGGAAAGGAGAAAAAGCGTATTGGGGAAAGAACGCATGGAATCATCACCAATCAAGTTCCGGCACGGCAGATAATCGAGCGGTGGGTGAAGGAAGCAGCACCTTTTTCGTAACAAACTGAAGGGAGGAAAAGGGAACTGGCGCAGGCTTTCCTCTTAAAAGATTGGCGGAACTGGGGGGTAGAACACTTGGGGGGATCTAGTTTTTGGTCGAGGGGTGAGGAAATTGGACGGCTTGACGTTGAGGTCTAGCGGAAGGCAAAGGAGAAATGCACGAAGTCCCATCGCAACTGTGAAAAGCAGAGCGAAAGAAAATCCAAAAAAGGAACAGAAAAGGAAAAACAAGAGGCGTTATCGTATATCCAAAATAGGGGGGGAGTTCAAAAACTCACGGCTTCATGGATTGCCCGCGCGAATGTGGGTGTTTGAAGAAATGGGCGAAAAAGCAGAGAAAAAAATATTGGGTCGGCACCCCCGACCATCGAAAAGAAACGCAGACGCAAGGGCCAAAAAAAACGTCTGCCCAAACTTTAAAGGGGTATAAAAGAGGACGGAGGAAGTCGTGTCCACGTTGCGCAAAAAAAGGAAAGGTAAGAAAAAATAAAAAGAGGGAGAGGAAAGAAGTTCATGCGCTGGACCAACATGGAACTTATCTTACAATAGGACGTGTGAATAACTCCAAAACACACTGGGGAAAAATAGGGGAAATTCACTACGGGGGCTGCAAGGATTGGGAGGAGGAATATTTATGGCACCTAAGGGGGGAAAACATAAAAGAATGGAAGTTGTGTACTCTGCGGGGTAAAAACAAGGGCGCCCCTTTCTCCTGAAGTAAATGGAAAATTAAGCAACCAGGCAAATTGAGTTTAAGGGTTGCTTGACCGTTACCAAACCGTCGAGTGGGTTGATTTTTCTCGAGAAAAAGAGGGTGGAAGGGAAAAAACAAAAAATCTAAAAAAAACAAAGGAGGAGTAAGAGAGAAAGGGGCGCGTCCCCCTTATTGATCGTTCACAATGGAAAGGTTCAACGGTCAAGGCGAGCCTAAAAAAGAAAGTGGGGGGCGCCAAGTGGGGATGTGCCGCTGAACTAGGGACGAGGGGTTGCAAAGTTTCATGCTATAAAAAGTAAATCAGAAAGCTTACGGGCTGGGTTGGGGAAAAAAAAACTAAGGGAATTCACCGACGCAAATAGTCATGTCTTAAGAGCGAACATAGCTGTGCCCGTGATGGGGAAAAAGGGGGGCTTTCTTCCCCAGAACTAACAATCTTCAGGGTGTTACAGCTCCTTAGCGGGGTGTTCTGTGGCTCACAAACTTGGTGGGAAGCTCCAAAAAGATTGTTATTGGATGAGTTTCGGTTGTAGTCGTGATTTTCTGTGGTCTCCAAAATGTGGGGGAAAAAGTGTTGCGGGAAGATTGGGAGAAAGGCAGTGTTGGTTCTTGAGATGGGGGATGGGATCTCGTTGATTTGGTGAAAGGGTTTGGGGGGGGAAAAACGCAATAGGCCTGGTATCTAAGACGACAGTGTCAGAAAATATATACCACCGGTCCGCGGGAGAAGGGAATGGAGGGTCCAGCCGTGCACGAAAAAAGAACGAAAGGGTGGGATCTACGAGAACGAAGTGGTGTTTTTCCCTGTAAAGTTGGGGAAGTGCCAGGAGTGGTTCTTCATGCTCGCTTGCGAAGGGGCTTATGCTGACTTCAGCTGTTCTGGAAAAAAGGGGGAAGTGGGGGGACCTCAAAATGGCAAGCGCGAAAGAAGGACAAAAATAAGACCCACAGAAGCGTGTCTTCAATCAAAGCCGGAGAGGGATAGCCTAAAAATTTTCAAAAAAGGGAGAGTCGGGCGAAAAAGTGCTGAGTTTCTCTGGGATGCAAAAAAAAAGCGCGAATCGGTGCCCAAAATGCTGGGGTGGTGATGATTTAAAATCGGTAAGCAAACGCTACGCAAGTTTTATTACAGCAAATTTGTAATAATCGAGGGGGAAGCTTAACGAATACTGCTAAATAACAAAGGGTGGAACTCGACTACAGACGGAGTGAATAATAAAAAATTGAATCCGGGCGCCCTGGTCCAAGAATTTCGGGGCCGGAAAAGGACGGAGGAAAAAAGCTTGGTTTTTTGGTTTCGATACACGAAAAAAAAAGGGGGGATTTTGCGGTGGAAGCGGTCAGACGGTGAAGGGACTTAGAGGGAAAAGCAAAAGGGAAAACCGGCATTAATCCGCGTAGATGTCCGGGATCAGGAGGAAAGCGTATAGGGGATAAACCTCGCCAGATAGAAGAAGGTTAAAACAAAAATGAGGGCCAACAAAACCCGGCCGGGGATTAACGGAGGTTGACAAAAGAAAAAACGGAATCACTACACGGGTGGGTTCATTAAAGGGAAAATAAGAGGTGGGTGGGGTTCCCCAACCCATGTGGTTGCGAAGGACGAAATGAGAAAGACTAAACAACAACAACGATGAAGGAAAAGAAGCATCGCGTCCGGGTTCGAAACTCGTGGGGACACCCAACGCCGAGGAGAGGTCCGTGCCCGAAGGCCGGGGCGAGGGGAGGCCAGGGGAGAAAACGAACCGGTACCCGGGTATTGACACTTCTTAAAAAAGGTTTGAAAGAACGGGGGGTTAAAAAATAAAGAGCTTTATCTCGATTGTCGAAGGGGGGAACGGTCCAACGAAAAGAATCAGGAACAAGGGAGGGGCAAAAGGAATCAAAAGCAGCTTAATGAGTTGGTGCCAGCGGGGGCTACGGAAGTCCGGAAATTAAACCTCCGAGTTTCCTTTTTATTTACTTAACCGCAAAATCTCCGGTTTGGATCAGAAAACAAAGAGGGGAAAAAATTCCTTCGGTGGGGAAAAATACATCAGGGACTCGGCAAGAAGTCCTCAGAGAAGGAGGTCACATTCTAGGGGTGATAATGTAAAAAGTGTATTAAGAGTAGGGGACTCAGCATCAAATGCAAAAACTTGTAGAAAACGATGGTAGAGACGAATGGAAATCATCACACTAAACCCACAAAGGAGGGGAAAGAGAATCTGCTTGGGGGGAATAAACTAAAGGGAAAAAAACTGATTATAAGAACTAGGCCAAAATGGTCCGGCAAATTGGAACTCTATCCTGGATTGGCGAACTGCAGGGGGATAGGTTTGGGGAAAAATGGTGGGTCAGTCTGTTGGGGGAAAGGAGAGAATGCGGCCAAAAACTTGGCGGGATAGAAAAATTCATATCTTAAAGGGCCGGGGGGTTATCGCAATAGCAAGGGGAAAAATAAAAAATGTCACTCCTGTCAAATGTAATATTAAGACAAACAACCTTCTTTATATATAACAAGGAGGGGGAAAGAACGGAAAAGCCATCACGGCTTCGTAGGGGATTTGCACCACATCCGAATGTGTGTAGGGGTGGGAAGAACACTACTAGAGGCGTCTAGAACCGCCATTGGGGGTCCTGACACCCCCCCACCACTCCGGGAAAGGGGAAGTATATCACCGTAAAGAAGAGAAGAGGCCGAGGAAGCAAAACTTTATAACTAATAAATGAACCCAAATGGGTTTAGGTGGGAAAAATCGAAAAGGATCAAACGAGAAGAGACAATACAATCGGTATCAGGGAAAAAAAGAAAAAGGTTAGGAGAAAGAGGGGACAACAGTGGTTCTTACAACGGAAACAAGACTTGTAAAACGCCGTGAAATTGACCAGCTCCGTTGTTGCAGGAAGACAGAAAAACACAGTCTTTCGTGGCTGAAGAAAAGAAAAGAGGGAAGAACAACGCCAGGGTTTACCAGATTTTTGAGGAGGGCTCAAACCGGCGCCCACGGTAAAAGAAAAATGCCAGCAACATGCCACAGGGAGACACATGCATTGTATGAAAGTACGGGACTCGTTACCAGGGTTGGTGGGGTTCTCGTCAATCCTAACCGCGAAAGGAAGGAGAAAAAAAAAAAACGGAGGAAAAGTTCTGCAGGAACCCGGATTGATCGAATAAAATCACAAAAAACCTGGCCCGGGCAGCAACAAGAGAGAAGGGGGCCGGGGGTCTCAATGGGTTAAGTGTGGTTGCAAACATCTGACTCTTTGAACCTGGGGGGGGGGGGGGGGGAGAAGGGAGTGGCTAATTGTAATGGGCGTGTAATGGACGACCAGGACTCAAATACGGTGACTGGCGTCGGGAAGGGGGAAAAAGAAAGGAAAACCCGATCAAGCTTCTTCCCAATACATAGTGCCTTGTCGGTTGTACATCAAGGGGGGTAAGGCGACATCCATAACTAAGAGGGTTATGATTTATAGTCGTTGGGGAAGAAAATTGGGAAAGGCTACCATGGTTTGGTCGTTAGGTTATCCCCCTTTTATAAGGTGAGGTGCGATTTATCCTCGTTCGATTTGGGGGGGGGAAGAAAAAAGGGTGTGTGCGGCCTCGAGAGGTATCACAGGAGTAGCCGAAAACTACAAAAAGATCGTTCAATCCAAAATGAAAAAAGAAGGTGACGGTAAAAGAACCATAACCGAGAGGAGATAACGATAAAGGCCGGGGGTGTTTTTGATGCCATGAGAACGATGAAGTATGGGGAGGGTCAGATCGCTTGCACACAAATTGGGCAGGGAAGGGGATTCGCTGTTAGGTGGGTACGCCCGGGTGGAAAAGGAGAAGAAAAGCAGCCGCAAACGACAAAAAATGAAGAAACAAAAAGGAAGACCCCAAAAGGTGTCAAGGGCGCAAGAAAGATTAAGACTAAAAGGTTAGCATACTCGGCTTCAGACCAGCGGAGGCGAGTTTTCTGACCCAAAAAAAGATTAAGGGTTGCAGTCTGTGGGGTGTGGAGGGGGAAATCGGGGCGCCCCAAGTGGCATGCAGGTTTACCGGTGCCGGTTCTTCTGGACGGACGTGGTTCTTGGTCTAATTACACGAAGACCAGACGGGTCTCCGCATAGGGGATGGTGGGGAAAACGCCATTCTTAAACGTTAGGCATGCTTGAAATGGGAAAGGGATGTAAGACGGCCTCGTCCATCCTTTGATGGGAGGCGAGGGGGGTTTGTCGCTATCCAAACACCGGTACTATTTTTAAATCTAAAAGAAAAGGGAGGAGTTGGGAGGAAGTGAAGTCTTAAATGCATAACAAGTAAGGCATTATCAAACTCTTAAGTGTTGACCGAGTGCGAGATGGACGATGGAACAAAAAAGAAATCGAGATCAAGCTCTTTAAAAGACACAAAAGAGGGAAGAATCCGGAGGGAAAAGAAAAGTTCCCTCTCCGTCAACTTAGAAAAGAAGAAGTGACGTACAAGTAGGTTCATGTCAGGAAAATCTGCTAAAACTTGTGGTGAAGGGCCAACTATGGGAAAAGAAAGGGACGCTGTCTCTCCTAAACACAAAACACAGGAAATTAGGAGGGGGATAGACGAAGAAACTTCGAAGACCACGTTTCGTTACCACCACCATCAGTCATAGGAAGAAGTAATTTCCGGAAAATCTAGTGATTGATTGGTTGCAAAATACCGAAAAGATTTACCAGGGGGGGGGGGGGGGTGCGGAGAAGGGTGCTGAGAGGTTTTGTGTCTTCACTAGCTTGTCCGGGGGGAGTCTAAAAGGAATGTCACAATTAACAAAAAAAAAAAAGACACAAAAGAAAAAAACGAAGATTAATGACGGGTCCGGGTGCTAAGTTGAGAAAGGAAGGCAACACGTCTTCAACCGATGTTTCCTGGGTAGAAAAAAGAAAAAAGGTTTTGGCTCGTACAAAACCAATCTTCAACCCGGAAGGGAAAAAAAGAGTTAAGGAAATTCGGACCTCAGGATAAGTTAAACATGTCACTCAACTTGTTAAAGAAGAATGGGGAATTACAAAGAATGAGGAGTCTATGACCGAAAAACGTTGGGGGAAGAAGTAAGAAGCACTTCATCAACTTTGCGTAAAAAACCAGGAAAAGTGTGAAAGGGGGGGGTTGAGAATACAAACAAGCAAAATTAGGAGAGCTATCTTGTTTATATAACCGAGGAAAAAAGTGTGAGCCTGAATATCGCTGAGGATAAAAGGGGGGAGGCTCGAAGGCCTCAGGATTGCGGAATCTAAAAGTTGGCTATTTTTGGGAAAATAGGGTGGGGACCGTGAGGGTGGGGGTCGCGGCTTGAAAAAGGAGGAATCTCTCGGCCGTGAAGGCAAGCAAAAACAAGGAAAGTCAGCAAGAAACGAATGAGGAGACGAAAGAACACTGCAGTCCTCAAGGAAAGGAAAAGAAAGCATATCCATATCGTATGGTATGTAAGCCAAGGGAAAGACCGAGGGGAAAAAGCGAGGAAAAATGTGGGTAGGGGGACAAACTACGCATGTCGTCTCGTAACCACCCTATTGGGGAAAGCTCACACCACCATCGTAATGCCGAAGATAAAGGGAACAGAAAGGTCAACTTCGGGGGATCTCAAGATCTTCCAACGTGTAATAAAGAAAAAGGAGAAAAAAAACAAGAAGAAACAAGCGTCGCGTACAAAGGGGAAAATGCAACCTTACTGTCATCATCTGAGGGCGGGGGAAGAACGCCTTGCAAAAGTTCAGCTCAATGGACAACAGCAACGTATTAGTTCAGGGAAGGGGTTTAGGAAAAAAATTTGGCCGCAGTGACAATTGGGTTACTTGCTGGGCCAAGTCTAAGGGGTCGCACCGGGCAAGAGGACCGGCAACCATGCGAAAAACCAATTGTCAGAGTTTTTTGCTTGACGGGTGAACAAGGCGGGTGATTTTGAGCTGCATCCGGGGAGCGAAACTAGAAAGAGATAAACAAGGGAAGGAGAAAGGGTTGAAAAGGGGAGAGAAGGAAGAGAAGGGCCTCATGGAAAACATCAAAAAGACCAACTCATGCCATTCTTAAAGGGGGGAAGAGAGAGAAGGCGGTTGGGGACCGTTTGGACCATGCGTTGAGGGGCAGTAGGGAAGGGTCTAGGATGGAAAAACCTTCTTGTAACTAGGCGTCAAAGGAGCAAAATACTTTTACTTTCTAAAGGATTAATGGAAAAAAGCGAAAAGATCAATGGCCAATTACAAATACATCAATGCTCACAAACTGACGAGAAGGGTGGTACAGGGCAGCAACTAGATTTCGGTTATTGTATTGACGTTCTTTTTGGAGGAAAGAAAGTCTTTTGGGGAGGAGGTGAACATGTTTGCGATAGTCACACTTTACGTGTCTACAAGGGGGGAGTGGGGACCGGGACTTTAAGAGCGATGGGATTACGTGGTTTTTTTGGCTGACAAAAAAGGGGAAGGGGACTGGAACGAACAAGAAAAATTTGAAACATAGATACCATTTAGAGCAGTGATCGGATTAACGTTATGGGCAGAAAGAAGGAATAGGGTGAGACAGGTTTGGGGGGGTTTTTTTTCTGCCGATCAATTGGGAAAGGGACAGAGGGACGCCATCTTGCAAAAATGAGTAAAAAAAGAGCAAAAAGGAATTGGATGTGGGGCTAGATTGGAAACCCAAGTTTTGGCCGAGATAGGAAGTCAAAGAAAAAGAGGGCAGAAGACAACACTAGATCAAAAACGGTGACTCAGTTCGAGGCGCCGAACATGAAAAGATAAGGGAGATAAATTCGGGTCACTTTCTGGAGCAACACCTCTCGAGGTCGTTGAGTTATGGCGAAATTCCATCGGGGCCATCTCACACCGGAGTTTGACCGAAGGGGGGATCGCTTTATTCGTGTATGAAAGAAGGAAAAAGGGGGATCGCTCGAAAAGACCGCATGATGTTAGTGAAGGGGGTCAAGGGAATGGACCGAAGGCTATTAATCTTGACTGGTCCAGGGAGACTTGGGTGGGGAATTACTAGCAAAACCGGAGATTTTGAGAAAAGCTAAGGTAAGAAAAGAAGGGGGGGGTGAGGGAGAAGGCGTAAGGGACAGAAGATAAACAACCTGGCATTAATCCGAGTCCGGGGAGGAATCCATGAGGAGATTTGACATCAAGCCAAAAAAAAGCTTGGGGAAGACCCAAAAGAGGGGGGGGTGGAAATTAAGCCGCCTAGGGTCAGACAGAAAGAAATGTGAAACCGGCGCGTCCCGACACAAAAGAAAGAGAAGCGGCGGGACCATTACGGTAAAGTTGAAAGCTCGACTGGGTGTCACGGGGAAACGGAGTGAAAATAACGGGAAAA
>Ga0179593_1341070_pt1 | contig 11539 bp, 9 predicted proteins | sample CZODoug2_1_08_16_FD_185931 | JGI IMG/M metagenome (GOLD analysis project Ga0179593, IMG submission 185931) | Vadose zone soil fungal communities from Angelo Coast Range Reserve, California, USA - CZODoug2_1_08_16fungal (PacBio error correction) | ecosystem: Environmental > Terrestrial > Soil >...
TTATGTCAGAGTATTTCACTATAGTACCGGACGAATGGAAGCAACAAATAGTCTAAAGGGACAAACCGGAAAGGGGAGGACGCAGATTCCGTCGACCGGGGCTTCGCCCTACGAGGCCCCGACAATACACCCTTCGACTGCTGGTACTGTTGTAAAAAAGCAGAGGATCATTCGAGCGCTAAAGGAGAAAAAGAGGGGAGGCTGTCCACAGGATAGGAAAGGAAGGTGGAACGATGAAAATCTGTAGCTGGAGTCATCCCCCGAAGTGCATCTCGGAACATGTCTTGGGGGTCTCAGAGGGTCGGGGAGATTTCCTCTTGCCTCCTGCGTCATCGGAGGGGGTGGGCAAGGGGGGGGGTGGGAAGAAAGGGGGGGGGGAAAAAGGGGAAAGAAGTGGCGTCAAGCGAAGAAAAACAAGGGGGGCCAGAAAAGAACGGATGATGTTTCTTTTTCATCGCATGGTGAGTATAATAATTTTCCCCACTCAGTCGGAACTGCGCCGTGCTGTTGGAACATATGGCGGTGGAGGGAAGGGTGACCGGGGGAAGAAAAAGACGGCGGCGCGCGCGAGCAACCAGGCGATGACTCGAACTCTGACCTCGTGCCCGTCACAAACATCGATGGGATTGGAACGCACGGACCATCAAGGCAAGTAAAAAAAAAGTGGAAGGGAGAGTTAGGGAATAGGAGAGGGGAGGGAGGAGGAAATGAGTAGTCCCACAAAAAAGGAAGGACGCCGCAAGGCTTAACTCGCTAAGGCAGTGTAAGATAGGGAAAAAGAGAGGGAGGTTGTATTAAGCCATGCGTGCCGGAGGGCCCAGGGGCCGAAGCTAATCGCTCTCATCAGGTCCTTAAGAAAACCTATGCCCGGGTGAAGGACGTTCAATGCGGCTGGATGGGCTTCACTCCGAGTTGAGGGAAGGGGACAAGGAGAGAAAAGAAGGGGCAGTCAGTCGCAGCGTTTGAAATGGCGAAGGGCGCAGCGGGGACAGGGGGCCCCTGAACTGCCGAAGCAACTACTACATTAGAGGGCCGGTCCCCAAGTAAAAAGGGGTGCCCGAGAGGAACGGATCTTCTCAAAAATAGTTAGAGCACTGCAAAACCGGACGGTGAGAAGCATCACCTTGAGCAGTCCCGTCCATGATGGACTTGAGGGGGGGGTGAGGGGAAAAAACAAAAAAAGGACCACCTCACGGCGGGCATGATTTTGAACCGGAACCGAAAAGTTGAATGACACTACGCCATTGGCGCGCCAATTGCGAGAGCCTGGATTGCGACGGTAGTAGGGGGCCGGGGGGGGGGGGGGGGGGGGAGAAGAGGTCAAGTGTTGAGTTGTCCTTGGGACGAGGGGGGACATCTGACTTTTCGGTTCCTCGATTTGGCTATGCCCAGCCGCCGAACGAGGGTCATAAAGATGAGAGGAGATAAGGGCCGAAAGGACAATCGTCAAACCATTGCACCAAAGGGTACACGCGCAGCTTGATGTCGGAAAAAAACCTTCCAGGGTTAAAGAGTCAAGGAGATCATATGGGAATCCGGAGACTGTGAACTAACGAGGGGGATATGCACCCGAGTCCTGTGTCTATGAGTCCGCGGGAAGTTCCAGGAAGAAGACATATGGCGGCAATACGTCGTCAAATCAAAATGGGGATGGGGGGGCGGAATCGGGGAGAGAAAACACGAGCCGATATGTGGCGATAGGAGCGGGTTTTTCCGGGGTCCAGGGTTGGGAGGACGTCGATCCATGCAACGTTGTTGAAAGTTGTGAACTAAAAGGATGGGAATCGGGGACACTCGGCCCTCATCGGGGGGCGTCTAGAGGAAAATTAGGGGTCTAATAAAGGACCTCTGATGGAGAGGTCTGGACGCGAGCGTTACTGTGAAGGTATGACAGGTAGAGACCAAGGGTGGGAGGAAAGTGAGGAGAAAAGGCAGCGTCCAGTCGCGAGAAGACCCGAGGGCCTGGCATGCTGAAGCGAAAAAAACGCGGGATAAACAGGCGTGGCCGCGTCTTTAATATCCAGCCAAAAAACAAATTGCAGCCGTGCATAAGAAGCCGAGTCTTTCGCATATGTGACCACTAGGGGGAAAAAGAAGAAGTTCGCGGGAGCCTACTCGAAGGAAGAAAACTCGAAGAAGAACCGTATATCACATCCATGACAGGCTAACCGGACTTGGGGTATCGCCTCGGAATAGTGCTACACTACTTCTCAAATTCAGCTCGTGAAAATCGTCCACAGAGGGAGGGAGACAAGCCTCACCAACCGCCGGAAGGGGGCAGCAGGGGAGGAACTTGGCGGGGACAGCGGGGTAAGGACATTGATTGACACCGTCAACTCCATTCTGGTTTGCTGCACTTCTCTTTCACAAGCGCGGGACTTCAACCATTCGGGCGGAAGAAAGCAAACGGGGGGTAACAGAGGAGGAGAACCTGTGAATCTCGAGAGGAAGGGAGAGGATTCAGGGACAGCGGCCAGGCCGAAATCGTCCTGGGGGTCAGGAAAAATTTGTGAGTTTAGGTATGTATAGCGAGCTGGGGGTGGGTACAGTGAGAGAGGGAAGGGAGCCATAGGAAACGCTGGGGAAAAGGCACTCAGGGAATCACCACCCCCCTTCCAAATTCAACAAAAAACGCCCGCTCGCGCCTAGGTAGAGCATGAGAAGGGGTCGTAGGGGGTAAACCAAGTAGACACAGGGTGGATGAATTGTAGGCGGGGTGAAAACATGCTCGGCTCAGCTTGAGTTCGGCACTAATAAAGCCATAAAACCTTCAAACAAGACCGCAAGCGAATATTTCAGAAAAGCGCTTCGGCAAGAGGGGAACCATGGTTCCTGATGGGTTCAGACGGTTTGCCAGGGTCTGGAATCGACCTCCCACCAGAGTGAAGGATGGCGCCAGGGCGGCTTTTCGAAAAAGTCTTTCCAACAGTGGGGAAAAATTCGCCTACGCACTGATGAAGAAATGGGGGAATTCAGGGAGCCCTAGGATAAGGAGGAGAAGCATCTATACAAACCTTGGAGAAAAGAGGGTTGCCGGAAGAAAAAAAGGTCGGAGGAGGAAAAGGGTCCGATCGAGAACACAAAACCTGAGATTGAAGAAATCGAGCTCAGATCCTACAGTTTCGTTAAAAGAACCTCTCTCTCGGCAAGTGTATCGGATCGTGAAGGACGGAAGTCCTCGGAGAATAGAACTGGGACAAGAGGCATCCTGGGGGCGCATACTGTTCCCATACGGGGCCCCACGTGTGAAAGCAATGCTACAGCAGCCCACAGCGATCCAAAGGGGATGGAAGAAATCATACTATGGCCACAGCTGAACAGGCGAACACTGGAAGGCGGGGCCACAGAAGGAGAGGGGGCGGGGAATATTCGCTTGGGGCGGGGGGGGCTGACGGTATGGCTGGATGAGCCCAACACATCCGAGCTGCAACCTCCACAGTCAACCTTGGTCTAAAGGGGTGACCACATGCTACACGGAGCTGCAGATCGAGGAGCAGACGATATTCGGGGGGTGGTGAAGGCGGCCACGGAGCTGGTGAACGGAGATCCGAGAGGAAATTGCCTAAGTCGGCACGGGAACCGAAAAATCGATACAGGCACCACAATATCGGTAAATACTAGAAATACAGACCGATTCACAAGAAGGAAGGGGAAAGAAAAGAAAAGTGAAAAAACATAGCTCTCTCCTGAGGAAAACCAATTGATGACGCGGGAGTGAATCGAGGGAGAGAACCGAATTGTTTAAGTCGCCGCCGTCCCGCGCAATGGGGGGGCCCAGCGCGACGACCAGGAAATGGTGGAAGGATTGAAAGAAATGTATTCCACCCGAATGGGAAAACCTCAAAGTGTCGAAAGGGCCGAGTGAGCTGGGCTTCTCAATCCGATGGGTCACGATCGCCACAGGCTCGAATGGACGACGTATGGGAGGGTCGGGTGCCGCGGGGAATCGAAAAGTCCCGGTTCGCCGGTGGCCGGGGGTGATGGAAGCGGGGCTGCTGCGTACTGTTCGTAGGCTAAAAAATACGCTATTGCGCCAAGAACATGTAAGAACGATCGGTCTTAAACTAGATAAATCCGGAGGCAATTGCCCTGGGGATTTGCTTGGAGGCAAAATGAGCTTGAAACAACGCGGCCACGACTGTATAAAAGCCAGAGGGGGATGGCGCTAGGCTCCGACTTATGCAAGCCAAGGCGTGTATGTCCGAACGGGACGCTGATGGTAAAGAGACGCCGACCAACCTGGTTCCACGAAAGAACCCGGCACAAGTAAAGAAGACGCAAGGACAAAAAAGGTAAAGGGAGAATTTGAGGTCCCGAAATTCAAAGGGATCGAGAAAAACAGCGGTGGCAAGATCGACAAAGCGGTTACAAAGGTCGTCCTGGCGCGCTGCGCCGCCCACAGGGGGGGGAGGCAGGGGGCTAGACAACCGCGGAAACAACGCACGCGATAATTACTTCTCGGTATAAATTCCGACAATCCCAAGGGGTCTGAAAGACGATTCGAGACGTCTTCTTTGCGAAAACTACCGGAGTCAAGGGGACACGGAGGTATGGGCCATACAGGCACGTCGTGCACAGCGGCCGCCGGAGGGAGAGATTGAATCAACGGAAGTGACGACATCAAGCAAGACGGCGGTTACCGTGGGGCACGGGATTCGTGGTAGGGAACGGGAAAGGGACTGGTCGAGCGCTAATCGTAAGACAGGGGCGGCGGGCCAGCTCTAAATCGGGACCCTAATCATTACTAACTTAAACCGACAACGACCCAACAACGTGAACCGCGGATCCGGACCAAAAGATACCGTCATCCGTACGAGAGCAATTGGGCGTTGGCGCATACTTAAACGCTGCCGGTTTTGGTTCGCAACTAACGCCGCGGCGTGGAAGTTCGGGGGGGAGTCAGAGCAAAAAGAACGGGTAAGGGGCGGGACCCTCAGGGTGATACGATCTCATCAACGTCATACGGGCAACTCCGGCGAGGGATAATAGTCTGAACCGGGACCTTAGGCGGCAAAACTGTGGGGAAGGGGGGGAAAAGGGGCCGACATTCCTGTGGGGCGATTCGCAGGGGTAACCCCGGGACAAAGGGAAAAACCGAGTCGAAATGGCCGAAGGTCGACAAGCGTAAAATAACTGCCCTGCACCGGGTCAACATTCGGCGCAACCCTCGCTGGGGAAAAAAAGAAAGGCAGAAACAGAATCTCGGAACTCACCTTCATAGGGGGGTTCTTACGCCCCGAGTATGGGGTATTCGCATGACGGCCTGTTGTAACGTGCGTGGCCCCACGAGGGATGTAATAATCGGGGAAGGGGCCCGAAATCTGCGAGTTACCACAATTGTTGCCTAGGCTCTTCATCGTCGGGGTCATGGTGGGGGAAAACGCTAAGAATTCTCGAAGACGCAGGGTATCGGAAATCCATCGGCAATTGTTTTGAAGGATGATGGTCGTGCTTGCCGAAGACAATCGAGAACGTTGTAAAAGGAAGAACAGGTCGATCAGGGTGCTCAAAAGGGGGGGGGGGATTCAAGCGAGGCCCCTTCCGGGGGTTAAGTCGGTACCACAACTGCGCAACGGGAACCGGGTCACAGGAAAGAGCTCCTGCTAAAAGCCTCCTGCGGTGGGGGACGTCGGCGAACCTGAACGACGGGGAGGAAAAATGAACACAAAGAAGCCTCTGCTGGTTTGGGTCTGAATTGTGCCTCCCCGGCTTCCGCGGGGCACAGCCATCAAAAAAAAACCGAACCACATCCTGATGCGGGCACGAGCCCGCGGAATCGCAAAAAAACGGTTCGACACCTATCTGCTGAAGGCGAAATGACTTGCAACGGTGGAGAAGAGAAGGAGGGGAAGGTCTCAGCAGCTCCAGATACGGAAAATAAGTTAACACGCCATAAATTTGTACTCATGACAACTGGGCTTTACAGGCTAAAAACCATATACGCAGCGGGTAGGGAAAAAGATCGACTCAGACGGGCGCGGGTGGCTAGAAAAGCAGGGCCTTCTTAACCTGGCAAGACCCGGGAGAGAACATTACTCAAGCGGAAATCCACCTGGGAGGGGAAACGCTTCCGGGGCGGAAGCAAGGGGTATCCTACTAAAGTGACACTTAGAGTATGAACCAATCAGCTCTCAAAAAAAAAAAAGGAATAACCAGAAGAGATATGGGGGAAGAGAGGTCACGTAGTAGAGGACTTGTGAGGGGACGGCACCGGATCGTCGAACCGCATCCAGCGGGAGTAAAACCAACTGATGAGGAGACAAAGTGAGGAAAAGGAAAAGGGGGAAAAAACAGATTAAGTCCACCGGCGCGGCTGCTCTAAGCTGGAACAACGCTGCTATCTACTGAGTAAAGATAGCTTAAAGGCGGTCACACGTATAGGCAGTCGGATGGAAAACAGGAATAAGAGCTGTTAGATGCTGAAAAGAAAGCAAACTCCCTGAAATCGGGAGAAAGGGGGGGGCAAGATTGATCGCAAATAGGTACGTGTTTCGATTAAGGGGATCCTGCGGTAAAACATGTGTTTTGTCCCAGGGGGGAGGAGATTGGGAACCGCAAAGGAAGCCGTGGAGGACCAATGGAAGGACAACCACCAACAAAAACCACCAGGCAGAGCGTGTTGACGGGTGTTCATGGTGTGAGAAGTAGTCATGATGAAGGAAAGTCAACACTTCAGAGGCTTGTGAGCTAGGCTTCCTGATGGGGGGCCAAGGGCGGGCGCCGGGCCTAATAGGCCAGCGGCTCCGCTCGACACCATGCACAAGTTAAAATCTATCCAGTGGGATTACTCGGCCAAGTCTCAGGGTGGGGAAAGGGGAGGGTCTTCCCTCACCCAAAAGGAACCTCCAACCCTTGCCCGGGCGGGAGTTAGGCGATCATGCACGGGATACTCGATGCATAGGGAACCACATACCGCAAAGGAATAATAGCCGAAAACATGGCTACACTCGCTAGGTCCGTATCTCGGGAAAAAAAGACGAATGTTTTAGCCTACTACTTTGGGGGGAGGGGAAAACAGAGCAGCGAATCAGGGAGGAGAAGCCGGGCGTAAGATAACAGTGCACAACGGTGTGAAGTCCTAAGGTGGGCGCACTTGATGTTCAAAAAGAGAGCGCTAGGATAAAGCGGACAGGTCGTAGAAAGCGGGGGGGGTAAAATTGCGCGGACAAATGCGAAGCGGGAGGGTGCCCGGGCAGGGAAGTAGCACCACATTGCGAAATAAACGTCACAGGTTTACCGATCGAGGGAAAAGTGCAACTCAGGGATAAACACCGGATGAGAGCGGTCGGCGCCGGAAGAATCGTCATCAACTTAGCATGTCCAGAAGGCTGGACGGTATGGGGTGGAAAGCTGAAGCCACACGAAACAGAACACCCGCAACGCGGTCATAGGGAGCACATCGAAACGTCGCTGGAATGTATGCATTGCGACCAATTGCTCTCGCTGCGCCGGTAGGTCGGTCAAAAAGGGACGCGGTGCACGGGTGGAAAAAAGGGTGTCAGTGTACGAAGGAGTAAGAGGATTTTTTCGGGGCCAAAGTCGATTGACCAATGCGGGAACCAGAATCAAGCGTTCATGACGCTGGCCTGGGAAGGCCGTCCGCATTACCAATCGTCAAGACCCTGCCCACCTGTACCAGCCGCGCACTTGATCGTCCGAACAAGGGGGGGGCTTCACACGCGCTAAAGGCAATCACGGCTTCCGCTGGAAAGGAGTGGAAGGAGAATGTGCGATGATTTAGAAAGGGGAAAAACGACATCAAAGAAGCGCGGGCGGAGGAAACAGTCTTCAGAGAAAACAGGGGGGATGGTCGGAATCGATGTACGAAAGTAGTCTCGCGCAGCTGGAGGGTGTCGTGTCCGGGTGGCGGCGCTCTCCAGACTTGGTAGACTGGTGGTAAAAGAAGGTGAGGAGCTTTCACAAAGGCAAAGGGTCTCAGCTTCTGAAGGGAAGCGGAAATAAAAGTAGCAAAAAGGGATGGGAACGGCGGGAAAGGAAAGGTGGACGGGGACAGAAAATGACAGTGGGTTCGGACATTATCCCTGGCACTTCAGTCGCGGAGAATACGCGTTGGGCCTGTAGAAGAGGAAGACTCGCGCCAGCAAGAGGGAGATACCTACCAAAAGTGGCAGCGTCGGGGAACCCTCTGATCCAGCCCAGAAACCGAAGGGGATCAAGGAGAGACCGATTATAGGATCCGGTGATCCCTATTGAAACAAATCGCGTAAGGCGGGACAGAGGCCTACTAGAATAGACACCACAGCAACTAAAAGTAGACATATCCCATGCCGAGCTACTTCTGGGGCGGAAGGGAAAACTGGAATCGAAGGGGAAAGTGCATTAAAGAAGGGTGGCGCGTTACAGAGTGGCGGAAAGGGCAAGAAAAAACCTAACTTCCAGTGAAGGAATGTTCTAAACTTTTGAAAAGTGTGGACATCCGGGCTGAGAATGGTTGGGCAATAGAAGGAAAGAAACCCGTCACTTGTTAGGCTTGAACCGGAAATGAGGGGCAAAGACTTCCCATTCGGGGGCTGCCAATGGTAACCTCGCGGCAGCGGGTGAAAATCAGCGGACGAGTGGGGGAGAAAAGCTTCCGGCACGATACAAGAGGGACGAGTACGGCTGGAGGAAATCGCCTATTTCTGGTAGGGAAAGGATTTTAGTAGTATTCTGGAGCGCGGGTCCCTGCTCGGGGACGGGAATGGCTGCCCGAGCTGGAAATAAAGCCTGCAAAGTCGACCAAATAAAAAACCAGAAGCGCGCGACTCGAGCTGAAGAAGAAGGGTCGTGTTGTCACCCCGGGGAAAAAAAAAGGGGTGAGGGGTGTGCTTGAAGCGTTGCAAAAAATTAACAGATTGATTGAAAAGCTCTCCATAAGCCGAAAAAGACCGTCCATGCCGCACGAAAAATATGCCAAGAAAATTCCGGCGTCGGCAACAACGAGAAAGGTTGCGCGAGTAATACTGCTTGGGGAACCTAGTCCCTTAGCGACCCCCTCCAGGAGGGGGATAGAGTGGGGCGGCTGTCTGCAGAGGAAAAGGCCAAAAAAAACGTGGGATGCGCTACGCCAGGAACGGGTCGAGTCGCCCAAGAAGCCGGAAATCTGCATCCGATACCTGCAGGAGCCTAAGTTAAGGAAAACTGGACGGATCTGAAGCTGGAGGGCCAACAACAAACAACGGGAGAAAAGAGAGAGATCGACAGCTTAAAAGATAAAAGTTCGGTCGGCAAACGAGCTGGCCAGGTTGTAGAGGTCGTCCAGAGAAGGAGGCACTCGTCGACTCGCTTCAAATCATCCGCGTAGCTGCATACGGGGGGCCCACGGTTGGGGGAAAAACATTCCGACAGCAAAAAAAAATGGCGCAGAACCCTCCGGGGGGGCGGAGGTCGCTCAGACTATGGCAAAAGGATGTAAAGAGGAAAACTGGGTACGGATTAACGCCTCTTGGGAATTGAGTTCAGCGGTGGTCCTTGACGGTGCCGCTATTGATAGAAAACGCAAAGAAAAGGGCTTCTTCCAATCTTTCCAACTTATCTCAAGACAACCTGTTGTCCTCCGGTGGGAAACATCGACAGGAAGACGCCCATTCTCAAGAGAGGAGAGACGCTGCTTTGTTGAAGCTAAGGTATAAGGGCCTCCAATTCGTGAAATTTCTACCCAGATCTCAGGCCTCGCTCGAGGGGGAAAGTACGTCCAAAATAGAACATATCGGGTGCAGCCGCGAAATACAAGGAAAGGGTGGAACCTCCAGCCCTGCCGGGGAAAAATCCACGGGGAAAGAGACCTCGCCCGTGCCTATTAGAAACAGAAGATTTGAAAGAGGGGGAATTCGGCACGAATGGTGAAGTCCGCAACACGGTAATTGCCCGCGAGAACGTGTTGCGTGCCTTAAAAGAATTGGGGGGGGAGTAGGGGGCAAATGGGGGGGGAGCCATCCACCTGGCCACCCCAAATTCAAGAACATATAAACCTGGGGAACGGCGGTTTGGTGAAAGGACTTCTCAAAGCCGATGTGTAACGAAGGAGAGAGAAGAGAATGAGAAGGATGGGTAGAAGAGGATTCCGCCGGCGATCAGGCACAAACGAATTCAAGGTTCCCGATGGAATGTGAGAGAAGCAAGACGGATTAAGGATTCATTTTATTGCCGCCAAGGAAATTACGCGTAGCAATTAGAACATTAGTGGACGAAATCGGGGACTATCTCCGGCTGCAATGGGGGCCTGGTTGTTGGATCAGGGGGACTGGTGCAAAAAAAAAGACGCAATACGTTATAAGAAAACGGGGACGAGGCTTCCTCGAAGGGGAGGCCCACGCTGGGTATGAAAAGCAGACCCATAAGATGAAAGGGTGACGGGCAGACCCTGGGTCATTTCTACCCGAAACTACAAACCTTAAAACCGCTCAGCGGAAAAACGCAAACAGGACTTTTATCGAGGAGGAAGAAGAATCTTAGACTGGGCCCGTGCGAAACGTGCTTTGACAAAGGGAAACAAGGTCGGCAGGGCGCAGGCACCCAACAAGGAACACGAAACCGCATCAAAACGCAAGACGTACCTGACTCTAAGATCGTAAGAGCCCACGTGATCTGAATACCGGCGAACCCGGTATCTTGGCGGAAGCAAAGGAAAAGCAATAAATCATCGCAATGAGGGGCAATACCTGCCCCGTCGGTTGAAAAGGGGGGCCGAGGGAAACGCTGTGACGCAACGGAGGTACGGACGAAGAGAAAGCAGGGAAGTGGAACCAGGGTGCACTGATTTGAACAGGGAATGCGTCCGGGCTAGCTCAGCGTAAATGGACAATCGGGAGGCGAGGCAGCATCGTCGCAAATACGAGACCCGAAAATCAAGATTTACTATTACCTACACTGAAAAGTCAAACAAAGGGGGGTAAAAGTCTTAGAAAACCACCATAGACTCATCCTTCTATCCGAATTGGCGCTCACAGGGGGAGAATAATTCCAAGAGGGACATTTTCGAGTTAGAAATGATGACCAAGCCGCGGAAGGGTTCTGGGCGGTTGGTGAAGTTCATCTACACCACTACTGAGTTACTTTACCGTCTCAATTATAGCCAGAAGAAAAAAGACCGGAGAGGAATAGTTCTCTCACTACGGCGGAGCTCGCACGGGAACTAGGAACCTTTTAGGTGGACCGGACATTCCTTGGTTCGGGTCGCAGGTCCTCGGGACAACCATGTAAAAACAGGGGGGGTTAGATAACAATTTTCGACAAAGAGAAACTACCCAGGAATCAACTGCAGAATGCAAACGCATTCTTTCTTACCATCAGGCAAAGCCAAAGTCGACGTACTTAAAAACGCAAATCGGGGTTTCTTAAAAAAACCAGGGTTATCTGAGAATTTAGGAATGCGGCACTGTTTCCTACGCAAGATACAACATGAAGTGTCCGTAGTCGGACAGGATAAGCGAGGGAACAATGGCCGGGCTAATTATAGGCGGGTGAATGGTGAACTACTCATCGGATCGGGATCGATCTATGCCAATCGCGGGAACGTGGACTAGAATGATTGGAGGGG
>Ga0179593_1355452_pt1 | contig 11539 bp, 12 predicted proteins | sample CZODoug2_1_08_16_FD_185931 | JGI IMG/M metagenome (GOLD analysis project Ga0179593, IMG submission 185931) | Vadose zone soil fungal communities from Angelo Coast Range Reserve, California, USA - CZODoug2_1_08_16fungal (PacBio error correction) | ecosystem: Environmental > Terrestrial > Soil >...
TGGGGGGTGGGGGAGGGGTTGAAGCTCTTAACAATCTCGGGGAACCGGACTATAAAGGCAAGCCGCAAAGAAAAGCGCCCTTGCGAAGAGAGTATGAGAGGAAAACCAGGAAGGCACGAATTCCTCTCAGGTAGGGGTAAAAGTCGTCCTGAGTGAGGGAGACCATACCAAAAGAAGAGTCGAAGCTGAGGGACCAAGGGGGAAGGGTTGGAAACCCCGAAGTCGGACTCCATCTCGTAAACGAGGGTGTGCGAAAAAGGAAAAGGGGGCGCTTTCAAACAGGTTTGGTTCTGCCGATAATAAAATGGGAATCGGGAAATGGCGGTGCTCTGAGGAAGTTTGGGACGCAGCACTCGCACGTACGTGGGTGGAATTTGGCAGCCAGGGAAGTGATGCAGAAGGCAAAAAGGCTCGCATATACGCCATTATGCCAGCACAGCGCCGGACGACAGGGCGGGCTCCGGAAAAGAGATAAAGCACAGCAACTGCCGTCCCGGTAACATTGCAGTAACGCTTAATCGGGAGAGGGACTTGGCAAGGAGAGAAGCCAGGGGATGGGGAGTATATTTCGTAGGCGGTCCCAAAAAATAGAGCAGACTTGCTCTCGTCAGAAAAAATCAGGGGCGATGCGCAAGACGAAGTGTGGGGCAGGAGCAGGGGCACGGGATGGCCAAGACCAGAGAAAACACCGGAAATCTCAAGGAGGACTTTTTCCGATCGCGGGCGACTCTCATTAAAAGGGATGCACCCCATGATCTGAAAAGAGCTGAAAAAAGGGGGAAGAGGAAAAAAAAGAGGGTGCGAAAATTACCGGCTGAAGGCGGCAGAGGGCGACTAAAAAAAGCTGGGGGCCGGTCTCTGCCGTCTGCCCTGGAGGGGAGAAAAGCGCGTGCGCGGGCAAATCATGAGCGAAGGCAAAGCAAAAGATCTCTAGAAACACGACAAAAACAACCGAAAAAAAGAGGGAGGAAAGAGAGATCGTAGGAAGGACAATACCGTGGACGCTCTGCTCGGGCGAAGAAAAGCAGGGAAAAAAGAAAACCGTACATACTCAGGCCTAACTGGGCAGACCTTTCCGCCGACAAGAGAGATCAGATCCTGCAAAAAAAAGATCATGCAGGACACACCAACCACCTAGTCCAGCGGTGATGAAAAACTAGGTATCCTCGATACAAGAAAGGTTCACAATCACACGTATCGCTCCGTGGTCTGAAAAAGTTAAAACTAAAGGATAGCGATCCGGGAGGAGAAAAAAAACGGGAACGGAATGGAGCATCGACGATCGAAATAGGACCGAAAGTCTCTCAAAACTGGGGGCCGCCAACGACATCTAACAGAAAAAGGAAGAGGCGAAGATCCTCAATCAGATCGGGACTTCAAAAGAGCTGCAAGCGGCGCTCCACATTTGCGAGGATTCAGAGACAGGTTTTCCGTCCCTCTGCTTCTTCGGGAGCGGGGGGAAGCCTAGGGAGTTGCGGGTGTCATGTGAGATAACGTCTATCGAAAAAGCCTACGGCAAAAAGGCCAGCATAGGGAACAACTGTCACGTAAGTTTGCAGGAGCGCCCAAAAGCCTAGTCGAACCGAAAAAGGAAAGCGAGCATGGCACGAACAAGATAGCGAAAAAAAATGTCAAAGCGCGTCGCCGCCATTCGAACACCTCGTAAAAGCGCAAAGGAGCGCCGCGAAAGCTGACCAAACGCGTCCTGCTGCCGCAGAAGATGAGGCGGGAGGGACGGCTTGACGCCTGGGCCGCAAGCTCAGTTACCAGAGGCAGAGGGTTCAAAGAGAGGGACGCAAACCGTACCTCGCATCCAAAGACTCGCCAGCCGGCGCAACAAAGACTGGTCAGGAAAAAAAGCGGCAAGAGAAAAAAACTCGACAAGTGGGCGGACGGGAGTCGATGGAACCATGACGAGCCAGGACGCGTCAAAGAAGAAATAGTCCAAGAAAATTGGAACGTTCTATAGACTGACCTTGGTTTGGCGATTGTGCAAGGCAGGGGGCCCTTTGGGTGTGTAGGGGAGTAGATCTCCCGGGGGCGGAGAAAGGAAAAGAGAGTGAATCAACATTCACCTGTGAGCAGGTATGACAAGAACTCTAACATATCTATCCAACTAAGCGGGGGGGGGGGGGGGGGGGGGGGGGGGGGGGGGGTGGGGGGGGAGTGGGTCTTGTTTGGTGGGGAGTTTTGTTGTGTTGGGTGGGTTTGTGTGGTGGGAAAGGGGGGGATGTGTGTTGTGGGGGGGGGGAGTCAGGTTTGGGGGGGGTGGGGAGGGGGGAGTAGCGGGGGGGGTGTGTGGTGCGTGGGGCGGAAGTTGGTGGTTTAGGGGGGGAGTGCGATGTGTGGGAGGGGGGGGGGGGTGGTTGTGGGCGTGAGGGGGGAGGGGGGGGGGGGTTGTGGGGTAGGGGAGGGGTGGGGGGGGGGGTGGGGGAGGGGAGCGGGGTGGTTTGGGTTGGGGGGGGAGGGAGATAGGGGATGGGGAGGGGGGTGGGTGGGGTGGGGGAGAGAGAGAAGAGGAGGGTTGGGTGTGTGGGGGGGGGAGGAAGGGGTTGGTGTGGTGGAGGGGGGGGACAGATCTTCCTTCGCCTCGTCTCCCCCACCCTTTCCAGGAGTCCCTTCCAGAGAAGTGCGCAAAAACTGCTCCTACTCATCGCCGCATCTTCTCCGGCTGGGTGCGACGAGGAGAAAAGAACAGGCGAACATCTTTCCTCTCTTTCTCAAGAGCCCAGAGCGCAGATTCAAGCGACTATGGACCCTGACCCGCACGCCGAGGGGGCCCAAGCAGGCAGGATAAACGACAAACCTCCGCGGACATGCTCGCCAAGGAAGACACTGGGGCCGCGACACCGGCTGGGGTTTCGTGGTTCCGAATCCCTCAGCCCAATAAAAAGGTCGTTTGAAACGAAGAAAGGACGACAAAAAACAGGAGAAACATAACGAAAAGCTGTCCCACGAACGCAAAAGGGGGGGGGGAAAGGGAAAAAACCTGCTCGCTGGAGAAGCTGAACAGGGGCCACGCCGCTGCCGAGGAAGCCCAGGAAAAGCCAATGAGATCGCCCGCAGCTAACGAGGGGCTACAAAAAATACTGTGGAGGAGGCAAACCTAAGGAGGGGGGAGAGAGACGGAAACCGCGCCGCCATTTATACGGACCCCTCCAGCGCCTAAACTGTAAAGCAAAGAAACTGGACTGCCCACGAAAACCGAGAAAAAATGGAATCAAACGGTTAAGAGAAAATTCCGATGGCAGCGTTTCTGAAGGGAGGGAAGGACCTACGTTCGATCCTAGGAAAGCTTTTTTCAAGCAGCCGGCGAGGTCTCCCAGGTGAAAGATACTTTGCAGCTCGAAGCAGGGGAGAGAAAGCCGAAGGCGCAGTAAAAAAAAAAACGCTGAAACTCGTGTGTTTTGGCCCTCGTCGGACAGAACGCGGGGGGAAAAGAAGTGCAGGTGCCCTACTCTCTTTATTCGCTTCTTACGTACACTCATATCAAGGCAGCGGCCGAGGGAGTGAAGGGCAAGAAAAGAAAGCCGTCGCACGCGCCAATACTCCACGAGGCTGACCGACCGAATCAAGGGGAGGAGGGGCGCGAGCGGAATCGCTCAGACAGTCTGATTCCTGGAAAACTACCCCACCTCTCAAACTCAAGAAGAGGGAGACTAAAAAAGCCTGGACAGATGGGGAAGGGGGGTAAAGCCACCTATCGTTCAGCCCAATACCGAGTGAAAAACTCAAACAACGGAGATGATAAAGAGAGAGAACGAAAAAGGGAGAGGAAGAAAAGAGAAGGGCGCCGGCAAGGGTTAAACGGAAGAGTGCCACATCTGCAGCGGTAGAACGGAGGCGCGGAGTTGCTAAAAAGGTGTGAGAGGGGGGAAGTGGAAGGACCATTCCTCATCATGCGACATTCATAAAACTACCTACGAGATAGGCGGGCCGGAAAAGGAGAGTGGAAGAGCACAAAAGATCGCCCTCCACACACACTCTGGTACACCCGCTGGGGTGCGAGAGCAAAAGCTGCGGCAACCTCTCGTTTCCAAAAAAAGCCCGCTGGTCGGCAAGTCTCTAAAAAAAAGGGAGGGGAAAAGCGGTCTTGCCTACATTTTCCACCACCAGGATTTCTTGCAGCAGAAAGGATCAGGGGGAAAGCTCGGCCTGGCGCAAGGAAGCTTCGAGAATATCGGCCAGCGTAGAGCACCCGAGGAAAAGGTCGGTGGAGGAAACGGCAATCATTTCCCTAAACTGAATGACGCCGCAACGCATCGCAGTCGCCGGGCAACGACGAGAAAAGAGACCTTGTCTTGCACAGAAGCAGAAAAAAAAGAGCCAGCAAGGCAGAAAGAGGGAGGATGGGACGAGGACGTTGCCAGTAAGCCGGCGTCCTTCTTTCTCCTCATAGCCGGCCGCGGGGGGACAAGAAAAGAAAGGACGATCGGCCACTCTTAAAAATGGTCGTTAAGAAGGCGGTAGAAGAAGAGGGATAGGAGGCATGGATTCATAGTTCATCTTTTTTCGATTCACCAAGTTTGGAGAAACAGAGAGTTTTTGGGAAAGGGAAAAGGGCGTGATTTTCTGCAAGCGCTTGACTCAGAAAAAAAGCTCTCCGAGGTGAGAGGAAGGAGCGTCGACAGTCCGTGTTGTCGCAAGGACACTCCGGAACCAGAAGGGGGGGCACGCAGGCCAGCAGGGAGAAGCAGGGAGCTTCCTGCCGAAAAAGTGCTCGCGAAATTTGAGAAAAAGAGGAGTGGGAATTAAATCGCTCACGAAAAGGCTTGGGTCATGGGAGAAAGAGGAGGCAGGAGCGCTTGTGCATCAGAAGCGGGAGAGAAAAAACCTGCCATAGCAGATGCAGGAGGAGGGATCGATTTTCTCTCACTTCATCCTCCGCAGACATTGAGCCGGTCAGCTGCTGGGCGACGAGAGGGGGAAAAAGGACAAATCCAGGATATAGGGGGGGGGTCAAAAGCGCGAAAGGAGCAGCCAAGGGCTGAGAAAGAGAGAGTGCGCCGTAGCACTTTTCTATCTCTTACTCCGCCTTCTCAACTCTCAAAAGGAAAAAAAAAGTCACGGGGGGAAAGGGAAGGGAACTTCTTGCGACTAAGTCGACAAAAATTCTGCATAGGGGACTTCGACAGAACGAGCCGAAAAAAGAAGGTCGAACTGGACAATCGATTCCTCGCTTTTTTCCGTGCCAGTCTAAGGCCAAGCGAGGCACGTCGGCGAAGGGGGGGAAGGAGAGGCTTTTCGTCCATCGGCTTTAAAAAAAGTCGATGATTACAGACGGAGGAGAAAAGGACAATCACCAGCTAATCGTCGGAAACTGAGGACCTCGCCGGGTCAGCAGCGGAAGGAGGAGCCGCTCGCTGGGTGTGGCAACAGAAGAAAATGGGTCCCGAATGCACAAAAGAGGGGGGGGGACGGCCATTCCTCTTCCATTCGTTTGCGCGTCAGTGGGGGGCGCGAAGGCAACGAGAAAATGACAGGGTAGAGGAGGGTGCAAGTAGGGAATCGATTTGATGAACGACTGAGAAAAAAGGAAGAGGGATCACTCCAGCCCTCCGTGCCAGCCGATCGAAGAAGGAGAAAAGAGGAAAACTAATAAGCAGGGCAAACTAGTCAAGGATTTCATTCCATCTAGGAATCGAACGCTAGAAAAGGAAGGGCATTCGACGGGTGCAGTGGAGAGGAACAAAAAGGTAGAGGAGGGGACGCTCGAGATAAGAGTCCGACTGCTCAAGGCAAGCAAAGTTTGGCGGCAGAGAGGGCGAGAAGAAAAGAAAAGCTCAATGGCGTCTATACTACACCATCTTTGGGATGGGAAAATTGTTCAACAGCTAGAGGGGGGGCGAGAGGGTCAGGATTGCATATAAACACTGCCGAGGTGGTGTAAATGGAGGGTGCGAAGGTCAGCTGCGACTTTTCTAAGGTTGGTTCGAAGCACCGTGATTGTCCGAAAGGGCGTAAAAAAGAAGATGGCAACCAGAAAGAGGGCATGCTCAAATGAAGAGGCGCTAAAAATCTATCGACAACAACAACCCGGATGAAAGAGGATCGAGACCGCGAGCAAGGGGAAAGAAAAAACCGCACGCTCTGCTGGTAAAAGAACAAGTCTCTACGACGGACTCAGGAGGGAGACGGGGAGACGCAAAAGGACGGTTACTTCGCGTCCTTCACCTCAAGATCAGCGGGACCACCAACCAATCGGAGAGGGAGAAGAAATGTTGCATCACGGTTAAATCGAAAAACCGCGAGCTGTTAGTCCGATCACGGATAGAGACCTGTTTAGTAGCGAGGTCCATGATCTTGTAAAAAAAGTACTCTAACCGTCCGGATCTCAAGAAAACACGGCGGACTCGGACTGTCGAGAGAAAGCTCAGGGGACGTCTGCCCTTCTCGCAAGATGGGTGGCGCACGACATAGCCCGCAAAAAAAGAAGCGGATGAGATGATCCGAAATCATATCTCTCGAAAGGTCCTCTCTACTGCGGCGAATGCAATGGACAAGACGGGCAGTTGGCGGCTGATGAGAAAGAAAGGCCACCCGTCCGCCTCCTGGGGCTTGAAACTCATAGAGGGCTATGGGCGGGCCAGGGGGAGAGTGACATGGGGAATACGCTGCATCAATCTGGGGAAAAAGGCCTAAAGCAAACAGCCATCATCGACACTGTCACTGAAGTGAAGGACGAAAAACCACGAAGGCGCACAGCCAATCGAAGGGAAGAGGAATGGAAAACAACCTCCTAGGAGGCCACAATGCTTCTCAGACATCAATTGCTGTCGCACACTCGGTTTAAAAGGAAAGGCCGGCTTCTGCTTACAAAAAAGACAATTCACGCGCCCGAGGCTGAGAGGGGGGCTTCTCACGGCTTTGCCGTATCACCTCGGACACAATATACTTAAGTCGTTGCCCCCGACTGGAGAAAAGACGAGAATACCAACGTCAAAAGCCAGCGGGAAGGCACTGGTGTAAACGCGCGGAATCGATGGACAAGAGAGGAAAAAGGGTCGGAAGTGGTGATGTTTAGATTCTTCCCTATGACAAAGCCTTCGTCCGCGAAATCAATGGAAAGGAAAGGACAGGTTGGCTTGACGCTCAATGAAAAAGGAAATGTTGGGGATTGGCAAAGCCTGATGACTGTATGAAAAAAAAACGGGCGAAAGAAAAAGAAATAGAGTTATAAATTAAAAAAAACGGGGCGGGATCCTTTAGATTATCCAAACTACACAGTCAAGTCAACGAGCTGGAATGGTAGAAAAAAAAAAAAGAAAATCACAAGCAGAGGGAACTTGAGAAGGCGAACCTGGACGAAAAAGTAAATCAAGAAGGACAAAACCAGCATAATCATCCTGGCCATAGACGTTGGGAGCTAAGGATCGACAAAACGAGCTGAAACAAAAGAAGAGCCGCGATTTCGCCAAGAGAAAAAGAAAAAAGGACTCCTGGTGAGCTATTTGAACGGAAAAAGAAAGCCGCCGTTTTCCTCAAGAGAATGGATTCCACACCCAGAACGCTTCCGGTTCATGAGCCCAGGTCGATCCGATGGCCGGCGAACACAAGGGGGGAGGGGTTGTCTCTAAGTCAGTCGCCGAATCCGAAAGAATAGGAAAGGAAAAGCCCCTATCAAAGGGCCGCCGCGTTTCTTCACTCAATCTTCCCACGATTCCTAACGCAATTCCATGGGGGGGAAAACAGGGGAGACGGAAAAGGAGGAAAAAAAGATGCGCAGACCCTCTTGCCGGGTACAGGAAAGAAATAAAGAGGGGTGCGCACCGCCCTTCAGGCAAAACATGAGGACGCATCGCGGGCCAACCGAAGGTTCGCTATTCCTTTGCAAAACCGCGTAGATGTGAGACCGAAGGAACGACGGGAGCGGCCAAAAAAAGATGCACGGGGAAGGCCTCCGGTGTCAAAAACCAGTGCCGACTGACAGGGAGAACGGGAAGAGAAGAAGAGCAGAACCGACGTTCATATCTTTCGTCTTTCCCAGGGTCTAAAGGCGAAGGGCAGGCCGGGAGGAAGGAGAAGGGGCGGTGACAAAAAAGAGTGGCAAAACGAAACGGAACTCTCGCAGCGCGAGGCTGGAGATTCTCTTCAACGAAAAGGGCAATAAACATCCTTTTTTCTTGAACAACTCGTGGGACGACAAAAAAAAAATGGTCACGCCTTGAGTGGAGAGAAATTAGGAAGGGGGAGGGGGAGGTCTGCATCACACTCTAGCTCAAAGACGACGCGGGTCTCTGTCGCCAAAGGGGAATATTCAAAAAGCTGGTAAGAAACGTGAAGGATGAGGCCGACGCGCATCAGACAGAGGAGGAAAGACAAAGTGAGAGAACATGAAGGGAAAGGGAAAACAAGGCATCCCACCTGAACAACGAACTCGTCATTTCTCCATTGATCAGCTTGTTAGGAACCGTGGACAAAACCGGGGGCCGAGAGAACGGGATAGAGAAGAGTAATCTCAACAAAGGATAGGGAAACGACCGAGGGGAAAGATAAGGTCAAGAACAGGTGAAAAGGCCTGGTGCAGATCATTAACACATTCTTATATCCCGGTTGGTCGTGCACGGGGGGGGAAGAACGCCGGGGGAAGGGGTTCCAGGCCTTCAGAATGTAGCCGGCCCTCAAAATCGCCGAAAAGATAATCCGCAGACCGGGTAAAAGATAAAAAGGGCGACGTCCAAGCTGTGGTTGCTCATCCAACTCAAGCCTCTCATGGAGAAGCCGGGGTCGCGAAAAAGGGAAGCGCCAGACAGGCTCAATCTCTTCCGCGGGGATTGACCAAAAGGTGTCCAGAAAGGGACAAAAAAAAAAAGGAGGATATTATCTCATCTACATGTAGAACTCCAAGTGGAAGGGAGAGGGAGCATGAAAGCGAGAGAAAAGGCGCCATCCTTAAGCACCTCGGAAAAGAAAAGCAATGCAAAGGAAGGAGAAGAAAGGAAGGACATGACAAAGAGAAATCTCAAGACGGAGATGGGTTCATCTCTGCGTATAATCTTTGAGGTCAAACTCGCGCGCAAGGTGGGGAGAAAAAGAATTCTCTCGTAAATCGCGCTGACAAAAATTTCAGCTATAGGAGGAAGGACTTCGAAACGATACTATCCCACAGCATGCCTCGGGTTGTTACCCTTACGCTCCAGCTTATCGAATTCGGAGGCGAGGGGTCGGGGTCCTAGTAGTCGCAGCAAGGCGAAAAAAGGCAACTGGCTTAAAGGAGCAGGAGTTCAGCAGGTTGAAACTAAAGAGAGTCTTTTTTTTGCCCTTGAAACGTGCTGGGGGAGAACGCGGCTGAGAAAAAAAAGGTCAGGAGACAGCGGATCGGGAACTGAGTGAAGGGGGTAGTTCGGAGATGGAGTCGAGCAACCTCCTGAAAAACCATCCTGTTTAAGGCCCATTCTCAGAAAGGGGGAGACAAAAACAGGTAAAGGGGAAGGGCGCAAGAAGAGAAGAACGCTTTGCGGCAACGGAGATGGGGAAAATAAGGAAAGAAGAGAAAGGCAAATGGCGAGGGCCGATCGGAACCTAGGCTCTCTTTTTATTTGTAAGCTCGCGCAGAAAAAAAAGTAATAGGAGGGGAAAGTGCGTGGACGGCTTCTCCAGGATTCGCGAAGCGAGACCGACAGAAGGTCAAAGGAGCGGAGGGGCGAAAAAGAAGCAGGAAACGTACTCTCCATCGCGTTAGAGAGGGGGCGTTGATTGGGGGAGAAGAGAAACGGCGAAGCCAAGGGAAAGGAGGGACGTCGCCGTCAGAACAGCGAAAGAGCTAAATCCTAAATGAAAGGCGAAAGCGCAACAGGCGGCAGATCACTGAGGCAAACGTCCAACTTTAAGGAGGTCAGCTGTTTCGCGGACTAGGACGGTCTTTCGAATCGGGGGAAGGAGAAAAAAGAACTGCGGGAGGAATAGAATGCGCGAGGTACCGGAACCCGGTCGCCAATGGACGTCAGACGAGGCATTGAGGGAGAAGGGCAGTTCCATTCTTCGTGAAGAATGGAACCGGCGGGGAAACTACCTGGCTTCCCGGAAGCATTCTCCCGCTTCTGCACATCTCCGTTACGGGAAGCAGGCAGCACCGAACTCCAACCTCGGCACAAACACTGCAGGAAACCGAGTGGTGCGAAAAGAAATTCTTATAAGATGCCCAAAGTTGTGTTGGAGACGAACAGAGGGGGTGGGGGAGCCCAACATTACAGAGCGTGGAGGTGCGAGAGCTGGGCGAGAGGGAACCTCTCAGACAGTGTCAGGCGGGTTGTGGGAAGAGACTGGGGCGAGTTGAAGAGAATAGGCAGAAAAAAGGAACGCCGCAGCAAATCCATATCCCCAAGTGAATTCCAGTCGACTACTGAAGGAAAAAGACGAGAGGTCGGTCTGACAGGAATAGTAAGCAAAGGGCAGTCTCGACATTTCAGGACAAGTGAAGCGTAGATGGAAGAGGCGCAGAGAGAAGAGTGTTGAGAAGTCATTGAATCAGCTAGGGGTGGAGGAAAGGACTGCAAAACAAAATTAGAGAGTCGGCGCTCTTAGCCCAGAAGATCGTAAAGGCGAACCAGAGGTTTTGTCGGACGAGCAAAAGGGATCGTGGGGGGAAAGAAAAAAAAAACTAGGCAAGTAGCAAGGAACAAGGAGAGGAATCAGTTGTCTTCCTTTGCCACCGTTCGAGAGGGGAGGAGAAAAAGGGAGGACACAAGAGCGAGGAAAGAAAAGGTGGGGGGGGGGATGATCTTGAGGTTCGAGGAGAGGGGGACGCGGGTGCAGGAAGGGGTAAGATTGCGCCACTTGTCGCAGTAGAGCACTGAAGGATGGCGACCGGAAAAAAGGGAGACTAGAGTCCATTCGACGGAAAACGCTCCTCAACAAAAAAAAGGAGGAGAAAGGGAAAATATGCGAAGGGGCTTCCTCTGTAGATACCGCGCACACGCTGAGACAGGAAATCCTGAAAGAAGAAACAGACTGCTCGCGCGCAATGACTGGCACCCGTAGCGATCGACCAGGAGAACAACTATTGCACACAACCAAAGAAGAATGCTATGACAGCAAGGGGAATCAATGGGGAGAAGAGGAGACAGAAGGAGGCCAAAAATTCCTACAAGAGCGCCAAGTGGAGATCACTTCCATGACACGTGAGGCTATACCGGATAAGCGGATCGGACGACACCACTTCGGTAACTCTGCGCATCGACAGAATCAATGGACCGAGCGGGAAAGTCGACGCTATAAGTTGGACCCGAAGGAATCAAACAAGAATCAAGGCGCATGATCCAAAAAGAGCGCCTGGACCGAGACATTCAGATTCGAATGCCAAGAACTCTAAGGCAAGTGTCGTTGATGATAAAAAAGATGGAAGTCGCAACGAAATGCTGGGAAAAGAGTGGCTAGTGGTGCGAGCGGGAAGGGAGCAATGATGGCTTCCCTCAAAGAGTACAAGGAATCGTCGCACAACATAACAACCACAAAGAAGAGAAACTGTCATTCAGGGGGCAATTCGCGACGACGAGGCTAAAAGAAAAGCCCTGGGGTCAATTGCCTTGGGCACGGCAAA
>Ga0179593_1415616_pt1 | contig 11539 bp, 16 predicted proteins | sample CZODoug2_1_08_16_FD_185931 | JGI IMG/M metagenome (GOLD analysis project Ga0179593, IMG submission 185931) | Vadose zone soil fungal communities from Angelo Coast Range Reserve, California, USA - CZODoug2_1_08_16fungal (PacBio error correction) | ecosystem: Environmental > Terrestrial > Soil >...
GGGGGAGGAAGCGATGCGGTTGGTTTTTCGAAGCAGGATGGCCATCGGGAGAAAAAGACCTTGGGACGGGGGAAAAAGAGGGCCATGAAACCTTACCCAAAAGGGGCGGCTGCCAAGGCGGAAAGGGGAGTAAAAAAGATCGGGAACCGCAGCTTATCTACACCTGCATTTGTATCAGGACTGGCCAAAGGGGGGGGGGGGAAAGATATCACAAGTCTCAAATGAAGAGCGGGGACTGAGACCAAGGGACCCCCAAAGGATCGGGGACCGCGTCCAAGGAGAAAAACCGGAAGATAGCGTGCCGATCACGAGGGTTTGTGACGAAAAAGAGGGGGGAGGGTTTGGTAGTCACAGGGGAGCTGCCACGCTTGCGCTCTGACACGCTGGGAGAAGTACGTCCATTAGGTATAGGGACGGCAAAGAAGGACAAGAATAAAAACATCCCTGGGAAAGCACAGGTGCGATCAGAGGGGAGGGGGGAGGGCGCAAAAAGAAAGGAAAAGAAAATAGAAACTTATGGGGTTTTCGAAGAGATCGTCGGGGGTCTACGGGGTCGCAAACGATGAAGGCGAGGAACTCGCGGCGAGTACGAAGAGGTGGAACGTACTAGCAGAGGTATAAAACGATAAGGGGGGAGAGTTTGGAAGAACAGATTAAGCTACTAACCTGACAGGCTCAAGGAAAGGGAAAAAAAAAAATCTGGGTGAGAGACGGCTTCATAGGAACACGATAGTGAAAGAAGTGTCCTCACGCATGAGAGACGGAAAGAAGTACAGACATTTGTTGTTGGATGAGAGGCGCGGGGGGAAGTCGGAAAACCGGCCGCGAAAAGGGCCAGGAGGGGATCCTAAAACACAATATCACATGGTGTTTCTGGGCGTTCGACAAAATCTCTATTGGGGTCAGGGTGGCCTGGGAACCGACTGGATCGGGGCAAAATGGCGCGAAAAGGGGAGAACCTTAACAGAAGGAGAAAAAGAAAACAAAGGCTCCTAAATGTCACCTCGTTCTGGCGCGGACGGGGGGGGGAGGGAGGGGGGGCACTAAACGGTTTAGTGGACTACCTTACATTGGCGAGGTGAGGGGGGAAACTACACATCCGTAACGTATAAGGGACGAGAATGGACCATCGATGGGAGTTGGGGTTGGTAGTCAAACCGCGAGGTCCAGCAGGGAGGAAAGGGGAAACTTAGACAGAGTAAAGTTAGGTCGGGTCGGTAAAAGAGGATCGCTCGGCATGGCAGAAGGAAAAACATCAACCTTTCACACACCGGTCGGACCACACGTGGGAGATGAAGGCATTGCTGTCCTCAGATCGTCGGAGAGGATCCGGGATCGCGCACAAGAGGGGGGGACAAGGATTCACAACCTTGGGTCGTTGGGTGCAAAACATGACGCGAGGGGCAGTGCGCGACCAGCGGTGCTCCACTTTTTTTTAGAAGACGAGAACAAGAGGGAGAAAATTGTCAGCGCCCATCAAGCGAGCAAAGGAAGGTAATAACAGGCGCTTGGAAACTTTTGAGGAATAGAAGACATCACCTGGAGGGTCGGCGAAGGTGAGGAGGGAGAACAGTTGAGTTCTCGCCCGATTCCAGCGCGCGGAAAGAGAGAACCCTCCATGCTGATCGGCGAAGGGCCAGGAAGGGAGCGGACCTCGTAGGTGTTAAGATTATTAGGTCTGAGCGCCGAGTGGACAATAAAGATGAGGGGGGGTTGCAGGGAGCTGAAAATCAGCTTGCTGAGAATCTCACTTCTTATCGGGCCATCGCAGTGGAGGGAGGGGAAGGGGGAAGCAGCGAGGGAGACATCTCAACCTATCGGGAGGGAAAAAAAGAAGACACCGCGTCCACCAATTCACAATTCTAGACTAACAACGTATTAAGTAAAAGCAGATATAGCTTGGGTTGACGAGGGGGATACTGGAGCTTAGCGGGGGGGGGGGGTGTTGATTGTCCTCGGTGGAGGAGAGGCCTGATCCTCGAAACGACGCTGAGTTTTAAACCGCACGTCACGCGGCCAGAGAGGGAAGGGGAGCCTGACCCTAGTTTGAGTCTCAAAGAAAAAAATCACGTCAAGATAGGAGAAAAATACAAACGACACATTTAGTCATTCTGTGGCAGCCAGGTAGGGGAGGGGACTCTCAACGAGAATGGATCAAGGGTCTCAAGGGGGACGGCTAGTAGGTACGCAAGCGTCAGTGAATCGAGTGAAAGAAGAAAACGGCGGAGCCGCTACTCGGTCAAGGAACTTCTATTCTCAAAACGAGGAGATCAGAGGGAGGGATATAAACCTAATCGAAGGCATGCATGATGAGGCCCGACAAGAATCAAAGAGCCACACTTGTCTGATCTAGGGACCACACCTGACCCAGGCCCGGGTATGGGGCAATGCCCCTAGGGAAAAGTTGACAAAAGACCGGGGGGTAACGCCCTCCGGGGGTGAGAGACCATCTCGGCGACACCGAAGAGCACAGGCTTAAGAACCGGGTCTCATTTCCCGTGGGGGAGACAGGTTAAGTGGCCGGTGCTTGATTGAATCTCTCGCTCTGCGACGAGCAAAGGCTTTACCAGAAACATGATCGCCGAAGCTCTTAGAAGAACATTTCCGCGGCGAGAAATCTAGGGTTGACTACAAAACCAGCCCCCCCAGCAAGGGTTATTATTGCTAGAAATTCAGAGACGAGGGGTGCCTGGGGACATCCGGGCCGGACAGCAGACGTTCGGGCGAGGAAGCGCGTTGCAAAAACCTCGTGAGAACCCTCTGACACGACGAGACCGGGGGCCGAGGGAAGGAAAGGGGAGGGGCGAAAGTTTGTTGTTATTAACACCTCAGAGGGCACGGGGCGCTGGGCCAGCCAGCCCTATAAAAAGGGGGAGGGGCAGGCACAACCGAAGCAAAGACAAGCCTGTCAGGCAGCAACCGCCGTTTTGAGTTTGCTTCGCCCGCCCGAAACGGGGAGGACCGTTCGTGAAGATGCCCGGGGACCAAAGGAAGGGAACTCCAACATTGGGGAAGATACGAACTCCCCGAGAAGAAGGCAGCGAAGTAACTTCGTGCCCCATCGGTCATTCATTCATTCCGCTCTCATTCATCGAGCGGGTGGGAACCAGTGAGCATGTCCTTTCGAGAAAATCAGGAAATCACAACGAGGAAAAGTATCGTGACGCTCTTGGCCGTCCACTATCTTCCCAAGAAGCCGAGGGGGAGAGGGGGGGGGGGGAAGCGGCGAAGAACGAACACGATCCAATTCTGGAGTCTCTCGGGGAACACCGCGCGCAATCAGACGTCGATTGGCCGGAGTGTTAAGCTGTTATAGCGCCTCGAACGGGAAAAGGCCCTCGCGAGAGGGAAAAAAACATGCTTTTGCGGCGGACACCCGCAAGAAGGCAAGGAGGGGGGGACTAATCTTTACTTCCATCTTTACCAAAAAGCACGCGGCCACGAAATCCGAGGGGAGGGGGAAAAAAGGAAATCATAGGGGAAAAAGTTTGGTTTTCAGGCCGCACGGAGGGCAGGCTGAGGACGCGGGGAGAGAACCTCTGAAAAAAGGACCGCCTATCAGCAAACTTCCGAGCGGATAAGGACGATCCTCTTAAAAGTTGCAGTCACTTTCACTGCATGTTAATCAGCGGCGGGGGGTTAAGGGGGACTACGTACGGGGGAAAAAGCGCATCAAAACTCCGGTGGAAGGTTTCATGCAGCTTCAAACCGTCCATGCTTGGGGGAAACCCGTCCGACGAACACCATGACTAGACACGAACAAAAAAAAACGAGAGGCAACAGATGAGATCAACCAACACCGTATGAAAAGAGGAGGGAAAGGGGAAAGAGTCGGCGGGTGTGGGAGGGCGGAGGGGAAATTGTTGTCAGTCAAACGCCTTGGAGGAAGCCGGCCATGAAACTTCCACGAAGGGCGGCACTTCAACTGGAGAAAGGTGAGCGAAGAGGCGAGCCCAAGAAGGACTAAACAGAAGCCCGGACGCCAGGGGTTTGACGAGGCACGGCATTCTCAGAGGAAAATCTTCGTGCTGAGACAAAGCCCTAAAGGGCGAAACCAGCAGGGCACCCCGCAAAAAACCGCAGGAAGAGGACGACAAACAGTTTTTCCCTAAATGGTGGGTTTTGCAGGTAAAACCAGGGCTGGCGGGGGAAAGCGTGAGAAACGGGGAGGCAGTGACTATACGTCAGGGCGGAAGGACAGAACCGGGACATAGATGACCCGACAAAAAAAACTTGTCACTAAAGCATATTGGCGATCAGAGGGGGGCGAGGCCAAAAGAAAAGCTTAAAAAAGGCGGCATAATACTATAGGTCTTAAGGCGGAGGCGGGAAAGAACTGAGAAATTCCGGGTCGTGGTTCGGTACAGAAGGATACGGAGGACCTCTGCAGGCTCGGACTATTTGTACTGCAAATACTAAGGAGATGGGATCAAGAGACCTTGGGAGAAAGGTTGATCTGATACGATTTGCATGGTCTGCGAAAAAAGCAGCTACAAGGACCCAAAAACCGCTAAGGATGAAGAAACGGGAGGAAGCGGGCTGGGAAAGAAGTTCCGAAAAGCTGCATGAGGCACGCCAGGACCGGCATTCTAGGAAAGAGGGGAAGGTGGATGGCGGCAAGAGAGGGCGGACAATCTTAAAACCTCTGCCGGGGCCCGGCAGGATAGCACCTCCCAAAAGCACGGGGTTTTCTGACTTCCTCGGAACGAGGAGAAGGGGGGCGGGGGCCTTGCAAACGGTGACAGGGGCAAGGACCGTAAAGAAGAGACCGTCAGCCAGCGCTGAAGAAAACAAAAAAGGGAGACAAAGAACTCCCGGACGGTCCGTGGGTAAAGCGGGGGGGAGACGGAAAAGGGGTGTGGGAACGGAGAGAGAGCAAAAACGACCGCATGGCTGTCGTGCGACCCGGATGAACAGCACAAAATAAGGGGGGTCTATAGGCATCGATTCTTGGGTGGTAGGAAAAAGAGAGGGGAGGAAGAGACTGGGGAGGGGAGAGGGAGAAGAAGGAAGCTTCTTCTAGGGAAAAGTGTACTCGCGTCGGACGAGCGCGAGAGGAGAAGCCAGACACCGTTCCCTACCTGCTCCACACGAGATTCCGAAAGAGGGTGCTTGCAGAGACATGCGGTCAAAGGACAGAAGAGATGGGGGTCGATCTCCTCGGGTGACGAGTGTTAACAGGGGGGGGGAAGTTTTTCAACAGCAGAGCAATTTCCATACACGAATGCGTGAGGGGGAGGTAGGGGGGGGGGGGGAAAAGGGTGTGAATAACTAATACGATCGACTGTATAAAGGACGAGCATAATGAGATAGAATTCCTGTAATAACGGAGATTTATATCCAAGGAGAGAAGTCTGCCCGTCGGTAGTCTCCTAGGTTCTAGGGAGTTCGGGTCGAGCGTGAACTCCTATTCAACGGGCCTCTCTCATCCTATCTCGACCTAATGGACGGAAGGAGAAGGCACAATTAGACCGAAAGCCAGGAAGGGGGGGGTTCTATGCGATATATCCTGATTTTGAAAACTATCCGGATTGCCAAGGTAGAAGAGCGGTGGACGTGATTGGATACTTTCCAGAGAAATGATCAGGCCCGAAAAAAAAATCGTGGAAGAGACGTACGGGGGGCGTTAGCCTCATGCATATTCTAGATCCAGCGAACACCCTACTCGCGAACTCAAGGAAAGGACAACCACGAAGAACCCGAGCTCTTCAACAGGAGATAAAAAGAGAGAGAATAGTGAAGAAAAATGGGGGGGAACGGAGGGAGGACGGAAAAATGTTCTCGGGGGGAGTATCAAATCTCGCTCTCTGATTCTATCGATCACGCTAGCCCGATAGCGAAGGAACCCTTATCAGTGCAGAGTCCCTTACCCTAACAATAACGTCCACGCTCTCATAATGAACGAGGACGCCAAAAGAGGGAATCGCAGAAGGAACCGCCGTGCTGAAAAAAATCGAAACTAAGGCTCGTGCGATACCGGGATGAGGGGCGATGAGAGGGGGAAGAGATCTATCTGTAGTTACACGCTCGACAGGGAAAAAGTCTCCGCATCAAGGAGACGAAAGGGGATTGAAATACTTCCAGTATTCTCCCGGAAGGGACAAGCGCGTCTATCGAGAGCAAATCTAGCGGAGATCGGACCATCCTGTCGGTCTCTTCTAAACACGGCAAAGACAAAGACAAGGGGGATGGGCCAGGCAAAGACGGGGAGGCAATACACACTTTGGGACGTCACCCCGCCGGGTGAATCGAACCATAGAGGAGGACGATGCAAGGATATCTATAATCTCTTCGGGTAGCGTCAACAGGGGGGCGCCGTTAATGGGAAAGTGGGCAGGAGGTTCAAACTCTCGACAGGTTACGCGCTCGGATTGAACGACGACGAAAGAGAGCCAAGCGATCTTCGCTATTTCCGCGGCTAGACCCTCGAGGGTTTGACTAACCACACCATAGGAGGGATTATGGCGAGAAATGCCACCCGACTATGTGAGAATACCGGGGAAAGAGAGCAAATGACAGGGGGAGGAATCCGAGATCCACACCTAGTTAACCCTCTTACAAAGAGCGCCGCCGCGGGGAGGTACATTGGGTGCGACCAAGTTGTTGTTGTATTCCGGCGGCTTCTTACTTTAAGGAAGTTCGCTGCCAGGGGGAAAAACATCAAACGGCGGGAAGGAAAACTCAAGCATCCTTTCGGTCAACAACGGGTTGAGGGGAGGAAGACAAGCATGACGGTACGCTGCGGGAGAAAAAACTGCGACGAGCAGAAAGAACCAAAAATGGCGATGAACGGGGTCAGGAGCCTCATGAAGGGGAGACTTCATTCTAGAGGTCATGCCTCTCAGAAGTCATAGAGCGTTGGTGCAGAATGGGAAAGAGGGTCCGGAGGGCAGCAAAATAGGGATGAAATCAACTCGCATGCGTGATAAAGCGCTCCAGGGCCGTCCAAGAAGAGGGTCATCGCAGACCGGTTCATCTCAGTTCGGCTACCCTAGTCACCGAAAAAGATCCTACGATGTCGCTCAAGCGAACCTCAGAATCAATAGTCAAATGTATTGGACGGCTTTAAGCGGGGTTCTCTCGCAAATCTTATTACCTCGCGAGCGTAAACCAAGGGCTTTTGGAGGGGGAGGGGCCATATATGCCTTCCCAACTCTTCGTCAAAGTTGGCCCTCGAAGCACTCAGGGCCCCAAATCAAATCCAGATGATGCAACACCCAGAAAAAGAGTTCAAAACCACGTGTGTTGGTTCGCGGGGAATCGGCGGGGGGGAAAGACTTGCGCCCTTTCGATCCGGTTCGAATTCGTATCGAGCCACGACGATCCAGAGGGATCAATGGGGAACGGAGAAAAAACGGCAGTCCTGAAAATGATTTCGGACCTCAGCTGGTCAGGGGCTTCCTTGGGGGGAATAGAAGGGTTCTGAACATTGCATGCAGTCAAAAGGGTTCTGGAAGTTTCATTGCAGAGGAAAAGTACCCAAGGAGTTTAGAACACGATGGGGAACTCCAAAACGATGGAATAGAAAAAAAACAAACCCAAAAGAGAAAGAGAATCTCAACAAACGGAGAGGAAGGAAAGCGACTGGTCTCCAATTCGGGCGGGTTGGGGGTCGTTGTGTCGAGGGCAAGCGGTTAAACTGGGGCATCGGGTTCTAACGCCTTACGGAAGCTTGCCATGCAACGTCCAAAGACCGAGGGCTGGGGGAAAAAGAGGAAGGTGACGCGAAAACGAGATCAAGGAAAAGCACCAACGGAATGACATTGGACATCGGACTGCCTTTTGGCGAAATGACGGGGAGTAGAGGAGCCGGGTCGGAGACCGCCTTCGCCTCAAAGGTATAGAACAGAGGCCGCTAAAGAGAACAAAAGCCGATAGAAGGGCCTAAAAACCGTGGGTGGGGACGAATGGACGGGTCTTTGGGGGTGGCCAGCCCAAGTGGGAATGTGGCCAAACTCCCGCGGTCACGCACGGGGGACGTACTTCATTGCTGGAGAGAAGAAGGGACATATCGGACAAACGCAGCCAAAACAGCCCACTGTCAAAATCAGGGAGGGAGAATGGACGTATGCAGCAAAACGGCGCTTAAAAAAGGGAAAAAAAAATTAGATGAGGGGAGTAGCCAGGGGGGCGAGAGCGGAAACTATATAGGTCGGGCTTTTCTCCTATCAGAACCGGCGAATGCAATGGGCGATGAAGAGTAGTGGACAGCCCAGACCAGAGCCGCTGGGGGAAAATACTGGTGACTGGTTATATGAATCCGATTGGGCTGCTGAGAAAAGGGGGGGGGGGAATATCGGACCAACTCGGATCCCTCGGTCATGACGCAGGCAGAAGAGGGGGGAAATAACAGAGACGAGGGCATGAGGGACAACCGAAGGAATTCAAACTCCCATTGGTGGGATTTGGGCTCTGGCGAATTTGGCGGGGGAATCTTCAAACGCCTAACTTGCAACAGGCGGGATCTGACACCGACAGAAAGGGTGTTTGGAGGCCTTGTCCGCCTCTTGGATGATGGTTGCCTTGCCCATCCTGATCGGGGAAAGAAAGGGAAAGAAGTCGCCAGCCTGGGTGACCACTGGGCTGAACCTCAATGAGAAACAGCGGCGGGCTGATTCGGTGGGAAGATTTCTCTAACGTTGTTTCCGAGAAAGGAGAGGAAACCTGACCGTCAAGGGGAGAGGTAGGGGACAGTACCAGCCTCAACTGTCGTTCTGCATGCCGAGAAGAAAAGCCACGATGGAGGGGGGGTTGGGGGGGGGGCAAACATATATGACGCCGCTTACGGGCGTAACGAGAAGAGGATGGCAGGGTCAGTCTTCAACTTTTCTCGCGCGTTCAAAATGAGCGCGAGAGGAGAAATCCGGGAAACGTCAAAAAAACACGAACGCGGGCTCAAACGAAATAGGACGAAGTCGGGTGCTTGCAGAGCTCTTCGGCTCTGAGCCGAGATGGTCGCAGCAACCGGCGGGTTTACGAGGGAAACGTGTGTGTTTCACCTGACGCGAGGGTCGGCCATAACCGGCCGCGTGGAGGGTACTGGTTGCAAGACCGAAACGGATGGCGCCGAAGGGGGTCCAGCGCAGAAGGAAAGAGAATAAGGTGAGAGGCTGCTTTCCTGCGTAGAATAGACCGTCTGGAAACCGGGGGGAGAGAGCAATTGAGGGCGAAGCAAGTTGCTGAGCTAACGCCGAATTCACGGTCGAGAGGCCGCGAAGGGGGAACCATCATATCGGAGTTATTCGAGCGCGGAACGCCCTGATGGGGGCGGGTGAGAGAAAAAAAGTGCTAGAAGCGGCTTTCTCGCGTTCCTGTAGACGTGATCGTGAAAAGGTTTGAGGGGAGACCGACAGCCGCATGATATTTCCTTCTGCGATCGTCCGAGTGACGCAGGGGGATTATGGCATCATCGCGTCCGATCGGCCTCGAAAACTATATCTGAGAAGCTCCAGTACTACCACCAGGACAAAAAGTGGCCAAAAGAGATGAGGAAAATCTCTAAACAAACACGGAGGAGGAGGATATTCACACTTGTTGGGACGGGGCGTTGGGGGAGGGGAGGATTCGCAGATGGGGGTCGTCCGATCTCAACAAAATGATGTCGAACAAACTCGCCCGATATCTATTAAAGGAATATTCCGATGGAGGTGTAAAAAGAAAGGAATAAAAAAAAAACTCACTCCACGCCTGGAGAAGAAGGCGCGGCAGAAAGCTCATTATCGGAATTCGAACCTACCGACCAGGGACGGGGAAAGGGGGGAAATCGAAAAATTTGCATCTCCTAGAAGGAAAAGGTGGGGTTTTCGCCGAAGCGAGGAAGCGACTCCCTTAAAGAGGAGTTGTACAAGCTAACCGCAAAAGTCGAGCCCGAATCAAGAGCCGTGCGCTTTGGGGGAAACTGACTCTCTCCAGGGGAGCGCAAGGAGCGTCCTAGTAACCCAAAGAAGGACAGACGCGCCTTCTCTACAACGCGTCAACCGTTATTGTCTTCTCACAAGGCGAAACAGCCACGCAGGGAAGGTAATGGAACAGGGGACAAGAGCGTCAGGTGCAAAAAACCACACGTTGAAAGAACTAACAAAAAGGAAGGGGGAAGCGCCAAGTGCGACTATTCCTAAGGGCTTACTTGAAGAAAACGCTTCACGGAAACAAGGTGGGGCGAAACCGGGGGGTATGAACCGGCTCGATTACTCCTCGACTCGATCTCGGAGCTCTGCGACGAGGAAGCTTACAGGACGCCGACCGGGTCAAGCAAGAGAAAATCAGTCTAAACCAAATGTCCCGTCGAAACTCGCGGTTTACAACCCAAAAGCAACAGCTGGTAAAAGGAAAGGGTCCTGTGCAACCTACGGTGCTGTTCATAACGGGTACAAGACCAGCTCCAAGAAGGGGGGTCAGGGGGGGGGGAGCGCAACTCGTTCCACACCTCTTTCTTAAACACGCTGGGACCTACCGACCAGCCCCGCGGTATAGCAGTGAGGGGCGAACGTTGGTTCTTCGATTTCTCAACCCCGACCCGGCTGGACTGACTCCTTGGCCAGCCTTGGCCCCCCGATCCAAGGAAACCCCCACAACGGGGGCATCAACCTCAAACTAAAAACGCGTCTGTCGTTAAGGGGCAGAAACAATGCCTTGTGGGTGCGGATCCGCCTTCACGGGTAATCGGTCGGGGAGAGGAAACGACAACGAATCGAGCTCCCACACTTGGCGGGATGACGAAAAAAAATGAGTCCGGACCTCATCAGCTCTAACTTGACAATTTCAACGGGTCGGCCTTTAATGCAGCGGATCAATTCATCGAGCGGTGCGCCTTGAGCAGGGGGTCACGGTTCGGAAGCAAGCAAATACGGGGAGGACAAAACAAAAGAAAGAACCAAGGTCGGTGAGAAAAAGCGCTCGGGTCAGGGCCGTCAATATCGTGACAGCGCCTCTTTCCCGAAGATCGCACAGAGCAACCGACACAAAGATCGAAGGCCGTTGGAGCAAGGCGCCACTAGCAGGAGAGATTCTTGCCGTCGGGTTAAGAATGCTGCAAGAGGAAATTTCAACCTCGGCGGCCGTTAACAGGCGGTGGTTGAAGGGATGCCCAGATATGGCCGTTGACTGCTCAGCCAGAAGTGTCGTCCAGCTTGCCGCTCGCCCTCGGTGGCCACGCCAATCACCGGGGGACGGGTACACACAGACCTCTCAAGTCGGAAAAAAATCGTGGGTGTTCGGGCCGAATAAGAGGCGGGTCGCGGGGGGAGGACGCGTGCGACGTGCTAAATCCAAATAAAAGACGAGGTAAAAAAGAAAAGAATGCGTCTATCGTCCACGTTGGGGGGATTCCGGCAATGGCGTAAATCAGCTGCAGGGTATTCCGAAAATCTTCTAGAAACCTTGCATCAAGTGGGAAAGTAAGAAGGGGACTGTGAGGGGGGGGAAAAAAAACAATGGTAAAAAAAAAAAACAAGCCTTCCCTTCCAATAGTTAGAACCGATGGCCTCCATGACAAGAGGGCCCTAGGCACGACCCCAACCCTCCGACGAAATTGGCTCAG
>Ga0179593_1446257_pt1 | contig 11539 bp, 14 predicted proteins | sample CZODoug2_1_08_16_FD_185931 | JGI IMG/M metagenome (GOLD analysis project Ga0179593, IMG submission 185931) | Vadose zone soil fungal communities from Angelo Coast Range Reserve, California, USA - CZODoug2_1_08_16fungal (PacBio error correction) | ecosystem: Environmental > Terrestrial > Soil >...
AAATTCTGGGGCCATTTATTTCGTTGAGAAAAGGATCTTTACAGCCACAGGGCTCGTATAACCACCTCGGTATTACTGGGCCAGGGGGGGGGGGGGGTGGGTTCGTTGGGTTTTAATCCACGCCTTGCCCACGATTGCTGCGATGATATCCGACCGGCAATAATGGTCTGCTAGTCGGTCAGAGGGGGGGCTAGGCCCGGGGGAACGAAAAAAATCTGGGTGAAACCGTCGCCCCTGAAACCACCCAGGGGATAAGAGGACCTTTTATGAGGAGAAGCACTCCGAAGGCTGATGTTACATAAATTGTCGGGGACGCAAGAGGTAAACGATTTCCGAAACTACGACGAATGGCGAAATCGTTCTTCGCAAACGTTGCGGGCCTGCACAGAAGCCGGATCGGTGAGGGTTGCTGGGGTTGCGAGCCACAATCATCGGGCAGACTTATGATGCGAGGCTGGGCACTCTCCCTGCGGGGGTCCATGGCATCGCAAATAGGAGAAGAGGGAATGTCTACCCCGGCGATGGTAGTCGATAGCTCACGAGTCCCTGGTGAGGGTTATGATCTATTTGTGGCGCCATCAATGAGCGGCGGACGTCACTAAAAATTGGGAAAGGATCCTCCAGCATGGTACCGCACACAAAGGAATACACAGGCAATAATTGAAGATGGGTAGTGGCCTCGGTACAAAACCTGCAGGACCACAAGGGGGGGGGAGTTCGGTTGGCGTCAAGGGGGGGAGAAAATCAAATGTTAGTTGCAAGGATCTGAAGGAAAAAATAGGCAGCATCAACCGTGTCGGGGGACAACCGATGACTGCTCGGGGCATAAAGGACCGACGAGGTGACCCGCGCAGGATCTCCGGACGTGGGCAATGTTTAAGGGCACGAGGCAGGTAACCTTGGACAGGCGCATCAAAACGCACACTTGAAAACCGGGAACCCGATGCGGTCGCATCTAGGCACGTCACCTTTGGTGTACGATATCAGCTAAAGAAAAACTGTAATAGTACATAGATATGGTCGACCAAGTAAATCCCGTCGCCCTGGCGATAAAACACCGAGCGAGGCAAGACTTTCGTTGCGGCAAACAAATTTCGGGAGTGAGACGAGGGAAGGGGGTGATATTGCGCAAATGGCCTGACACGCTGAAGGTCCTAAAGCTCTGTTTGAGAAGGCGAAGCGGTGACTGGGACGTGGTCAATCCCATGCGCGGCAAGGGGAAAGGTCACAATATCCTGCTGACTGGCGAACCGCACTCATATGCAATGTGGGACGCAACAAGCGGGAGTCAGAGCGAGTGAGATCTGCAGCAAGCTCAAAAGAAAACGAAGAGGTTGTGAGGCGACTGACAAAGTTTCGTATCACAGGAAAAGGGGCAAAGTGGCTAGGTGAAGGAAATGGAGGGGAAAGAGGAATCATGCCCAATCTTCACGCAATTCATTAACGGGAAAGATGGCGTGTGACGAATTGGGCGTCACGATGGGGCACACAAACTTACGGGGTGAGATGACGAATAACGTGAGAGCAAACGTCTCGGGGAAGACAAGCGGCAGACCAGAGGCGATACCAAGTGTTCAACGTAACTCCTCAGAAAACTGATTCCAGACGGGCCAATACCGGGGCACTAACTGAGTTGGAACCAGGGCAGACGGGCTCAGACGAGGGACGTAGCGCCGGAAAAGTTCAAAATTCTATGTTGGAAGGGGAGATGCAAGAATGCAGGCTGACGCGCTTGAGGGACCACGTCGGTGGACAAAAAGGGGGTCAGAAACAGAATGCGGAAAGAAATTACGGAGCTGGGGGAGGAAAGATCACCTGAAAAGGGAACAAGCTCAGAGACACAAACACCTTCTTGGTAGTAAAAGAGAGGGGAGGAACAAGAAAGGTTCGAACACTCCCGGAGGAAAAAAATTCAGCCCTTCATCGCTGTTTCTGACAAAAAAAGGGTCACCCGGGCGGGGAAAGCAAAAACTCCTAGAATACATCTATTCATCTACGTGAAAAGACTATATAAAAGGAAATTGAGAAGAAACGAAAAGCGTGGAACCGTGCCGAACACTGTTGTTCACTCCGCTGCCAGGGATGAAAACTTCTTTATCAGTTCGCTGGGAGTGTAAGGACCCAAGGGTAATTGCTGCTAATCAGGGGTATGGCAGGAGACAAAAACGAGTTATGCCTTATCAGGGTCCATCTCCACCGAAGTGTGTGTGCCAAACAATAAAACAAAGTCGTCACACGACTGCGGATTAAGTAACGAAGCTGCTGGAAAGATGCGAATGGAGGGACTCGCCAAATCCCATAAGGTCATCACCGACTCCACTGGTACAAAATCAGTCATGAACGAAACAAGGTCAGTCTGAAGAAAAAGGCGTTAGGTACGGGGGGACGGTTTGGTAAAAAAGGGGCGCCGGAAATCCCACTAATGAAAGGAAGGGACGACATTGGAAAGATGAGTGCGGTTGTCTAAATACAGAGAATAGGGAAAATGTACTAATAGCCAGCTGAATGGGCAAGAAAAAGGGAATTAACGATTTCGCGAATGAACTAAAAAAAAAAAGCGGCTTGGGGGGAGAAAAAGTCTTCAGGCAGAGCGATAGCCTCTTAAAATTGTAAAAAAAGGGTGAAGTCAGAATCTTTTTGAAGAAAAAAAGGGAGTTGGGCCGAAGCTCGGTTTTTTCGCCGGCTAACATATTTTGTTGGGGGTACAGTGGGGTCGAAAGAAAAACAGGGTCTATGTCACAACCTTTTACAGTCGGACGCGGTCCGCTGGAGAGAGCAAAAGGTTTAGAGGAAAAAGAATGGCGAACCTAGATTGTGACGTTCGAAAGGGAAGGGGAAAGAGGATGGACGCTCCTCAAAACCACTGGCCAAAGTGCGTCAACATGAAAGTACGGCGGATAGTCTGGAAGGGCGGTTTCCACCACCACGAGTGAGCCTTTAAGGAAAGAAGAGGTCAGTGTCGGGCACTCACTAGAATGAGTACCCTATTTTAGGAAGACGAGAATTAAGACGAGTAGGAAAAACTTGACACGCAGGGAGAAAGACATGGCCCTAGGGGAAGAATTTTCCGGAGGAGAACGAGGACAATTAAAAGCTTAACCGTGTTAGGGGATGCGGGCAAACCAAAAACCCACACACACAACCCACAAAAGGAGGGCAGGGGTAATTTCAGGAAGAAGGTTCAATGTAATAGGGAAAGAGTAAAGAAAGCTTCATTATCCGCGAAAAGGCTCCAACAACTCATATAGAATAGTGTGAAGGAAGATCTCTACTAAGGCGCAGGAGGAAGGAAGAAGAGAATACGGGTACTTCTTGGCTGGCCCAGAAGGAAGGGAGGCAGCATCGCATAAAGATGTAGTGACGAGATGGTGTATCGTAACCGAAGAAAATCATAACTTATCCTCGGGAAGCCCATGTCAGGAAAGACTAACGGGGGCTAAAGAACTAATCAATTCGGGACTCTATTTGAAGGAGGGAAGAGTGAAGACGATCGGAAACACAAGGAGATGTAAAATCAAGGCAAGAACAGGCGATACGAAGAAGGGAATTGAAGATTCAAGGGAAGGCGAACTGAAGGTTATAAAGAGGGGGGGGGAAATCAAAAAAAGAAATGTCCTTAAGTCCGACGCAAAATTGAACAGAACCATGTTTGAAGATATATCAATCGGCCGAAAACTAGGGGACAAGGAGAGGGTACTTAAAAAAAAAACATCCAAAAACAAGGAGCAACATTCCAATAAAGAATGCGTGGTTAGGAGCAAACAAAAAAGGCTGTAAGATCCTTGGATCATCCATACGGAAAGAACTGGGAAAAGAAGAAGAGAGATAACTCACAAAGAAAAGGTTCTAAAGAAAAGAGAAGATGCGTCTTCAGGTATTCTTTGGAGAAAAGGAGCGGGGACAGAAACAGGAGAAAGCCCCGCATTGAAATGGGCAGAAAGGGCGGTTGGTTGTTGTGAAAAGTCCATAAGAAAGGTAAAAAGAGGGTCTTAGGAGGAAGTCCTACGAGAGCTGAAGGAAGGAGGGAAGGGGAAGTTACTAATCGGAGGGGTTGAACCGGGTGAGAAATGGAAAGGAGAATACTATAAGTTAATAAGGAAAGGGGTTATGTAGGAGCTTCCTCAAGGAGGCGGAAGTTGAAATATCAGGGGGGGAGACGCAAAGCGTCTTACAAAAAGGATAAATACAAGAAACAGCAGGGAAGGAGTTAGTTAGAACAGTGGGCGGGGACGCAAGAGCAAGGAAATGTGAAGGGGGATTTGCTGGGGAGAACACAATAAAAACTATGAGGAAAAGGCTTCCGAATGAAAGTTGGGGACTGGCATCGAAATAAATCGAAGAGCTGCATACCGCAGGGCCACATATCTTAACAAGATATCAAATTCCCTAATGGGGGGGGGAGAGATGGGTGGAGAAGGTCAGGAAAAAGGAGGAGATCAACTATGAAAATGTTCAAGGGAAAACGGGAAGAAAGTAAAGGAAGAAAATAGGAAAAAAAGGACAATACTTAAATGGAAGGGGGGACTCGTTGTGAAGGGAAAAGGGAGGCAGCACGGGGAAATGTCGTGGGAGAGAGTAAAAGGGTTGGATGCCATAGTGATTGTCTAAGGAAAGCAGAAAAGAGGGGAAAAAAAATCTCGTGAAGACCGAGTAAAACGGAAGAGAGGGGCAGAAAAGAAATCAGAAGGGTGGGGAACAGAGGCAAAAGCTTCTCAGAAAGGTAGAGGGGGGGACGAACTAGTTCAGGGTAAGAAGGGGGAAAAGGAGAAGTCATACTTGGGGAAGGAAAAGTTATAAGAAAACGAGGGAGGGGAGAAAAGATAGACGAGAACAAGGGGGTACGATAGCGAGAATGCGAATGACTGGGAATGAATTGGAAAATGGGAGGGTCGACACAAAGTAATAACGGAGCAACAGGGGCGAATGAAAAAACAGAGGCTATTCAAAAATTCGGTGAAATGCAAAAGGTTACTCTTGAAAAGGTGAGAGGACTTGGTAGGAGTCAGGGCCTGTAAAGAGAGGGGGGAGTAAGAATCGATGGGTGAGAGCTACGGACGGAAGGGGTTAGTTCCGAGGAAGAGGAAAAAGGGGAATTCACATATGAGGCTGAAAAATGGCTAAAAACAGTCACTCAGATTCAATGCCGCCAAAGGTATTATATCAATGGAAGGGAGGGAAAAGAAACGAGTCAAACGAAAATTACTACGGAATGGTGGGGCTGAAACGTAAAGGGCTGTGACCATGGGGAAAGGGAATTGGGAAAAGTGAGAGGGGGAACTGGAACAGGGAAGGGATGTTAGAGTCTAAAGGAAAATCAGGGGGTGGAAGAAAGAAAGTACAGCATTCAGGAGATCACCTGAGGGGGCGAAGGGGGGGACTCCAAAGGGGGGGGGGAAAAACAAAACCTCTTGGTTAAAAGGACGAGAAAAAGGAGAGCAATAACAAAAGGGGCGAGGCGAGGAGGCAGACAATGGGTATATACAAAGGTCCGGTAAAGAAAATCGAACTTGTAAAGAAGGAAAAAAGAAACTTTAACGAAGGGTATGGAAAGGGCAGCATTGGGGTCTGGAGAAGAAGAGGGGGGGAATTAGGAGGAAGGAAGTGACTTAAGAAGTTAGGAAGTGATAAGATATTGTCTCTTATAAGGGAGGGGGCAACGGCACTCGGGGGACCCTCAGTGGGGTAAGAAAACGAGGAATGAAGGGGGGAGATAAAGTACGGTAGAGGAGGGGGGGAAGATGCGCTCATGTTCTTAGCTGGTGATTGTGAAAAGAGGAGAGGAAAGAAAGAGGGAAATGAGTTCGATCGAGGACCAGCCGTACGGTACGCTGCCGCCGATTCGCGGTGGGAGGACCCCTGCGGGGAAAAAAGAGTACAAAAAAAAAAAAAGAAAAAGAGTGCATAGGACGGAAACGAGGAGGAATGCACTGGAGTGACGGAAGGGGGACGGCACATAGATGACGAACCGTAGGAACTGGACAAGCCGGGGAGGGGGGAAAGGCGGGAGAAGTTAGCTAAGGATGGAAAGGGGAAAACTAAGTTCAAAAACAGAATGGGAGACCATTAATCGAGAGGGGGGAAAGGGGGAGTTTATAAGTTATGAGATAATAACTCCACGGTAGGGGGGGGTGAAAAAGAGGCGGCCCTCAAGGTGAGGGAACCAAAGGAGGGAAAAGGAAGGTTGAAAATCTGCGTGAACCTAGGATAGCGGGCGATATCGCAATCAAGAGATCAAAGGCCCAATTTGTGAAAAATAGTTCAGGGAGGAAAAGGTCAGCGTAGAAAAAAAGTTCAGGGGGAGTGACTTGCTGTTGGAGGGAGGGCTACGGAAAAAGAACAGAAAAAACAAGCATGGCTGACAGTTGGGGCATGAGTAGGGGTAGGAATTGCAAATAAGGCAGACACAGGAACACTGGAGAAATGTCATGGGGAACGAAAAAAAAGGGGAAGAGGTACGCGGAGCTAAGGGAAGTTATTAAAAACAAGAAAGATCAGCAATATCCAAAAGGGAAATTGACCAGAGGAGGAATCGGAGGGGAATAAAGAAATTCGTACGAGGAGCGGGGGGTATATTACGCCAAGGGCGACAGGGTAGGGTTAGAATGGGGGGTCAAAGTCAAAAGTGTCTATGTCCCTAATTACAGAGACGAGGGAAGCTTAAGAAGAGAAAAAGTTGACGAGGCTAAAAGGAGAATAGGGAGGTCGAAAGGGTAAGGAGCATTGATGATAAAAAGGTTAACCTTAACGAAGGTAGAAAGGAAAAAGGAAAGTAGGACTATCTGGCACGGGGGTAAAACCAAAGAGATGATCGGGAAGAAGAATCAGTGAAAACATCTTTATGAAAGGAGCTAGGACTAGTGTCGGGAAGCAAAAAAGGGACAATCAAAAAAACGGGGGAAAAACCTGGAAAAGACGGGAAGGAAACCGAAAATCAATTGAGTCCTCAGTGGCAGATACCGAATTCCCCTTAAGAGGAAAAGGTGTGTAGGGGGGGGTCATCGGGGAGGGTCCGGTAATGTCTGAAAAGAAGAGTGGTCAAGGGAAGGAGTAGCTCCTAACGTAATTATACAAGAAAAAAAAAGATCCACAACACTAATCTAGGGATAGTTGGGGGAAGAAGAAAAAGGGGCGAGGGAAAAAGGAAAATCTGATTAGCTTGTATCGTCGAGAAAGGGAACCGAGGGAGAAAGAATACAGAAGGGGGAATCTGAATTGGTGGTATCGCCAAAAGCACCGGAAGAAAGGAGGAATGGACGAATCTTGCAGAAACTCAAAAAAGGGGGAGGGAAAAAGGGAGGGGGAAGAAAAAAAAAGTTCGTCGTAAAAAGGGGAGGGAAAAAAGGAAAGATGGGGTAAAGAAACAAGGAGGAAAAGGAAAGGCTAGTGCATCGAAGTTCAATTAGACCACAGACTCAATGAAAGCATCTTCATCTGTCAAGGTCATAGGGATAATACTCAGGCAGGTCAGACGGGAAAAAAAAAACAAGAAGAGGGATTGCTTCCCCGAGACAAGGGAAAAAAGGACAAGAACATTGAGAGGGCAGTTGAGTCAGAGCGATGAAGAAAAGACTTAGAAAAAGAAATTAAAACCAAAAGGGGAAAACCGGGAGCACAGTCCAGCCCGCGGGGAAAAAGTGTCTGATAACATATAATTCGTCTCAAAAGAAAGAACTGGGGGGAGAAAGACTCGCGCAACAAGAGGAAAAGAAGGAGCTGCTGATTCCAGTTATTGCGCCGGTGGGCGAAAGATCTGGTACGCCCACAGGGCTCTGGAACCAAGGCTTGGAAAGGGATCCCGTGGGTCGTTTTTTGTAAGTGAAAAGCAGGACAACCGTCGGGAGGCACAATATCAAAAAGGGGGGGGCACATCCAGGGGAAGAGTCGGTCAATGTGTAAGAAGGATACCATCAGTTATGGGGGAAAAAGGGAGGCGGAAGGCTGCCTGCGTAAGTAAAAACGGGCAGAGATATACCTTATGGTAGGCTCTACTACCGATCTGATTGGAAGGAAATTAGGGGACGCATAGTCTTACCATCTTGAGAAAAGAAAGAAGAAAAGGGAGCTCTTGCTTTCAGGGGACAAAAGGTTGGGGAGTGGAAGAAAAAGTGCCAGGGAAGGAGTTGCCTGACGGTAGGGGCGAGACAAACAAAAGACTGTGATTCGAGTCTGAAAGGGGAGAAAAGAGTTGTGACATGGAGATCCTCGAGAGAGACAGAGGGGGGGGAGGATAAGACCGTGAGCGAGAGAGAAGGGGAAAGCGATCAAAGGAGTCCAGAGGATTATTTGACTACGAGGGGGTGTCAGAACTTATCAGAGGCGGAAGCGCCTTGGACATGTAAAAGGTTAGCCAGGAAAATCAACCACAAAACGAAAGTAAAGAGAACAGCAGACCAATCATAGTGGATTTGAACGAGAGGAAATGACACTGCGTCCAATGAAGGGAGGAGGGGATATTCTTCAAGGGTTGGGGGGGACCAGATGGGATTGAAAAATGCTCGGGGGGGAGCGAAAAAAGAAATGTTGGGGGGTTGCTCATCAAAGGGGAAAGAAACCGTTAACTGAGAGCGTGGCAGCCAGGGGAAAGCCGAGATGGTTTTGACAAAACGAGAAAAAGGAGACTACGGTGACATGTGGAAGAAAGAGAAAGGGGAAACCTGTGTACCGGTCCAAAGGAAGCGGACTTCACATTTGAGAACTAAACAGGGGCAGGTCGCATCTAGTCAGAAAGTGGGGGCGATATAAACGGGGGGGGAAGCGACGACTGTGAGGTAGGGGAAAGGGGGAAATGGGTTATGTCCAACAAGTAAAAAGCAAAGAACACCGGAGGGAAACCGAGCTGGTCAAACGAAGGGCTTTGAGGACAAAGATTGATTAAAGATGTGAAAAGTGTGAAGAGTTCGATGAGGGAGAGGGAATAGCGCGGACTTAAGCGCAGAAGGGGGGAAACGCTCATAAAATATGGGATCGGTGTCGTCCCATTCAGACGTCGCAGGACCTGGTAAAAAGGGATTCAGGAGAGAAAAACATGGGAAATCAGAGGGAAGGTCCGCCACGCAGTGGACGATATGAGGAGGGAAAAGCACCTCTCAACAAAAAGGAACGACTAACGGGGTGCGCGACTACGCGGGACGGGAAGAACAGAGGGGGTCAAGGGGATCGTTGAATGACCTGCAGGAGGGGAGAGAGATTCCCACTGAAAGGGGAAGAAGGGCCCGAAAGCACGAAGGATGGAGTTGGATTCAGCCCTAGTGGGGCAGGCCGAGGACAAACATACAGGGGGTAAGAGAGAAAATATAAAATCAAGAAAGAGCACAGTAGGATTTTGTTTTGATGGTGGAAAAAAAAGGGGGGTGTTAACCCAACCAACTCCAAGTGATAAGACCCTTTTTAAAAAAAATCAGCGACGTGGGATAAAAAGTTGCCCCAATACTGGCAAAGGAGTTTACAGTGAAAAGGGGGAGAAAGAGGGTACTGTCATTCTTCCTTACCGTGAGAAGGAGTTGAGTAGATGCAGGGGAGAAGGAAGGGAGGTGTCAAACAAACCGGGTGCCAGAATTGGAATAAAATCAAACACTAATTCAAGGCGGCAGAATGAAAAGGGTACGAGGTAAACGATCGAAACGTCATGACCATCAAGCAGAAAAAACAAACAAAAAGAGGATGAGGGAAGAAAAAAGGTGGGTTCACCATGGACGGTTTACAGAATAGGCGAACCTCTCACTGGAAGGGAATAGGAAGGGGGGGAAGAATTATCTGGGAACGGCGGGGCACCCGGTAACTTTACCAAAAAAGAGCAGAAAAAAAGAGAGGCATATACGTCCCCCCGATATTCACTGTACGACGACTACGGTCCCGGCTCTGGACCAAAAGGGAGAAATGGGAAACGACTATTTCACAGTTCTGTCAATGTCAGTTAGAGGAGGATTTGATAACAAAGTATTCGAATCATGACCACCGAGGGCCTCGATCAGGGGAGGATCCATGTTATTCGGCCTCACCGCGGTGTGGGTGTGCAAAATCGAGGAGAAAAATCCAAATTCGTCACAAACGCACTGAGGGGTAAGGTTAATGCTAATAGCAGGGAAAAAGAATATCGGGCTCGCCAATAAGAGAAGGTAACCATTCAAAGTAAAAAGGGTGCCCAATCGTTCATGGGGAACGAAAGGGAAGGCGCAGAAAAAGGACGGAGGGGAGTTGAGTTTGGGGAGGAGAAGGAAAAACATCACAGATGAGAACCATCTTTGCGAAAGTGACATATGAAGAGGGGAAGAAAGTCACACAGTGGAAAACGGATGCGCCTTGTTGGAAAAAACAAAAGGTTGGGTCCGCGCTGCTACCAAAAGGGATAGGAACAAATATGTCAGTCCATAGGCGGGGCAGAGGCACTCAGACAAAAGTTAAAAGAGGTAATCAAGACAGTTTTGCAGCCAAACACTTGAGGGAAAAAACCGAAATCGTGTGTTGTTCAAGGAGAAAGATTTTTAAGGGAGGGGGACGCATCAAAAAATTGAGAGGGAGAAGAAATACTCAAGTAGCTGTCGGGAGGTAGGAGAGACAAAAAAATTTTCTCGGGGAGAAGATGGACCAATCGGTTTCGGGAGAAAAAAAAGGGGACCGAAATACTTATTGCTGGAAAAAGGGTGACCATGAAACGATTGGCGTCAAATGTAAACGGCGAATCCTCATTTGGGAAAAAAAACGAGGTCTCTGGCCTGCAACGAGAGCAAGGATCGGTCTGAAGATCTTCTGGCGAGTGAGGCAAGCCAAGCTAAAAAAAAGAATGTATGCCCCCCTTGAAAGCCGACCGGGAATGCCCTGGTCTGGGAGGGGGAAGGGCAGGCCTACCGTATGAACGAATCAAACGAAGGGCAGAGTTTAATTGGTAGTAAGCGGGAGGGAATGGAATTGTGAGGAAAGGAGGAGGGTGAAAGAGAGCTACGAAGCTTAGATGAAAATAACACAATATACGTCCTCAAAAATCAAGTAGGGAATCGTGGTGAGGAAGATAGGAGAAATATCGGGGAATAGGACGTAGCAATAGATGGAAGATTTGTATCGTTTCAGAATGCAGGGGAAAACCCAGGGGGGGACGTTCAATCATAAAAAAAGAAAGAAGTAGTCCTAATGATTTTGGATCGCCACAAAGACCTGCAGGGATCCTCTGCCTACTCTGGGGGAACGAAAACTTGGGGCGGGAAAGAACGAGCGAAAAGACTACAGGGAGGTTATTTGGATGAGGAAAAAGATGCGTCCCCATAAACGTCTGGGAGAAGAAGGAGGAGGAATCCTCACAAAAGAAAGAGAGAATTAGATTTAGGAACAGTGCATGGCTAATCGGTTTAGAAAAAAAACCCAGCCGATGGCTTAAGTCGAGCAAAAGCAAGGGGGGGGGAAACCAGCCAATATTGCACGGAGGGAAGAAAAGAGCCTAAACAGAAGGCGGCGACTAACACAACAAAGCAAGGAAAACAAGGAAAGAAAGCGGTATAGAGCCACCTGTTTCGGGGGTCAAAGAGGAAAGAGATCCAAAGGAACTGAA
>Ga0179593_1648561_pt1 | contig 11539 bp, 12 predicted proteins | sample CZODoug2_1_08_16_FD_185931 | JGI IMG/M metagenome (GOLD analysis project Ga0179593, IMG submission 185931) | Vadose zone soil fungal communities from Angelo Coast Range Reserve, California, USA - CZODoug2_1_08_16fungal (PacBio error correction) | ecosystem: Environmental > Terrestrial > Soil >...
GGGACCCGCCTAAAAAGAGGCGCCAAGGTGAGCGCCCGAAAAGGGGGCGGAAAACCACCCGCGGAAAAGGGAGGCCGCTATTTTCTAAAAGGGGAGTGGATACGGGGAAAAGGCCAGGGGTTGAGAAAAAAAGAGGAACGGAAAAAACGAATTACATGGGAATTTTTAGACTGGTGAGCGCTAGGGAGTTGACGGTATCAGGGATTTGGGAAATGGGGGCATCCGCGCCTTCTTGGAGAGTCCACCATCTAAGAATCGATAGGGGGATATTAGAGGCTGGGATGGATCCTACATTAATTTAACGGAACAATTTTAGTTAGGAACCAAGAAGAGAATAAAGAATTTCAAAGGTTAATAAGAGAGGGGCCTATCCTTCCCATGTTTCATATTTGGTAAACAGGGGGAGGCCGAAGGTTGAAAATCTCCGCGAAGGATCACCATTACACGCAAAAAAAGAGACAGGGGGGGGGAAAAGTTACTAAGTAACAAGTATGGCGAAAGGGAAAATGGGGTGGAAGACGATCGTTGAAAGAAAAATCCGAAAATGAAACGGCGCCAATATCATAGGGGAGACGGAATAAAGGAAAGAACCTCGTCAATGGGCCTGAGAGAGAAGAAGATTTGAGAGGGAAAAGAACTCTCACTAGTCCCCCCTCTAATCTTTACCCAGAAAGAGAGTCGGGGGGTTCGAGGGAGCAATAGGAGGACAGAGGGTGGTTATCTTCCAAAGGCCTCTTGGAAGGAAGATATATTTTCGTGATGGTAGGTAACAGCCACGTGGGCATCGAAGAGTTGGACTCCTCAAATGTGACTGTGAGTGGGGATTTCTACTGAATTTACGACGCGCGCACGATTCGGGGGATACCGATCAGCAGGACTTTTCTCCAGAACGGGGGCTGCGAAAGACGTACCCTATCGGATAAGATTAGTGGAAAGGAAAGGGGAAAAGCGTCGAAATTTCCATCGACGACGACGCGTCGATTTGCAAAAAATGATTGGGGACCAGGGGGCGCTCCTGTGAGGAGAACCAGACATCGAGAATTCAAGTCGGCCCGGCCGAGAAGAAAAGAACACGCTACGTCGGGAACAGTTCATCGAGAACTGACGCAGGGCCATTCCTACAGAAAGCGTCGGTTTGATGTGAAAGACTAATGGGTGCCGGAAAAAGGACCGGGAGAAGAAACATGCCGTCTTGCTGGCAATCGAAGGGCACGTCACCGAAGTCGGCACCCCTGGAGGGGGATGGGGGAACTGGTCTGCCCTAGGGAACCTTCATCTAAGGGGCAACGTTTTCTCGCTAAAGAGATGAAGACGCCTGGTCCTTCCATGAGAAAGAACAGAACGGCCCTTTTCAGGCGGCTAGTAAAAGGAGAAATTCGAATCGGGATCTGGTACTGGCGAGGGAGACCGAAGGGGGCGCCTCATTGCATGCAAAAAAAGACCGTCGCCAGAAAAGAGAGGTGAAAAATCGTGGGAGCGAGATCGAGGAGAGAAGGGGAGCGGGGAAAAGCTTCAGGTCTCGAGATTGGAAAAAGTGTTTCCCTCTTATCGAAAATGAGGGAGGGAAAGAGATCATAGAAACAGCTCGACAATATAGAGGAAAAGCCGGTTTCCAAACGCGAGAAATCTACGGCAAGCTCAGGCGAGCCGACAGAATTATGATCTACCGGTCGGGGGGAGGGGATGCAGGGAAAGGCCTTCCGAAAACCAGGCCTCCTTCATAACCAATCAAGGGGGGGATAATCTAGTATATGCGGAAAAAAGGTCTACAAAAATTCCATCTTTACCAACGGAGGGAAAGGCCCTGCGTCTAAGAAGTCTAGAGCGCGTCTAAATCAGCGCCTGTGTGGAAAGGGGGAGATGAAGTTGAGAGACATCATGACATCAAGAAGTATTACTAGCAGAGGGGGGGTTTCCTAACTTGAAAGCCATGCTGGGGCTTTCTGCTCGGCAAAGCGACGCACCTTCGGTCAACCGGTGATCAAAGGGAAAAATCACGCGCTGTAGGGGAAGGGGAAGCTCGTTACTCGCTGAACTGTAAAGGTCCGCGTGGATACAAATCTGGCGGGAAATCAGGGAGAGAAGGATTCCCTATTAAGAAGAGAAAAACGGCCGCATGCATTGGAAAAAAAATGTCGGAAGGGAAAGTCGTCGATGGAAGGCCGGCAGATCGTAACAGATGGAATAGGGGGGAAGTCGGAGAAAGGTCAGGACTTGAAGAGTCTCCTGGAGCAAAAAAATGGAGCCTAGACGTGCGCCTTGGCCGCGAAAGGCGTCGTCCAGGGAGGAAGCATACCGCACAGGGAGAGGTGTGCCTTGTGGCAGAAACGGGAAAGAATCGAAGAGAAACGTTCTAAAAGATCTAAAAAGATAGACGTCCCGGCCAAGCGAGCGGGGACGACAGAAGGGGAGTTTTGAGCGATTGCTTCAACCACATTGGGGGAAAAAACGAACGACACGGGAGAAAGAGCCGTGAAGAAAAAAGGGGGATCGATAATCTCACATCGTCGGGGAAGTGAACAACGCTGGGACGGTTGGCTCCCAGGGGACCGTAGGAGAGCGGAAGAAAGGGGGGTCTTTTCTGCGTTCTTCAGGTCGGCAATCAACGGGGGGGGAAAGGGGCCTTTGGCAACACGGAGTCTTTTTTCGCCATTGAATGGAAAAAAAGTTAGGAGACCCTTGGACGGGAAAAAAAAGGGAGGTGCGCTCTAAGATCCCAAGTGCCTTAAACCGAAAGAGCAAACTCTGGGGTGGGAAAAAATATTAACCTGCAAGCTGCTCTGGTGCCGTCGAGCCGGCAGATCAGGAGACGCCGGATGTGGAAAGCCCCTTCTTTTAAGGGGGAAGAGACGTCTTTTCTACGCGAACACAAAAAATGTCAACAAGGTGAGGCGCCAATATTTGATCAGAAACGAGCGGGGAAGGCGGGGGATGTTTGCCGGGACGACGGACTGCGCTAATAAGGAGAGGAGAGGAACGGAACGTCCTATCAGACAAATCTCAAAAATGGAAATGAGCTTCCCGGTCTTTTTGGAAAAAAGGGTAATGATTAACCCGAAAGAATCCAAATCGAGGAACCGCGCCCACCCCACATTGGCGTCGGTAAGACCACGAGAAGCAGGGGTTCCGAAGGATCTCGTCTCTTTTTCAATGAAGAAGGGACGATCACCTTTGCGCGCCTGGAAGAAGAATAGGGAAGATCAACACAACAAAGAGGAAAGGGGGGGCCCGGAAGATGAATTCCGGCGCCAGGAGCTGGCCTTCGAGATGAAGTACGGGGGAAAAGGAGAAGCTGTCTTCCTCGGTGTTATGGGCGACGAAGGGAAAGAGGGAGGGGAGACCGGAAGTAGAGACCTTTATTTGAGGGGGGGGGGGGGGTTTCCTCATTACCTGAAAGGGGAAAGGGTAAATAAAAGCTTGTAAAACAAATTAGGGGAAAAGGGAAGAATGAGGAAGTACGCATTCGGGGGAGGGGGGGACTGCAGGGAATCCTAAAGGAATAACTCACCTCTTCACAATACTGAGAAGGTGGGGAGCCTTGACAAATCTCTAAGGGTCCGCCTACTGAAGGGCAATTGGGGAGGGGGCTTCTTCGCACCGAGAGAGGGGGCTGCCTATAGACTATGCCTTATCCGGGAGCACCCATAAGGGTAAGTGAAACCCAGCGTTTTCTCGGTTCCTAAGGGAAGGGGGCCAAAGAAGAGGCATCAAAAAAAAGCCTATACCTTCAAGTAGACTGCCATAACATCCTTTTGAAAGGGAAAAGGAGGGGACCTGATCCTCTATCTGACTCTTTTGAGGTCAAAGGGGGGAAAAATCAGAAATAAATACTACTGCACGCTGGAGACGCGTCAATGTCTGCAATCAGAAAGCTCAACTCTAGCACTATGTCGTCCCCAAAGTGTCGGTTTCTCAAGTTAGAAAAAAAAGGGGGGGGGGCTTTAACACGGGGGAGCTTTTCCGGGACAGTTTTCAAAGTCGTGAAAGGATACCGCCATCCTGTTGTCGAGGGGGCGGGGGGGGGGGGGGTTTTGGAAAAAAAAACAGGCCCATGGTGAGTGAGTTCGGGGAAAGCGAAAGCTTTGCGACGCCGAAGGCGTAAAAAGTAGGGGGAGGCGCGACCGATTCATGAGAAGACCGCGGGAGAGGCCCGTCATGACCCGCGGCGGGGAAGAAAAGAAAGTTCAAAAGACTTCTTCGACAGGAAGGCAGTGACTTCAAGAAGAAGAAGTCATGGGAAGGGGGGGGAGACCACCAATGCTCGGAAAGGAAACGCGGTAGAAGAGAATGCAACTTTCCGCCAGATGAACGGATCCCCGCGACTAAGGAGAGGAGGGAAGGTTTCGGAGGCGACTCGGTCTAAATGCGGGGATCTGAGGCCTACTATGGTTGCGGAGGTGCTACGCGGGGGACGCAGAAAAAAAGGTCTGTCGAATGAAGAGGAGGAGGCAGGAACCGTTCAATTCCGGGGGTGATGGAGGGGCGTGAAAAAGGCATATCGAGGGACAGAGCGCCAGGCAGGAAGAGTATCGCGCGCGGGATCAGCGGGAAAAGGAAGGAGGTCCAGGAAGGAAACAGACCTGCTTGTCAGAAAGGGGTAAGAGCTCGCAACGAAAGGGGGGCTCTGGTGTCACGAGGGGGAGGGGGGCCAAGGGAAGGAAACAAAGTCCCGCATTTCATTCCAAATAACGAAAGGAATCTAGAAGAGGAGGCTCGCCGAGAAGCAGTGGTCGAGAGAGCGCGGGGGAAAAAAAAAGCGACCAGGAAAGGGATCTGCTGCAGCCAGCGATGGAAGGTTAAGGAACACCGGAGAAAAGCTATCCTAGGAAACATGGACAAAGCGGCGAGGAAAACGCCAGCATAAGAGATTTGTCAGGAGATCAAAGAGAAGAAAGAGGGCGAGAAGGACAGGGGTATTGGTGCATGGGAAGAGGAGGAAAAAGAAGGAAGCTCAAACCAGGCCGCCGGCATTCCGCCCAAGCACGATGTCCGAGGGGAGAGGGAGGCTAAGAGCCCATTTCTACACATTAGGGGAAAAGCGGAAGAAAAGCTTTATCTCTTGATGGCGCGTCGATGGGACTGAAATGCAGAAAATGGTGTCTTACCGTCTGGATCGCAGGGGGGAGGGGGGGAAAGACAGAACGGAAGGGGGGAGCAAGAAGGAGGCGAAATTAGTAAGGCGACCATCACTCCGAAGGGTCCGAGGCAAGCCCTCGAAACCTCGGTCGGAAAGAGAAAAGCAAACGATATCACCGGTCTAAGGAAAAGGCGTCCGCGAGGGGGAACCGAGGGAAAAAGAAAGCAGGAGGGAGGGAGCATCAGCGGGGGAAGATGGGGGAGGATTGGAAGGGGAGGAAATCCTTCCGAAGGCTCGCAGGGATTTTGGGGGTCTCCATAAAAGAACCGGCAAAAGCAAACGCGCCGTCGGGAATTGAATGAGAGAGAGGAGTCGTCTCGCATATATACTGTGACCAAGGCAGGCCGTGATGAAAACAAAGCGCTCAAAGAAAAGGGGCCACGGCATGATGGGAAACTAGGAAAAAACGGCCCGTTACGCCGGCGATGGAAGGGTCACGACATCAAAGACTCCACTCCCCTACACCAAACTGGGCGAAAAAAAACCCCTCTCCTAAATGGCCTCCCCACGTTCTAGGGGAGGAACTATCGGAAATAGTCCCTTGCCTAAGTGGGGGGACGTGGAGGAGGGGGGACCGAGGGTGGGGGATCACCACATTTCGAAAAAAAACGACACTGCGTATTTTCCCGGAGAGGGGTACTAGAGGGTTTAGCGAGAAGCTCAACTGCGAGGGGGGCCCTACCTGAAAGAGCAAGACTTGCGTCCGTCTTTCTGAAAAAAACGGCGCCGAAGATGATAGAAGAAAGGAGGGAACCCGCAGAAATCCCGTCGGGGAAGGTGGGGAAAGGACTTTTCGCCCGGAAGGGTATTTCCACCAGGGGAGGGAGGAAAAAAACCGTTGGGGGAGGGAGTTTCGTTGGTCCATGGGGAAGAGCTTAGAGGAAAAAAGGAGAACTTCGGCCGCGCACGCTGGGACCGGGAAAAATATGAAACCTCAAGCAGAGGGGGGGGAAGGAGGAAAAAGCGGTACCCTAAGTATGTAAGGGGAAAACATCGAGGAAGCCGAACACCCCACATTGGGGGGGAAGGGCAATAGAGGGTCGGAGCCCCGAAGAAGAGTTGAAATGACAGAGCGGGAACAGGGGGGGAAAAGGGTTGCCAGGGCTATGCGGACCGAGGAAGGGGGGGCAGAAGGTCTACCCGAGGCGGAGAGTCAGGGCATACAAAGAAAATGTTTCAGCATGCTTTTCAAACTTTTTACAGGAAGACAACTCCCGGGTGCTATTCAGGTCAATAATTAGAGGGACGGGGGAGGAAAAGGGGGAGGCGCAGCACGACGCTTATCTGTTGTGGAGAAGCTGCCGCCGCGAAAGGGAAGGGTCAAATTGAAGGCATATCTTATTTGCGGATAAAAAGTCAGAAAAAGGATTATAGTAAAATAAAAAGAGAGGTTCCCGCAGAAAGAGGCCGGAAAAGAAGTCCATTACAAATAGGAAGGGCGAAGTCAGAGGGTAAGGAGGGGGTCTTACTCCTCCAAAGGGGTGTGGCTCTGAAGGGAAGAGGGGATATTCCCTTTAGTTTACGGGGTTGAAGGGGCCCGGGGAAGAAAATCATTCTTAAAATTTCTGGCGTGGGGAGGGGGGGGGGCTGGGGGAGAAGACTCTCAGGAGTAAAGATTCGGGCATTGGCTCAGAAATCCGTCGGGAAGGAAGAGTAAATCGGGGGCGGAACAAGGGAAAAAAGGGGCTCTATTGCGCCGGCATGAAGTCCAAAAGGGGGGGGCTTTGGGAGGGGCCAATACCTCGATTTCTAAAAGACGGTATCCGCGATACCCACTAAATTCGCTTTTAGCATATTTTCCGGAAGAAAGGGGTTTTCAAGGGGGACAGCTCCGCAGCACCCTGACCTAGACACCAAGAGAAGCATAAAATAACAGGGAGTTGTAAAGAAAGTCAGGGGGGCCAAAGGATACGAAGAGGCGGTTCAAAAATCAGGGAAGGGGAGCACGACAGATCCTCATCTAGGAAAGTATCATAAACTCAAAATATAAAGGGAGGAAAGTCTAAGAGGAAAAGAAAAGCCGATGTTATCTTCTCTCTCAACTCGAGAGGTCTTCCCCTCGAAAGAAAAGGGGGACGTTTCGGGGAAAAAGGGGGTTTGAGTCAATCATAATCGAAAGGGTTCCCGGTAGAAGGGGAAGGGAACTACAGATAGATGGCGATTGGGTAGGGAAGTACCTCCAGCACGGGCGGAAAGGTAGGGACCTCAATATTTTTTCCCGGACGTTGAATTCGTGGGGGAAATCTCCGGTGGGGGCGACACGTCCTCTACGACTCAAAAAATATGTCGCGACAAAGAGAGTCTGCCTATCTCGAGCGCTCACACGCAAGGAAGAGGGTTACCGACGGGGCGAACATGATTTCCATCTGAGGCAAGGGGGAGGAAAACTTCAACGGGGGCGCGCCTTCGATGGACGGCGCCATGATTGGGGGGGAAAGAAGGAGCGCCGGGAGCAGAGGCCCTCGTCATCTCTATAGAGAAAAAGGGGAGGCCAGAGAAAAAAAAGAAGAATCCCGCGGACGGAAGGGTTCCAGGTCAGAGAGGGAGAGTGCAAAGCGGTCCATCGAAGGTCAGTCGTAAAGGGTTGGATATTCCTACTATCCGAAGGGGCGAAGCGGCGCAAGGGGGGGGGGTGCTCCGCCCAGAAGGCTGGAATCGAAGGAGACATCTTTCCAATCCGCTGCAGGAAGAACTTTCTGGGAAAAAGGGGGCGCTTCCGTCACCGGCAAGTCGAAGAAAAAAAAAAATCGCATGAAGGCGCATCTCTCTCAGGAATCGAGCAGATTCCCCGGAAAGGGAGCTTACGTAAGCACCAGAACGTCTTGGTCAGAATTAAATAGGATAAATATCTACATCGGAGGCTGGGGACTCTGTCCTGGGAAAAAAGGCAGGCCGAATGTCCCAGGGGAAGGGAAAATAATCCGACCGGGAAAGCGTCATCGATTGGCGGCTGAAGGAGAAGGGGGAAAGTTTTGTGAAAGGTATGCTCTGGCTTAACTTGAAAGACGGTCAGGTCATAGCGAGGGGGGAAAACTCGTATAGAGAGAAAAAAAACAACAACGGAGTATGAATGAAAGATAGACCTAGAAGGGGGGGGGGAGGAAGAAAGCTCAAGTGCAGGGAAAAAAGAGGGAGATGTGTCAAACTAGGGAAGATGCGACAAAAGGGGGAAAGGCATAGTAGCTGATCAAAAGGAAAGACGGAATTATTGTGCAGAAAAGGGGAAATTATGAAAAGGGAAAAGGAAGCCCTGAACGGGCATGGGGGGAAAAGCTTCTCAGAAGAAGGGGGGGGGGCAATGTCTACAAGCCTTTCGAAGAGGTTAAAGTCATTAAGGACAGGGAAAAAAATTGCGAGACCGCCGGAGAAGGAGGATGGGCGGAAGGAAAAGAAGAGGTGATCTTTCGCGACAAACAGACAAAAATCATACGGGCCCGGGAGTCTACAGAATACTGAAGGACGCCATCGCTCCTTCTTGTGGGTTTTTGTTAAGGACGGAAAGAAAAAAAGGCGCCACGTAGGAAAGACAAAGGGGGGGAAATCACCGAAAGGTCTTCATGTACCCAGAGGCGACCATCCGCGGCGAGAGTGGATCCGAGGAAGGGCAAGCGAGAATTCTCGTGGGGGAAAAAGGGGGGAAGACCAAGAGCGCAGGGGATCCACATGGCGGCCGGCAGAGAAACGGAAAAGAGGAGATTGAAGTCCGGGGAAGAACGGATCGGAAAAGGTTCGACTTTCTTTAGAAGAGGGGAAGGGGCGCGACGGCTCAAAAGGAGGGGCTCCTAGGGGGGGGGAAATCTTCTCCGTAGAAGTCCTTCTTGAAGGGGGACATAATATCAAGTCACGCATTTTCCTGTTTTTCGAAGAACTGAAAGGGAAACCACTTGGGGCGGTATAGAACTAAAAAATCTATCGTCGTAAGAGAAAAAAAGGAAGCTCTACAGAAACGCCAGGAAAGAAGAGGGGGGGGACCACACTTGCGAAAGAAACGCTCTTTCTCTTTTACGAAAGAGATTGGAGCTATATCTCCACATCGGGAAGGGCGGGGGAAAGGAAAAAGCTTTTTTCCTCCAACAGTCGGAGGGAGTCAAGGGAGAAGGAAACGTTGCTTCGTGTCGGGAAGGGGGGGAAAAATTCACCCTCAACTAATGTAAAAAGAGGACTTTAAGGGGCAAAAAACTTTTCGAAAAATCGGGGAAAAAAGGGAAAAGGTTCTGGCCGTCTTACCGGAAAAAGGAGAGGCAAATCTAAAAAGGATCCCAGTGCCGGAAACCAGGAAAAAAAGTGTGTTAGATATACGCAAGCCCTTAAAGGTGAAAGGAGAGAAGGGCATAGGGACCGTCTGGGGGGGAAAAATCTCTGAGGGCGACGCCGAAAGTGTCGGTCATGGGAGGCTCCCCAGGAGGGAGTTGGCTCATCAAGAAGAGGCGAAGAGGACGCCGGAACGCGGATGCAAGGGAACCAGGGGCTGAGGAAACGCCCCGGGCCGTCACCGAGAAAGGCCTTCAGCGACTAATTCTCAAAGAAAGGGGGGTCCAAAAAAAGGGTCCAAGGACGGGAGGTAAAAAAGACCCCGCACTACCCAAAAAAAAGCTATTCCGCGCTGGAGAAAACCCGAAAAAGCCGACGGGGGGGGGGGAAAGGGTTCGAGCTGCCGTCAAAGATGTTTTCATGAGGCGATAAAAAAAAAAGATCGGATGGGGAAAAGAGCGCTCACAACACACGGAGGGGAGGGGGGAAAAACCGACAAAAGAAAGGAGGGGAAACAAGGTTATCGCCTGGGGGGGAAAAAGAGGCCGGACGGAAAAAAAAAAGCTTCAGCGGACCAGGAAATGACGCCTCCCAATTTATTTTTGGAATTCAACGGGGAGGGGGGGGGGGGAGAAGGAGGGTTCCCTCAATTACCGGAAAAGGGGGGTAACAGCATTCTTAACAATGAGGTGAGAGGGGGGGGTTTGGGGTTTGTGGGGGGGGGGGCGCACGGGAAGAAGGGGATCCTCCGCAAGACGGGGGGAGACGGCAGAAGAAGGACCTCATCCGCGGACATCGAGAGGAAGAAAGGAAGGGGGGGGGAAAAATGAGGAGTCCGATTGTCTCCGAGGTCAGCATTGACCGAAAAATTCGAAAAAGGTAGAAATCAATCCGGGCTAAAAAGGAAAAAGACTGCACCAGAAAGGTTCATATTTGAAGAAAACCCGCGGGGGAGAAGAATTTTCAGGGGGGGATAACGCGCCGGCAAAACAAAACGAGGGGAAGAAAACGACTTCCAGAAAAAAAAAAGGGGTGACCTACAAATTCGAAAAAAAGATAGCCGATCCGTTGCGGGAAAACATCAAGAACTGAACCCGTCTCCAGTCATGACTAAGAAAGAACTACTAAAAGGAAGAGGAAAATGTCTGTCCGCGGGGGGAGAAAAGCTCAAAGATTGAGCTTCTCGCTCAAAAGAGATAAAAAAGAAAATCTCCTCGGGGGAAAAAAGAGAAGGGAAAGGGTAGTTTTCTGCATTGGTTGGAGAGGGTCGAAAGGTATCGGAAGAGAGAGAGGAGTTTGCGTACGACGATAGGCGAGTCGATCGCGAAAAAAAAAATTGTCGTGTCGGCTACTTTTTTTTCAACCGAAACGGGGTCGGGGGGGACGGGGAAAAAAAGGTTACTGAGGGAAGAGAAGAGACTCCTTCCTCTCCGAAGAAGAGGCCGTGGGCGATAATAAGAAGAAATAGCGTCTATCCGCTCACGGAAAAAAAGACGACCATTAGGGAAGAGGAGGCGACTTTTTTTGCGGGGAAAGAGCCGGCATGACTAAAGAGAAGGCTCTCCGGAAGAGGGAAAAGGCCCCTCCATTCTTTATATACAACCCCGGAAGGAGCGCTTTCCGGAGGGAAGAAAATCCTAGAATGCCTTGGGAGATTGCCTCGGCCAGAGGGAACTCTACGTAAAAAACTTTAAAGTTAATCGAGGTTTCGCGCGAGGACAGGAAAAAATAGGGGGAAAGGAATTGCCGACGAGGGGACAGAAGGTGAGGGCGCAGCACAAGGAAAAATGCCGTCGTGCTTGGCGACAGAAGAGGGGAAGACAGGGGGGGGGGAGGGATTCGCGTCGCACCGTCCATAGGAAAGGATTTCGCTGGGGGAAGAACCTGCGATCACTGCAAGAGAGATGAACGGAGGAGACGAAGAAGAGGATTGATGAATCCGAAAAAAAGATAAAGAGGGAAGGCCTTTTCTGACTTGCGGAGAGCCGGCGTGGATCAGGGGGGAGACGGGCTTCCTTGGCTTCTCTGAAAGAAATTTCCGCCGTCTAGAGAATCCTACAGGGAGCAAATCAGCGAGTCGATGCCGGAGAGAAGAAATCTTGGTCGAGAGGGGACACATCTACCATTATTCAAAATTAGCTGCGCAGGGAA
>Ga0179593_1704707_pt1 | contig 11539 bp, 17 predicted proteins | sample CZODoug2_1_08_16_FD_185931 | JGI IMG/M metagenome (GOLD analysis project Ga0179593, IMG submission 185931) | Vadose zone soil fungal communities from Angelo Coast Range Reserve, California, USA - CZODoug2_1_08_16fungal (PacBio error correction) | ecosystem: Environmental > Terrestrial > Soil >...
GGAAGAAGAGAAAGGACCGAACGAAAAGGAAGGTTGCTTCGGGGGGACGTAGGAAACCTCCCTTGCCCCCAGAGAAAATCTACCAAGAACGCTGTGGGAAATGGGAAAAAAAAAGAAAGGACGGGAAAAACACCTGACCGAAAAAGGTTTATCTGCTTAGACACTCTGGAGGCACCTAGGATTCCGGGGGGGGAACTTCCAACCCAAAGTAAAAAAAAGGAAAAGAAGACGGATGAAGCACGTAATCTTAAGGAAGGCTCATCGAGGAGGGGGGGGAGGTAAAAGCGGACTCGGAGAAGAAAAAGCTGCCGACGACGGAAAACCTACAGAAAAAAAAAAGGCATACTGCCTCAGACGACGAGCAGGTCGTCTGTGCCGAGGATTCCTTAAAAGAAAGGTCCCAATCGGAGCACTACTTTGGAGGAGTCGGGGTGGGGAGCTGGAAATGAAAAAAAAAGCACCCGTAAATTTCTTTATGTCAGAGAACCGCTGGGGAAAGCGCAACGCCAGGGGAGCAAAAAAAATCTGACCCAGCCTTCTTCCGGGCCTCGTCCTCGTAAAAGACAGGTTCAACTTCCAGGGAATGGGAATGGAAAAACAACGATTTGAAAGAATCATGGACTTTATCCGAGCCACTCCCATGCACACACTTAAATCCAGGGGACTGCTGATCAAATTCATAGCATGAAGAGGAAGGGCAACACTAGGAAATTTTTCAATCAAGATATAACCCCTTCTTCTGTGGGGAGAAAAGACGGGTGAAGATGCCGGGGGGGGGGGGTGTTGGTAGGTCTAAAGACTTTCTTCTCATCCCAAATCACTATTAAAGGAGACAGGGACCTTTCAACGCTACCACACAAAACTCTTCCCCCCTAGATTCCCTCTAGAGAGGAAAAGGGGGGAAAAAGTTCTCTTGATTCACTGAGAACCTTCAGCAGGGTTGGCTGTGAAATGTTCAGGGGGGAAATTTGTGGGGGTACGCTACTGGATTACGCAAGGGGGGAGAAGGCAACTAAAAAAAACGGGCAAAAAAGCAGGCGGCGCGAAAAAAAACCGTTAAAGGGTACCCCGTCTCCAAAAGAGGACGGGAAAAAAGGCCGCCCAAGTGCACTTGGAAGGGGGGGTTTGCCTGACCATGGGAGGAGACCTGGGAAAAAAGTAAGGTCTTAAAAAACGTGGGGAAAAGAAAAGACACCGAAGCTGAAGAAGTTCTTCACAGATTCCTGGGTCTGAGAATGTACGTTGCCGGGGGCCATCGCAACTTTGGTAAGGTTTTTTCCATTCACGAGCCGGAAAGGGGTGAAAGCGCGATTGGGCCTGAAGAAACCTACGCTCAACGAGAGACCGGGTGGTGAAAGATCCACTAAGGAGGAGAAGAAACCGGGTAAGCCTTTGTCTGGGTTAACGTCGAGGGGGGTGCTGCTGGGCATAAAAAAAGGGGGGGTCGGTGAAAAAAGGGGAGGCGAACATGTTTCTTCAACGAGACGTCAAACTGAAGGGAAATCCCGTAACCAAGGGGGGGTCCCATCAAAGATGGGGTCCAAACTAGAAAGTCATGGAGAACGCGGGGGGTTTCAATAAAGAAGAAGAAATCGTGGTTTGTTCTTGGACTCGAATTTTTTCTCTTTCGGGGAGGGAAATGGCAACTTCCCCGTGGATTGGGGAGGGGGTTGGTGGGAAATGAGTATACAGAAATTTGGAAGCATGAAAAAGTTTTGGGGGGGAAAAAAGGTGCACAAAGCCGGAGGTCCCCGAAAACTCTCCTGAAAAGGGGGGGCATAGGTTTGGGTCAGAAAGAATTATCTTGGAAAAAAAGTTGTGCTCAGGGGGAAAAAGATCTTCTGGGAAAAAGAGGGACGCAAAACGAGAAAACTCAGGGGACATCCCAATTCTAGTGGACAGGAGGTGCGTTTCTCGGGGGGGGGGTGTGGGTCTTAAAAAAAAAAAAAGGTCTTTAGGGTCGAAGACCCCGAATCCATAAAAGCCTTTGCAGAGTCAAGGAAAGGCCGTACCAAAACTCAAAGCTCAAGTCTTTTTTTGCAAAAGACCTGGGAAGATAGTCTTTGCACGAAAGATCTTTCATACATGAAAAACTGCCTACTGAACATGGTTGAGAGGGGGAACGACATCGAAAACCGAAGGAGAAGCTTTATTCCCCAGGAAACACCCTTTGTTCAGGAAAAGAGTGACGAAAAAAAAAATGGACGAGGAATTGGATTTGCCCGCAAAAGGAAATGTTCTTCCGGGGAAAGTCAAACCTGGGTACGGGAAAAAAGGGAAATCACGTTTGGTTGGGGACGGGGAGTCAGAAAAGGCCGGATGAAAAGCTTTCCTAAGTAGCCCCGGTGGAGAAAAAAAGACGAGAAGATAAGACAGAATCAGCATCGACATCACCCTAAAAAGGCGTAGAATGGAGGATGGGGAAGGAAGGAAGGAAAAGCAACCCAGGAGTTGCCCTCGTTTCCCAACCAGGAGGGGATGCGAGAGAGATTGCCTTATCATGGGGAGTCAATAAAAGAAAAAGAACGAAGGGATGAGAAGTTTGACGGGTGCCGCGAATAGGCGTTGCAGGTCCTGATTGGGAAATCCAATTCAGGAAAAAGGACCATGAGCCGAGAAGCCGGAAAGAACCGGGCTTTAAGCTAGAAAGAAGAGAATCATATGTCGGCGGGGGCGCATTTGTCGGGAGAGACGGTCGGTTTGAGAACTAAAATGTGAAAGTTTCTTCAAAAATTTTCAACCCAACCGGGCACGATTATAAATCAGGGGAGGCCTGGGTTAAAAAAAATGGGGAAGAAGAACACGGACTGGGGGGGGATTTGGCCCTTACTTTTTCACCACAACCTTATGGGGGGAAAAGTGCGCTGGTATTGAATGGGACAGGTAGATGTCCGGTACCTCGAATGATTTTTCCTTGTAAAAACGCGGCAATTGGGGGAAGACAGAAGGGGGAAGGGGAAGGGCGACGACAAAAAAGGAGGATGAGTAAAAGAGAGATCGTGACTTCCCAGGGCTTAAATAATGCCGAATGGGGGCCATCAAAGAAAAGCAGGCAACAAAATAATGGGTAAGGAGAAAACATTCCTGTCAACTCCACTGAATCCTACTCCGGGGGAGGTTTACGAGAAAAGCCACGTCCAAAAAAAAGGCCCCGAAGTGGGGAAAAAAAAAAGATTCGGAATTGGGGAGTAACAGCCTCAAGAAATGTAGTTTTCTTCATCGCAAAGGGTTGAAAATGGGGGAAAAGGGAAGAAAGCTGGAAAAAAGGTTGGGAAAAAAAAAAGGGGAGAGCACCTGTCACGCGGCCCACTTCAAAAACTGCCTGAATGGAGTGGATAGATGGAAAAAACATGGAAATTTGAAAAAGCTAGGGGGGCTCATCTTAGATGTGTGTCGGAGAGGTGAGCAAGAGTGGGTGGATCGAAAAAAAATTGGCAAAAATAAAAAAACAGTCCAAGAGCTAGGACCCAAAAAAGGGGGCAAAAGGGTAGAGGGTCGCAAAAAAAAAATTACTCCAAAGGCCTCAAGAAAAAATGGGGGGGTTAGGGCATGAAAAAAAAGCCAAAACAGAGTGCGAAAAAAAGGGACCGATACGATGAAATCAAGCTACAGTGAAAAGGAATTTATTGGGCTGGTCGATGATGGTCGGATCCGAAAAGGCGAACGGAAAGGGGGAAAGGGAATGGAGAAGAAGGCTTTGCAATTCCTGCTGGGACTCCGATCAACAAAAGGACTCGGTCAGAAAAAGCCGGAAGGCAAAAAAAACATTTAAAAAAGAACAAATCAAAATTCCTCGGCCAAGCCGGAGGCCGAAATTTTTTGGGGAACCACTAGGAAGAAAGGGAGATCCGGACGGAAAAAAAAAGAGTTGAAAAAAATTGCTGAAAATCGAAACAAGGGGGGAGGAGTCCTGAACGACTTCAGAAAAAAGCAATCTAGGGAAATCACGTATCGCGGAGTGTGGCAAAAAAAAAAAAGGGATAAAAAAAAAATGTTGTAAGCCGCGAGATCCTTGTCGGGGCCAATTCTTTAAGGGGGGATGCTAACTATAATCAAAAAGCGAAAACAGAAAGACCAAAAAAAACGCGTGAGCTCATTTGCAAGGAATCCCTATAATCGGGGAGTCAATCCGTGAGAGGGGGGGGGGGGGGGACCAGAAAAGAAGAAAAAAAAAACCTTTTGGGGGGGACAAGAAATTTGAAAGAGAGGTCTTATTTAACGACGTACAGTTTTCAAACTTGCAGGACTTAACAGATTATAAAAGTGGCAACCAACACCTTAAGAAGAATCAACGCAAAAAGGGAAAAAAGTCCAGGGCTCCTTCAGCACTATCTTAATACGGAAAAAAACTCATTACAAGCCTGGGATAGAAGGCTCTTACGGAAAGGAAACTATACAGAAGGCCTCCAGCGATTTTTTCTGTTCCAAAAGGCTTGCCGGAGGCAGGTCCGGGGGTCACGGGGCAAACAAGCGTCTGGGGGGGGCCTCACCAGGTTCAAAAAAACCGTCCACTTTCTCCTTAACGCAAAAAAGGGTGGGGCCCGGAAAAAAACGGGGGAAGACGTTCTTGTCACCTCCGGCTCCTCATGGGAGGGGATCCCAAAAGGAGAGGGGCGAAACAAGGATTTGAAGTGGGCCGCCCCCTTTCAAGGCAATCGGCGGCAAAAGTCAACTGCCTCAAGCCGGCTCGTGAAAAAAAAAAAAGCGAACTCCAAACGCAAAAATATCCGGTTCACCGCCAGCAATAAAAAAATTAGAACTAAAATTCGCGGAAGGGAAGAGGGCAAGATCTAGAAAGGCGGATACGCCTTAAAGTCTCGACGTTCCTCGCCCAGTTGGAGGGGGGGGGGGGGGAAAAAACACATCCTGGGGCCAAAAAAGGTTGTGACCCTAGTCTTGGTAAAAATGTCCCATAATCTAGAAAACCGGTTGTCGCACGCCGCGCTTTTTGGGGAAAGATCCTCTAGTGTTATTACAAACGACTGCGGGGGGAACCACTACCGGTTGGTACCTAATTTCCCTGGCAAGAAAAACTCCCACCAACCCTAATTAAAGGGACTGTCAGCAGAAAGGGGGGTTGAAAAATCGGCCGAAGCAAAAAAATGGGGGGACGCGTCGAACTCCTGTTTCCTATCGGGACATGGCTGATCCGAGAGCTTTCGTTCCTCCAAGGAATCTCGGAACGGCTGGGCACAAAAAAAAAAAAACTGAGAGGTTGGGGGGGGGGGGGGGGGGGGGTGAAAAAAGGACTCCAAGTGGAAAAGGGGGAAAGACATAAGGGGAGGAAAGGGGGGCAGTAATTTGTCAATCTTTTCGGATGGGTTCACACCAACCATGATTGAGACGCCTGCCAGGGGAGATGCAAACGTAGCGTTGGAAAAGGAAATGGAGACGACCAAACTAAGCCTGCCCGGAAACATGCGTATCACTTCAAAAGGGAAAAGAGGCGTTGGAAAATCCAACGGCAGGGGAGGGGCAATAAAAAACACTTTGAAGGTTCGCTTTCAAAAGGGCCATGCCCCAAATTAACCGCCAAAAGTAGTGAACCGGAAGTCTCGTGGGGGGAACGGACAACGGACAAAATTCATGTCGGCTCGGAATAAAGTATGGCCGAAAGTCTGTGTGGGGAACGTCGTAGGGGTAGGGCCCGTAACCCCCGGAAAAGTGCAGAAAGGGAAGGGCAAAGACGGAGAGCATGGGTTGTGGGCCAAAGGCACCAAGATCCTCAAAACCTTCCTGGGGAGGGGGAGAAAAAGAAGAACGAGGGTAGTGGAAGAGGGGGGGGGGCCGTAAAGGAAAAAAGCGTTACTGGGGTGAGAGTCACCCTTTCGGGGGGGAAAAGGATGACGAAACCTCCCGAACCGCTTGCGGTGGAAAGGGAAAGGTTCGCCGGAAAAAAAAATAAGGGGGAAAAAAAAAGTCAACAAAAATGAAAAGGGGCCAGAAATAACTCCCTGCAATCCCCCGTCGGCCGAGAAAATAAACACTTTTACCGCCGGCATTTTCGCAACGTCACCCGAGGATAACCTGAAAAGAAATCGTTTAATGCTCGCCCAATGAAAGGTGCGAAACGCCCCCCCTGTCTGCCTCTGCAAAAACCGCGTGAAATCTTACCGGGGATGAATTCAACAAAAAAAAAAACGCGGGAACCGGGAAAGCCCAAAAAGAGCTCCAACCGACTTCCGCGTCATCTTTGCCCAGATCCGACTAATCACTTGGGAAAGGGGGGGACGGCCGTGCCACGATCAAGTCCACGAAGGAAGAAACAGGGGTGGGTCCCAGGGGGGGGTCTGGCTTGTTCCCTTAAAAACCCTAACTTGGGGGAAGGGTGCCTCATGAACAGCTGGTGTTAGGGGAGAGCCGCAGGAGAGTCCGGAACCAATGCGGGGAAAAGCATTTCCTTTTCAGCCGTCCTGTTCCAGAAGGGGAAAGGAAAAAGGCAGGGCAGGAAAAAACAGAAAGCATCCAGCAGAAAAAAACGTAAATCAAGCACCACTCCATGCCCAAAATGAATCCCTTTCTGAGCGAAGGAATCCGGCCATAGAGCCAAAAAAAAAGTACAGGAAAATGACAAAAGACCGCTGCTTGGCGCTCAAATCGGGGCGAATGCCGTGGGAGGAAAGAGGATGGGCCTTCAGAAAAAAAAGGGTACAACGTCGTTCGAAGATCCACTCGACCGATCGTAAAAAAGGGTGAGAGGGGGGTCCCTGCCTGACTAAATGAAAAAAATTTGGCATGGTTTCTATGAGTGCACACCTTTAACGGCTATTACCAGAAGGAAAAAACTGATGAACGCAACGGGAAGACAGAGGAAAAACCACCGGGAAAGAAAGGTCAGCGAAAACTGTAGCTTTTCCAGGCGCCCCGAATTCGGGGAAGGAGCCTCAAAAAGAAAAAAAAAAATGCTGAAAGGGAAAAAGTGGTGAAAGCCTTGCGAGGAGACGAGAAGTCAGGAGGTCCCTTAAGAAAAGGGCATGGGGAGATAAACATCGTCCAAAAAAAAAAAGAAGAAGAAATAAAGGGGGAAAAGACTGCAAGGGGAAACGGAATTTAGCAAAACTTCTCCTCAGTTTCCGGACCTTTCACAAAAGGGGATCCATGATCGAGGCCCTTTAGGGCAGAAACGATTCACACAGCTGACACCACTAAAACGGGTGTCGCCCTACTAAAGCCGCAGGACTTCAGGTGTGAGATTTTCTTTAGGTTTACTGTCAAAGTTTGCGGCTGACGGGCAAGCACCGGAGGGGAAACGGAAAACCTTGGAAAAAAAAAAACACTATACTGAAGAAAAAAACCCCCCCCCAAAAAAAAAATGGCCGTCACATCCCCGGGGATCTGATCAAAAGCTGGGGGGGGGGGACCCCAGACTGGGGAAAGAAACGCGTATTTAGCGTGGCCACTAACTGGAGGGGTCGAAAAAGGGAATAAACGGGGAGGGGAGTGTTTTCGGGGAAACCCTAGGGCTCTTTCCGGGAACGCCAGTGGCAGAAAACGCGTGGGGGGTGGCCGCAAAATGGGGTGAGGTTTCAAGGAGGAAACCATCATGTTTCAGGGGGAAAAAAGCAGTTGAAAACGGAAAAGGTGCAAAAAAAAAAAAAGCTGGGAAAAAAGGAACAAAAAAAAGGGTTGGTGCCGGGAAATTGATCTGGGCCACAAAAAGGGGCTCCTGGACCAGGGAGGTAGAACGCTTGCCAAGATTGGGCGCCTTCGAAGCAAAATGGAACCGTCTAAGAGGGGGGGGAGCTGGTAAGGGGGGTCTTGACTGGCAGAGGTGGCGCGAGGTTCGTGAAAGACGATCCTTCAAAAAAAAATTGCAAGAAAAAGAAGAAAAACGAGCGGAAAAAGCCACTCAAGGGAGAAGGAAAGGGGTTGGGGAAAAAAATGAGGGGAATAAAAGGTTCCCTCCGACAGAGGGGCTTTGCCGAGATGCGTTCGAAAAAGAGAATAAAAAAGTGCCAAATGGGGGCTGAAGAAAAAGACGACACCGAATTCGTAAGCGGGAATTCCTGAAAATGTCACAAAGACGAAGAAAAACTTCAAAAGCTTTTTGAACCGAGGAAGTGGCCGCAAAAGGGGTGGGACGGAATCGAAACGCTTGGGACCACATCACAGTGGTTTGGAAAGGCAGTTTCAGGCAGCAAAGCTTTTCCTTAAAAAAAGCCCCCGTGAAAAAAGGGGGAAAGAACAAAAAGACAAAAATAAGAAAGCAATCAAAAAAAAAGTCGTTATGCTGAAAAACAAACTGGCTCCAATGAAAGAACCTTAAGGACCTACAGTGGGGTTTCACGAGGGGGCATGCATGCCAAGGGAGTATTGGGGGGATAAAAAAATAAAAAGAAGAAAAGATAAACGATCCAAGGGTGCTTCTCTCCCTAGGGGGGAACTTGTTGGGGGGCAATCGGGAAAAAGTGAGTCGAAACCCACAAACTCTTGGAAGATGGCGACATGCCCTATGAAAGTACGCAAAAGGGAGAATCGAAAGGGACGGAAAATCGCAATAACAAAGAAAGTCTGTTAAAAGTCATTTATCTCTAAACACCTCCGGAAGTTTGGAGACCAACTGGAAAGGTGTGTTCAAAAAAAAATGAAAAAAAACAGGAAGGGGGGGTCAAGGAACAACAATGGGAGAAAAGGAGAAAATCTTCTGGAGGGTCTGTTTAAAGAAAATGACGCGATTAGAGAACAAGGGCCGGGACGACACAAAAGAATGCCGGAGGAGGGGGCCAGTTCTCATTCTGTATTTCGGAAGGGGGGGCCAACTAAAAGGGGGGAATCTTGACGCGGAGATTGGGTCTGGGGGGGGGGCAAAGACGCCGGGCAGGGGTGCCGCCAAGTTCCCTTGAGATCCAAACAAAAAAGCAGAAGATTAAAATATAGAAGATATCTAGGCCCATTTTCTTCAAAAAAAATAAGGAACAAGAATCCTCAGAAAATACTGGCCACGTGCCGTTTCACAAAGAGTCCTCATACCGTAGAAGACACTTTGCCATCCTACTCAGGGGGTGTTTCTAGGAACCTGACCAATGCAAGAAAAAAATAGGCAAGCTCGAAGAGGGGGACGTGAAAGAAACCTCAAGAATGATTTCCTCATAGGCCCGTTTTAAATTGAAATGAGAACGCTGAAAAAAAAGGGGAAAGGGGAAGCACAACTTGGGGCGATGCCAATGGGATGCCCGAGGTGCATTATCCGGGTCGAAAGCCGGTGGAAGTTAGCAAGAAGGGGGGTCCATAGGGAAGGGGGGGGATCGAAGGCCGAATCGCAGGAAAAAACAGTAAAGAGGCGTCGCCCAAATGGGGGAATCTTTTTCGAGCGGGGGGGAGGGGGGATTAATCAGCAGATAAGAAGGAGTGGAAAGAAAAAGAAAAACGCAAAAAGAGAGCCGGGATCTGCGACAGTGCCGATCGAGAAAGACCAGAGAAAAAAGGAGCCCTTGTAGGAGGGTTGAATCAAGGAACGGTATTCGAGACCTAGAAGTCACCTGGCCAAGAAAAGGAAAGCTTTGGGATAAAGGAATGACACGGGAAAAAAAACAAAAGGTTCACGACCAACAGAACGGTCGATGGCAATCCTTTCAAATTTTCGATGGGGCCAATCCAAGCAGAGGGGCAAGGAAAAAAAGGCCGCGAAAAGAGGAAGAAAAAAGGAAACGGCCGGTGTCGGATGTTCATAAGCACCATTGACTGGTCTCCGCAGGGCTTATTTCGGGGAGGAAAGACGCAAAGCAGAGCCTTGGCAAAAACGAAAAGACCCTGGTAGGGGTGGTACGCCGCAACTTTATCCGGGACTGAAGGCTTGAAGGGCGGGGCGACAGAGACTGGGAAACTTCAAAACTTCACACGGTTTCCTCGCATTGGGGCTTGTCGCATCGATAATCGGGGGGGGCAAGCCGTCGATAATCAAAAAGGGGGGGGGGGTCAAGGAAGCACGTTGGGGACCCCGATCATTAGAGGAGGTTAGGGCAAAAAAAAAGGAGGCGAAAACTGAAGGGGAGTTAGGGAAAAGTTTGCACAGTTTCACGCATGCTTAACCGAGGTAGAAATGTTGTCAACTCGGGTTACGAGCAATGGAAGGAACGCGGCAAGAAAACGGGGATCTACCAGGGCAGGGGGGGGAATCACTAATCTTAATACGCAACCAACTCGGACTAGCCGCAATATCCCGTGAAAACAAAAGCAGCCGGGCCTGGGAATGTTCCATCCAGAGGGGCGGGTCTATCAGAAGGTAATGTATGGGGGAGTGGGGGTATCGTTTAGCGCCCTCAAAAAACCAAAAATGGGGGAATGCCCGTTCCACATCACACGGTAGATAAAAGCACCGTAAGCAAAAACCCGCGGCGATAAAGGGGTCAAGGGGGACTACAGGGGGGGGCTACCCGGGGTTATTTTTTATAAAAATGTTTAGTTCGTCAAAAAAGACGTCGGAAACACTCAAGGCATGCGGCGTCAGGGAAGACCATTTTCTCTAAAAGGGGGGCTCCATGCCAAGAGCAAAATTCTGCCGAAAAAACGGGTCTTCAGGGGGAGTTCCTGCGAGGGGGAGGAAAAGAAAAACTCCATGCCGTAAAAGACGCCTACCTTCTCCAACGATAAGGGGAATACTCGACCCGGGGGGGCAGGCAAAACTCCAGAGAAGCTTTGGGGGGGGGACCTAAAGGTAGGTCGAGTCCTAATCGGACGGAAAAGGGACAGTTGCGCGGGAGGATGCAGGAAAGCAAAGAGAAAAGTTATGCTCCCGGTTCGAGCAGTCGCGGGGAATGCGTCAACAAAAAAGCAAATGCCGGGGGAAGGGAAATCAGCCGCAGGTGGGGGGGGTCCCTCTTCATGGCGGGGGCTCAGGGGGGAAAAGGTCGCTGATGAAGGGGGGAGGAAAAAACTCCGAAAGGGGGTTCTGTCGCCTGGAAGGAAAACCACTTCAATACTTCGAAAAAAGCTTTGATCCCGCAACCTGAGAGGGGGTGCTAAAAACAAGTGAGGGGCACGTAAAAGCCGATGCAAAGGGGAGATCATCAAGCCGGAAGGTGTCATGCGTCGTGCCTTCACCAGGGGGTGACAGGAGGTTAAAAAAGTCTTTGCGGAACAGTCCAGAAAGGGGACGTATGAGACAGGAAGGAAGAAAATAATCCTTTCAAAGCATTTCTATCACGGGAAAAGGGCCAGCTTCTGGGATACAAGATTCGGGGAACGCAGGCTGGGGAAGCCATCCACAAACCTCAGAGAAATTCCAAGGGGGCCTCCCTTTGAAAGCAGAGGGGGAAAAAAGATGAATGGTCCGTAAAGAGGAAACAGGGGACTCCGCGAACAGAAATATGCCGGGTAATTCCGTTGGACGTAAGCGTCCTTACGAGGCTTAATCCCGCGAGAGGGAATGTTCAGGGAGCGGCTTAGAGGTTGTTCAAGGAAGAAAGGGTCCGGATCGAAAAAAAGGGAGAAAACATTTCTCCACGCGGTGCAGGGGACTACTCCGGTTCTTCAGTGCACTCGTTAATGGAGGATGTCGGTCGAGCGGCCCTTGAAAAGCCACTGAACAAAAAGGGCCGGG
>Ga0179593_1495400_pt1 | contig 11538 bp, 12 predicted proteins | sample CZODoug2_1_08_16_FD_185931 | JGI IMG/M metagenome (GOLD analysis project Ga0179593, IMG submission 185931) | Vadose zone soil fungal communities from Angelo Coast Range Reserve, California, USA - CZODoug2_1_08_16fungal (PacBio error correction) | ecosystem: Environmental > Terrestrial > Soil >...
TTAGGGGGACGCAGCATCCGAAGTCTCATCGCTCCGAAAAAAGGAACTTTCTTGAGACCCACTCGTGAAAAGTAAGCTGTTAAATCGTCATCATCGTCGTCGCCGAAACCAAGAAAAAAGTAAACTCAGACCTCTGGAGCAAGGTGAGGGTTCGAGAAGGACTTGTCGAGGGGGCGAGAGAGAACAAATAGACCAGCAGGTCACCGGGTCGTCTAACGAATTGCCGTCTCTCAGTGATGGATGAAGTTTAAGGAAGCCACCACGGAGGAACCAATTTCAAGAAAAAAAGTTTCAAGCCTCGTGAAAAAAAGCAGGCGCACAGACGCGGAGAAACTCATTAAACATGCCAGTTCCAGGCGCCCACGGGAGAGAACAAAAACGACGAGTGCCGGTAAAAAAAAAAAAGAGAGAAGGTCAGTCTGAAGAACGCCACGCGGGGGCAGCGAGTCAAAGTATATGCCAGGGACACACGGGGTTCGGATCCGATTTTGGGCGATCTCGTACAAGGTTGGAGAGAGGCGGAATTCGACCGGGAGGAATCCGATCAGGGGGGGGGAGACGTTGTTATTACAGCGTGGAAGAAAGCAGTGCTCTCGAATGACGCAGCATAAGACAGGGGGAGATAAAGGCCATATTCCAGGATGAAATGAGAAACAACGTCTCTATTCGAGGATGGTATGGGGATTGAGGGGGAATGGGTAGTGCCGCGCGGTGACGCGAGGTGTGTGAGGGGGAAAAAGGAAGTGTTAGGGGGGGTATTTCTCAAAAAAAAACTTCACACTCCGCCATACGCCAAACCCAAAGCAGAAATCCGGAAATAAAAGAGGAGAAGATCAATAAAAAAGTTCACACAAAGCTAATCATAGCAACTCCTGCACTATCCCGGAGGCTCAGAAAATGTTACCACCAGACAGGGGGACGACTCCCGTCGAGGGAAGAAAGGCCGCAAATTCGCAACGCCAGGGCTTAAATAGACTAGGGTCATTAGAAAGCTCACCGACGTTGCAAAAACGAGTAAATCCTAGTAGTGAAAGTGAAAGAAAGGACGAAAGACGACTAAAAAGGGGACATCTTGAAAGAGTGCGGAGAAAGAGGAAGAGGTCGACCCGCCTAGGGCCGGGGAGAAAGATGCCCGAAAGTCGAGCTCGAACCCGAGGGTACGAGCTAAGGCTTTGTCGGAGCGTGCGCTCACGAGGGCCTGGATCGGGGAAGTCAGTGTGGAAAACGTCCATTGCGTACGGGAAAAATACTAGTCTGGTCAGTCGTAACCTGAATTACAAGGGAACAGCGAAACAAAAAAGGAGGAAGAAGAGAGATTGAGGTTCCAACCAAGCAGTCGACGAAGACGGTCCGCAAAAAAGGAGGAGGACAAAGGTTTTCCACACGAAAAAAGGCGAGAGGGCTCACTACCTACTCCTCAGACGGGAAGCCCTCGACCAGTGCGCGGCGAAAAATCAAAGAAGCTTCTTACTTGGCGCGAGATGAAAAAAATTCATCAGTATCAATCTAGCGAAAGGAACACTCCCCAAAAAACAATGCATTGGACATTCCCATCGGCAGGTGCGGGCGTGAGGGGGGGGTTTTGGAGGGATGGGGGATTTGATTCACCGGTAAACCGCGAAGTCAAAGCGCGGCCGCAACTTGAGGCTTTAATAAGAAGGAACGGGAGGAAGGGACGGATTCGTTGCCGTCTCGGTCGGCCTTCGCCAGTAGAAGCAAAAGGTTCACGGAAAAAATGTGTTAAAGGGCTGATGTCACTCAAAGGCAGGGAGCATTAAAAAAATTTCTATAAGTTGTGGGGGAGGGAATTTCGGGGGAGGGCGCTGAGGGATCGCCAAAAATTATTCCCTGGACCAAATGGTGGAAATCGGCAGTGTTCAGGAAAGGGTGGAACCTGATGAACACCCACTCCACCCAGAAAGTGCAGGAAAAGAAGCGATACTTACAGACCAAGACTAAGGCAAATGCGAAGAAAAATCCTCCAGACTATCCCTCGTTTGGGCTCAGGCTGCCTCTCAAAGGGAATGTAAAACGACTAAATACGGCTTTCCATCGTAAGAGAAGCAGGGAGGTCGGCAAACTCTTGACTCCCAAACGTCGCCAACACTGAGAGCAGGTCCTAAAAGAGACTAAAGACTCAGCAAACATGGGGGCCTAGGGGGAAAGAGAGACCCCAGGCTGACCTGGATAGTAGGTCTGTGGGCAATAGAAGCAACCGCGATCAGAAAAAGGATCAGATGAAGTGGCCGGATCGAAGCGAATTTGGGGCCGTCGTAACGGTCCGTTGCGGAGCTCGAACAAAGGGCTTATGTTCGAAAATAGGACTACGGGTGTTGGGGTCGCAAAACCGTGAAACAAGGAGGGTGAGAGGGGAGGGCGGATTGAGGGGGAATGTGCTTCTGAGGGACCAGAAAAAGGAGGGGGGCGCAAGGCAGCGGAATGGTCGAATAGACGACAATAAGGACAAAAAGAGGGCGAAGCACCGAATGTTTTTTCAAAGTTTCCACACTGCTTCGGGCTCTTGTGGCACCGTAAAAAAAAAATAGACGTGGGACGACGTGGGGAGGAAAGGACATGACGATGCTCCTCATACGCGCAAGGACATCAAATCCGGAGGAGGGATCTGAACTCGACACGAAGGGGCACTAGCGCGATTCCAAAGAAGCTCTGAGGGGTCATTTGGGAGGAGCACGATTTCATGCTTGAAAAATGGGACCTCCGGAGGACACATGCCAAAAAAAATCAAAAGAAAAAGTGCGAGTATGAGATTAAAGGGGGGAGAGACGGGCGAGCAAATCGACTTGTAGAAATAAAGGACACGGGAAAACGGTGATGAGGTTGAAGAAAGAGACTAAGCGAAAGGGGGGGGTGACAAAACCGGCAGACGGCGATAGCGGAGAGAACAGTCCCTTTGGGGGGGGGTTGGTAGAATCGAGAACGAAACATCATATTTAAGAATTCTCCGGCTGAGGGAGGTGGGGAAGGCCAGGAAGGAGTAATACAGAAGACACAGAATCTTCTGGAAAGGGCGGTGAACGCAAGGAATGGGACTGGCTGGGAACGGAGCGTAGCCGAGTCGAGATCTCTCAAAAGGATGGATTAAAGGAGGGAGAAAAAATCGACTGGAAAGCCGGAGGGAAAAAGGGAATCACCCAAAAGCTCATCAGCGCGCGGAACAAAGAAAGAAAAAGGGAGGTGGGGGGGAGAGAGCTTGTAAAATCCCGGAGGGAGACCAGCGGTCAATCCTAAAAGCCGTCCGAAGGCGAAATCAAAAGTTACGGAGCCTGTTCATAGGTGATAGGCAATAACCCCTAAAGATTGAACGCTCGAAGGAGTGGGAAAATCCTGGAAAGGGTTTCAAGCGACGGGGGTTTTTGGGTAAGGAAGGGCGTACCCGGGGGGAGGACACTTGGATAGGAAAGCGCCTCCCTCATAATAGGGGGAATGGACCTTGTAGTCTTGGTGTTGATGAAACGGGCGGGGGCGACGTGTAAATACAAGTAAGTCAAAACCGAAAAGGAAATCACGCGTCAGAAAAGAAGCGATTAAACGCAGAAAAATAAAAAACGCGGCCTAGAAACAGCAGCCCAACCAAAGGTTTGCGGGCACGTCGGAACTGAGAAAAATGAACCCGTCTCAAGGGAGGAAGGGAGCCACAAAGAACAAACGTACTCGAAGAGGAGTCGGGAAAAATGAAATAAATATCGGTGTCAAGACAGAATGAGGGAGCTTGGGAAGACGACAAATATCAGTAAGACGATCCGTCTCCGTTGCGGGATTATGTGCAGAAGGCGCCCACTCGCCACAGACCGAATCAAAAAATGTTTCACGGGAGGGAGAATCACAAGAACGGGGCCGCCATTTGATAAATCAGTAAACAGGGACCAAAGGTCAAAGAACACGGGGGCAATCCGCCGCAAAGGAAAAACGGGATACTCGCAAAAGCCGGGGCAAAAAGAAAAATCCGCTCATGTATTCACTGATTCGGGAAGCTCGATCTTCCACAAGACAGTAATACATGAAAGAACACGGGTTCGGAAAGGCGTTTATATCTCTAGAAGGAAATGGGGTTTAGTCAGCTATAAGATAGCCGGAGAAGCTAAGGGGGGGAGGACATAGGGGAAGAACTACGGTGACAAAAAAAGAGATGTCCGAGAAAACTATGGAATCAAGTCGCATGCGGAATGCAAACCTATCGGGCTGCATTTCGTGAGACTGTCCTTCCTTGATGGCCGCGGGGAAAAAGCCTTGGTGTAACATGGGTGTGGGTCATAAGGTCTTCACGAAACAGTGAACCCCAAAGGGACGAAACCACCGCCTGTGCTCAGGCATGAACCTTAAGAACGTCAGCAGCATCAGGAGAGGGCGAGCAAGAAGCTCCAGAAATGCACTCCTAATCGCCACGAAAACCCAGCCAAACGCTTTTTAAAAAAGCAGGGTCGGGATGCCCTGGTGCTACTAATTAAGAAAACTACTGAAAAATGCTCGCTCTTATAATCACGCAATAGCAAAGGGCGAAGGGAGCAGACAGTGACGACCCTGAGACTGGTTAAAATAAACAACGAAGCAAAAAAAACGTCCGACTTAAGAAGGAGTGTTTGAAATGATCCATCAGATCGCGCCGACGGAGGAAACTCAGCTCGCCAAAAAGAAGAGAGCAGAGAAAAAGACGATCCACGTCGTGAAAGGCGCCCGGGTCTAGGTGAACGAGGTGTAGGGCAAAGAGAAGAACGTTAAAAAGAAAAAAAGTGAGTACGCCGCTCGAGGCGATGGCAGTCATCGGCGCCCGAAGGAGACTAAGAAACTATAACAAAAACAAAAATGCCTGCCCAGGACGGCCACTAAGCTCTGAACGGACGCAATGGGATTTCCACAAGAAGACGAATCGATAAACGACCGACACGCAAAAAAATCAAACCTCGACCAACCCGAGGACCAATCAAACGGCGAGGATCATAGAAGCGGCGGCGCACTTTAAACGCAAAAAAGGAACTGACCCGTCGTCACTGAAAGTCGCGCGGGGCAAGGGATCAAATGGAATGTCTGGTAAGGAAGGATCATTTCAAAGACAACGGGTCCTCGGTCTGGAGGAGAGATAGAAAGACTGCTAGGTTCCAGGGGCAGTAGGTGCGGGCAAAAGGTACAACGTCAATGTCCCTGGGGTGAAGACCCATCGGGGTCAAGCGGGACTGGAGCCGCCTGGTAAAAGGGAGTTGCCCTTGGTCTTTAAAGGGGCGTGATGAGGGCTTAAGGACTGCGCACATCGGTTCGTGCTCCGGGGGTGTGAAAAGGAGTTTTCAGCGCGTGAAGAAAACCCTACCAAGACAGCCGGAAGGCGGCAGTACAAACAGCGAGACGAAAAAAGGCCAGAACGAAAAAAAAAAACGACAAGCATCACAGAAGCGGTGAAAGGGCAGAAGACGAGAGCAACGATTATGCTCGAAAAACGATCAGATCAGGGAGTGTAGGAAACGATGGGCACCCATGGAAAAGATGCGTTAGAATGGCAAGAGGAAAGGGGAGAACTAGCTCGAGCAAAACTGGTAATCGCCGAAGAATGAAAAAAAAAGCTTACCTTGCAGTGTGGACGGGACTGGGGAAGATCAAGATGACCGTCGACACGTAGTATCATGGAGGGCTCTCAAATGGGAAGTCCGTCGGTGAACGAGTACTGGCGGAGAGCTAAAAACGAAAGATGGAACTGGCCTGGTGGTAGGTCTTCAAAGCGAGGGCAGCTCTGAGGGGGTAGGGCCTCTCAAACCGTCAGGCTTGGCGTGAAAGGAGCAGGATTTAAGAAAAATAAAAAGAATAAAACGAAAAAAAAGCGACGATTGAAGGAGTGATGGGGTGGGTCGATAAGAGCCAAACCTCCAAGTTAAAAGCCCAGAATTTGATTAGGCCAGCCCGAAAAGAAGGGCTTGACAGGTCTTGGGCCGGGGGCGACAGACGAGCGAACGTTTGGGGGAAGCAGGGAGGACTGACTCGAGTATCCTTCTGAGAAAGCCGGAGCGCACTAGGGAGCTCTTGGGCGATCACGCGTGACGGGTGTGATGAGGCAAGAACTGGCATGGGGGGGCATCAGAAAACGCGAATTGTGGTTCAAATGCGCGAAGGGAAAAGTGCATAAAGGAGAACATTGATTGCCTCAACCAAACTGGGCAAGGGTAACTGATGAAGGAAGGGGGAAGAGGCAAGAGCAGAGGAAAAGTAATAAAAAAATGTCCCAGGGCCCGGGATAGCAAGGTCGCGCACGAAATTTTTGGCCTGGGACTGCGCGAATAGCGGGCGGTCTCAGTGTTTTGTGTTATTATAATAAGGAACGCGCCCGGAGGTCCGAGGGGGGAAAGCATTAGTGGGAAAAAGGGGGGTCCTGGGGGGGGGACCCCAGTCGTGAAGGGAAGAAAGAAGCCGCAAACCCTGATGACATGTAGGTCCGTCTCGAGCGGGCCTTGGGGGCTACTTTAGCTGCATGTCGCTAACAAAGGGGGGGGGGAGACAAGATTCTCGAAAACAACAAGAAAGAGATCGGAGGCCAAAGCGGCTACGACAATAAAAAATAGCCAAGGCGCACAGCTCTGGGGACGCCCGGGAAAAAAAGCAAATGGAGCTCTGGATTGGAGAGGGATTGAAAAAAAGGGAAAAACAAAACTGAATAGTCGAAAGAAATGCACGGGAAATGACGAGCCTGTTGTTGAGATGCGCATACAAGGGTAAGCTCCGTCCTCGTAAAAAAAGACCGTGCACACAAAAATTGGCGCGGGAAATGCCCCAAACTTAGGTGCTATCAAAAACACTGGGATGACCTGAAGGGAGGTAAGAGATTTGCAAAAGCGCCGCGCTGGCGGACCATTATCATCAAAAGCACCGGGCAGTCCGGGTTGAAAGGCAGGGACCAAGTGGGGGAAATAGGGGAAGCTTCAGAGATCCGAAAAATGAGCACTTGAGGCCCAATGAGAGGACCTGAGCCGAACTCTGAGCAAACGCTGAAGAACGGACGAAAAAGGATTGGATGGAAAACCTTCGAAAAAAAAACGGAAATGGAGGACCTTCTAAAGGGAATAGTACGTCACACCATCGGAGATACGGAAGTCAAAAAGATGATCTGGCTGGAAAATAAGGGCAAAGTCTGTTCAGAGAGCCAAGAAACTCTAGGCAGATATTCTGAAAGGCAATAGAGGGAAAGATCGCAACGAGGGACCAACCGTAAAAAGAAAGACGACATCACGGTGGTCACTCAGAAACCACCCCTGGGAGAACAGCCAGTAGGCGCATTGGGTTTTGGGGGGCGGAGACCCGCACAACAAAAGTAAAAAGCGTCCATTCAGAGGGGAGCGGATTAGACTGGGGAAGGGGGGAGGAGCAGGAAGGGGGGGGACCGCTCGTAGCATACTCTTAATAGGTCAAGGGAGGAAGGGGGTTAGTGAGTTAGATCGAGCGAGTAAAGGTTTGCGATATTGTGAACGAGAATTTCTATAGGACGGAGGGGGACGGGTTGACCATACGCAAAGGTAAAAACTCAGAAATGGCCGCAAGCAGGGGCGGGCGATCGAAAATCTTAGTGGATGGAATAGGGATCCTGATGGGATCGTAAAAGAGAATTGCACGCGTCTAGGACGGGGTGGTCGCGCCTTTGTTTTCCAGCAAGGACGGGGGGGGGTTTAGGTTCTTCAAAACAAACTGACGACAAGTGAAAAAAACCGCAGCCTGGAAAAGAGATAACGAGAAGCCTCCATCAATATGCGAACAAAATCGCCAATTTAATCAAAGAGCACCAGCGGGAAAGGGGACGAGGCCCTCAACGCCCGAAAACAAAAGAATGCAGTCCCTGACATAGCAATTAAGAAGACGGCAAAAGGTGTCGTTACCCAAAGCCGGGAGGGACGGACTAGAGAAGCGGTTGAGGAGATTGCGCTTGGACGGTACTTAAAGGGAAGAAGTTACATCAGCAAAACCCATAGAGGGGGGAAAAACTCTGCAGGATTGGACTCGCCGCCGAAGAGAAGCTAAAACGCCAAGGAGGAAATCGAAATCCGCTATCGAGCTCGTGTGTAAAGAAAAAAAGTTGACTCTGGGAGTCAGAGCCGTCGTGAAAAATTGGAAAACCTTCCGTACGAAAGGACAGAGAGCAGGGCCGTCGTCAAGCAGCCTGGCAATATAAGTCTGGAAAAAAAACTAGGCGGAAATTATTAGGACACTGAAACATAGCGCTTCGGCGTAACGGCAAAGGGTGCGTTGGAACACAACGAGAAAAAAAAGAACGACGCCAGGGACAGACACCGATACCAAAAAGGGGGACAAACCGAGCTCGGGGGTCCGGCGGGAAGAGTGCGCAGTCGTCGGCGGGGGGGGGATAGGGATCCCGCCACGAAAACCGAAGGACAGTAACAGAGGGCAATCGCGTGCGTCGCGAGTCTTATGTCATGCATCAAAGCGAGAAGAAAGGGGGAAAAAGAAAGAAGGTCGAGTTTATAAGAAGTCCTAGGCCGGCGAACGGCGTTGGCGTCGCGACAGTCGCCCGTCGCATGGTCCTGGGTCAAAGACCAAGCTGGGTATGAAAGGCAGCGAAGGGAAGGGCTCGCGGGGAAGGGGTCAGATAAAGGTGGGTCCTCCGAGGTTAAATTGGCAAAAGTGTGCTGGCATCACTTATTCAGGGCGATGGCCGAGGCGCTTGGTTGAAGGGGACGTGGCCGTGGAAATCGGTGAGCAAGTGAAAAAAAAAGACCCCGGGAAGAAGACAGTGAAGTACCCCCAACAAAAAAAAAAAAGGGCGCAGACAAGAAGCCTCAATGAGACAAAAGTTGAGCCCAGGATATCAGGTCCAGAGGAGGTACGATCGCACACGGCGCGAGAGGGTGAGACGAAGGGTCATCCCAAAGGAGCAAAAGGCGAATGATATTAAGAGATCTCGAAAAAACTACTAGCAAACCTGGAAAAGACGCGCAGAAGCGGCAAGTGAAAAAAAGAAGTACGCATCGGAAAGGGGAAAAAAACGATAAGGAAGCAGTAAAGAGGAAGGGGCTCACTGTGTGAAAACGGCTTTGAACGAGGAACGTTGGTTTCGAAAAAAATCGCCTGGAAGGGGGACGGATTTACGAAAAGAGGCGGGCGCGGGATTGGTACCCCGCCCTTGAACCGCGGGACAGGCTTGCGGTATTGAGAGTCAGGCGGAAATGTATCGACAAATTAGAAACAGATGTAAATGGGAGGGGAGATGCTGTCGATCTCGCCGACAAAAAGACCGACAACGTTAGCTCACCAAAGGGTTCCTTCAGGAGCCTCTGAGAGAGGGAGGGTTGGGGCAAGAAGAACATGAAAAGGAGGTACAGACTCCGAGGGGTCGGAGTCGATGACTGGTACCATTCAAAACCTTGGGCGCGGGCAGGGCGCGCTGTTAACGGCCGCGGAGAGGTTGGCGGCAAAAGGAGGAGCGATGGCATCAACTCGCTGATGGGGCCTGGCGCGCTCAAATGAGCGTTAGATGACACGTCTAATGCAACGGATAATCAACCAAAGACAGAAGGGAGAATGGATGATGAGGGAAGAGGTCATAAAAGGGAGGAAAATCCTTAAAGGAAAAATCCCGCCCTGGGAGTTTCGCTCAAGGCGAAATCGAAAAATTTGTTGGGAGGTAAGGGCCATACTCTTACAGCCAAAGAGCTTAGAGGGGGGTTATGGGAGAGCCCGGTCGCAGCCTTTATCCTGGGTGTCCTGGGGAAATGCACCATGAGTCGAAGCGCATCTACCAGGCCGAGAAGCAAAAAAAGAGAGTCTTAAGATACCGGGGTGCTGAAGGGGCTCAGGAGGAGCATTGTCGAGACGGAGATCTCTCTAAAAAGGGATAAGGAAAAGGAGGACCACTTTCGAAAATGCACGAGTAACCAACCGCGACTAGGAAACCTTTAAGAAAGAGGACTGGGAGGCTCGCTGGTAGCCAGCGGAGGGGAAAAATACTGGTGCGAAACAAATTGAAAAAAAGATGAATACCCCTTGAGAACTGGGTGTAGGGGACACGAAAGAAGACCGATCCGCTAAGAGGAGGGCCAAAGGAAAAATGGGTACATCACAAACGCATTCGAAAAAGAAGAAGTTGGGTTATCAGGTAAATTGGGGGGCTTAAGCGATTGGAAGGAGAAGCGATGGCCGCAAAGGAATGAATCATTTATCCAAAGGGGAGGGTCTTGGGGAGGACGGGAAGCAAGGTTGGAAATCTCACGGTAGCAAAAGCGCGGCCGCAAGGACCAATCAGCGCGGCAGGGGACAAAATCTAAAGGGGCCGCAAAAGAGGAACTCGCTACAAGCAGGAAGGGCTGGGTGTACTCTCGAAAAAGAAGGGATTCATGAAGTCGAAAGTCGGCAAAAACGTGCGATCATCGCGGCATGAAAAAAGAACAGCGTCCCGCCTCGAAAGGAAAAGGCAGGGAGAGCTGAAGATGAATGTCTTCTTTGAGAGAGGAGTCATAAAATCTTGTCGTCGTCGATCAAGTCTCTTCGTGGAGGGATTTCCGCAGCAGAGCCCTGGGAAAGCCACCGATAAAGGGAGACTCAGCGTGTCAGGGCGAAAACACAACAGAGCGCACGCGACGAACCATTAAAAGGGACAGTTCCAGGCCCTTCAGACAAACAGAAAAGACAGAACAAAAAAGCCGGGGAAAGTGGGGCGGTCCAAGAGGGAGACGTGCAAGGGATCGCTGGGTGAAAAAACCGCCTCGAGATGCCACAGAACCGTATGACCGGAAAAAGGGGATATCATCGAGTCTCAACGTACCAGGTTTTCGAGGGACTGGGAGAGACGAAGGGGAAGAGGAATACTCAGGGGAACGGGGTGACCAAGAACTCCTTGAGAGATTAAAAAGCATATCTTGCTATCGTAAATCGGAACGCAGGGAAAGCGTAGCTAGAAAAAAAAAGGGAGATCGATTGCGGGGGGCGTGTCGCGCTGACTTGGTTATTCGCGGGTGGAACCGTGGTACGCAGCAGGTGGTTGCGGCACGGGAGGGGGGGGTGGGGTTGCATAAGTCTGGAAAGGCGAGAAAAAAAACACAGAAGACAACTCCAACGAGGAAGAAAACACCGAAGAAAGTACACAAAAAAGAGCAAAAAAAAAAAGTCTCAGCGTAAAAAAACTGAAGAAGGGATCATGAACTCCAGGTTAGCCCCCATGTCAACGGAGGGTTCGGGACAAAACGGGGGATGGAGGAAGGGAGAAGGACGAAAGGGTACTAAAGAAGGGGGGTGCGAAAGCGTCTTAAGAAAAGAGAAGAGCGACTTTACGGAGCGGTGAAATTCCAATAAGAGTTATCCAGCCAAGAAGCAAGACAAGTCGACGAAGCTGGCTTGGAAGAAGAACGCGTTTCGGGGGGGGTCCGAGAAATCCTCTGGGATGCCCTACATCTCTCAAAGACTCACTGATCTATAGATCTTAGGGGAGAGGAGAAGGGCCGAGGGGGGGGCTGAAGAGGCTGGCGAGACGATCGGAAGGGGGTCTGTGGAAAATACGGCTGGCCGGCAAAGAGAAGTGCCTGAGTACAGAAAAAGAGT
>Ga0179593_1540473_pt1 | contig 11538 bp, 7 predicted proteins | sample CZODoug2_1_08_16_FD_185931 | JGI IMG/M metagenome (GOLD analysis project Ga0179593, IMG submission 185931) | Vadose zone soil fungal communities from Angelo Coast Range Reserve, California, USA - CZODoug2_1_08_16fungal (PacBio error correction) | ecosystem: Environmental > Terrestrial > Soil >...
TTTAATCCCACCGGGGAAACCCTTCGGGAAAAAAAACGAGCCCATCGCGAGGATCTAACTTGGGAAGCGTACTTCGGGAAAGGGGAGAGCCTCTCTACTTATAGAAAAGAACATTAAAAAGGGTAGCTATGTCAAACGGGAGGAACTGGATATGGTGGGAAAAGAAGGGCCTCGGGAAAAGAGGGAAAATGCGCGCTCTCTATCAAAAAAGAAGCTCGTAAAGTAACGCTTATAAAAGGAAGAAGCAAAATAACGCTACCAGGAGGGAATCAAAAAAAAAAGACTTCACGCAAAGGAGGGGGGAAAAATCTGCGTTGTATAAAAAAAGAACCTATATCCATGAAGGGATGTCGCTGACCATCGGCTTTGTGGCAAAAAGGGAAAGAAGTGCTGGTTAACGCTCAGAGGAAACTGAGGGGAATAAGAATCCGAGAAGGTCTTCGAGAACGTCTTCTATCTGGAAAAAGAACTAACAAAGGAGGAGGGGGGCAGGAGGGTCCTCAAAGGACGAAAGGGATCGCTAACTCTTCTTGAACTGGGGGGATTTGGTCAGAGCAAGAGGGGGGAAAAGATCGCCAGGTATTGGCAGCGTGAAAAAGGAAGAGAATGTCGAGGGGATGGCGAGAAGAAAGCAGGCTATGATTAAAACATAGTGAAAGGAAAAAAACACCTTCTGGTTCCGCTGAGGAGTAATCGTTGAAAACGAACGAGCGTATATTCGATTTGAAGGGGGAGTCGGCCTAGTAGAAAGGCAGCGGCTTAGGGGGACTCCAGCATCTCTAAGATAGGGGGGGGAAGACGCTCAGTCTGTCCGCAAGGGGGAAAGAAAAACAACAACTGAGGAGAGAAAAGAAGAGAAGAGAATCTCCTTGCGGGGGGAGACAATCTGAGGGCTGGATCACGATGAGAGGGGCCTGACTCCTAAACGGGAGGAAAAAAAAATAATGAAAAAGGGTCCAAACTAGCTCAAGGGGAGCTCTTTGCGAAAGGAAGATTAGACGGTTAGACGGCCTACGGGAAGAAGTGGCTACTTTCACGAGGTCTCATCGGGACTGCGGAGGCCGGGAACCATCCTAGACCAAAAGGGGGAATTCTTGTTTTCAATGAAGGGACTCAACTGAGCGAACATTCGCTCAAAAAAAGTCTCCGATTGGAAGTGGTCGATACTCTGCGTCGCCTTCCTTGAAAAAAGAAAGCGCTATTTTGTGGAGGCGGCTGATTGATTTTTTCAGAGGGAAGGCAGCAAGCGGGACGCCATCTCGCAAGAAAATTATTCGATCCGTGAAGCGAGGGACTTTGCCTCCAGAAGGCCTCGACAATAAGGGGGAAGTCATTCTTCCCACTCTCGGAACGGAGGAAAATCGTACATTTATGGGCTTCATTATCCGATACAACAAAAAATCATATTTGCTAGAAACACCACCTTAATGCGGGGGAAAAATTATGGGGGGGACAATTTGCCAGGAGGGGCTGAATGCTTCGAAAAACGGAGTCCTATAATTGAGAAGAGGGGAGCGGGCTCCTTATGACCTCCGATCAAGGCCGGCGGGAAAAGACCGTTAAAAGCCTAGAAAGGAGGGCTTTTCCATCTCTTAAACAAAAAAGGGGGGGGAGCTGTGCTCAGCTCAGAGCTAAATATCATCTCCGAAGAGGCACGGGCAAGAGCAAAGAGGCTTTGTGAGGCATCAGGGTCTATCGGGGGGGGGGTCGTCGGGTTGGGGGGAAACGCTCGAATCCGCGTGAAAGGAAGCGATCTCCTGCTTACAAGATCCTGAGAGACGGAAACTAGGCTAAAAGGGGAGTCGAAATTTTCCGAGGGTGGAGGTCTTCAGCATCGCTGAAAAAAGAATGCAGGCATTAAGAGAAACAAGGTCTACGAATTGACTCAGAGGAGCGGAGCTCACCGTGAAGGGAAAAAAAGAAGCCTCACCATCACGTACTCTCATCGGATTAACGGGGGGAAAACTCACTCCAGCGGCAAGTCACAAAGGGGTAGAATCCCACAGGATTAAGAACTCAAATAATGCCGTCCCTATGTAGGAGAGGGCGTCCGGGGTACCAGGAAAAGCTTCAAATAAAAGGGGTCCATCTCTGAGGTACTGGTAGAAATTCTCTATTTCTATCATACGGAGGAAAGTAGTCCGTTTCTCTGAAAGGGAGAAGATTCGTCCAGAGAAGCTCTACATAGGGAATTGTGTTGCATAGATGGAACACCAAAAAGATTATATAAGCATAACTTCCTTCCACTTTGAGGGGGGGAAGGGGGGAATCAGAATGAAAAATTAGTAGATAAAGGGGTAAATCCTCAGGGAAAGAGGACAAACCGTAATTTTGTGAAGTCGGAGAAGAGAAATCTTTCGCGGAGGTGAAGGAGGGAGAAACAAAATTTTTCCGGAGCTTTCCTGTGTGACTCCAAGTGAGGATCCGCCCAGGAACGGGTAGCAACGGGGAGAAAAAGAAGTTAGGAGATTTTGGACTGTGCAGGGGGTTTCGCCGGAAAAGGGGCGTTTGGCTGAGATGAGAGAGGCGTTGGAGAAGGGATAGAACAGAAGAAGGAAAACGCAGAAAGGTCCAGCAAAATTAACCAGCAGGTCCAGAAGGGAGAGGAAAAGCGGGCCACCGGAAAGGGGGTCTAAAGGTCTGCCTCACAGGGAGAAAGAGGGGGCTGGGGGAAAAACATTCTTGGGGAAGTAGGGAAGAACGTCCCACCACCATTCATCTTGTAGTATATGGCAACCTAAAGCTAACTATCATATGAATCTCTACAAACAAAGGAGGGAGGGAAATAGAGGGGGAAAATGAAGTAGTTTTGCCATCGACGAGGACCGGGCAGGTCTTCAGAAGGGAAATTTTTTTTAAAAGAGCTCTGCAATGAAAAAAAGAATACAATGGCTTAGAAGGAAGTGTCGGCAACAATCCCATTTTCTGGACCTGGCGGGGGTACCGTCTTCCCGTAAATGAGGACTGGGGCTGACTCTGGCGCTATGAGCGACGCCGCTGAGATCAGGCAGCTCAGAACCCGTAGAACACCTCGACCCAAGAAGGGGAAAGCAAAAGAATCTCTACCGGAACTATTCCACTTTTATAACCGTTGGTAAAAGGGGTTCATCTGATCTACAGGAAAGTCACACAGGGGAAAGGGGAAAGGGAACAATTTACGCCAGACCAAAAAGGGAAATAAACGACTGGAAAGGAGGGGGAGAAATTCACCATTCGCGGATTGGGAAAAAAAAGGCGAAGGCGATATTGATCGGGATTTTGCCTGCGTAGAAAATCTGTCCCAGGGGGGGCTAAGTGCAGAAGGAAGAGGAAATGGTAAGGAAGGAGAGTAATCGCAGGGACATGCTCTTTCAGGCTTAAAAAAGTGCGGTGGTAGATCAAAGGGCTCGTTCTTATAGACACGCTCTCTTCCTAATCAAAAAGTACAAGGAAAAAGGGAGGGGTGTTCATAATTGCAGAAAGAAGTGGGAAAAAAAAACCGAGACCAGAGGTTTGCATCTTCTGTCAAGGGGAAGGGGAAAAAAAAAGCAAGAATTCCCAAGGGAGGGAGGGGTCTCGGGGGGGGAATGAGGGCTTGGAAAAGGGGGGTCTAACCGTCTCGGAAAATTGAAGGACGACTTAATCTGGAACAGGGAAGGAAAGATATGGACTTATTCTGAAGGGGAGGGGACTCGAGGGAAGGACTCGGATCCTAAGGAAGTCAAAGGTCGTCGAACGGCAAGATTGACCAACTTGCTTTCCGAAGGAGTATCTCTAGGGAAAAGAAGAGAACAGGCATCTAAAATACGACAGAGAGCAGAGAAATTTGATCCTTGATCAGGAGATTGAGAAGGAGGACGCAGGAGAAAAACCTGCGTTTCGGAGGAGAAGGCAAGATGCCGTTGGAGCAGACCGACTCCGGGATTACGCAAAAAGGGACTGGCAAGCCTCCAATGCAAGGGAAAGGGGTCTCTGAAAGAAAAAGGGTGCCGACTTCTATGAGGCGGAGGGGACCGCTCGACGTATTAAGAGTAACAAAACTTGGGTTTAATTCTATGGCAAAGACCAGGAAGAAAGAGCTTTTAACTGGAAAAAGAAAGCCTTGGAAAATCTGTCCAAAGGGAGCCCGCTCGCGAAAACTCCAATCTGCCATGCAGAAAGGGTCGGATGTGTCGGAAGAAAAACAGCAGGGGAAGAGTACTCCTCAAGCACTGGGCAGCTCAACTCGAGTTGACGATCAAAAGCGGAATTGTGGAGAGATGCCGGGCCGGAAAAACAGAAGATCCAATTAGGAAAGAGGTTGCGCTACCATCGCTTTGGCAAAGGGAAGAATCGTCATTTCGAGGGGGAAAAAACTCGATGAGAAACCATATGCTCACGGAAAGGAATCGATCGAAAAAATAGTGGGCGCACGGCGGGAGGGAATCTTCTATCTTGGGAAGAAAGCAGAAGAAATGCACAACTCTCTCTTGCCGGAAAAACAAGGGCCTCAGCATGCGAGAAGAAAGGGGGCGCAACTCACCAATCGAGAAGAGGGAGAGGGGCGAGCTTCAATTTTTTGGGAAAAAGAAAAGTATGGCGAAAGGGGGGAAAGGGGAAACACTAATTCCTCGCGGCAGAGAGCGCTATTTCGACAGGACATTCTATTAGACAGAGGATGCCCACTTACCATCCCCCGGGAAGGGGAAAAAGTAGGAAGGAGGGGAAGTAATTTTCCTAAAAGCAGAGGCGAGAAGCAGTTGAAGAAAAAAAAAAAGCTCGGGAAGCTTCTGATTGATTCAGGAAGGGGGGGGAGGCTGGATCTCGTCGAGATCGTTCTAGAAAAAAGTCAGAAGGAAAAGATGGGCCCGTCAGTCGGTCTAAAAGATAGAGAAAAAACCATAATGATTAAAGAGAGAGATAAACGAATGGGAGAGACTGCGCGGGGAAAAGAAAGCTGCGGGAGGAAAAAAGGACTCGCGGCTTCCATAAGCCAAGCACGGACTACCTACGAAAGATCACCGTCACCTCGAAATCGCTCGTGAATCGTCTTAACGATTACTAAACTGCAGAGGGAAAAGGTGCTTTTCCGTGAGAAGTCAAGAAAGAAGGGAAGAAAACGGAGACGAGGTGAATTGGGGGGGCGCTCATCCGAGAAACATCTCGAGGACGAGGGGGCAAGAAGGAGGGAGACTGGCTCTCATCGAGCGGAAACAAAGAGGAAAAAGCCGAAAGAACGAGGGGTTTCCCCGAAGAGTGAGCGAGGAAGCTTCCTGCTTTAGGCCAGGGGAAGGAAAGCGCGAGGGGAGAGGCTTCTTGATGGGGGGAGAGAACCTTGGGCACCACGGTCTCTAATCTGACAATACTAAAAAAGATCGATTATGCTGTTAATGCAAGAAGGTGGCCGGCAGGGGAGAGCAGACAACGGCCTCTACCGGGAAAGAAGAATCCTTATCAAAAAGGAAAAAAGCTAAAAAATAGAGAGTGACAATTGATCTTAAGGGGAATTATAGGGAGGGAAACAACAGCAGATTTTGCTTCAAAAATTTAATCTGAGGGAGGATGAAAAGAACAAGGTAAAAAGGGGGAAGTCGACCATCCTCGTTTGATGCTCTAAAAGATTGGAATGAAAGCGCGAGTCGAAGCCTAACTTATCAAGGGAAGGTTCCACGGGAAAAAAGTGCGACTGAATGGGGGGGGGGGAGAGGAAACAACGGTTGGTACTGGGTAGTGCCTCTCTAACTAATACGTCGAGAGGCGTATCATCGCCTTCGTCAAAAAAAGGGAAGAGTCCACATAAGACTCTTGCTCGGCTGAAATGCCAGAAGGGTCTGTGGAGGTACACGGGGGGAAGCGCTGGTCCACTTAACTTGATAAGGGACTAAAAAGGGGGATTCCTGCTTCTTAAAAAGGCCGGCTCAAGGAATCAATACCATCGTCTATGTGAAGCTCGAGAGTGTCCAGTGTTTAGGGGAATATACGACGAGGCATCACGGTAAAGAGAAATCTGCCTTGAGGAAGGGAGGAGTTGGGAGGTATCGGCTCACAGTCTCGCTCCAACGACCGACTCACACAAAAAATTAAAGGAAAAGATTAAAGCTAACATCCATTAAAAGGAAATCAAAGAAAGGTACCCACCTTTGGAAAAAAACATCAGGAATGAAAAGCTAAAAAAAATATCAGGGGGGGGGGAAGGGCTTTCTGAAGGGGAAGGGGAACTCAGGAAGAGGCGGAAAGATCTCCTTGTTTGAAATCATCGCGGTACGTTTCTGAGGGTCTCTAGGGAGGAGAAGAGGAACACCAACAAGGGTCAGGGAGGGAGGACAATGTCTAATGCGTTCCGAGAGAGGAGGCCCCTTAAGAAGAAACAGTCATGGGGGGGGGGGGGTATCCCTTAAATCTCTTCAACGAAGGAAGACATTTTGAGGGGGGAAGGGAATGGAGCAGGGACAAGTATTGACTCAAGAGTCCTCTTGCAATCTAGATATATCTCTCTTCGTCAGGGGACCCTCACGAAAGGGGGAAAAGTCAAGACCTTACTCTTTCTTTAGCGAAAGGGATTATTATAAAATTCTCAAAAAAGTGGTTGGGAACGCTTCCTGTAAAGGTGTAGATCCGGAAATATGGGTTATTCACTTTACTACAGTGAGAAGGTTCTCTATCGGAGCTGAGAGGGAGGTGTGTCTCCTTAAACGGGAGTGTTCTGAGAGGGGAACGGGTCTTATGATCGCCTTACGTGAGAGCCAGAGGCAATGAAACGCAGAATTAAAGATTCTACAGAAGGTACAAAAAGGGGCCTAGTAAAAATCGGGGAAAAGGGAAAGGGGGGATAAGCCATTGGAAGGGGAACTGACAAAAGTGTATGCTAATCACCCCAATCGTGATCGACGACGCCCTTAGGAGATGAAGTACGGGAGGCAAACGAAAAAATGCTACGAAAGAGGAAAAAAAGAACAAAAAGGGGGGGGGGGTGATGGGAAAAAGGAGAGAATGAGTCTTCTCATCGTTGGGAGTATGGACTTCACCTAGCAAGGGGATTGGCGTAGGGAAGAAAAAAAGCATTTTGTTTTAGACAAGAGGAAGAAGTTGCGGGGGGAAAAGAGAAAACTTAAAGATTCCCGCTTTTCCGGAAAGCAGGTGTCTTGAAAAGAGGAAAGATCAAGGGGGAGGGAAAGGATTCTTTTTCCGGAGGGGCTCAAAAGATCGTGAAGACAATACCCATGACTCAGCAGAGCCAACGCCCGAAACAAAAAGACCATCTCCAGGAAAAAAAATATCGAGAAGGAGGCAAAGGATTCACGGGTGACTAACCTTTGGAAGGGTGTCAAAAAAAACGCCCCCCAAAACCCCCCAAAACACCAGTTTGAGGGTAAAAAAAAGACGTTCACGGGAACAATTTGACCCGCCGGGCCGCAATCAGAATAAAAGCTGTCAAAAGAGGACTGAAAAATAAGGAAGTGCTTGCTATCGCCGCGAGTGACGAAGAAAGGAAACTATGGCCGCGGCGGGTCCCCTGCCAAGGGGGGGGGGGGCGAATGCGAAATGTAAAAGGGATAGTCTTCTTCCGTTGGGTTCAAGCGAGTGAGGATTGCACCCCATTTGGAAGGGCGTCTACAAGGGGCTCGTGGGAGACTAATCGTACGCTCTCTCCTAGGAAGAAGACCAGGGGGGGGTGTTGGTGGTTGTTTGGGGGGTGGGGTTTGGGGGGGGTTTTTTGGGGGTTTTTTTTTGTGGGGGGGGGGGGTTTGGGGGGGGTGTGGGGGGGTTTTGTTTTTGTGGTGGGTTTTTCGGGGGGTTTGGGGGGGGGTGTGGGTTTGGGGGCGGGGTTTTTGAGGTGTTGGGTTTTTGGTTGGTTTTTTTTGGGTTTTTTTTGGGGGTTTTTGGGGGGGGGGGTTTGTGGGGGGGGGTGTTTGGGGGGGTTTTTGGGTTTGGTGTGGGGGTGGGTTGCTTTCAGGGCGCCCTCTCGGGAATTTGAGAAAAGGAACGAAAGGAGTCCACGCCGGAAGTGGAAGGAGGGGTCTGAAGGAGTGCCGGACTGACGCAGCACAGTCCCCCGCTTCGGGGCCTTCTGGGAAGGTTCCATTCCGAGAAAAAAGGTTTCTAACAGCTCTGACCGGCGCCTTTATTGGGAAAAAAAGGGAGGTCACCGTTGAAGAGAGGTGGATGAAGTTAGTAAAGGTCGATGAGAGCGAGGGCCGAAAGAGCCGACAAAGGAGTCTAACGTGTGCTCGTGATTAGTCCTCTTCGTAGTCGAAGGAGGAAGCCTCGAAAAAATCAGAAGAAGAAAAGAGGCAAGAGTTTCGTCTAGAGGGGGTAGTTGCCTTAGAAGCTATTAAAGACTCATGAACCGTTGGTGGGGGGAAAAGGGTCAACTCCAATCGTTGAAGACAGACTCCGTTATTAAGGGATACCCTGTCAGCCTCCAAGCCTAAAAGAGCGAATTGTGGCTCGAAATGTTGGAAGGAAGGGATATTTTGGGGAAAAAGTCAACGGGGAAGGAGAAGCAACAAAAAGTACAACGGTTGTGTTAAGTCGATGGGGCAACGCCCGGAGGTCGGGCTGTCGATGCTTTAGAGGGAAACCGAACCTTGGCCGGAAGGTTCCACCACCCGCTCGCTAAAAATCTCGGAAAGACAAGGTAACGGGGGACGACCAGGAAGGAGAGAAGAAAGAACGGCGACCTGTCTGTAACTCCAAAGTCTGCAAAGGTGTTTTGTGGAGGAAAAAAAAGGGGGGGGGTATCGGTCAGAAAGGGGGAGAAGGAACAGATCCAGGGAAGAGCTCCGAGTTGGTCGCGACGCTCGTTGGGCAGAGAAAAATCGTCATGTCGGAGGGAGCCGCTAGATTCGGAAACAATCACTCATATGCATGAAAGGGAAGGGGACAAAGATCGAAGCTCCTATAGGTTCCGCGAAATCTGCCAAGGAAAGGGGAGGTAACACCTCCATCAGCAAACAAACTGTCACAAAATAAGGACTTAGGAGGGCCCAAGTGGCGGGAGGGGACTCAATCAGGGAAAAAAGGGAAGGATCTAACTATTCGGATTCCAATGGCTATCGTGGCGCGTGGTAGAAAGAATTGGGGTTTCGCTCTGAGCGGATGGTCAACCCGAAGGAAAAAAGAACATGGGGGGGGGGGGGGGAGGGGGGGGGGGGGGGGGGGTGGGGAGTTCGCGAAAATCCCTCGTCTAGGCGAGGATGACCCTCGAAAAACCATCACCCTTCGGTGCCCGTAAAAAAAAAAGGCTTCGGCGGGGGAGCAGGAGGAGGAGGCATAGCGATTGACGGGGGCCCGCTTCTTAGCGGGGTCGTAGGACAAATTTAACCAGGCGAGGGAGAGGAAAAGCCCTCTCGCCTAGAAGAAGGCCTCGAAGGAAACAAGGCGACATTCTCTAATCAACCAACAACAGGGAAGGGGGGAGAGTAACGCCTTGTCAGTCTCGGCAGAGAAATGGCCTAGAGCTTGAGAAAGAAAAGGGCTTCCAATAAGCTCTGCAGGGCGAAAAAGCGACGCCCACCTTTCACGATGCTTCAACTCAAAGAGAGATCGTTGCTCGAAGGAAGACGAGAACGGGTGCGAAGTCCTACGGTCCAACCAGAAGGGGGGTACCGTGTGCTACGCGGAAGTTGCACTGAGGAAAAGGAGTTATTTCTCTCAGAGAAAAAGACTACGAAGAGAGATCGGGTTCAATACGCTTCACTAAATTGTGCTCTAAAAGAGGACGTAAACCCATGCGCCAAAAAGAAAAGCTCCGATGGGAAGTGGAAAGAGAGTTCGCGCAGGGAGACGCCTGCAGGGAGGAAAGGATTTAAAAGAAAAAGTCAATCGCTAGTGTGGGAGGGTTCTTCGGAGGGATGTGTTACAGAGAGAAGACGGTTTAAGGAGCCGTGAGGAGGAAGAATCCTTCGAAGGGCTGGTCGCTGGTGAAATGAAGTTGAAGCCGAGGGGGGGCTTTTCCGAAAGCGAAAAGGACACTGAAGGCGATTGGATCCTTATCGGCCCAATGATGGTCAAAACCTCGCAAAATTGATCTGCTGGCCGGAGAGCAGGGCATGAACCTGTAGCAAGAATTTTGCTAGAAAAAAAAAGGGGCGGAAGCTGGAAGAACTTTCTATGAGGGAGAAAAAAGGGCGCCCGGCTGTGTGTCGGAGGGGGAAACCGATTAAAAGGAAGGAGGGGCCGCTATTTAGATTATTTGATAACGGGGAGAGTTTACAGGGGAGAAAGGTCTGCTGTTCAGACCTTTAACCTCGACAAGAAGGCCTTGCGTTTTGGCAAAGAAAACTTTGGGTACTGGGGGAGGGCTGTCGAAAGCTCTATCGGAGAGAAAAGAAGAACAAAGTCTGCAACAGCAAGGGCACTTTGCAAGAAGAGCGCCTCTTGGGGACATTCAGAAGGGTAAGGTTGGCTTCATCGGAAGAGGTTAAAAAGCTTACAAAACTTTTAACTGCGGGCAAAAGAGTGAGGCAGGGATACAAGCTCCTGATCATAAAAAGGGTGGACCAGCTCTCCTGCGACTGGGGCAAAGGCTGTTCGAGTAAAGGATACGAAAAGAGGCAAGAGTTTGGGGACTGCCTTGGGGGGACTGACGGGGTCTTCACCTAGCTAGCTCACGCCAAGAGCAGGATTCGCTCCTCGAACCGAGAAGCAAAACGTGCCATATAAGGGGGAAAGGTTACCCGCTTAGGCGCGGTACTCCGGACGGTCACTCAGACCAAAACCGGGGAAACGCCCCTCAGAAGACAGGCACATAGGACTTCGCCTTCTTGCTTCGTCCGGGAAGCACTGGGATGAAAGACTCTTCCAAATCTCTCAGGGGAAAGCCTCTTTCTTTACGGTGTTGAGAAGGAGAGGGATGTCGAGCGACGGAAAGGGGGGGGGGGGGGGGGGGGTGGGGGGGGTGGGGGGGGGGGGGGGGGGGGGGGGGGGGGGGGGAGGACAAGGTAGTTCGGGAGGGGCCTTTTCTCGGAAAGAAGAGGAAAAGGCCGGGATTATATAAGCACGCTCCAAGAACTCAATGGTTTTTGAAAGAATAAAGCCTTGACTACCACCGATTTGAGAAGAAATAATGCCGGCCTTCCCGGAGAAAATGGCAGGGGGGGGAAAGGAGCTCGCGGTAGCTTCGGGTCCTATCCTCTCGTCGGCGATAAAAACTCCCTTAAGGAATCTCCCCTCCGTACATCTTTTTCTGAAGGGGGGGACGGGGAGGACTGGCGGCAGTTCACGGGCTTCCTGTGTGACTCCAAAGGAGAAGAAGCCGGGTAGGAACGGTTAGTCAACAGGGTCGAAGAAGGTCGCGGGGAATGCTGCGCTGGGAGGTCACGTTCCCTTTTCAGGGGGAAGGAAGCCTTATCGAAAAGGAGGAAGGCCGGGCAGAGACAGAAGCGTCAGGAAAACTCAGAAGGGAAGAACTTGAAGCCGGGGAGGAAGTTCCATACCAAGGGGTGGAGGGAGGAAAAAGCGGAAAAAAAGAAGGTCCTTGGGAGGATTTCTGCACACTTCATGCCGAGAGGTATGAAACCACAATGCGTTGGGAAGCAGCACCCACCATCCTCGGAGGAAAACAGGAAAGCGACTATC